>Ga0157373_10000022_pt1 | contig 164884 bp, 142 predicted proteins | sample C65metaG_FD_113460 | JGI IMG/M metagenome (GOLD analysis project Ga0157373, IMG submission 113460) | Corn rhizosphere microbial communities from Kellogg Biological Station, Michigan, USA - C6-5 metaG | ecosystem: Host-associated > Plants > Roots > Rhizosphere > Soil | place: USA: Michigan...
ATAAAATCGGGGACGATATCTAAGTATCAGTGAAGCGTCTGCCTTTATCCTGCTGCTTTTATCTTTAGGTTAATTTTTTAACTAATTTATTAAAGTACATTTACTAATGCAAACTTACCATTGCAGCAATTGTTTGAGCTCGTTTTTTTGATCTTGTGTGCGGCTTTGCCGCCGCACACAAGATCAAAAAAACAGCGAGTGCGTAAAGCGGGAATTGTTTCAAAAGAAATCTAAGAAAGCCAAACAGTTCATGAAAAAAAGCAATTATTCCCCGAAAAATGTTTGATAGAGAAGGTAAAGATTAAGAATAATGATGACGATAGAAATAATCCAGACGCAAATTTTTAAGAATGGTTTGTTGACAAACTCGCCCATTTTTGCTTTATCATTGGTGAAAATCACCAAAGGAACTACCGCAAAACTCAGCTGCATCGACAAGATAACCTGACTTAAAACCAAAAGATCTGTCGTTCCCTGTTCTCCATAGATAATGGCCACAATTAATGCAGGAATCACTGCAATCAATCGGGTTATTAATCTTCTCAACCACGGTTTTAGTCTGATATTTAGGAATCCTTCCATTACAATTTGTCCCGCAAGGGTTCCCGTTAACGTAGAGTTTTGTCCTGAAGCTAAAAGTGCAATTGCAAAAGCGATACTCGCCATAGAAGCTCCCAAAATAGGCGTCAACATTTTATAAGCATCATGAATATCGGCAATGTGCTCGTTTCCTGTAGTATGGAAAGTCGCAGCAGCTAAAATTAAAATTGCTGCATTAATGAAAAATGCCAGCAATAAAGAAACTGTACTGTCTAAAGTCGCATATTTTATGGCTTCTTTTTTCCCTTCTCGGTCTCTGGTATAATCGCGGGTTTGTACAATACTGCTGTGTAGATATAGGTTGTGAGGCATCACGGTTGCACCCAGAATTCCTATTCCGATGTATAACATTGCGGGATTGGTAATGATTTCTTTTTGCGGAATTAATCCTCCTAAAATGGCATTGATCTCAGGTTTAGAAATAATAATTTCATACCCAAAACAAACTAAAATAATAAACATTAATCCTGCGACAATACTTTCTATCCAGCGGAAGCCTTTTGCCTGAAGCAGTAAAATAATTAATACATCAATTGTGGTGATTACTATTCCCCAAGTCAGAGGGATTCCAAAAAGCAGGTTTAAAGCAATTGCCGAACCAATAACTTCAGCCAAATCACAGGCCGCAATAGCAATTTCACAAAATATCCAAAGTATAAAGTTCGTAGTCGGTTTGAAATGATCTCTACAAGCCTGCGCTAAATCTCTCTCTGCTACAACGCCTAATTTTACAGATAAATGCTGCAAAACCATTGCAAAAATATTAGAAATAAGAATTACAGAAAGTAGCGTATACCCAAATTGTGATCCTCCGGCAATATCAGTTGCCCAGTTTCCGGGATCCATATAACCTACTGCAACCATTAATCCTGGACCTGCAAAGGCTAAATATTTCCTCCAGAAACCTGATTTTTTAGGAATGGATATTGAAGAGAATACCTCCGGTAATGAATGAGATGTTTTATCTTTTCGCCAAGCGTTTTTCATATTGAATTCAGTCATTGTTAGAAATGACTAACAAATTTAATTAAATAAATGAAATGGAAGTAAATTTCTCATGAAAAATCCCGAAAAATATTCTTTCGGGATTCATTATATATTTTAAAGATCAACTATTTTGCGAATCTTACTGACATTTTTCTGTCGACAGCTCTTTCTTCGTTAGAAGCTGAAGCATCAACTTTTGCGAACTCACTTCCGTATCCGTCAGCAGCAATAACTTGTGCTCGTACACCTTGTTTTCCTAACCAATCTTTAATGAAATTAGCTCTCTCTGCAGAAAGTTTTTTGTTATTAGCCTCATCACCGGTTTTATCTGTATATCCACCGATTTTTATTTTTGCATCGGGATATGCTTTTAAAATCGCTACCAAATTTTGTAATTGTCCTTCAGAACCTGCTTCTAAAGTATTTGAACTTCCAATTGTGAAGTTTACATGGTCAAAATCGTACCATTTGTTTTTTAAGGCATCATCATTTGCTGCATTTTTGTAGCCATCAGATTTCAGGAAAGTAATCATTTGATCTTCCAATCCTCCTCTGTATCCTTTCAATGCCGTTCCATTTAAATCGATATCTTCATCAACTTTGGTTGTGGTCATTGTGGTTGTATCGTTTTGTGTTGAAAGCGTATCATTTACAGTATTTAAACTGTCTCCGGAAACGTTTGTTGTAGTAGTGGTTTCTTTTTTCTCACATTGTTTCCATAAAAAGTATCCTGCCGCAATTAAAAGTAATAATGGAAGAAGCCATTTCCAGATAGATCCGCCTTCAGAAGGAGTAGGGTTGTTTGGGAAAGTACCGTTTTCTGCTGTACTTCTTGTAACTTCTACCTTTGGTTCTTCATGTGGAGTTGGCGCAATGGCGTCTTTGTCATTATCAAACTTATAGCCTTTTGCCCAGTCACCCACATTTAATGATGCTAATGAAAGTCCGGCTGGTAAAAGTGTAGAGACGACTCCTTTCTGATCATTTAATAATGATGAAATCCCAGATTTATCAAGATTATTTTCTGCAGCATATTTTCCTACAGAGCCTACCGTTGCTCCCGTTACTAAGTTTAATAACGAAGATGAAGAATTGTTGCTAATTCCTGCGTATGTAGCAATGGTATTGATAATTCCGCTGAGTTTATCACCAAAAATTGATGTTAGTAATCCCGAAATCATAGAATTGTTAGATGATGTATCTAATGAATTCCCCAAAACACCTTGCGAAGAAGCATTAGAAATAGAATCCAATACCGCAGGATTATCAGAATTGTTGGCTAATCCGCCTACAATGACCGGAAGTAAACCAGAAACGGCTTTCGAAATTCCGGCTTCACTTTCTCCAAGTTGCGATGCAGCCTGAGAAATAAGTGCAGAACCTAGCTGCCCTTTGATGAGATCAATGATGTTTAATGACATATTAAATAATTTTGAAATTAATGTTAGATAAATTTAAACAAAAATCTGTCCAAATATTAAGTTTCAAAAAAAATCTGCAAAAATTCTTAAAATTCTTGCAGATTTAATAATGATTATGGTAAATTTTAGTAAGCTTTCGCAAATAAAACTCTTCTTTTTGATGGTTTTCCTGAAAGTAAAGAAACTCCTTCTTCAATGTCATCATCCATAGGAATACATCTGATGGTTGCTTTGGTTTCTTCTTTGATCTGCTCTTCTTCTTCAGCAGTTCCGTCCCAATGTGCATAGATAAATCCAGGTTTTTCCTCTAAAACTTTTTTAAATTCATCATAAGAATCTACTTTCGTGATATTGTCTTTTCTAAATTCAAAAGCTTTAGTGTACATATCCTTTTGAATGGTCTTCAACAAATCTTCGATATAAGAGTCAAGACCTTCCAATGGGCGTGTTTCTTTCGTAAGATTATCTCTTCTTGCAATTTCTACAGATTTGTTTTCTAAATCTCTAGGTCCCATTGCAATTCTTAAAGGAACACCTTTCAATTCATATTCAGCGAATTTCCAGCCTGGTTTGTTTTGAGTGTCATTGTCAAATTTTACTGAAATTCCTTTCAGTTTTAATTTATTCTGAATTTCTAATGCTACCTCACTGATTTGATTTAATTGCTCTTCTCCTTTGAAAATAGGAACAATAACCACCTGAATCGGAGCTAAAGTAGGAGGAAGTACTAAACCGAAATCATCAGAGTGCGTCATAATCAAAGCACCCATTAAACGTGTAGAAGTTCCCCAAGAAGTTGCCCAAGCATGTTCTATTTTACCTTCTTTATTGGTGAATTTTACGTCAAATGCCTTTGCAAAGTTCTGTCCAAGAAAATGAGATGTTCCAGCCTGAAGAGCTTTTCCATCCTGCATTAATGCTTCTATACAATAGGTTTCATCAGCACCTGCAAATCTCTCTGAAGGTGTTTTTAAACCTTGTACAACCGGCATCGCCATAAAGTTTTCTGCAAAATCTGCATATACTTTATTCATTTTTTCTGCTTCTTCTACTGCTTCATCTTTCGTAGCATGAGCGGTATGACCTTCCTGCCACAAAAATTCTGAAGTTCTTAAAAATAAACGGGTTCTCATTTCCCAACGCACAACATTTGCCCACTGATTGATAAGAATTGGTAAATCTCTGTATGACTGAATCCAGCCTTTATAAGTATTCCAGATGATTGCTTCAGAAGTTGGTCTTACAATAAGTTCTTCTTCTAACTTAGCTTCCGGATCAACAATTAGTTTTCCCGGATTATCTGGATCATTTTTTAGTCTGTAATGAGTTACAACTGCACATTCTTTAGCAAAACCTTCAGCGTTTTTTTCTTCAGCTTCAAACAAGCTTTTGGGTACGAAAAGCGGAAAGTAAGCATTAACGTGACCGGTTTCTTTGAACTTTCTGTCCATCTCGTCACGCATTTTCTCCCAGATTGCATATCCGTATGGTTTTATAACCATAGAGCCTCTTACGCCTGAGTTTTCCGCCAAATCAGCTTTCACAACCAATTCATTATACCATTTGCTGTAATCTTCGCTTCTTGAAGTTAATTTTGCCATTAATTTTTTTTTAATATTTTAACTTTTCTAAAATTATGTAATCTAAAAATAAAAATCTATTTTTGATAGATTTTTGTTACCAATAAGTTGGTATATTTTTGGTACAGAATGCAAATATAATTTAAATTAAAAATTTTTACATTATCATGAAAAGAAATATACATAAAAATTTACTTGGAATGCTAAAATCAAAAGGTATTTTGGCAGTTGCAGGTGGATTGTTGTTAATGTCTTGTGGTGCGCAGATGGGTGGGTATAGCGAGACTGATGGGGTGTATTACGACCCAAATAAAGATACGTTGCCGGAAGGTGTCATCATCAATGGTAATGAAGGAAACAGAGTAGGAGAATATTATGATTATTATCAGGATGATTCTAATCTGGTTCAAAATGCGCAAATAAATGCTGCTCAACAAGATAACCGCTACAGCAACTGGAGTAATTCTGATTGGAACAGTAATGCTACCGATTCTGATTGGGGAATGTTCGCAGGTAACGAAACCAACTACTACGATAATTCGTGGGGAATGATGGGTTGGGGCTCACCTTGGGGATGGGGCGGAGGCTTCGGTTCTTATTGGGGTTCTGGCTGGGGCATGGGAATGTCTTTCGGTTGGGGTAACTCTTGGGGATGGGGAGGCTACAATCCTTATTGGGGAATGGGCTGGAATAATTACTGGGGATACAACCCTTACTGGGGCGGTTACTACGGAATTCCTTATTGGGGATACAATTCATATTGGGGTGGCTATAACAGACTTCCTTACGCAAGAAGCGGAGCAAACGGAAGATTCGGTACTTCTGGATCAGGATCTTACAGAACGAATAATTCTGCTTTAAAAGGTAATTATAATAACGGTTCTGGCTTCAGAAATAATAATTCCGGAATGAGAGCCGGATCTTACAGATCTTCTAATATGAATAATAATGGAGGGTACAGAAGTAACAACGGAGGTTACCGTAATCCGAATAATGGAATGAGACCTAATATGAATAACGGGGTAAGACCTACAAGACCAAATTATAACTACAATCAACAACAATCTCAACCAAGATACAGAAATGAAAGTACCAGACCAAGTGATAATGGAGGTTTCAGATCAGGAGGTTTTAATTCTGGAAGTAGCAGTGGCGGCTTCAGAGGTGGCTCTTCAGGTGGTGGAGGCGGTATGAGATCAGGCGGCGGAGGCGGCGGTTTCAGATCTGGTGGTAGATAATATTAAACTTAATAACTATTAAAAAAAATAATGTTAAAAAAATCTCTAGTATTAATAGGTGTAACTGCAGCATTTTATTTGCAGGCTCAGGATATATCGGTTATAAGAAATTCGATTGATGTTTACTCAAACACTCCAATGACTGGTTCTTCGAAGTTTAATGCAATGGCAGGATCAAACGGAGCTTTGGGTGGTGATGCTACATCATTACTTACTAACCCGGCCGGTCTGGGTGTTGCAATTGCAGGTGATGTTTCGGCTACTTTATCGATTACAGGTAATAAAAATACAAGCGTTCTAGCAGGATCTTCAGTTAACTATAATATTACAAAAGGAAATATCGGAAATGCGGGAGGTGTTGCAACTTTTCAATTGATGACAGAATCACCTTGGAAATTTATTAATTTGGGAGCAAGTATTTCTACACAGTCACTTGAAAACTATGTTGAAACTGCAGGAAATACTAATATTTCAATTCCAAAAAATCTTGTTGACGATTCAGGAAATGCTGTAGTTGGCAATCTTGCTTATTTAGGCCATGCTTATAACAGATATGGAACTCAGACCAAATTTAATCTTGGGGTGGGTGCCAATTATAATAACTCTCTATATCTTGGTGCAAGTATTAATATGCATTATGTAGATTTGGAGCAGTATGACAGCGCCAATTTTGGTTTAGATTTAGACAATACGATATATTCATTTGATAAACAATACACGCCGTTTTCTGAAAAATCGAATGGTTTCTCTGCAACTTTGGGGGTAATTGGTAAAATCACCAATCAATTGAGATTAGGGGCTTCAATCGAATCCCCTACCTGGTGGAGTATGGATAGAATTTATTCAGATTATTATACCGGGACTGACGGATTGATTTATTTTGATAATTTTATAGAAGACAGGTCTTTCAGATCGCCTATGAAAGCTACTTTAAGTGGTGCTTTTGTTCCAACTAAGAATTTTGCGATTAACGTAGACTATACTTTAGGATTAACGAAGCCTAAATATAAAGTTCAGGGTGATGCAGAAAGTGAATTGAATTCTTTCTTTGGTGATTCTTACAAAAATTTATCAGAAATAAGAGTTGGAGCAGAATACAGAATCAAAGCTTTCAGATTGAGAGGTGGTTATTCTTACGCTTCAAGTCCGTTTGATGCAATGACGATCAATTCGTTTTCAAACAGTGGAGTAGCGGGAGATAATAATTACAGCGACTTGATTTTAGGAGCAAGAAATACGATTGGTGCAGGTTTAGGATATGACTTCGGTAAATTCTATGTTGATGCAGCGTATCAGAATATAAGCTCAGAATACAAAAACCCTTTCTTAAGCGGAAATGAAGTTGTTAAAAATGGAACTGTAGTAAGTACAGGATATTACTCCGGTGATTTTGACGTTTTAACGCCTACTTCTGCCGTTTCAGACGTTAAGAATATCAGAAATAATTTCTTTCTAACTGTCGGTTGGAAATTCTAAAATACTATTTCTAAAATATAAAAAAGGCTTCGGGAAAAATTTCTCGAAGCCTTTTTATTTATCTTAAAATTAAATTTAATGATGATGTCCTACATGAGAATGATCATGAAACAAATGCATCATCAAAGCTAACGAAACTCCCAAAATAACCAAGCCAATTTTAGACCAGTCAATATTGTGATTTTTGTTACTTTCAAATATAATAACAGAAGAAATATGCAGAAAGATTCCACCTACAATGGCTAAGAAGTAAGGTTGCCAATCTGGGTTAAAATAATTGCCCAAAAGCATTCCGAATGGTGAAGCCAAAGCAAATAAAGCAACAATTAATATTGATGGATAAGATATTTTTGAATTTGTTCTATTAAATAAAAATGCTCCCAAAATAAACGAAATGGGCAAGTTATGAAACAAAATCCCCAACAGATAAGGTGAAAGCGGATTGGTCTCGTTCGCTAAAGGAATTCCTTCAATAAAAGCATGAATAAAAAGCCCGACCATTAATGCCATCGGAAGAATATTGCTTTCTCCGTGATGGTGAAAATGTCCGTGCTCAAATCCTTTAGTCAAAGCTTCAAGAATCATCTGTAACAAAACTCCGCCAATGACGAAGATCCCAAGATTACCAATATCTGAAGTGTAAACCTGAGGAAAAACTTCATTTAAACAAATGGTAATTAAAAACCCGGCACTTAAAATTAATAAATTTTTGGAAAATTTTTCTTTTTGTCCAAAATACTTACCGAGTAAAACTCCGGCAACGACACTTAATATAAGGAGAATGAAAATCATATTAATTAAAAAGGGGTGATAAGCAATATAAAACAATAATTAGATTCACAGTTGTAATGATGAGGTGTATCTTAAAATTAGTTCTATTTTTAAATAAAAATATTTTGAGAAAAATTAAAAATATTCCAAGAATTAGTAATAAACTGGAAATAACAAATGGCAATGGAGGAGTATGGCTATGAAAATATCCGAATTTAATTCCACTAAATATTGAGATTATTGTTAATATCGCAAATAATATATTAGTCACCATTCCAATTGCAATTTTTTAAATTATCGGTTTATTTTTTCTTAAATAAATTGATGCAACGTGGTGAAATATCTTTATTGAAATCATTCAATTGATAATCTCCCCAGATTTTAATGCTTTCAAAACCGCTTTCTTCAGCGTAGTTTTTAATGGTTTCTAAAGTATGAAGCTTTACTTTTTCAAAAAAGTGATGAGATTTTCCGTCTGCTTCAAATCTTATGTTTTTTATGATATGTCGGTCTTCGATTTTTTTAGAAATTTTAAAATCAATTCCTTCTCTGCTGATAGTTGTTTCAGGAACCAAATTTTTTCGAACGAACTCCTCATTCAGATAATCCAAAACAAAATAGCCGTCTTTTTTCAAAACATTGCAAACCGATTTAAAGACTTTTTTATCATCCTCTTCATGATCAAAATATCCGAAACTTGTAAATAGATTAAAAACCGCATCTACAGGATCGTAATCAATAGGATTTCGCATATCGTGAACATCAAAAATCAATGTTTGGTTCTCAAACTGTCTATTATGCTCAATACTTTGACGGGAAAGATCGAGTCCCAATACATCATACCCTAATTTATTAAGAAAAACAGAGTGTCTTCCCTTTCCACAAGCGAGATCAATGATTTTTGCTGATTGAGAAAGCTCTAATTCTGAAGTAAGCTTTGTAATAAAATTTTCAGCTTCCGTGTAATCTCTGTTGCTGTATAATAAGTGATAATAAGGGGTATCAAACCACGATTCAAACCATTCCATGATGCAAAAATAGTGTTTTTGGTTGATGGTACATCGTTGTTGGTTGATGGTTTTTATAAGATAGAGCGATTTCTATCAACTATAAACTGACAACCAACAACTAAAATCACTATTTTTGCAAAATGGATACAGAAAATCTAAAAATTCAGATAAAAACTTTCTTCGGATTAGAACCAATTCTTGCTGAAGAAGTTAAAAAATTAGGCGGAAAAAATGTAGAACTTAAAAATCGTGCAGTAAACTGTGAGGGAGATTTGGGTTTTTTATATAAAATCAATTATTCTGCAAGAACAGCATTGAAAGTTCTTGTTCCGATTGACGAATTTAAGGCGTATAATGAAACAAAATATTACGATAAACTTTTCAAATTTGAATGGGATGAATTCATGGATGTCGATCAGACATTTGCCATCGATTCTACAGTAAACTCAGAAAGATTCAGTCATTCTCAGTTTATGACCTTTAAAATGAAAGATGCCATCGTAGATTATTTCCAAAATAAATACGGGAAAAGACCGAGTATTGAAACAAAATCTCCGGATATCAAATTTCATTTGCATATCGACAGAGAATTGGTGACGATTTCGCTAGACTCTTCCGGTGATGCTTTGTTTAAAAGAGGATACAGAAAAGAGCAGGGCGAAGCGCCAATAAATGAAGTTCTCGCAAGCGGAATGCTGCAATTGGCAGGTTGGGACGGAAAAGGAAACTTTCTGGATCCTATGTGTGGCTCGGGAACACTTCTTATTGAAGCTGCAATGATTGCTTTGGATCTTCCGGCACAGACTTTCAGAAGAAGATTTGGCTTTCAGAACTGGAAAAATTATGATGCCGATTTATTTTTGAAAATAAAAGAAGTAAGAATCAATCGTGTGAGAGAATTCACCGGTAAAATCGTAGGTTACGATATCGATGGAAGAATGTTGAATGCCGCTGAAGCCAACATAGAATCTGCAGAAATGGAAGATATTATCGAAGTAAGAAGAGAAAATTTCTTTGATACCAAGAAAGATTTATTCCCATTGTTGATGGTTTTCAATCCACCTTATGATGAGAGAATTTCTATTAATGATGACGATTTTTACAAGAAAATAGGAGATACGTTCAAAACGAATTATCCAAATACTTTGGCCTGGCTGATTTCTTCAGACTTAGAAGCGGTAAAGAAAATAGGTCTCCGACCTTCAAGAAAAATAAAACTTTTCAACGGAAAACTGGAAACAAGATTTTTACAGTATGAAATGTATGAAGGAACGAAAAAAGTTCATAAATTAGAGAACAAAGAAGAATAAAAAATGTCTTTTAATATTTTCGATGGTTTAGATTTTCTTGCAGATTTACTGAGTTTGGATTTTTCTTCAAAATCAGAATCAGTGAATTCTAAAAAGAATAAGAATTCTAAAAAATCAAAATATACAACAGCATTGTGGAGTGGAAGTTTTCTTTTGATCGCTTCCATTCTTTATTTTATCGTTTTCAAAGATCCTTTACCGGAAGAGAATTACGTGCAAACTTTATTGATTAGCATTCTCATCGGTTTTCTTATATCATTTGTCTTGTTTTTCTCGCTTTATCAGCTCGGAATTTTTTATTTTAAGAGTCTCTTAAAATTTATTTTCTTTAGCGGTTCGGTGATTTTACTGCTGATTTCTTTTGTACTGTTCATGTATTACAAATCAGGGATTTTCTTTTAGAAATACTTTTCATTTCGTTTAGTCATGTGTGCTTAGATAAAAAGTATCTGTCAACATCAGAAATCCTTCTGGTTTGTTCAAAATGTTATCTATCGGTCTATAAATGTAAACTGTACATACCAGAATACGATCTGAACGGTTTGTAAAGCTATCTGCTTAATGCTAAATATGAATAGTATACCTCACAAATTCCTCTAGTTTGTTCAAAATGTGATCTATCGGTCTATAAATGTAAACTGTACATACAATAATGCAATCTGAACGGTTCGTAAAGCTATCTGCTTAATCCTAAATATGAATTGTATACCTCACAATCTGCTCTTTCAATAACAAAATACCATTTGTTTGCTTAGGAAAACTGCCTATCCGTATATTTTTAAGATGAAACAGTTAAATTTCTTCTTTTTTCTGCCAAGGAAACTTGCCTTCTACCTCAACCTGAATAGAAATGCTCAAAAAAGTACGAATGAGAACAATTAATCCCAAAGCTAAAAGTCGATCAATTGTAGGTTCAGTAACCACAGTAGCGATAATATCTCCTGCAACAAGAATCTCAAGACCCAATAAAATTGCTTTTCCCAATTCCTGTTTCAATATTTTGTAAGATCTCGGATTTGTACCCTGAATAGAAAATATAAATTTGGACAAAGCGATTACCGCTCCGGCAAAAATGGTGAGTACCCCGATGATTTCAATGATTCTGGCAACATAATCTATATAAATTTTAGCTTCTTCCATAACAGTCTACACTTTTTAAGAGAAAATTAAGATAGCAATTTTATTTAAATTAAACCGTTGTGGATTTTACAAGTACCATCGCAATCTATACTTAAAGTAATTGTATTTCTTTACAATGAAATGTCATAGTTTACCTTAAAAAATATTATTTACTTAAAAACATTGTCTATTACTGCGATTAAAACTAATTTATATTTTTGACTAACAATTCAATTCTACATTTGCAAGCTGAAGTACAAATGGTTATTTTTGAGAACGATTTTCTAAACAATATTACGACCCACAATTTGAAACCTACTATCTCCATCGTTGTTGCTATTTTTAACCGAAAAGACGAGCTTTTTGAGCTTCTTAATTCACTCAATTCCCAAACTGATAAAGACTTTGAGGTGATTATCGTTGATGATGGTTCTTTGATTGATCTGAAACCGACAATCCATCAATTTGAAGAAATTTTAAACATAAAATATTTCAAAAAAACTAATTCAGGGCCTGGGTTGTCGAGAAATTACGGTGCAAAAAGAGCTTCAAATGACTGGTTGGTTTTTGTAGACAGTGATGTAATTGTAGAGAAAGATTATATTGAAAATATTAAAAACGATATTCTTACCATTCCTTGCGATGCTTTTGGTGGAGCAGATAAAGCGCATAAAGGTTTTAATCTGATGCAGAAAGCGATTTCGTATTCTATGACTTCCGTTTTTACGACTGGTGGAATTCGGGGAAATAAAAAAGCAGTTTCAAAATTTCAGCCCAGAAGTTTCAATATGGGTGTGAAAAAAGAGGTTTTCGAGAAAGTAGGTGGTTTTTCTGAGATGAGAATAGGTGAAGATCCTGATCTTTCGATGACGCTATGGGAGAACGGTTTTACGACTGCTTTTTTCGATGATATTGCAGTTTACCATAAACGAAGAGTAGATTTTGGAAAGTTTTCAAAACAGGTGTATCAGTTTGGTTGTGCAAGACCGATTCTTAATCAAAGACATCCTAATTATGTGAAAATTTCTTTTGCATTTCCGACCTTATTTTTATTGGGTTATGTTTTGGGATTTATTGAATATTTTATTCTTGGGAAAGGCTTTGTTTTGTCTCTTTTCGGATTGTACACTTTCATGGTTGTAATTCACGCTATGATTGTTACAAAAAATATTGCAATTACCGGAATGGCAGTGATTTCGACTTATATTCAAATGTTTTCTTACGGGTATGGTTTCTTAAAATCATGGATTTTATTAAATGTTCTAAAGATGAAACCCGAGGATGCTTTCCCGAAACATTTTCATAAGAATTAAATTTATTTTTGTTTTTTTAACGCAAAGATTTATTTATAAAACTCATGATTTTAAGAGGCAAAGGCAAATGAATTGCTTCGCGAAGCTTGAAAATATGGTTTTGTCAAATCAATAAAATGAAACCTGGGGATGCTTTCCCGAAACATTTTCATAAAAATTAAATTTATTTTTGTTTTTTAACGCAAAGTTTTATTTGATAATGTATGATTTTAAGAGGCAAAGGCAAATGAATTGCTTCGCGAAGCTTGAAAATATGGTTTTGTCAAATCAATAAAAATGAAACCTGAGGATGCTTTCCCGAAACATTTTCATAAGAATTAAATTTATTTTTAAGCTTTTTAACGCAAAGATTTATTTATAAAACTCATGATTTTAAGAGGCAAAGGCAAATGAATTGCTTCGCTAAGCTTGAAAATATGGCTTCATCAAATCGACTTGTTAGTGCTTTTTTTCTTCTTAAAATAGATGTTCAAAATTTCAAGAAAAAATAATAAAAGCTGTCAAATTTTGACAGCTTTTATACAATAATAATTAGAATATGGATGAAATGGTTTCATGGTTTAGAACGCCTGTTTTGAGCATGCATTCTTTCATCTTTTCATAGGTTCGTTCTATATCGTGATCGAGACCGATTGAGAATCTTATTAATCCGTCAGAAATTCCCATCGCTTCACGTTCCTCTTCAGGAATTTCTGATGAAGTTGAGCTTCCCGAGCATGAGAATAATGTTTTGTAAAAGCCTAAACTTACCGCTAAATAGCCTAGATTTTCCTGCTGCATCATTTCCATCAGTTCGTTGGCTTTGTCGGTTGTGCCTGCGTCTAAAGTCAGTAATCCACCAAATCCATATTCCTCATGCATCATGCTTTTCATCAAATCATGATTCTTATGAGATTTCAAACCGGGATATGAAACTTTTAAACCGTCTTCCTCAAATCTTTCAGCCAGAAATAAAGCATTATGACTGTGCTGCTTCATTCTGATGTGAAGGGTTCTTAAATTTTTAAGAATACTAGCCGAACGGAAACTGTCCATTGTAGGACCCAAAAGCATACATGCTCCGTTGTTTACATTTTTAGTGTCATTAATAAATTCCTGACGTGCACAATACACCCCACCAACGGTATCACTGCTTCCGTTGATGAACTTGGTTAAACTGTGAATTACTATATCTGCTCCCAAAAGAGTAGGAGATATGGTAAGTGGCGAAAAAGTATTGTCTACAATAAGTTTTAGATTATGTTTTTTACATAGTTCCGAAAGTTTTCTAAGGTCAGCAACTTCCAAAAGAGGGTTGCTCACACTTTCGCAGTAAATGATTTTAGTATTTGGTTGAATCGCATTTTCTATAGATTCAAAATTGTTGATATCTACAAATGACGTTTCAATTTGGAAAGGTGGCAGGAAATTTTTCATGAAAGCATACGTTCCACCGTAAATTGTTCTGCTCGAAATAATATGGTCACCCGACTTACAAACCTGCATCAAAACAGAAGTAATAGCGCCCATTCCTGAAGCGGTAACATTGGCTGCCTCTGTGTTTTCCATTTTTGCCAAAGCCTCAGAGAGGTAAAGATTCATCGGGGATGAATGTCTTGAATATAGATAACAACCTTCCGCATTACCTTCGAAAGTATCAAACATTGTTTTCGCAGAGAGAAAAGTATAGGTTGAGCTGTCAGAAATTGAAGGATTTACCCCTCCGAATTCTCCGAAATATTGAAGATCCTGTATTTCATTTGCTGCATTGAATTGACTCATAGTTTTTTGTTTTAAAAATGAATATTTCTGATGTTTATAACAACTAAAATTTAAATATTTAGAAAATAAAACTATTGAAAATTGATTTGGTAGAAAATAAGTTGGTTATATTTGCTTTGTTCTTAATTTTAATAAAATATTATCTATGAGTTTTGATGAAACCGATAAAAAATTACTTGAATATGTACAGGAAGATTGCAAACAAACCACCAAAGAACTGTCTTACAAGCTCGGTCTTTCGGTAACTGCCGTTTATGAACGCATTAGAAAACTTGAAAACTCCGGGGTGATTTCCAAATATGTGGCGTTAGTAGATAAGACAAAAGTGGATCGGAAATTTTTGATTTTATGCCACGTAAAACTTACTCAGCACAAAAAAGATTATGTGATGCAGTTTGAAAAAGAGGTGATGAATCTACAGGAAGTCACTGAATGCTTCCATGTAAGTGGCGATTACGATTATATTCTGAAAATCTGCGTAAAAGATATGGATGATTACAGGAATTTTATGCTTTCAAAACTCACGACGCTGCAGCATATTGCAAGTACACACAGCTCTTTTACGATCTCGGAAGTGAAAAATACCACCAAAATCATTTTATAGCATGCCATCGAATCTGGTTATTAAGTTTTGGGCAGCTTAGAACTTCGTTCGTAAACTTCGATAAAAGCCTTTGCTTTTTTCTCATTTATGCCTTCCGCTCCCAATCTTTTTTGTTGGTTTCGACAAGTTCAACCAACAAAAAAGGATTTCCGCTTGAGTCGGGCTGCAAGGTGGTTTGTATTTTAGAATATAGCTTTAAAATTACACTAAAACACCATTTTTAGAAGTAATTGCATCCGGTAAATCATTATCTCCTGACATTTGTAAAAGGTCGACCTCTATACTCCGGCAAATTGCAAGCATCGGAATATCAAACATTAATCCTTCAAAAGGGTTTTCTGAATAATCACCAACCAGTTCCATAATAATATAGATCCAGCCGATCGTAATACAGAAAGGAATAGACGCCCAGATTCCCCAGTCGCCAAGTTTGGCAAACTCACTTACCAAACCCAAAGGCAACAACATGATAAAAATGATATTAAAAACAAATGCGGTACTCGCAAACTGTCTGGGTAACGGGAATTTTTTAATTCTTTCTGCCTGTCCCTGCAAAGTGTAAAATTCATTAAGGCAGTCCTGCAGCTGTATCTGGTTAAATTCTGAAATAACTTCCATGTTTTTCAACTCATTTACATCTTTCGATTGCTGGGCAATAAGATAGGTTGCAAAATTTTTGTAGTGATTCTGCAGCTCTACTTCTTCTTCAGATAAATATTTATTAAGAAAAATCGGCGTTCTTCCATAATCAGGAAAACCAGCTTTTATCAGGCGGTTTCGTTTGTGATCGATATTTTTGAATTGTTCTTCTTCTACTTTAATATGTTCCCATTCGGCAGGAATCAGCAGCTGCTCACGAAAAGCATACAGCCAAGCAATGTGACGGTAAACAATCTTTTTTTTGCGGTCTTCTACATCAAATTTCCCTAAATTTTCTTTATTAGTATCAAAAGCATAGACCATGGATGCAAACGAGCGGCTTGAATTTACAATTCCGCCCCATATTTTCCTGGCTTCCCATAATCTGTCATACGCCTGATTATTTTTAAAACCCACCAAAAAGGCTTCTGCTGTACCAATCAATGCAACCGGAACCCAGGGAATAATCATCCAATCCCAATGAAAAACGTGAAAAAGTACAGCAATCAAAGTACACCAAAAAGCGATTAAAATTAAGTGAAATCCGGACAAGTTAAGAACCTGTTTGTAATTGACGTATTTTGTAGTGATCATTTTAGATATAAAAGTTTGTATAACCAAGTTAACAAAAACTGTACAAAAAAACCTCTAAATTATTTTTAGAGGTTTTAATTTTTAATATTTCAGCATTTCATCTATTTTCTTAGTGAGCTTTTCAGCATTTGGAAGCATTTCTTTTTCCAGAATTAAGTTAATAGGAACTGCAGGTGTATCTAGTGATCCCATGGTTTCTACAGGGGCATCAAGATATTTGAAACAGTTTTTGGAAATACGGTGCGCAAAGGCTTCAGCGAAAGAATTGTTGAGTTGCTCTTCTGTTAAGACGATACATTTTCCGTGTGCTTTTACTCTTTCAAAAACCAATTCTTCATCCAAAGGAATAAGGGTTCTCAAGTCAATTACCTCAACTTTTCCACCAAAGTTTTTCACAGCTTCTTTCGCCCAGTAAACTCCCATTCCGTAGGTGATTACAATTACAGTATTTCCTTTTTTAATTTCATTTTCATCAGCTTCAATTACGATTTTTCCTTTCCCAAAAGGTAAAATATAGTCTTCCGCAGGTTCAATGGTTTTTGCATCTTCAGTTCCCGGAACTTTACTCCAATATAAACCTTTATGCTCCAACATTATAACAGGATTCGGATCGTAATAGGCAGCTTTTAATAAACCTTTAAAATCGGCAGCATTACTTGGATAAGCGATTTTAATTCCTTTAATATTCGCCAAAATACTTTCTACACTTCCGCTATGATAAGGTCCGCCACCGCCATATGCTCCGATTGGAACACGGATGATATTGCTTACAGGGAATTTGCCCTGACTTAAATAACTTGATTTTGAGATTTCGGTGATCAACTGATTGATTCCCGGATAAATATAATCCGCAAACTGTACTTCAACGATCGGTTTCAAACCAACTGCGCTCATACCGGTTGTAGAACCGATAATATAAGCTTCCTGAATGGCTGTATTGAAAACTCTTTTACTTCCGAATTTCTTACCTAAAGTTACCGTCTCACGGAAAACACCACCAATTCTTTCGCCAACATCCTGTCCGTATAATAAGGCTTCTGGATGCTTCCACATAATTTCCTGAATGGCATGAATGGCAGCATCTACCATTACAATTTTTTCTCCACCTTCCGGCTCGCGGGTTCCTACTTCTTCTGTAATAGGAGTGGGAGCGAAAATATGTTGCATCACTGTTTCAGGCTTCGGGTCTTCAGCTTTTTGAGCTCTTTCGAAAGCTTCTTCCGCTTCAAGACGAGCTTTTTTAGTGATTTGTTTTAATAATTCTTCATCAACACCAGATTCCAGCAATTGGTTTCTCAGGATTTCTCCCGGATCTTTTGCTCTGTGCTTTGTTAAATCTTCTTCATCTCTATAGAATTCTCTTCTTACTCCGGAAGTATGGTGACCAATCAAAACTGTTTTTGCACAAACAACTAATGGCTTTCTTTCTGCTCTTACAAAATCTACAGCCTTTTTCATTACCTCGAAGCTTTCAACGAAATTGGTTCCGTCAACTCGCATTCTTCCCAAACCTTCAAATCCGGCTACAAAATCATACGCATCACAAGTTCTCGCTTCTTCTTTGGTAACAGAAATTCCCCATTCATTATCCTGAACCAGGAAAATAATAGGAAGTTGGTGCAAAGCTGCAAATTGCAAAGCTTCACTTACTTCACCTTCTGTCACAGAATTGTCTCCCAGACTACAAATAACAACTGGATTATTTTCAAATTCCTGTAAATTAAAATCCTGAATATATTTTATCCCTTGAGCAACGCCCGCAGTAGGAATGGTCTGCATTCCTGTTGCTGAGCTTTGATGAATAATTTTTGGTTTGTCTTCATCTCTGCTTGAAGGGTGAGAATAATAAGATCTGCCTCCTGAAAAAGGATCATCAGCTTTTGCCAATAATTGCAACATCAATTGGTAAGGCTGAAAACCTATTCCCAAAAGAATGCTTTCGTCTCTATAATAAGGAGAAACCCAATCTTCTTTTTTTAATTGATAAGCCGTTGCCAGCTGAATTGCTTCATGACCTCTTGATGTACTATGAACATATTTGGTAACATTTCTGTTCTCTTCATAAATATCTGCCATGGCTTTTGCAAGCATCATGTGATTGTAAGCTTTAAGCAAAATATCCTTTGAAACTTTCTCGTGAAGTGTATTTTCCATAGGAAGCAAATATACATAAAAAAACAAAACACTAACAAGTGTTAGTGTTTTGCGTAAAATTATATGTGAATTATAATTATTCTTTGATAACTTTTTTAGAAATAACGTCTTTATCAGTTTTTACTTCAATGATGTAGATACCATTGGTGTAAGAAGATAAACTAACAGCTTCTTGTGCGCTATTAATTACACCACTTTGTAATTTCTTACCAGATAAATCATATACTGAGAAGCTAGATTTTTTAGGAGCTTTCAAAATGTTTACAATATCTTTTGTAAGAGTAGGTGCGATAACAATTCCATTTGCTGCATTTGCAACATCTTTTGTTCCTAAAACTTCACTGAATCCTGTAACAATTATTGAATAGTTTTGAGGAGTTAATACAGGAGTTGCAGCATTGTTGACAAGTGTTCCTTTATTAGTTATTTCTATTCGGTATGTTCTTCCTGCAACTGGGCTATCTAAAACTACTTGTTCTACATTATCTACTGTATTGTCGCCTTTTATTGCTGGTGTCATTGGGCTTAATGCATCAAGTTTCCAAGGTGTGTATGAGATGTTTGTTGTTGTATCAATAATACGTAAATCTAAATCATTTACTAACTTTGATGTTCTGTTATTGTAAAGATCAGACCATTGGTTTGTAAATGCTTTAAACTCAGGGTCAATCCAAGAAATGGTAACTTTTAATGGTTCCGTTCCTGATGCTTTCACTGTTTTGCTGTTTTTCGTACCACTAATTAAAGTTTCATTATTGAAGATAATAGAGTTATTTGACTTTGCAACTAATAATTCTGCTCCTTTTTTAGCGTCAATGAATCCCCACCCAAATTGAGGGTCTGGACCTATATTGCCTGCCTCCTTTGCAGAATGAATCATTAGTGTTTTTGCAGATGCTGCATTTAAAGCGCTTCCAGAAAATAACTGTTTATTGATTTGAGTCCACAGTCCAATGATTCCTGTTACCACCGGTGCTGAATACGATGTTCCGTTACCCACAGTTAATTGACTACCTCCAACCGAATCCTCTGGAGTTGAAGCACCCGCTACAGATGTTCCAACAGTAGTAATGTCTGGTTTAATGCCGCCATCATCTCTTGGGCCTGCGCTGCTGTAATCTGAGTGTACTACATCTCCAGATAAAGTGTATCTACCTCCATTAGCAGTTATCCTGTCTGTGGCACCAACAACAATAATGTTTTTAGCTAAAGATCCAAATCCTATACAGTCATAACCCAATGCACAATTGTTTTGAGGCAAAGTATCCGTTGCGCTAAATGCGACTGGAGTATTGGATGAGTTTAAGTAATATTTTGGTGTATTATTTCCAGTAGGCCCCATTCCGTATGAATTTCCGGATGATTTAACAATGATGTAAGATGGATTGTTATAAACAATTTGATCATAGTTTCTGTCATTAGTGTAATAACTGCCTTGTGCATCTACTGATGTATTAGGACTAGCATATGCTCCTCTCCATATCCAAGAATATGCACCGTTTATAGTTGTTTCGTCCCAACCTTGATTTGTTCCATATGAATGATTAGAAATGTTCGGTTGTGCAATTAATATTTTGTCAAAAACTGTACTTGCTGTCGAATTTCCAGGTAGTGTAGTTGTACCAAAGTTATATGCATCAATGGTAGAGTTTGGGGCTATTCCTTTGAAATTTACTTGTCTAGTAGTACCGTCAGTAAATTGTACAGTATATGGATAGTTTTTAGCTCCAATAAAACTTGCGACAGTGGTCGAGTGGGCGCCATAGTTCATTGTTGTTGCTTCTTTATTTGAGATTCTGTTAGGAATATTGTTAAAGAATATATGGTTAGCATAAACTCTACCTTTAGCAGATCCATTATCTCCATCAAAAATTGTAAAATTAATACCTTCACCATTAAAAGAACCTGTTAATCCACTAATTGTCCCCCCTTGAATAAAATCTGCATTAGAATTTAGTATTTGATCCATGTCATGAGGTTCATAGAAATAAGGTCTGCCATCTGGTAAGAAACCAGCAAGTTTACTTCTTTCATTTTCAATTTCTTCTTGTGTTTCGGGAGTTCTAAAAGTTCCGTAATGTTTTGCAACATAAATATCAAACTTTGCATTGTTTTCTTTATTCTGTCTTTCAAATTCTTTCTTAAGCGCATCGTTGCTTTGTGCATTCATAAGAGAAATTGCCAATGTACTTACTAAAAGTAGATGTTTTTTCATGATAGATTATAAAATTGATTACACGATTATAAATAGCAAATATATAAAATAATAATATTTATAAATTAATATTGTTGAATTAATAAGAAAACATTTATTTTATTATGTGGTATTGTTTTTAATTTCATTGTTTCGTAGCGAATTTCTGAAAAAGAAATAGAGGTTTTAAAAGTAATCAGTTATCACGGATAATAACAAAAATTGAAGTAACTTTACATTCTCTTTTTAAATTAAAAGCTAGTAAAAATACATGTATTTAGTTTTTGACACAGAAACCACAGGTTTACCAAAAAATTTCAACGCTCCATTATCAGATTCAGACAACTGGCCGAGAATGGTTCAGATTGCCTGGCAATTGCATGATGATAATGGTAATTTGCTTGAAAATCAGGATCATATAATAAAGCCGGAAGGGTATGATATACCATTTAATGCCGCAAGAATTCACGGAATTACAACGAAGATTGCCAATGAAGAAGGTCGCGATCTGAAGGAAGTTTTAGAAGAATTTTCTGAAGTTTTAGAGCGGGTGAGAGTAGTTTCCGGACATAATGTAGAGTTCGATTATAATATTGTAGGCGCCGAATTTTTCAGAAAAAATATTCAGGATCATCTTCAGGAAAAACCAAAAGCCGATACCATGATTTTGGGTACGGATTATTGTCAACTTGGAGGCGGTCGTGGAGGTAGATATAAGTCTCCAAAATTGGAAGAATTATATGAAAAATTATACGGTCATAAATTTGATGAAGCCCATAATGCCGCAGCCGATGTAAATGCAACGGCTCAGGTTTTCTTCGAAATGATGAGAATCGGGATTATTCCTGCTGAGGTTTTAAAAACTTCGGAAGATCAGTTGGCGTACTTTAAAACGCTGCATCCGAATCCTATAAAACCTTTTGGAATTATTATCAGAAGACAGGTTGCAGATTTTAACAATAAGAAAAAGCAGTCTGATGTAGGAAGTATTGATGATATTGACTTAGGAAGATATTTCAATTTTGATAATAAAAGTGTTTTTTCAACACTGACGGCGACTTCAAGTATTAATGATTTAATAAGGAAAACTTCCGAAGAAAATTTCCCGGCTGTCGGAATGGTCGATCTTGGAAATATGATGGGCGCTTTCAAATTTGTTTCTGCTGTTGAATCTGCTAACTCTGACCGCTCAAAAAAGCATAAAGAATTTTTAGCTAAGAAACAGGAAGCCGAAGAAAACGGAGCCGAATTTAATGAAACAGAGCCAGTTTCTGAACCTTTGATTCCAGTTGTAGGGTGCGAATTTTATATTTCAGACCGTTACGAACAGAAACAATTTACCAAAGACGATCCCGACAGAAGAACGCAAGTGGTTTTGTTGGCGAAAGATTTTAATGGATATAAAAATTTAGCAAAGCTTTCGAGTATAGGATTTTTAAAAGGATTTTATTTCGGAGTTCCAAGGATTAGCCGTGAGCTGATTGCAGAATATAAAGAAGGGTTGATTGCTTTAACTTCAGGCATCAACGGAGATATTCCTGATGCTATTTTAAATACAGGTGAGCAAAAAGGGGAAGAGCTTTTCAAATGGTGGAAAGATACTTTTGAGGATGATTTTTATGTTCAGATTCAAAACCATAAATTACCAGAAGAAGAGCATTTGAATGATGTTTTATTGCATTTTGCTGATAAATACAATGTTAAAATTTTAGCTCAGAATCAAACGTATTATACCAATAAAGATGATTCTAATATTCAGGATATTGTAAGTTGTATAAAAGATGGCGAAAAGCTGACAACTCCTGTTGGAAAAGGATTTGGAAAGAGAAGAGGATTGGCAACCGGAGAATATTATATTAAAAATTCACATGAAATAAAAGAAGCTTTCCTAGCATATCCCGATGCATTTGATGCGTATGAAGAATTTACGGCAAAATTTAGTCCTTACACTTTAAAAAGAGATGTACTCTTGCCGAAGTTTGATATTCCTGAAGAGTTTATTCATGCAGAAGACGATATCGACGGAGGAAAACGTGGGGAAATGGCTTATTTGACGCATTTAACTTACGAAGGTGCAAAAAAGAGATATGAAGCTACAGGAATTACTCCTGAAATAAAAGAACGACTTGATTTTGAGTTGGAAGTTATTGCCAATACAGGGTATCCAGGTTACTTTTTGATCGTACAGGATTTCTGTAACGAAGCCCGGAAAATGGGAGTTTGGGTTGGTCCAGGTCGTGGTTCTGCGGCAGGTTCTGCAGTAGCTTACACGATCGGAATTACCAATGTTGATCCCATTAAATATGATCTCCTTTTCGAGAGATTTCTGAATCCTGAAAGGGTGTCTATGCCCGATATTGATATCGACTTTGATGATGAAGGGCGTGACAAAATCATCAAATGGGTTGTTGAAAAATATGGAAAAAATCAGGTTGCGCAGATTATTACTTATTCAGTTTTGGGTGGGAAATCTGCCATAAAAGATGCGGGAAGAGTTTTAGATCTCCCAATTCCTGATACCAATAATATTGCAAAATTAATTCCGCCAAGTCCCGGGATGAATATTGCCAAAGCTTTGTCAAAATATGATAAGTTAAAGCCTGAAGAGCAGCAACTTGTCGATGAGATGAAGTATGTACTTAATACTCCAGGTGATGCACGTCATGATGTTTTGGCTAGTGCAAAGAAGATGGAGGGATGCATCAGGAATACCGGAATTCATGCTTGTGGGGTGATTATTACGCCGGAAGATGTGAGTAACCTGGTTCCGGTGACGATTGCTGCGAAAGATGCCGATATTTTAGTTTCTCAATTTGATAACTCGGTGGCTGAAAGTGCCGGACTTTTGAAGATGGACTTTTTGGGTCTTCGAACATTGACGATCATTAAAGATGCTTTAAAAATTGTTAAGGCAAGACATAATGTAGATATCGATCCGGATTTAATTCCGTTGGATGATGCTAAGACCTATCAGTTATTTAAGGAAGGAAGAACGGTTGGGATTTTCCAATATGAAAGTCCGGGGATGCAAAAATATATGCGTGAGCTGAAACCGACTGTTTTTGCGGATTTGATTGCCATGAACGCTCTTTACAGACCGGGTCCGATTAAGTATATTCCAAACTTTATCAACAGAAAGCATGGTATTGAAGAAATTGTCTACGATTTACCCGAAACTGAAGAATATTTAAAAGAAACCTACGGAATTACCGTTTATCAGGAGCAGGTAATGCTTTTGTCTCAAAAACTGGCCAATTTTACGAAAGGTGAAGCTGATACTTTGAGAAAGGCGATGGGTAAAAAACAAATCGAGGTTCTTAATAAAATGTATCCTAAATTCATTGAAGGCGGAAGAAAAAACAATCTCAATGAAGAAAGATTAGAAAAAATATGGAATGACTGGAAAGCCTTTGCAGAATATGCTTTCAACAAGTCTCACTCTACCTGCTATGCTTTAATTGCTTATCAGACAGCCTATTTAAAGGCAAATTATCCTGCAGAATATATGGCAAGTGTGATGAGTAACAACATTAACAATACAGAATCTATTACCATGTTTATGGAAGATTGTAAAAGTATGGGTGTTGATGTTTTGGGACCAGATGTGAATGAATCTCAATATAAGTTTTCAGTAAACGAAAAAGGTCAGATTCGTTTTGGTTTGGGGGCGATTAAGGGAATCGGTGAAGGACCAAGTGAAGGAATTACCAGAGAAAGAGCAAACGGAAGATTTAAAAATATTTATGATTTCTTCGAAAGAATTTTGCCTTCTCAGATGAATAAAAGAGTGGCTGAAAGTTTGGTTGTAGCTGGTGCTTTCGACGAATTAGACTCTTTCCACCGAGGCCAATATTTTGACATTGACATGGCAGGAAGAACCAATTTGGAAAGACTGATAAGATACGGACAAAGCTTTCAGGAAAGTAAAAATGAGATGGAACATTCTCTTTTTGCAGATTTTGCTGAGGAAGTACAAATTGAACAGCCAAAATTGGCACCTTGCCCGGAATGGCCAAATATGCATAAATTAAATAAAGAAAAAGAAACGATCGGTTTCTATCTTTCTGCGCATCCACTGGATGAGTTTAAATTTCAGTATCAATTTATGCAGGGAAGTTTATCTAAAAAATCTGTTCTCGAAAAAGATCAGGAAGCAAAAGTCGTAATAGATGAAGTACCGATTCTTGAAAAAGACTCTGTGGATGAGGTTGCTGATTTAATTGAAATTGTGTCAGACGAATTGGCAACTGGTGAAGAAGAAATTATTGAAGAAGTAACAAAAAAAGCTGAACCAAAGGGCGTTTTTGGGTTCTTAAACCTTGATGAGGTAGATGCTTATAAAGAACAGGCTTTTGCAAATAAGCAGGAAGAATTGTTTGAAGAAAAGAAAAAAGACTGGAAAACTTTACAAAAAGAAAGAGAAAACGGTGGTGGTGGTAAAGAATACACCGTTGCTGGATTAATTACCGAATATGTTGTAAAAGATGGCTTCAGAAGTGGTGAAAAAGTAGCATTTGTAACGTTGGAAGACTATTCCGGGTCATATTCTTTCAGATTGGGAGATCGTGATTACATGAAGCTTAAGGAAAAACTTGAAGTGCAGCGTTTTGTGATTTTAAAAATAAAATTTGCTCAGGTAAAAGACGGTAGAGTGTTCGTTAATGTAAATGAAGTGATTGAATTACAGGAAGCCTTTGAAAAATTTGCCAAAAGTATCTCGCTTGTGATGGATGTGATGGACTTCAGACCGGAAGATTTAAGCTTCTTTAGAAATGTACTGAGTGAAAATCAGGGCAGTCAAAAGTTTAAATTTTACATTAAAAATATTGAAGATGATTCTCATATTGAAGTTCAATCGATGAAGCATACAGTGAATCTGAACGGAGAATTGATTAAAAATATCCAGCTTCTTAATAAATATGAGTTTTATCTGAACTGATATTATTTTAAATAACAAGAAAAAAAGAATCGCAATCTGAATGAGATTGCGATTCTTTTTTTATACGCAGTAATTTTTAAAATTCGACATAAATTAGTTAAGTAGGTAGGGTTTCGGACAGGTGTAATCTGTTGATAGATAGGGTTTTAATTTTTTGTGATATAATTTTAATTAAATGCTTGTTTAATGATATTTCATTGTTTTTAGCTTATTGTTGATAAATATTTAAAAATAAATTGAATATAGTTGTATTTGTAATATTAATATTTGTTAATTTTAGCCCTTAACTTAATTTAACTGAATATGAGAAAACTTTCTTTTTTAAAAGAAAAGTTGAAATTGCACAGTAAGTATTATATGATGCTTATGGCTTTTTTAACAACCACGACGAGCTTAAATGCTCAAGCGGTATCTACTTACGCTTTCGGGCAATCCACCGGAACGTATACCCCAATTACCGGAGGTACTAACATGGAACTGTTGTCTACTGCTGTTTCTGGATTTGATTCCCAATTATTTCACAATGGAACTGGTGGTCTTAACGGAACAGTTTCTTCGGGAACTTATAATGCTTTTCCTATTGGTTTTAGCTTTAGTTACAGAGGTGTAGCTTATGATGGTTTTTATATTGGAACAGATGGTTACATAAAACTAGGTTCAACTACTGGTACGTTAGCAGCTGCTGCTTATGGAACTCCAATTTCAACTACAACTACAAGTACGGATGATCTCATTTCTGCTTTTGGAATTGATTTAGTTGCAGGTTTACGAGCTGCAACTGCAACTCGTACATCTGGTTCCCCAACGTTTACGTTAACTGGGACTAGTACCGGAATGGCAGGTAATATAGTAGTAGGAATGCGTATACTAGGTACAGGTATTCCTGCAGGAACAACTGTAACAGCAGTTTCTGGTACTGCTATTACAATGTCTGCTAATGCAACCTCTAGTTCTACTTCTGCGAGTGCTTTTTTTGCAGAGTCAGATAATATTTCTTATATTACAACTGGGACTGTAGGTTCGAGAGTGCTTACAGTACAATGGAAAAATTCTGCAAGATATGGTGGAAGTGGGGATTTATTAAATTTTCAAATTAAATTATATGAAGGAACAAATGTAATTCAGACTATTTATAATAATACTGCATCGACTCAAGTAACTACTTCTGGCGCTGTAGAGGTTGGTTTAAAAGGATTAATTACACCTTCAGATTATAATAACCGTACCGGAACGGCTACAACCGGATGGTCAGCGACTACAGCTGGAACATCTAGTGCTTCTACTATTCCGTTTAGAGGAGCTGCAGCTACTGGTGGTGCCGTAGTACCAAGTAGTGGTTTGATTTTTACATGGACGCCTCCGACATGTATCGCTCCTACAGCTTTGGCAATTTTAGGATCATCTATTACAACGTCCGGAGCTACCGCTTCGTGGACTGCGCCTTTATCAGCTCCGGCTAATGGATATGAAGTGTATTATAGTACTTCAAATGTAGCTCCTACTTCTTCTACAGTTTTAGATGCAACAAATTCTGTAACTTCTACCACGACATCTTCCCCAATAAGTGGGCTGTCATCAGGCACCACATATTATGTTTGGGTGAGATCGGTTTGTGTAGGAACGGATAGAAGTGTTTGGACCGCTGTTTCCTCTTTTACAACATATTGTGTAAGTACTAATGTTCCTTATACATTAGACTTTACCAATGTTACAGCGCCAGTTTTACCGACTTGTACTACTGCTGTAAATTACGGAAGTGGAAATACTTGGATTACTTATAGTCCAGGAGGAACAAGCGGATTTACTGGAAACGTATTGAACTATACTTATAACAGTTCAAATGCAGCAAATACTTGGTTTTTTACTCAAGGTATTAATCTTACCGCAGGTGTAAGCTATAGAATTAAATATAAATATGGTAACGCAAGTGCCGCATCATTTCCTGAAAAATTAAAAGTAGCATATGGTACTTCGGCAACGAATACAGCTATGACAACTACACTTGCTGATTATCCAAATGTGGTTAACTCGGCAGCTGCAAATGGATTTGTTGATTTTATACCACCTACAACGGGAATCTATTATTTTGGATTTCAGGCTTATTCTGCAGCTAATATGAATAGGCTGTATGTGGATGATATTAATATAGATGTATCTCCTTCATGTAGTGAGCCTACAGCACTGACAGTTGCTACGGCTTCAATTACAGCGTCAGGAGCTACAGCTTCGTGGACGGCTCCTGTTACTGCGCCGTCTAATGGATATGAAGTATATTATAGCACATCAAATGTTGCACCTACATCTGCTACGGTTTTAACTGCAACAAATTCTGTAACTTCTGCTACAGCTTCTGCTCCAATAACAGGCTTAACATCTGCTACAATGTACTATGTCTGGGTGAGATCGGCTTGTACGGGGTCTGATAGAAGTGTATGGACATCATCTGTATCTTTTACCACTTTGCCTTCATGCTTTGTACCAACTGCAGTAACGGTTGCTACTGCTTCTATCACAGCATCAGGAGCTACTGTATCTTGGACTGCTCCTTCGACTGTTCCTTCTAGCGGATATGAAGTGTATTACAGTACTTCAAATGTAGCGCCTACTTCTTCTACAGTTTTAAATGCAACAAATTCTGTAACTTCTGCTACGGCTTCTGCTCCAATAACGGGCTTAACATCTGCTACAATGTACTATGTTTGGGTGAGATCGGCTTGTACGGGATCTGATAGAAGTGTATGGACGTCATCTGCATCCTTTACCACTTTGGTTTCATGTTTTGTGCCAACAGCAGTGACCGTTGCTACTGCTTCTATCACATCATCAGGAGCTACTGTATCTTGGACTGCTCCTACGACTATTCCATCTAACGGTTATGAAGTGTATTACAGTACTTCAAGTACTGCACCTACTTCGTCTACAGTTTTAAACGCAACAAATTCTGTAACTTCTGCTACAGCTTCTGCTCCAATTACAGGTTTAGCACCTTCTACAGGGTATTTTGTGTGGGTAAGATCTGTATGTATCGGTACTGATAGAAGTGTTTGGACTGCGATTACATCATTTAGTACATTATGTCAGCCACCTGCGTTACTTTCAACTACAGGAGCAACTATTTGTCCTGGAAATACAGCAACTATTTCTGCTACAGCAGCTACGGGAGCTACAATCAAATGGTATGATGCAGCTACTAATGGTACTGTTTTATCAACAGGAGGTTCATTTACAACACCAGCCTTAACAACTAATACTAACTATTGGGTAACCGCATCTACAGGGAGTACTGAAGCTGTGGGAGCAGCAAATCCAGGAGTATTGACAAATGGAGGAACAACTTCTGCAAGCACAAGTTTTTATATGGAAGCCACAGTGACTAATACACCGGTTACTGTACAAAGTGTTGATGTGTTTCCTGGTGCAGTAGGTAGTCAGAGCTCTATTAGAGTATATTTAGGTACGGCTACAACCGCAGTTTATACGATACCGTTCACTTCGAATGTTGCAAGTGGAGGGGTGACACCACAGACTGTACCTCTTAATATTGTATTAAGCCCAGGTGTATACAGGTTTAAAATTGAAGGTGCTGGCAGTTATTACAGAAACTATAGTGCTTCTGGTTCGGTAGGACAGGCTTTCCCTTACGGACAAGGTGATTTTAAATTAACCGGAGGAAGTAATGTAACGACTGGATATTATTTATTCTACAATTTTATTGTTGGAACTAATTGTGAATCTGCAAGACAAGTAGTAGCTGTTACAGCAGATCCTGCTGCATGTCTTGGAACATCTGAAGTGGGAGCTATTAAAAACAATATCAAAGCGTATCCAAACCCATTTGCTGATGTCTTGAATATTTCAGACGTAAGCAATGTGAAATCTATCTCAGTAGTAGATATCTCAGGTAAATTGGTAAAAACCTTTGATAAGCCGGAATCTACTCTTCATTTAAGAGAATTAAATTCAGGAATGTATTTAGTTATTCTGAATATGAAAGATGGTTCTAAGCAAACGATCAAAGCAATCAAAAAATAATTTATTTCAAATTTCTTTATAAGAGGCTGGTCAATTGATCAGCCTCTTTTTTAGTTACAAGTCATGGTTAATACTAATAAAAAAGACTTCCCGTTGTCGGAAAGCCTGATTTTATTTGGTAAATATATTTTGATTAATACTCCCTGTTAATGATCATTTTTCGGTTAATAGAGCTCATTGTGTTAGCGCCGCAACCGTTACAAAGTACTCCAAAAGGCTGTATGGTTTGTCCTTTTTTCATCGGTACTGTTACAATTGCAGTAGCACCTGATGTTTGAAGTGAGCTAATTGCGAGAATAGTCATCGTATAATATTGCTCGCTTATTGATCCTGTTGGTGTTACTCCTCCATCATTATAATTTTTATTGATGTAGATTACTCTGTGTGCCGATACGTTTGTTCCAGGTAATCTACCAGTCTCTTGTATTTCTATTCTGTAGATACCAGATGCGGGGCATGTCCATAGACCGGTGCCAAGTACAATGTCTCCAGCATAGGTATTTAAATCATTAGATGTAAAGCTTAATGGTCCTGCAATTCCTTGTGTGTACGGTATAGAAGATGGTGAAGAAACCGAAAGAATATACGCTAAATTGGCGCGAGTAATAGACACCAATCTGTAAGTAATACCAGAGGTAGCATTAAGAGAAGTTTTTACAAGCAGTGCCGATTGAAAAGGTAAAAGAGTGATGGTGCTTTTATCATCAATAAGTTCTCCTGCGCTGGTATTAATGGTTAAATTAAAACTATCAGTTTTATTAGTGACATAATATAGTCTTCCCGTCTTATCAACTGTAGCAGATGAAGTTGGTAATGTGAATGTTCCATCTGCGGTTCCTGACCAATTTATGTAATAATCTGTATCTAATAAGGTGTATGTATTTGCTGATATACTTGTATATTCTCCGGCAATAGAACCTTTAACTTGTACTGTAGAACCCGGTAGGGCGGTGTTTACCCCTACAGTCTTGTCTTGCGCAACATATTGCGCATTGGTGAATGCTATACCGCATACCAATCCTAAAATCAATAATATGTTTTTCATTTTTTTTAATAAAAAGTTTTTAAATAAAGTTTTTTGATGAATGATAAAATTATCATTGTGGAGGCGGCCTGGCTAAAGTTATTTTATCAAAAAAAGAAATTGTATTATTTTCTTTATATTTTGTAAGATTTGAACACTCGTCATCAGTAAAGCAGTAATGTAAATCTATACTGTGCAAAAGAGCGATCCATTGACTAGATTGTGTAGTAGGTGTGATGGCTTCCTGGCTTTTCCCTCTTCTATAGACGAAATAATTTGAAGTATTATTACGGTAAAACTGATTGGGTGGATTTAGAACCTTTAATTTTACTTGTTTAATTATTTTAGCGTCAATGACTGACTTTGGTTTTAACTTTCTGTTTTTTGAAACGTTATTTTTGCTAACCACAACAGGGGTGTCTAATTTTACAACGTGAATCTCATGGATGTTGGTAATGATGGTACTGTCAGAAATATAAAGTTGAGCCGGAAAGACGAGACTACAAAAAATGATGACCAAATAAATTAATTTACCTCGTAAGAACAATAAAGTATTAACAATAGTGTGCTTTTGAATTGTTCTCCTCATAGAGGAAATTTTTATAGATGTTACAATATTTAAAGATATGAATAAAATACAATAGATAATTATTTTTGATAAATATTTTTCATTAAAATAGACTATTTATTGTTAAATGTTTTGTTTTTATTTAGATTTTTTTTACTTTTTTAAACAAAATAATAGTATTGTTTATAAGCATAAATCCTTTTTACAATAGCAGAATTTACATTACAATTAAAGTTTCCATATCAAAAATCCGTTCATTTTTTTGACATAAAACTTGATTCCAAATAAAAAAGACTTCCCGTTTTCGGAAAGCCTAATTTTTATTTTTTGTTAAATTTATTTATCTGGTGTTACCGGTTTGATGTCTCCCGTATTCATAAGATCAAAAACTGTCGGGAAAAACATAACAAGAATAAAATAAATAATAATCATCAATACAACTAAAGCAAATAGAATAAGTACTAAACTATTAGGCTTGTTTTTCTTTTGTGGCTCCATGATTTTGTCGATTTTGGTTAATAGATAAAATTTGTATAAATCTATTAAGCCAATTTCTTGCCACACTGTTTACAATACCTTGCATCATCGTCAATATCTTCATTTCCGCACCGTTCACAGATCAGCTCAAGATTCTGTCTCTTGTTCCTCATTTCTGCTGTTACAATTCCTGTAGGAACAGCAATAATCGAATAACCCGCAAGCATTAAAATAACTGCAAAAAATTTACCCATCGGAGTAATTGGTGAAACATCGCCGTATCCCACTGTTGTTACCGTTACCACGGCCCAATAAATAGATTGAGGTATCGTTTCAAAACCAGGTCTTCCGCCTTCTACCATAAACATCAACGAACCCACGATAACCGAGAAAATAATTAAAAATAACAGAAAAATGTAGATCTTTCGTGAACTGTTCCTTAAAGCACGTACAATCACAGAACCGTCATTCATAAAATCCAAAAGATTGAAAACCCTGAAGACACGCAGCATTCTGAGCATTCTGAAAATCAGAAAATATTTGGTGACAGGAAAAAAGAAGCTCAGGTAAAAAGGAACCAGCGAAAGAAAATCAATAATACCAAAAAAGCTGAAGATATAATGCTTTTTATTTTTCAAAACAGCAATTCTAGCCCAATATTCTACAGTGAAAAATACAGAAATCACCCATTCGGAAATAATGAAATAGACATGGAATTTTTTATCAAGCTTAGGCACACTTTCCATCATGATAATGAAAGTGCTTACCAAAATAAGAGATAAAAGTGCAATATCAAAAAACTTCCCGAGTTTTGTATCTGCTCGGTAAATGACACGGTACAAAAATCTTTTCCAAAGTTTATCTCCGGGAACAAGATTATGCTCTCTTTCCATATGAGCTTTTTATTTTAACTAAATATAACTAATTTCGTGACAAACTTACAGAATAAAATGACAATAAAAGAAGTAATTTCTATTATAGAAAAGCAAATTGCGATGCCTCAGGCAGAAGATTTTGATAATGTGGGGCTTTTGTGCGGTCTTCCGAGCCGTAATGTAAGTGGTGTTCTAGTTTGTCACGATGCTTTACAGAATGTGGTTGATGAAGCTATTGCCAGGAACTGTAATCTTGTGGTGTGTTTTCATCCCATTATTTTTTCGGGTTTAAAATCTCTTACGGGTAAAAATTATGTTGAAAGAGCTGTTTTAAAAGCGATTGAAAACAAAATTGCTATTTACGCTATTCATACGGCTTTTGATAATGATTATTTTGGAGTAAATGCCGGAATCTGTAATGCTTTAGGTTTGAAAAATTTAAAAATCCTTCAGCCTAAAAAAAATAATTTAAAGCAACTAAATGTTTATGTTCCGAATGATTATTCTGAACAGTTGAAAGAAGCTCTTTTTTCTGCTGGAGCAGGAAATATTGGTTTCTATGACGAATGTAGCTTCAAAATTGAAGGAAACGGAACCTTTAGACCAATTAAAGGTTCAAACCCTTTTTCAGGACAGCAGAATGTGAGAGAAAATGCAGATGAAAATATGATATCTGTAATTTTTGAAGCATATAAGCAAAGTAACATCATTGCGGCAATGAAGGAAGTACATCCTTATGAAGAAGTGGCGCATCAGATTTATTCTTTAGACAATGAAAACCAGTATTCAGGATTAGGAATGTATGGTGAATTTGATCAGGAAATGGATGAAAAAAGTTTTCTGAGCTTTATTAAAGATAAATTTAATGTTGAGGTTATTAAACATTCAGATTTTACAGATAAAAAAATTAAAAGAGTAGGGGTTTTGGGTGGCTCCGGAGCAAGCGGAATAAAGGCTGCACTTGCCAATAAATGTGATGCCTATATTACAGGCGATCTCAAATATCATGATTATTTTCTGGCAGAATCTAAAATATTACTTTGTGATGTAGGACATTATGAATCAGAACAATGGGTTGCCCAACAATTATTTGAAATTTTATCACAAAAAATTAGTACATTTGCAATCTTAAAATCTAGTGAAAAAACAAACCCAGTAAATTATTTCCTTTAGATATGGCAAATTTAACAGATATTTCAGTTGAAGAAAAATTAAGAGCTTTATATGATTTACAGATCATAGATTCAAGATTAGACGAGATCCGTAACACAAGAGGAGAATTGCCAATCGAAGTTGAAGATCTTGAAATCGAAATTGAGGGTCTTGAGACAAGAGCCGAAAAATTTCATGCAGATATTAAAGAGCAGAATGATCAGATCAATACCAAAAATGAGGTGATCAACCATGCAAAAGCACTTATTGAAAAATACAAGTCTCAGCAGGATAATGTAAGAAACAATAAGGAGTTTGAAGCTTTAGGAAAGGAGATGGAATATCAGGAACTTGAAATTCAGCTTTCTGAAAAAAGAATCAAAGAATTTGGCGCTAAAATCGGTCATAAAGAAGAAACTTTAAACGAGCTGATTACAAAAATCAACGATCTGAAGAATCACCTTAAATTCAAAAAAGAAGAGTTGGAAGGTCTTGTATCTGAAACTCAGAAAGAAGAAGAATATCTTCTTGAAAAGTCTAAAGAATTTGCTGCTAAAATCGACGAAAGATTGCTGGCTTCTTACCACAGAATCAGATCGAGCTCTTCTACAGGTTTAGCAGTTGTAGGTTTAGAAAGAGGCGCTCCGAAAGGATCATTCTTTACAATTCCTCCTCAAAAGCAAATGGAAATTGCTCAGAGAAAGAAAATCATTATTGATGAGCATTCAGGAAAAATTCTTGTAGATGACGAGTTGGTAATGGAAGAAAATGAAAAAATGAAATCAGTAATTAAATTCTAATTACTCATTTTATTAAAAATACAAAGCTGTCTCAAATTTTGAGACAGCTTTTTTTATGTGCTTTTTTTTGACTGTAATTAATTTAAACACAAATAACCCGAATTTTGTCGTATCAATAGGAGCGGTTAATAATTTTAACCAAAGAAAAGGATTTAGCCAAAATATAATGTACAGCCACTTTGTCATTCCGTAGGAATCTCGACAAGCGTATATAATGCTAAGTTTCGATTCCACGCTACACTTTGTTTCGTTCTGAATAACAAACACACCGTTTTAGTTTGTGTCATGTATGTAAGATTAGTTCAATTAGTGTTTAAATAAAAAACAAAAAAACCGCCTCAATAGAAGCGGTTATATTTTATTCATGATGCTCATACATCTTATTATAAAGATCAATAAACTTTTCTTTAATTGCTTTACGTTTAAGCTTTAAAGTAGGCGTTAAAAGCCCTGCTTCAATTCCCCAGACTTCTGGCGTAAGCTCAATTTTCTTGATTTTTTCCCAGTTTCCTAAATGTTCGTTGATGTCATCAATCTCTTTTTCTATTCGGGATTTCAACTCAGCACTTTTAGCAATCTCTTGCGGAGTGTTACCTATGTTTAAATTATTTCTCATTGCCCAGTTTTTAGCAAATTCAAAATCGGGTTGTACCAATGCGGTTGGCATCTTTTCGCCGTCACCAACCACCATAATCTGCTCAATAAATTTCGAAGCTTTAGCTAAATTTTCAATCGTTTGTGGAGCGATATATTTCCCTCCGGAAGTTTTAAACATTTCTTTTTTACGATCGGTTATCTGTAAGAAACCTTCACTGTCGATGTGACCGATATCTCCGGTTTTGAAAAATCCATCTTCGGTAAACGTTTCTTTGGTCTGTTCATCATTTTTAAAATAGCTTTTAAAAACAGAAGGTCCTTTTACGGTAATTTCTCCGTCTTCCTGAATTTTTACCGTTAAATTATCCAACGGATGTCCGACGGTTCCCACTTTCATTTTTCCGAATGAGTTTACCGAAATAACCGGTGAAGTTTCAGTAAGCCCATAACCTTCCAGAATAGGAATTCCTGCGTTTTGGAACATTAAATTTAATCGTGTAGATAACGCTGCCGATCCTGAAACTAAAGTGATAATCTCGCCTCCCAAACCTTCTCTCCATTTTTTGAAAACCAGTTTGTCGGCAATAATTTCCTTCAATCCTGAAGGATTTGATACTTCTTTCTTTTTTTGAATTAATTGTAAAGCCCAGAAGAATATTTTTTGTTTTAGCCCGCCTGCATTAGATCCGGTATTATAAATTTTATCATACACTTTTTCTACCAAACGAGGCACTACGCTCATGTAATGCGGTTTTACTTCTTTTACATTTTCTCCCATTTTTTCGATGCTTTCGGCAAAATAGATCGAAAAACCATTGTATTGAAAAAGATAAAACAGCATTCTCTCAAAAATATGGCAGATCGGTAAAAAGCTTAAAACTCTGGTGTCTTTATAATCTAAACTTTTCTTTTTTGGAATTCTCGGAAGTGAACCTAAAACGTTTGAAACAATATTTTCATGCGTCAGCATTACCCCTTTTGGCTTTCCTGTTGTTCCGGAAGTATAGATTAAAGTCGCCAGATCTTGTGTATTGATTGCTTTAGAAAGATCTTCAACTTCTATTTGTGTAGAATCATCTTCACCCAAATCTAAAATTTCTTTCCAGTTGGCAGCTCCGCTCACATTATCAAAGGTAAAAACCCCTTGCAGGCTTGCTACATTATGTTTGATCTTCATTACTTTAGCAAGCAAGTCTTTGTCAGATACAAAACAGTATTTGATTTCGGCATTATTAAAGATAAATTCGTAGTCTTCCGGTGAAATACTGGGATAAACCGGTACAGAAACTACACCGATCTGCGAAAGACCAAGATCCATCACTGCCCATTCTGTACGGGAGTTGGTAGTGATTAATGCGATTTTATCACCAGGTTTAATACCAAGTTTCAAAAGACCTCGCGAAATCTTATTTCCCTGATTTATAAATTCCTGCGTAGACGTTTTTTTCCATTCACCATGGTATTTGGTGACAAACATATCGCTTTTAGGAAGATGGTCTAGAGCGTAGTGAGGTATATCGAATAATCTTTTGATTGACATAATTTTTCAAATAATTGTTAGGATTTTAAATATAAGAATTTTTTTTAACTCTGAAAATTAGTTCGTATTGTTTAGAATTTAATAAAATGTATGCCATAATATTTTTAATAATTCAAATTAAAATAATATATTCTGAATAATTACAAATGTGCCCGAAACCTTGATTAACTCCTAATTTATCATTCTATTTTCAGATTTGCTTAAAAAGTGTAAATTAGCCACCATATAATAGAAAATTTTTATGGACTTTAATTTATCGGAAGAGCAGCTGATGATTCAGCAGGCAGCAAGAGATTTTGCACAGAACGAACTATTACCTGAAGTGATTGAAAGAGACCGTGAGCAGAAATTTCCAACCGAACAAGTGAAGAAAATGGGCGAAATGGGTCTTTTAGGTATGATGGTAGACCCAAAATACGGCGGCGCAGGAATGGATAGTGTTTCTTACGTTTTGGCAATGGAAGAGATTGCAAAAATTGATGCTTCTGCAGCTGTGGTAATGTCTGTAAACAATTCTTTGGTGTGTGCCGGCCTTGAAAAATTTGCTTCTGAAGAGCAAAAAGTAAAATATCTTACCCCTTTGGCGAGCGGACAGGTAATCGGAGCTTTTGCTTTATCGGAGCCTGAAGCAGGTTCTGATGCAACTTCTCAGAAAACTACTGCTGAGGATAAAGGTGATTACTATCTTCTAAACGGAATCAAGAACTGGATCACAAATGGGGGTACTGCATCTTACTATATTGTAATTGCACAAACTGATCCTGAGAAAAAACATAAAGGAATCAACGCATTTATCGTTGAGAGAGGTTGGGAAGGTTTCGAGATCGGAACTAAAGAAGACAAATTGGGTATCAGAGGAAGTGATACACATTCTTTGATTTTCAACAACGTGAAAATACCAAAAGAAAACAGAATCGGTGAAGACGGTTTCGGATTCAATTTTGCAATGGCTGTTTTGAACGGTGGTAGAATTGGTATTGCTTCTCAGGCTTTAGGTATCGCTTCAGGAGCTTACGAACTGGCTTTAAAATATGCTAAGACAAGAAAAGCTTTCAAAACTGAAATTATCAATCATCAGGCAATTGCTTTCAAATTGGCAGATATGGCAACTCAGATTTCGGCTGCAAGAATGCTTTGCTTTAAGGCTGCTTGTGAGAAAGATGCAGGAAAAGATATTTCTGAAAGTGGAGCAATGGCAAAATTATATGCTTCTCAGGTTGCGATGGATACAACGATCGAGGCGGTACAAATTCACGGTGGATACGGATACGTAAAAGAATATCACGTAGAAAGAATGATGCGTGATGCAAAAATCACTCAGATCTACGAAGGAACTTCTGAAATCCAAAAAATTGTGATTTCTAGAAGTATCGCAAAATAATTTAAAAACATCAAACACTATCTTATGAAAAAATCTTTGTGGATTACTTTGGGAGTAGTTTTGCTTCTAGTGGGAGTTTTTGTCTGGTACAAGTTTTTCTTCGTTTTCGGAGAAGGTGTGAAATCAGGATATCTCAATTATGCCATCAAAAAAGGGTATGTTTTCAAAACGTACGAAGGCAAATTGATTCAGGAAGGTTTTGGAAAAGGCAAAACAGGAACCATTACAAGCTATGAGTTTGAATTTTCTGTATCTGATCCCGAAGTCTTCAAACAACTGGAGCTTAATAGCGGTAAAACCTTTGATCTTCACTACAAAGAATAGAACGGATCGTTACCTTGGAGAGGAAACACAAGATATGTTGTAGATAAGATAGTAAATATGAAATAATGGAAAAGGCTCTCAGTTGAGAGCCTTTTCTTTTACACCAAATCACAATTTTTATATAATTATGATATGATAAATTTAAAAGGAAAAACTTAAACTTTATCAATTCTTTTCTTAAAATTTACTTAAATTTTGATTTTCATCTGTTTTTATTGGTTTTCAGATGGTTTATTGCTTCTTTTTTTGTAGAAATAGTAACCAATTCCGGCAATTACAAAAAGTGGCCAAAGCGGAAGAATAAACAGAAAAATAGAAGTGATTACATTCCATCCGGAAGATACTGCAGCAAGAGATTTTCCGCCAAATGTTTCAGGTTTGTTTTTGGCAAGCGCAGCTTCTGAAGTTCCGTACAGGGTGATTTCCATATCGCAAAGCGTGTTGTTTACGAAATCTTGTCCGCTCACATCGATTCCTTTATTTTCTACATTTCCGATATTAAAACTCAAATCATCCATCAGATAATCAAATTTCTGAATCGGAACCTTTACTTTCAGATAAGCAATTTTGGTATCGTTATTATTGAGAGAGATATTTTCACTTTTTACAAATCCGTCATATTTTTTCACCAATTCTTTTACAGTTTCTTTAGCCGTTTCTGCATCGTTTACATTAAGTTCTAAAACTCCTGTTTTCTGCATTTTGTTTAAAGAAACAGTTTCTACTTGTTTAGGCTTGTCTTTATAAATGATTTTCGTTTCTTTGATCACTTTCGGAGCCGGAACATTCACCACTATTTTATGAAGAGAATCTTTCTTTTCAGATTTTGATTCCAGTTTCATACTGCTTATTTTGGCGGATAAAGAATCAACGCTTTTTGAGGTAGCTTCCATCTTTTGAACTGCCTCGCTTTTTGTTTCTTCGAAATCTTTAATTTTAATACTGGCAGAATCGAATACGGCTTCTGCTTCATTATTAATAGAATTGATTTTCTCACCAACATTCGCAGCAGTACTATCTGCTGTGCTGATTGCATTTTCCAGCTGAGACTGTGTTGCTTCTCCTTTTTTACACATTACAAATACGCTTGATACTGCAACTATTACAATGAACTTTTTCATAAGATTATTTTTTTGTTGAAGTAAAATTAGGAATGAATTTTTTGTAAAGATTGTAAATAGAATGTATGGTTTTGGTAAATTATTATGCAGTTGAAAATCAATTAATTGTAAATTGTTTGTAGTTATTTTACAAATATTTTACTTAAATGTTAAAAATGTTAAAAGAAAACAATCATTGGGAATGTAATAATAATTATCTTTGCTTTTTGAGACTTTCACAAATTATTCTTTGAAATGTAACTTATACCTTTTTAATAAAAAAAATAAAAAAATATATGAAAAAACATCTACTTGTGATGGGATTATTTCTTATTTCCAATATGTTTTTAGCACAAACAAGCCGATTTTGGAAGGAAGTGTCTCAAAAAAACAATTCGGAAATATTCGAAAATAAAACCAACATTCTTCACCCGAGAATCTATAGTCTTGATTTTGACAAATTAAAAAATGCTTTGTCTAAAGCACCTAAAAGATTTGCCGTCAAGGGAAAATCAGACATTGTCATATCTTTTCCAAATTCTAATGGTATACTTGAAAGTTTTAAAGTAAGAGAAAACTCAAACTTTGATCCTGAATTAGCTGCAAAATATCCTGACATTAAATCTTATGTGGGGGTTGGGCTTGAAGATGCCAGTTCTACTGTTTACTTCAGTATTTCACCATTGGGCTTATCTTCAATGGAAATATATGGCAATAAATCAGCTGTTTTTATAGAACCTTATACAAAAGATCTTTCAACGTATGTTGTCTATAAAAAATCAGACAAAAAAGAAAGTCTAGATAAATTTGAGTGTACTGTACTTGATGTTGCCCAAAAAGGAATTGATAACTCAAGCATTACGGCAAGACCAAACGCTGATGATGGGAAATTGAGAACTTTCAGACTGGCATTATCTTGTACTGGTGAATATACAACCTATTTTGGTGGAACAGTAGCGGGAGCGTTAGCAGCAATGAATAATACGATGACTCGTGTAAATGGAGTTTTTGAAAAAGACTTTGCAGCAAGAATGGTTATCATTGCTAATAATAATGCTGTTATTTATACTAATGCAACTACAGACCCTTATTCTCCTTCTGCTCAAATGAATAACTGGAATGCTCAATTACAAAATACTTTAACAGCGACTATTGGTGAAGCAAATTATGATATAGGCCACTTGTTTGGAGCTACCGGAGGTGGTGGTAATGCTGGTTGTATTGGTTGTGTTTGTACAAATGGTACAAAGGGAAGTGGCTATACTTCTCCGGCAAATGGTATTCCATCGGGTGATAGTTTCGATATTGATTATGTTGCGCACGAAATGGGACATCAGTTTGGCGGGAACCATACCTTTTCAATGAATCTAGAAGGTACTGGCGTAAACATGGAACCTGGCTCGGGATCTACAATTATGGGATATGCTGGTATTACAAATCAAAATGTAGCAATGCATTCAGATCCCTTTTTTCATGCTGTAAGCATTCAGCAGATTACAAATAATATTAAAACAAAAACTTGCCCCGTAACCACAAATACCGGAAATACAATTCCTACAGCTGATGCGGGATTAGATTATACTATTCCTAAAGGAACACCGTTTATGCTTACAGGAACAGGTACTGATACGGATGGAGATGCTTTAACTTACATTTGGGAACAAATGGATAATGCTGTTACTGGGCAAACAGGAGCGAATTCTGCAGCAACTGCAACGAAAGCATCGGGTCCTACTTTCAGATCATATACTCCACAAACAGTTCCGATCAGATATTTTCCATCATTAGAGAGAACACTTGTAGGAGCAACTACATCTTCAAGTCCTGCCGGTACGGCTTCACCTATTGTTGTAGAAGCTTTGTCTAATGTTGCAAGAACATATAATTTTAGATTTACCACTCGTGATAACAGAGCGGGAGGTTCTGGAAATAACTCTGATGATATGGTAGTAACAGTAAATGCTGCTGCTGGACCGTTTACAGTAACTTCACAAAATACAGCAGGAGTTGTTTGGGACGAAGGTCAATCATATACAATTACTTGGAACGTTGCCGGCACTACTGCAGCTCCTGTAAGTGCATCAAACGTTACAATTCTTTTATCAAAAGATGGTGGGCTTACCTGGCCTACAGTTTTGGTAGCTAGTGCACCCAATAATGGTACCTATAATTATACAGTGCCTGGCGGGCTTGGGATTATTAATAACAACGCCAGAATTATGGTAAAAGGATTAAATAATATCTTTTTTAATGTCAATTTACAGAACTTTACCATTAATTCTTCTGCTGTTGTGATCCCGCCAACGCCTACTCCAGGCACACCGGGAGCTCCTCCTTCTCCTATTTATCAGGGATTGATGATCTATCCTATTCCGGCAAACGACGGTAATGTTTATATTAAATTAGATTTACCTAGACTAAGACCTCTTGCTCCGTATTCATTTACGTATACAGTTTACGCAATGGATGGAAAGCTTGTTATTCCTAAAAGAAATCGACTATTTTTTGGCGACCATCTTGAGAAGGTTGATCTAACAAATGTACCAAGCGGTGCTTATATGATTGAAGTTGAATTGGAAGGTGAAAAAATTGTGAAGAAGCTTCTTATGCTGAATAAATAGAATAATCATCTTATAAATAATAAAACCGTTAAGCAATACACTTAACGGTTTTTATTTTTTATAAAACTGACTTAAATCAATTGATTAAGCGTTCTGAAATTCACTGATAAAATGCAGCTTCACATTCGGAAACTTTTCCTGTGTCATGTGAATGGTGAACGATGAATCTGCCAGGAAAACCAATTGATTGTATTTGTCTCTTGCCAAAAATCTCTGTTTTAATCTTGCAAATTCTTTGAATTCATCAGACTTTTCATCAGCTTCCACCCAACATGCTTTGTGCATAGAAAGTGGTTCATACGTACATTTAGCACCATATTCATGCTCCAGACGATACTGAATTACTTCGTACTGAAGTGCACCCACTGTTCCAATGATTTTTCTGTTATTCATTTCAAGTGTAAACAGCTGCGCAACACCTTCATCCATCAATTGATCGATACCTTTTGCCAATTGTTTTGCTTTCAGAGGATCATTATTGTTGATATATCTGAAATGTTCAGGAGAGAAGCTAGGAATACCTTTGAAACTCAATTTTTCACCTCCGGTTAAGGTATCTCCAATTCTGAAACTCCCCGTATCGTGAAGTCCAACGATATCTCCGGGGAAACTTTCGTCAACTACTTCTTTTTTATCCGCAAAGAATGCATTCGGAGAAGAGAATTTCATTTTCTTACCTTCTCTTACCAATAGATAATTTTCGTTTCTTTTAAAAACTCCCGAAACAATTTTAACGAAAGCTAATCTGTCTCTATGTTTAGGATCCATATTGGCGTGAATTTTAAATACAAATCCTGTGAAAGTACTTTCTTCGGGTTTTACCAAACGAGTATCGCTTTCTTTTGGTTGCGGCATTGGTGCAATGTCGATAAAAGCATCCAATAATTCGCGAACTCCAAAATTATTTAAAGCAGAACCAAAGAAAACCGGCTGCAAATCTCCTTTCATATAATCTTCACGATTAAACTCAGGGTAAACAGACTGTATCAAATCGAGCTCTTCTCTTAAGTTTTTTGCTGCTTTCTCACCGATAACTTCATCAATTTTAGAATCATTAATGTCATCAAACTTAATCGCATCACCTACTTTCTGTTTCTTCTCTTCTAAAAATAACTGAATGTTGTTTTCCCAGATATTATAAATTCCCTGAAAATCTGCACCCATACCAATAGGTAAAGAAAGCGGACAAACCGTTAATCCCAATTTCTGCTCAACTTCATCCAGCAAATCGAAAGCATCTTTACCTTCACGGTCAAGCTTATTGATGAAAACCAACATCGGGATGTTTCTCATTCTGCAGACTTTTACAAGCTTTTCGGTTTGCTCTTCGACCCCTTTTGCAACGTCAATTACCACAATTACAGAATCTACGGCAGTTAAAGTTCTATAAGTATCTTCTGCAAAATCTTTGTGACCCGGCGTATCTAAAATATTGATCTTATGATTTCTGTATTCAAAAGCCAATACAGAAGTTGCCACCGAGATTCCTCTTTGGCGCTCAATTTCCATGAAATCGGAAGTAGCTCCTTTTTTTATTTTATTCGATTTTACCGCACCTGCTTCCTGAATAGCACCTCCGAAAAGCAGTAATTTTTCGGTAAGAGTGGTTTTTCCGGCATCGGGGTGAGAGATAATTCCGAAGGTTTTTCTTTTTTCTATTTCTTTGATTAAGTCTGACATATCGTATTTTGAATTTGCAAAAATCGTGAATTTAATCGAATTCTGAAAATCACATTTTATGATTGTTTAAAATTGGTTTTCAGATGGATGCTGAGTTTCGTAAATAGTTAATTTTTGATGCTGTTTTTAATAGTAAAAATCTGTTCTGTTATTAAGAATTCTGATTGATTAATTTTATTTTAAACCAAATCTCATATAAATGTGAGTAATTGCAATATTGTTAAAATTTTAAATTCAGGTAAAAAATTGCAGGTAAATGTGTGATAAACGCAAAAAACTATTAAATTTGTTGAAAAATATTATTATGAAGAGATATATACTTCTGTTTTCTTTATTTCTATTTGCGACCAATACTTTTTATGCACAAAAAATTCAATCGAGAAAACCTATTAAGGAAATTAATTCAAATTCAAAAAAAGCAGGAGACTATATCGATGTAAATGTTGCTCCTTATCCCGAAAGCAATTATACTCCTACGCAACTCGTTACCGATGTTTTGGTAGGAACTTCGGGTTCTTGCGGAACCCCAAATATTTCTAACGTTACAGTGAGTCCCAATCAACCCGTTACCAATGACGACAGATTTTGGGGTTATTTTAATAAATCAACTTCAACTTTCCCTTTTGAAGAAGGAATTGTCTTGACGACAGGATTCGCAAGAAAAGCAGGTAATGTACTTGAAGATTTCACTTTAAGTGATGGTAATGGTGGAGGAAGTGATCCTGATCTTATTGCAGCTATTGGGGTGACTACACAAATTAATAATGCGGCTATTTTAGAATTTGACTTCGTGCCGACAAGTTCTCAGATGAAGTTTAGATATATTTTTGCATCTGAAGAATACGAAGGCAACTTTCCATGTCCTCCAACACAGTATGATGATGCATTCGCTTTATTACTGAAACCTAATACACCAGGTTCTACTTATACAAATTTAGCAGTTTTACCTGCTGGCGCAGGACCTGTTTCTGTTCCAAATATTCTTCCGGGAAGTTTCGCTTGTGGACCTATCAATGATCAGTATTTTGGATCATTATCGCCAAATGCAACAAATTATAATGGTACTACAGCGCCTCTTACTGCTGAAGCAACAGTGATTCCGGGACAATCTTACCACATCAAGATGGTCGTAGCTGATGCGAGAGACAGTAGCTACGGTTCTGCTGTTTTTTTAGAAGCAGGTTCATTTGATATCGGTGTAAATTTACTGGATCCTTCAGGGGCTCAATTACCGGCAGAGATTAATGTTTGTGATAACGAGCCACAAGTAATTACGGCATCAACAGATGGTCCAAACTTAATCTATAAATGGTTTTTAAATGGAACAGTAATACCTGGCGCTACTACAAATACAATTACAGCAGTACAGCCGGGAACTTATAAAATTGAAGTAAGTGTTCCGGGAAATCCTTGTCCCGGAAGTGCATCAATTGTAATTCATGGCGGAACTACTCCCGAAGCACACAATGGAACTTATTTATTATGTACGACACCCGATGTAACTTCATTTAATTTAAATGGAACCAAAGCTTCGATCAGTACTGATTGGCAAACAGCAACGTTTCATTTTTATGAAAACCAGGCAGATGCATTAGCTCAAAACAACAATTATATAGCAGATATTTATAATTACAACGGTACAGACGGCCAGATTTTACATGTTGTTGTTTCAAACGGTGGTTTTTGTAGTAAACTTGTAGAGCTTACTCTGCAAAGAGAAGAAACACCTGTTGCAAACCTTGCTGCATCGCAGTTTAGAATTTGTGCCGGTGAATCAATCACTCTTACAGCTTCAGGAGGAGTAACATATCTTTGGAGTAATTTTGGAGGTAGTGGCGATACGCAAACAGTTACACTGTATCAATCTACTGACTTTACAGTATATGCAATCGGAACAAAAGGCTGTAAATCGCTTCAGCCTGCAAAAATAAGAATAGAAGTTATTCCAGCGATTACATCTCCATTATTAGATGTTGAAATGTGTGTAGGAGACACTATTGTTTTAGATGCCGGAGCCGGAGATAACTACACATACTTATGGAATACAGGTGAAACTACTCAGACAATAGTCGCTGATGAGCTGGGTATTTACAGTGTGGTAATCAATAACGGTGTTTGCCAGGAAGAGTTTAAAGTGAAAGTACAGGCGGCTGCTTTGCCGTATGTCACGAATCTTGATTATTCAAACAATACTTTAACGGTGACTGCTTACACTCCATCCATCAACAATATTCCTCAAACACTTGAGTATTCTGTTGATAACGGTGTTCTTTGGCAGGATTCTAATGTTTTCCCGGGTCTTTTAAATAATACAAATTACACGGTAAGAGTTAGAATAAAAGGTACAAGCTGTAATGGTTCTTTAGAATTCTTTACACTTCATATCAATAATGTAATTACACCGAATCAGGATGGCGTAAATGATGTTTTAGACCTTACTTCTTTAGCAACTTTCAAAAACTTCAATGGTTCTATATATGACAGATACGGTGTTGAAATGTTTAAGTTCTCCAAAGAAACACCAATCTGGAACGGAACTGTAGGAGGGAAGAGATTGCCGACTGCGACGTATTGGTACAAATTCAATTTCGAATACAATAAATCTAAAACTCAGATGAACCAATCGGGTTGGATTATGTTGAAAAACAGAGAGTAATTCTCAATATTAAACAATAAAAAATGCCTTTCAGATCTGAAAGGCATTTTTTGTTTACTGATTTTCTTTCCAAAGTGTGGTGAAAGAAATAAAATCTGCTACACTAAGCTCTTCAGCTCTTTTATCTAAAAATTCATGAGTTTTCAATGCTTCAGGAATATTTAAAACTTTCAGTGAATTAGATAATTTTTTTCTTCGCTGATTAAATCCTGCTTTTACGATCTGCTTAAAGAGAATTTCGTTTCCGGCAAGACCTTCTTTAGGATTTCTGGTTAGTCTTATAACTCCCGATTTTACTTTCGGAGGCGGGTTAAAAACATTTTCATGTACCGTAAACAGATATTTTACGTCATAATAAGCCTGAATTAAAACAGACAGAATTCCGTAATCTTTTGTTCGTGGTACGGCGGCAGTTCTTTCAGCAACTTCCTTCTGAAACATACCTACCATTTCAGGGATCTGCTCATAATAATCAATGATTTTAAATAAAATCTGTGAAGAAATATTATAGGGGAAATTTCCGATAATAGCGATTTGCTCATTGTTGAGACCTGCAAAATCATGCTTTAGAAAGTCACCTACAAAGGTTTCCTCCGTAATTTTTTCGTAATGCTTTTTCAGATATTCAATAGATTCTGTATCGATCTCGGCAAGATATATTTTTTGCTCTTTTTCGATCAGGTATTTGGTGAGAACACCCATTCCGGGGCCTACTTCGAGTACGTTTCCGTAGTTTTCAAAGCTTAATCCTTCTACAATTTTTTTGGCGATATTTTCGTCGGTCAAGAAATGTTGACCGAGATGTTTTTTTGCTTTTACACTCAAAGTTTTTTATGATTTTGTTAACAATGATTTTCTCTAATTCGTCCCAAATTTCGGAAGATTTTTTCTAATTTAGCCAAAAATTTTAATATTAATGGCTAAATCTGTAGATGAGTTTAATAAGAAAAGGCTTCGATCCAGCAATATTACTGTCGTAGTAAGTATCGCTTTAGTGCTGTTTTTGTTGGGATTAATGGGGCTTATTTTAATCAATGCTCAAAAATATTCCGATTATTTGAAAGAGCAGCTTGTTGTAAATGCTTATTTTGATGAAAACTACGATGCTAAAGATTCTGCTAAAATAGCAAAACAAGAATCGGATGCTGTACAGCAGATACAAAAAATGGAATCTGTAAAGCGTACCACTTATATATCAAAAAAAATGGCTTCCAATGAAGCTAAAAAAAGTTTAGGAATCAATAGTGAAGCATTATTCGAAGAAGATATTTTTCCTGCTTCTGTTGAGATTGCCTTAAAACCTCAGTATACAGATTCTACCAAAATAGGTGCTGTTTTAACGCAGATAAAAGCCGTTCCCGGGATTGTCGATGTGAAGAACGATTCAGATTCGCAGAAGATATACGATAATTTGAATAAAATTTTAAAATGGATTTTGGCATTTTGTGTTTTGTTCCTGGTTTTAGCAATTGTATTGATTAACAATTCAATTCGTCTGAAGGTTTTTTCAAAAAGATTTATTATCAAAACCATGCAGTTGGTGGGTGCCAAAAGACGCTTTATTTTGAAGCCTTTTATCATAGAAGCTGTTGTTTTAGGAGCTATTGGTTCGTTTATCGGTCTTTTGGCGCTATTCGGAGTTTGGTATTATTTTACAACAGCGATCAAAACACCGTTCGTACAAGATACGAATCAGTATATTTGGCTGGTGGTTTCTATATTTGGTGTTGGTTTATTCATCACCGTACTAAGTACAATTATTGCAACATGGAGGTTCTTAAGATCGAATGTTGACGATTTATATTATTCTTAAAAATGAGCAAAAAAACAAATAAATTTTCGGCATCAGATTTTGGTAACGAAACAAAAGTTTCCGACGAAAATACGTTTTACTTCGGTAAGCAGAATTTCAAATGGATGCTGATTGGTCTTGCGTGTATTGTAGTTGGTTTTCTTCTGATGATGGGACCCGACGCCAATACAGTAAACGGAAAACTTGATCCTAATGTCTGGAACGATGACATTTTTTCGATCAGAAGAATCAGAATTGCTCCGCTTCTTGTGGTAACTGGTTTTGTGATTGAGGTCTACGCAATTTTAAAGAGGAAATAAAAATTTTTACAAATAAAGAGTAAGGCATAAAAGATTTGAATATTAATTTGAATCTTTTACTGTTTTTAATCTTTTAATATATTTTGAATTAAACAAAAATGGATTTAATCAAAGCAATAATCATTGCCATCATAGAAGGTCTTACAGAATATTTACCAATTTCATCAACTGCTCATATGGGCTTTACCGCCAGTTTGATGGGCTTAGAAGAAACAGAATTCTTAAAAATGTTTCAGGTTTCCATACAGTTTGGGGCTATTTTATCGGTAGTCGTAGCATATTGGAAAAAGTTTTTTGACTTCAAAAACCTTAAGTTTTATTATAAATTGGGTTTTGCGGTGATTCCGGCTTTGGTTTTAGGATATATTTTTGACGATATGATCGAGGCTGTTCTGGGAAATCAGATTGCCATTTCCTCGGTGTTGGTTTTAGGTGGAGTCGTTTTGTTGTTTGCCGATAAATGGTTTAAAAATCCTGTTATTAACGACGAAAAAGATATCTCCATAAAAAAAGCAGTGACTATTGGTTTCTGGCAATGTCTTGCGATGATGCCCGGAACGAGTAGAAGTGCAGCTTCAATTATCGGTGGGATGACGCAGGGTTTATCACGAAAAGCAGCGGCAGAATTTTCTTTCTTTTTAGCGGTGCCTACAATGTTGGCGGTGACTGTTTATTCAGTTTTTGTAAAAACTTGGGGTAAAGAAACCGCCAATCCTATGAAAGGATATGAGATGATTCTGGAATCTCAGGATCACATCACTATTTTTATTGTGGGTAATATTGTCGCATTTATTGTCGCATTGATCGCCATCAAAGCATTTATCGGAGTTTTAAACAAATATGGCTTCAAACCTTGGGGTTGGTACCGTATTTTTGTTGGAATTGCTTTGTTGATTTATTTTTATTATTTTAAATAAAAAATTACTCATTACCTATTATTTATTGATTTGGGCAGCTATTTCCGTCTTCCACTCCCGCTTTTTTGCCTCCGCTTCGCTGCGGCAAAAAGAGCTCCGTTCAAGCCGGGCTGCAAAGTGGCCTCTCACAGAAATATTTGCCATTAAACAAAAATTCAGTTACCAAAACTCTAAAACTCTAAAACTCTCCAACCCATAATGACTGCCGAGCAATTACAATCAGGACACATATTTTTATTAGACAAACCTTTGGATTGGACTTCTTTTCAGGCGGTCAATAAAATGAAATACAAGCTTAAACGAGAATTTGATCTTCCGAAAAAGTTTAAAATCGGTCATGCCGGAACTTTAGATCCACGAGCAACAGGATTATTAATCGTTTGTTGTGGGAAATTCACCAAAAAAATATCGGAAATTCAGGATGCTCCAAAAGAGTATTGGACAGAAATAAAAATAGGTGTACAAACCGAATCCTACGACACCGAAAAACCCGAAATTCTTCATCAGGATATTTCAAATGTTACTGAAGAGGATGTAAAAATAGCTTTAGAAAAGTTTTTAGGCGAAATAGATCAGAAACCACCCATTTTTTCAGCAATCAGAATTGACGGAGCAAGAGCTTACAATCTGGCCAGAGCAGGAGAGGAGGTTGAAATGAAATCCAGAAAAACAACCATTCATTATATAAAAGATGTTGAGATCAATTTTCCTTTGGTGAGTTTTACGGTAGGTTGTTCAAAAGGAACGTACATCAGAAGTTTGGCGCACGATATTGGTCAGGAATTGGGTGTTGGTGCGTATCTTACCCAATTGAGAAGAACAAAAATAGGCGATTACAAAATAGAAGATGCGACCAGCGACTTTTTAGAAAACGAATACAGATTTGAAAATTTATGATTAAAAATTTACTAGTTATTCTTGTTTTACTGTCGTCAATAACAGTGTCTTCGCAAGTTGAAGATTCAAAGAAGCCGAAGATGAATTTTTATTTTAATCCGACTTTAAATGTAGGATATAATGTGAAAAATCAAAGCAAGAGAAACCAAAATGCCGATTCTCAGTATTATCAGAATTACGTTTCACCGTATCTTCCCAATGATTTTACATATGGGATTTCTGCAGTGGGGGGATATAATTTTCTTCCTAACTTTGCAATAGGTACCGGTTTGAAATACAGCTACATTGATCCGAATTTTCATCTGATATATTGGTTGATTCAGCCAAAATTTATTTTTAATCCAGGTGATGAAGCATTTTTTATTGATGTTACTTACGGGAAACAGATCAACAGCTCTGTAATTTCCAATTCTGAGTTTTGGGGTTTAAAATTAGGACTTCAGGTAGCGTATTCAAAAAGACTGAGTCAGGAAGGCGGGCTTGTTTTTGAGACATTGCAGGCATCAAGATCAAATACCTTATTTATAGGTTTAAGTTATGGAATCACAATTTTCAGTAACAAAAATTACACAGTAGAAGGAATAGAATAATGGAAAAAACACGTATAAACAAATATCTTTCAGAAGTTGGTTATTGCTCAAGAAGAGCTGCAGATAAGCTTTTGGAAGAAGGAAGAATAAAAATAAACGGTCAGGTTCCGGAAATGGGAACAAAAGTTTCTGATGAAGACGTTGTAGAAGTTGACGGAAAACCTATACGCGAATCTCAGGAAAAGCCAGTTTATATTGCTTTCAACAAGCCTGTAGGAATAGTTTGTACTACAGATACAAAACGTGAAAGAGACAATATTATAGAGTACATTAATCATCCGCAGAGAATTTTCCCGATCGGAAGATTAGACAAGCCGAGCGAGGGTTTGATTTTATTGACAAATGATGGAGATATTGTCAACAAAATATTGCGATCAAAAAACAATAATGAAAAAGAATATCTGGTAAGAGTCGATAAGCCTATCAACCCAAAATTTTTGGAGAAAATGAGAAACGGTGTTCCGATTTTAGATACAGTCACTAAGAAATGTGAAGTAGAAAAAATTAATGATATGACTTTTCGTATTGTTTTAACGCAGGGACTCAACCGTCAGATCAGAAGGATGTGTGAATTTTTGGGCTATGAAGTAAAAAAGCTGAAGCGTATAAGAATCATGAATATCAAGCTCGATATTCCTTTAGGTAAATGGAGAGATCTCACTCCTGAAGAATTTTCTACTCTGAATAATCTCTTGGAAGACTCCAGCAAAACGTATTGATGATATTCAGAATTATCTATTGAAATCCAATGGATTATTGAATTTCTCGATGAAGTGAAAATAAATTGGTGTTTTTTGAATTAGATAGTATTAAATTATATAGATTTGCAGTGTTAGTATTTACAGAATCTTAAAAGTAGTTTACTTAGAGGTTCTGTAAATAATAATAAAAACACAACTTTAATTTTAATACACAATGATGAAAAAAATACTTCTAGCCGAGGCAGTGATTTTCTATCTGCTTTTTTTTCAGAGCACAAATGCTCAAGTAGGGATAGGTACCGAGATTATTGAAAAGGATCTCCTTCTAAAAACTTATTCTTCTAACAAAGGAGTCCTGATTCCTAATCTTAGTATTCCCAATCTCAATCTCGCTTCACCCGTGACTACGACTCCAAGTCTAGGATTATTAGCTTATAATAAAGCTCCCGGAAAAAAAGGATTCAACTTTTGGGAGGTTAATAAATGGAATGAGCTTGTTGATTCTCAAAATATCTATTCGCTGCTTGGCTTGTCAGTTTCTTACAGTACATCAAGCTCATCAGCCGTTGATCTGAGTACGCTATCCGGAGCATTGATGTATGCTGAAAACTCTTTACCAGGCTCAGTTTGGACTGAAGTGCCCGGTCTTTCCAAAAATATTAACATTACCCAGACTAATAATACAGTTTTTGTACTCACAGAAGGTATGGTTCAGGCTAACAATACCAATGTGAGTACCGTAAACACTTACACGTATGCTGTTGGTATTTTTGTAGATGGCAAACTTGCGGGTGTGAGAAATTACTCTTCCAATTACGGTCGCACATTTCAATATGATTTCTTCTCGATCAATTCTGTGTTCAAGAATCTTAGTTTGGGTAACCATACAATAAAAACGTACGTTACAATGAGGGTGAATAATTATTCTAACGCTACCATCTGGAAGTTTGGCGGTGCAGCCTCGTCTTCTGTAAATACCGATATGTCTAAGATAAACATGTTTATCACATTAACCGAAAAATCTTAAAACACAAATCAATGAAAAAAAATTATTTAGTATTCCTCTCTTTAATAATAGGAATCAATTTGTACGCACAAACTGCATCGGTAGGGATAGGAACGAGTACACCGAACGAATCTGCAATTTTGGATCTGGTGTCTGGTAATAAAGGTTTTATGCTACCAAAAGTTTCATTGAATCCTAATAATGTTGCCGATTATAGTTTTATGATTGCAAAGCCTACAGAATCTCTGTTGGTGTATAATACAAATGCAGGCTTTCCGGGTGGAAAAGGGTTGTATTACTGGGACGGCGCAAAATGGGTATTTTACTTTAGCTCAGCTAATATCAATTTGCTTTTAGGAATTACCAAATATTATTCTAAAATTTATAATAACGGCGTTTCTACCAACAATTATCCGGCAGATGCTGCGTCGGTAAGTTCATTTGTAAACGGAAGTCTTTTGGCGTCGCCCTGGGTAGAGATTACTGATGCTTCAGCGTTCAATTTTGTAATTGACAGACCTACAAATAATACCGTTGTTACTTTCACGGGGATGCTACAATTAAATAATGCATCATCGAATAATGAAAGTGTTACTTATGGTTTGGGAATTTTCGTAGACGATAAACTGATTTCCTCAAAATCGGCTACGATGAATGTAGATAACGCATGTGCATTCCAGGAGTTTACCATAACCGGGCTCGTAAATAACCTCAGTGTAAATACTCATCATATAAAGCTTGCAGTAATGAATAGATCCAGTACAACAACCGCAACTATTAATTATGGAAAAAAAGCGACTAGTTGCAGTAACATCTCAAATGATGAAGCAAAGATAAGTGCCATCGTCTTAATCAACCAACCATTACCTTACTGATCATGAAAAAAAAATTTAATATAATTCTTTTAACGGCTTTCTATACTGTGAGTTTTTCACAAGTTGTAATTACAGATAAAAGCGTAGCAGCTTTAGATAATACGGCTGTTTTAAAATTAGATTCAGACAAAAAAGGGTTTTTGCTTCCAAGAATTCCTTTAACATCCAATATGGATGTAATTACTGTGCCGAGCCCTCAAAATGGTAATATTGTTTTTAATACCAATCCTACATCGTCTTTACCACAAACAATAACGTATTTCGAAGTTGACAGGTGGAATGCCCTATATACAAAAGAGCAACTTCAGCCCAAGCTGGATTTAGTTAATACAAGTTCTGTTTCTGCTAATGCACCTACCATTATTACAGGTTTTAATTCCGGATCTATTAATTTAGGCTCGGGTACAGCAGGATGGGTTTCTCTTGGAATAACAGATTCAAAAATTTTCACCAGAACCCGTAATTCTTTTGCTTTTACAGTAGAAGGTATGACGCAGCTCGATGCCTCAAAAAATCAGTATTATGAGTATGCTGTCGGTATTTTTGTTGATGATATACTTGTTGTTGTTAGAAAATACCATAAGCAAAAAGAAGATTTCACATGCTCATGGCATAAATTTATTTTAAATGGTGTTGTCAATAATCTTTCTGTCGGTAACCATACGATAAAAGTAATGGCACGGAATATATCTTCAACGACTAATTTACCAACGCAGAAAATTATCTACGGAGGCCCGGCTACTAGGTCTGATAATGGAAATGCCTGCGAAAATATGAGTAGTTTTTTATCAAAAATATCTCTTAATACGACAGTTGTAGAGTCTCTCAATTAAAAGTAATGTGATTTTCATCACAATTTGTGTTTTTTTAACGGATGAGTGTAATGCTCATCTGTTTTTATTTAATCTAAAATATGCCTCTAATTCAAATGAAAACATAATTGCAGATTCGAGTTTTTTTTGTAATTTTGCAGTCACTTTTTGTGGACAGGTCTGAAAAGGTAAATTATTATAAATTAATTACTTCCGTATTTTTTGAAACCACATTTATTCGGACCATTAAAAAAGAAGGAATACAAATTTTATTAGAAAATGTCAAAAGAGACAAATTCAGCAGAGGTTTTATTAAACCAAAACGTAGCACCGGAACAATTTGATTGGGATTCTTTCGAATCTGGTCTTGATGCAGATGCTAGAAAAGAAAAAAGTGATCTTGAAGAAATCTATAACGGATCTCTTAGCAGCTTAAACGATAACGACGTTATCACTGGTAAAGTTGTAAGATTAACTGACAAAGAAGCTATCGTAGACATCGATTTCAAATCTGAAGGTGTTATTTCTCTTAACGAATTCCGTTACAACCCAGGCCTAAAAGTAGGTGATGATGTGGAAGTAATGGTTGACAGAAGAGAAGACAAAACAGGACAGTTACAGTTATCTCACAGAAAAGCTAGAACGCTTAAAGCTTGGGATAGAGTAAACGAACTTCACGAAACTGGAGAAATCGTTAACGGTTTTGTTAAATCTAGAACTAAAGGTGGTATGATCGTTGACGTTCACGGTATCGAAGCATTCTTACCAGGTTCTCAAATCGACGTTAAGCCAATCAAAGATTACGATCAGTTCGTAGGTAAAACTATGGAGTTCAAAGTTGTGAAAATCAACCCTGAGTTCAAAAACGTAGTAGTATCTCACAAAGCATTGATCGAAGCAGATATCGAAGGTCAGAAAAAAGAAATCATCGCTCAGCTTGAAAAAGGTCAGGTTCTTGAAGGTACTGTTAAGAATATTACTTCTTACGGTGTATTCATTGATCTTGGAGGTGTTGATGGTCTTATCCACATTACAGACCTTTCTTGGTCTAGAGTTAACCATCCATCAGAAATCTTGGAAGACGGTCAAACTGTAAAAGTGGTTATCCTTGATTTTGATGACGAGAAAACAAGAATCCAGTTAGGTATGAAGCAATTAGAAGCTCATCCTTGGGATGCTCTTTCTGCTGACATGAAAGTTGGTGATAAAGTAAAAGGAAAAGTAGTAGTTCTTGCTGACTATGGTGCATTCGTAGAAATCGCTCCAGGTGTAGAAGGATTAATTCACGTTTCTGAAATGTCTTGGTCTACTCATTTGAGAAGCGCAGGAGATTTCGTAAAAGTAGGTGATGAAGTAGAAGCAGAAGTTCTTACTCTTGATAGAGAAGACAGAAAAATCTCTTTAGGTATGAAACAATTATCTAAAGATCCATGGGAAAATATCGAAACTAAGTATCCAGTAGGTTCTCAACATGTTGGAACTGTAAGAAACTTTACAAACTTCGGTGTATTCGTAGAATTGGAAGAAGGTATTGATGGATTAATCTATATCTCTGATCTTTCTTGGACTAAGAAAATCAAGCATCCATCTGAGTTCTGTGCAGTTGGTGATAAATTAGATGTTGTAGTTCTAGAATTAGACATCCAAGCTAGAAGATTATCTCTAGGTCACAAACAACTTCAGGAAAACCCTTGGGATAAATTTGAAACTAAATATGCTGAAGGAACTGTACACGCTGGTAAAGCTGTAGAAGTACATGATAAAGGTGCTTCTGTACAATTCGAAGATGCTGAAGTTGAAGCTTTCTGCCCATCAAGATTATTAGAGAAGGAAGACGGATCTAAAATCAAGAAAGGTGAAGATGCTCAGTTTAAAGTAATCGAATTCAACAAAGAATTCAAGAGAGTAGTAGTTTCTCACACAGGTATCTTCAGAGACGAAGAGAAAAAGAATGTGAAAGAATCTTCTAACAGAAATGTATCTTCTTCTTCAAACAACGAAGAAAGATCAACTCTTGGAGACATCGATGCTTTAGCAGAATTGAAAAAGAAAATGGAAGGAGGTAAATAATCCGACAATCATTTTTTATCATAAGAACCACTCGAAAGAGTGGTTTTTTTATTTACAGTAATGAATGATTTACCCAAAATGAATATTAAACTTTACAGCTTATTAACTTTCAGAGGAGCTAAGAATAGTATTTAAGCTTTATTAAAATCATATTAGTTTATAAGAGCGAATTTAAAAATATTATTTTGAGAATTTATTTTCTAAAACTGTTCATTTCGGGTGTTAAAATTGGTATCAAAAGCCACTGAGTGTTAAGTGTGTGGTATTGATAATCAATAAGTTGTAATTGTACTTCTGTGAATTTTAATTTTAAACTACTGATAATTAATTGTTTATATATTAATTGACTTTATGTTAGGGAATTAATAAATATTTTAATTAATGGTATCATCGGTTAGGAATTAATTATACATTTGCACCTTTAATTATAGAAATGAAAAAAGTAATTCTACCTCTTGTTATTGCAGTTTTCGCAGCAATACCATCAATATCATTTGCTCAGTCGAATGAAGTACTGATTAAAAACTATATTTCTCAAAATAAATTGAGGGAATATAAAAAATCAGATCTTAATCAATTTGTAATTGATAATGTTGATTCATCAAAATCATTAAGTAGTGATGTAGTAAAAATTCAGCAGACCTATAATGGGCTTCCTGTATATGGTACAGTGGCTACAGTTTTGGTTAAGAATAACACTGTGACTTACTTTAATGATAACTTTATTAAGGATTATAAAAGTACAGGTCCGGCAACTGCCTCTCTAAATAAAAAAGCAGCACTTGATAAAATTGCTGCTGATCTTGGTAAAAATGAAATCTCAGATCTGCCACTTTTAGATTTCTTTCAACAAGGGCAAAATAAACATGTTGCTGCAAAACAGAGATTGGTTTATAGCTCTGATGAAAAAGGAAATCTAAAATTAGCTTACGAATTTTTGGTTCATGAGCCAAAAACTTCCAACCACTGGAACTACGTTATTGATGCCAATTCAGGAGAGGTAATCAGTAAAATGAATCTTAATTTATCGTGTAATTTTCATGAAGATGCATATTCTCACGAGTCGCAGGCGGTAGCTTTCCCTCAAAATAAAGAATATTATCCTGATAATAATAACAGTTTATTATTGTCTGCAGACAATGCCTCATACAATGTTTTTGCTTTACCTGTAGAAGCGCCTACTTTTGCGGCGAGAAGTTTAGTAACCAACCCTTGGATTCTTACTTCATCTCCTGAAGGATGGCATTCTAACGGGGTTACACATTATACAATCACAAGAGGAAATAATGCGTACGCTTACGATGACAAGGACGATGATGAGGCCACTTTTGGAAGCTCTCCCGATGGCGGTGCTACGAGGAATTTTAATTTCCCGTATGATCCCAATACAAAAGCAATTAATAATTTATCAGCTGCTACAACCAACTTATTTTATATAAGTAATATGATGCATGATGTATTCTATAAATTCGGATTTACAGAAGCAGCAAGAAATTTCCAAAGTAACAATTTTGGTAACGGAGGATTAGATGATGACGAAGTTTTTGCACAATCTCAAGACGGAGGTGGTTATAACAATGCCAACTTCGCATCTTATCCGGATAATTATAATCCGGTAATGCAGATGTATCTTTGGATAGGCTCAAACCGTGTGTTATTTTATAATGCTCCGACAGATGCTACTTCAAGAGTCGTAAACGGTGGTGTTGCACAGTTTGGTCAGCCATTAGATGATATGGGAATTACAGGAGACGTAAAATTGGCAAGTGTAATTGACGGATGTACAGCATTACCTGCCGGAGAATTAGCGGGTAAAATAGGATTAATTGAAAGAGGTGGTGTTTCAACATGTACCTTCGCATCAAAAGTGAAAAATGCTCAAAATGCAGGAGCTACAGGAGTTATTATTTACAATAATGTCGCTAATGGTTCTACACTGGGTAATATGGGTGGTACAGATGCTACAGTTACAATTCCTTCTATTTTGATTACAAATTCTGAAGGAGAATACATCAAAGCCAAATTAGCCGCAAACACACCTGTGAATGTTGATTTGAGATTAGATGCAAAATATGACGGAAGTTTTGATAACGGCATCGTTTCTCATGAATATGGACATGGTATTTCTAACAGATTAACAGGAACTGGTTACAATTGTTTGAATTCAGGATCTAGTAAAGAGCAAATGGGTGAAGGTTGGTCAGACTTTTTTGCTTTAATGTTAACCAATAAGCCGGGAGATAATGCTTCTGTTGCAAGAGGAATAGGTACTTATGCTTCAGGACAGGCAATTACGGGAAGCGGAATCAGACCTGCAAAATACTCTCCGGACTTCGCAATTAATGATTATACATATACAGATACCAACGGTATGGAGTATAATAACGGTCAAGGTATTGTTCCGGATGTACATTCAATAGGGTTTGTTTGGGCAACAATGCTTTGGGATCTAAACTGGGAATATGTTGCTAAATATGGATATGCTTCAAATGTTACTTCAAGCACAACGAACGGAAGCGCAAGAGTATTGCAATTGGTAACAGATGCGTTGAAGTTGCAGGCTTGTAACCCTACCTTCGTTGATGGCAGAAATGCAATTTTACAAGCAGAAATGGCTACTACAGGCGGTGCAGACAAATGTATGATTTGGAGAACTTTTGCTAAAAGAGGTTTGGGGGTAAATGCTTCTGCCGGAAGTAAGACCAGTATCAATGATCAAACGCAAGACTTTACTGTTCCTGCTGAATGTGTACTATCTACTTCAGAAACAAGTGCGGTAAAAAATGTTGGGATATCAATTTATCCAAATCCTGCGAAAAATGAGTTTTATATCAACTTCCCAAGCAGTACTTTAGGAAAAGTAGATGTTGAGATTTACGATATGTCAGGAAAATTAATTTCTACAGAAAATAAAATTTCTCCGGAAGCTAAAAAAGCAATTTCTACAAGCAAATTGATCAACGGAACTTACCTTGTAAAAGTAAAAGGTCTAGGGATCGACACTACTTCAAAAGTTATTATCAATAAATAATAGTTTCTTTAAGTTTAATAATTGTAAGGCTGTCTCATTCTTGAGATGGCCTTTTTTATTTTTACATTAATATTTTTCTTTTCCGCTAATCTTAAATATATATTCACAAAATGTTACTATTTTTATAGAATATTAATAGCGAAAATGATGATTTGTATTTTTATTACTAAAATAAAGGTTAGAAGTGTACAATTTCTATTGGCTTTTTTAATCTTGTTTCCATATTCCGTATTTTCTCAGCAACAAAAGAGACTGATAAATAATTATATTCTTGCTACACAAGCGAAAGATTTTAAAAAAGTAGATTTAAGAGATTTTGAAATTGATAATGTAGATACATCCGAATCTTTAAAAGGAGAAATCGTAAAAATTCAACAAAAATTCAAAGGCTATCCGGTTTACAATGCTTTAGGGACAGCAATCATTAAAAACGATAAAATTGTATATTTTTCAGATTCTTTTGTGAAAAATTACAACATTTCAACCTCAGAAATTGCAACAATTAATAAAGAAAAAGCACTTGAAAATATTGCTGTAACTTTAGGAAAAGAAGAAATCAAAAACTTTCAAATTCTTAATAATTCGTCTGCAGAATCGGGTCATAAAAACGTTGTAAAACAAAGATTGATGTTTGTTGAGATTAAAAATAATTTAAGATTTGCCTACGAATTTTCTTTTCAGGAACCACAATCTACAAACTACTGGAATATCCTGGTAGATGCCAATTCAGGTGAAATTATCTCAAAAGACAACCTTAATCTATCATGTAATTTTCATTCAGATGCGTATTCCGGAGGATATATGATTTCAGATATTGCTGAATCGTCAAATCTTCAAAAAAAATCTTTCTTAAAACTTGCTGATAATGCGAGTTATAATGTTTTTCCATTACCCATCGAGGCACCTACTTTTGGTAACCGATCGATTGTATCAAACCCATGGATTTTAGCTTCTTCACCAGAAGGATGGCATTCTACAGGAGCAACAAATTATACAATAACAAGAGGAAATAATGTCTATGCTTATGAAGATACAGCAAACAAAGACCAACCGGGATTTTCTCCTGACGGAGGTGTAAATAGGAATTTTGATTTCCCCTTTTCTATAAATGGGACACCTTCATTTAATCAAAGTGCCGCAATCACCAATTTATTTTATATTAATAACAAGGTACATGATATTTTTTATCAATTTGGATTTACGGAATCAGCAAGGAATTTTCAACAGAATAATTTCGGTAAAGGAGGAGCCGGAAACGATTATGTTGTAGCAGAATCTCAGGATGGAAAATCTTTAAATAATGCCAATTTTACAACACCTTCCGATGGAAAAAATCCTTTGATGCAAATGTATCTTTGGTCTACGGTAAACAGATTTGTATTTTATAATGCGCCTTTATCGGCAGTTCCAAGAATTCCTCAGGCGAGTTCAGCTCAGTTTGGTCCACAACTTAATGGAGCAGGAGTTACAGGTGACGTAAACTTAGCTTCTGTAATTGATGGATGTTCGGCATTACCTGCAGGATCATTAGCCGGAAAAATAGGATTGATTGAAAGAGGAGGAGCTTCGGGCTGCACATTTGCTTTAAAAGTAAAAAATGCTCAGAATGCGGGTGCAATTGCTGCAATTATTTATAATAATCCTACTGCTGCTAACTTTCCATCTTCAATGGGCGGAACAGATGCTACAATTACAATACCTTCAGTTTTGATAACCAATGATGAAGGCGAATATATTAAAACTCAAATAAATAATTCATTAACGGTCAATATTACTTTGAAAAGCGATCCTTCAACTGCAATTACACCAGACGGAAGTTTCGACAATGGCATTATTACTCATGAATACGGACACGGAATTTCAAACAGACTTACCGGAAACGGTTACACTTGTCTTCTAAAATCCGCAAGCAAAGAACAAATGGGCGAAGGTTGGTCAGATTTTTTTGCATTAATGCTTACCAACAAACCTGATGATAATGCGAATGTTGCAAGAAGTGTTGGGACTTATGCGAGTGGACAATCTACAACAGAAGCTGGATTAAGATCTGCAAAATACTCTCCTGATTTTTCTATTAATAATTATACTTACGGAAAAACAAACGGGATGGAAGTCGAGGAAGATGGCGAAATAGTTCCCGATGTACATAGCATCGGATTTATTTGGGCATCAATGCTTTGGGATCTTCATTGGCAATATGCTGCGAAATATGGTTATTCTTCTGATGTTTTAGCCAATAAAAATAGTGGAAGCGCGAGAGTTTTACAGCTTGTAACAGATGCACTAAAATTGCAGACTTGTAATCCTACATTTATAGATGGGCGAAATGCGATATTAACTGCCGAAATGTTGACCACCAAGGGAGAAGACCGATGCATGATATGGAAAACCTTTGCAAAAAGAGGCTTAGGTTTAAATGCTTTGGCTGGAAATAAAATGAATATTAGCGATCAAAAAGAAGATTTTTCAATTCCTAAAGATTGTACTGAAGGGAATTCAAATATTGCAATAGATAAAAGTTTAATATCGATTTATCCTAACCCGGCGAAAGATGAATTTTTTATTTATTTAAAAGATTTTACCATCGGAAATCTTCATCTGCAGATTTACGATATGTCAGGAAAATTGATCGTCTCAGAAAACAGATCATCACAAGATTCAAGAATTCCCGTTTCTACAAAAGATTTTGAAAATGGAGTATATGTCGTAAAGCTACAGGGAATCGGAGTTGACATGAGCTCAAGGATTATTGTGAAAAAATAAAACTCAAAAAATCAATCAATATCATCACTTCAGAATTTCTGAGGTGATTTTTATTTAATATAAAAACTTATTCAAACAAGTTTTTATATCGTAACTTTGCCGGCTGTAAAAAAATTATGAAGAAGAAAAATATTTTAAAAGGAGTATTATTTGTTGGTTTTGGAGCTAGTATTTACGGAATGCTTGCTACATTCGTAAAAATGTCTTACAAAGATGGTTTTACAACTTCTGAGGTAACGACCGCTCAGTTTGCGTTGGGTTTAATAGGTCTTTTAATCCTGAATTTTATTCAGACCATTACTTCAAAAAAGAAATTATCATCACCCAGTCGCAAAGAAGTCAGAATGTTGATTTTGGCGGGTACTTCTTTAGGCTGCACCAGCTTATTTTATTATATAGCGGTACAATATATTGCGGTTTCTATTGCAATTGTTTTGTTGATGCAGTCAGTTTGGTTCAGTGTGGTCGTCGAAAGTTTTATAACTAAAAAGTTTCCTAATGCTAAAAAAGTTATCGCAACGGTAATTGTTTTGTTGGGAACAGTGTTAGCAACAAATCTGATCAATTTAGAAGTAAAACTAGATTGGCACGGTATCTTTTGGGGATTATTGGCGGCGGCTTCTTTTACGATGACGATGTTTACATCCAATACTTTGGCAACGCATTTACCGGTACTCAGAAAAAGTATTATCATGTTAACGGGTGGTTCTGTAATTATTTTGGTATTTCTGTTTTTTGCGCAGATCGGCCCTTTGTATTCTGAAAGTTTAAGATCTTTTTATTTATATTTTACTGAAAATACAGAGCATATAAGACCATTCGATTATTCTATTTTCTGGACTTACGGATTTATTTTAGCCTTATTCGGAACCATTATTCCGCCTATTTTATTCAATTTAGGTTTTCCAAATACGGGTTTAGGATTGGGAAGTATTATTTCTTCTCTGGAGCTTCCGGTATCGGTGACGATGGCATTTGTCCTTTTGGGTGAAAAGGTTATTCTTATTCAATGGATTGGAATTGTCTTAATTCTAATGGCAATTGTATTGATGAATTTACCTTCAAAAAAAGAAAAAATTCTTACAGAACAGCTCTCTTAAAATGATAATTAAATTATAAATAATATCGAAAACCGTTTCTTTTGAAGCGGTTTTTTTAAATTTATATCTAAATTAAATTTCCATGACCAATTTTAAAAATATTTTCACCATCATTTCGTTTAGCATCACTTCAAGTTTTGCTTTTGCGCAAGTCAAACCTTTAGATGCAACGCTTACCAATTATCAATATCCTTTTGAAGTTCATTTCAAAGATTTAAATTCTCAAAAACAAAAGCTAAAAATGGCTTATATGGACGTCAAGCCAAAAAAGTCAAATGGGAAAACTATTATGTTGCTTCATGGTAAAAATTTTAACGGAGCTTATTGGGAAAAAACCGCAAAAGATCTTTCTGATAAAGGTTTCAGAGTCATTATTCCCGATCAAATTGGTTTTGGTAAATCTTCAAAACCTCAAAGCTATCAGTTTTCTTTTGCTCAGTTAGCAAACAATACCAAAGCAATTTTAGATGAACTGAAAATTGATAAATTGATCGTTCTCGGACATTCAATGGGCGGAATGGTCGCCACAAGATTCACTTTAATGTATCCCGAAAATGTTGAAAAACTAATTCTTGAAAATCCAATCGGATTAGAAGATTATAAAACTTTTGCAAAATATCAAACCGTTGATGAAGCGTATCAATCTGAATTAAAAAATACAGCCGAAAGCTACAAAAATTATCAGCTTAAATTCTATTACGACAACAAATGGAAAGCAGAGTATCAACCTTGGCTCGATCTCATCGCTGGTTGGACGTTGCATAAAGATTATCCACAAGTTGCCTGGAATGCTGCTTTAACGAGTGATATTATTTTTAACCAACCTGTTGTTTATGAGTTTAAAAATATAAAAACTCCAACCTTATTAATTATCGGAACAAGAGACAGAACAGCAATTGGAAAAGACCGTGCGCCAAAAGAAATTCAGCCAACAATGGGACAGTATCAGGAGTTAGGAAAGAAAACGCAAGCAAAAATTGCAGGGTCAAAACTGGTCGAACTAGAAAATGTAGGCCACCTTCCTCACATCGAAGTTTATAACAAATTCTGGAATGCTTTGTATGATTTTATAAAGTAGAAGTGAAGTTATTTTAATTGACTTAGGAAATGGAGGCGTTAAGAAAATTGAAATTTAATCTGTTAAAAAATTCCCACTGTCTGAAGCGCGACAAAAATTCTGAGTTGAAAAACTAATTCTGATTTCGCGCAAGTTTTGGGGATTTTAGGATTTAATTGCAATTTTTAGCCGGAGTTTCCAGTCTTGAACTTTTGGTTCTTTTGTTTCAAGACAAAAGAATTTATATCAAAATAAAGAGAGGCTATTCAAATTGAATAGCCTCTCTTCGTATGTGTTGTTGTCTGAATTATTTCTTCTTGTAAGCAGCGTCTTTAATTCTCGCTTTTTTACCTCTAAGGTCTCTGAAGTAGTAAATTCTAGATCTTCTAACTTTACCTCTTCTATCAACTTCGATTTTTTGAAGAGCAGGCATGTTGATAGGGAAAACTCTCTCTACACCTACATCACCACTCATTTTTCTGATTGTAAAAGTCTTTGTAGAACCTGTTCCTCTCAATTGGATAACTGTTCCTTTGAAGAACTGAGTTCTTGTTTTTTGACCTTCTTTAATCTCGTAATACACAGTGATTGTATCACCAGCTTTGAATTCAGGGAATTCTTTTTTTGTAATGTACTTGTCTTGTACGTACTTTAATAAATCCATTTTTGTAATAAAAATTTTTTGTCAAGCTAAGCAACTTACACGGACTTCGTCAGAGGTTGAATAACAGATTGCAAAAATAAAACAAATTTTTCTGTCCGCCAATACTTTACAAAACATTTTTTAATAATTTTCTCTAAAACTCTAAAACTCTAAAACTCTAAAACCCAATCATGGCGTGCCCATTCACTCGGTCATTACGCTCGCGCTCCATTTCCTCATTCAGGTCGGGCTGTCCGCTGTATCTTTTTGGGAGTTACAGCAGCATTGCCGCCGAAACTCCCAAAAAGGATGTCGCTTCCATCCCTCACGCAAAAATACAGTCTTTCAAATCAAAAGATTACAAAAATCAGAAAATTCCCAAAAAAATTGTAATTTCAGACCACAAAATTTTACGCAGTACAATGATAGATAAAAGAGTAAAAAATGCTACAGAAGCGATAGAAGGAATCAAAGACGGAATGACATTAATGCTGGGCGGATTTGGTCTGTGCGGAATTCCTGAAAATTCGATCAATGCTTTAGTAGAAAGTGATGTAAAAGAGCTTACGTGTATTTCAAACAACGCCGGAGTCGATGATTTCGGACTTGGATTATTGTTGCAGAAAAAGCAAATCAAAAAAATGATATCTTCTTACGTTGGAGAAAACGCAGAATTCGAAAGACAAATGCTTTCAGGCGAATTAGATGTCGAGCTGACTCCACAAGGAACTTTAGCTGAGAAATGCAGAGCTGCTCAAGCCGGAATTCCTGCCTTTTATACACCTGCAGGTTTCGGGACAGAAGTAGCAGAAGGTAAAGAAGTAAAAGATTTCAAAGGAAAGCCACATATTTTGGAGCATGCTTACGAAGCAGACTATTCAATTGTAAAAGCTTGGAAAGGTGATCACGCAGGAAACCTTATTTTCAAGGGATCAGCAAGAAATTTTAATCATCCAATGGCTGGAGCGGGGAAAATTACCATTGCTGAAGTTGAAGAATTGGTTGCTCCGGGCGAATTAGATCCTAATCAAATACACATTCCGGGAGTTATGATTCAGAGAATTTTCCAGGGTGAAAATTTTGAGAAAAGAATAGAACAAAGAACAGTTAGAAAAAAAGATTAGTTTTTTCAACAGTTTCAAAAAAATAATAATACCCCGAAATAAACTTTCGGGGTAATTTTATAGTTTTAAATTTATATTTTCAACGATGTCATTCCGACGAAGAAGGAATCTTTATTCACAATAATGTAAACTTCCCGCATCCATCATCCAACTTCCTTTTATTGCGCTACACCAAAGTTTTTCTTTCTCCAATCTGCTGTCTCCACATCGCATAATACAATCCTTTTTCTTCAATTAATTGTAAGTGAGAACCTGTTTCGATGACATGCCCGCGTTCCAAGACATAAATTCTGTCTGCGTGCATAATCGTACTTAATCGGTGGGCAATCAAAACAGTAATTTGTTCTTTTTCTTTAGAAATTTCTTTAATGGTGGTCGTAATTTCTTCTTCGGTAATACTGTCTAAAGCTGATGTAGCTTCATCAAAAATAAGAAGATGAGGTTTTCTTAAAAGAGCTCTTGCAATGGCGATTCTTTGTTTTTCACCACCGCTTAATTTTAATCCACCTTCACCGATTACAGTTTCAATTCCTTTTTCAGCACGTTCTAAAAGAGCGGTACAGCTTGATTTTTTTAAAGCTAATTGAAGATCTTCTTCTGTTGCAGAAGGATTCACAAACAAAAGATTTTCTCTTATTGTTCCGGCAAAAAGTTGAGTGTCCTGTGTTACAAAACCAATTTGATTACGCAATTCATCAAAATCAAATTCTTTTCCGTCAACATTATTATAAAAAATACTTCCTTCCTGTGGTCTGTATAATCCAACCAGTAATTTTACCAACGTACTTTTCCCTGAGCCACTTGGCCCTACAAAAGCAATCGTTTCACCATTTTTTACATCAAATGAAATAGCATTCAACGCTTTATAATGAGCACTCTGATGCTGAAAAGAAACTTTCTGGAATTCCAACTCTTCAATGGCTCCGATTTTTTTCGGGGTCAAAGGTTTGGGCTCAACTTCTTTTTTCATCACCCGGTCAAAATTTTGAAGCGATGCTTCGGCTTCACGATAAGAAATAATGATATTTCCAATTTCCTGCATCGGTCCGAAAATAAAGAATCCGTAAAACATCAATGATAAATATTGTCCTGGTGTGACAATATTTTTAAAAATCAATAATAATAAAGTAAAAGTAATGACCTGTTGTAAAAAATTAACCAAAGTTCCCTGTACAAAACTCAGCGAACGGATGCTTTTTACTTTTCTTAATTCCAAATTCAGGATTTTATAGGTATTGTTGTTCAACCGTTCAACTTCCTGATTGGTCAGTCCCAAACTTTTTACAATTTCAATGTTTCTAAGGCTTTCAGTGGTGCTTCCTGCCAAAGCTGTCGTTTCGGTAACAATATTTTTTTGGATGGTTTTAATTCTTTTACTCAGCAAATTAGTTATAACAGCAATAAGAATAATTCCGACTACATAAACCGGCATAATCGACCAGTGCAAACGAATGGCGTAGATAGAAACGAAAATAATACTCACCAAAATTCCAAAAAATACATTAACGAAATTATTGATAAACTTTACAGAATCTTCACGTACTTTAGTTAAAATAGAAAGCGTTTCGCCACTCCTCTGATCTTCAAATTCCTGAAAAGGCAATCTCATAGAATGCTGCAACCCATCGGTGAAAATCTGAGCACCAAATTTTTGGATAATTACACTTACTACATAATCCTGAAATGCTTTGGCGATTCTGCTGATCATTGCCGTTCCGATCAATAAACCTAAAAAATAGAATACTCCATGATAAATATCGGTTCCGTAGAGATATTCATTCAAAGTTCTTGGGATTAGTTTTTCTTTATCGAAATAATTAGGCTGGTTAACCAATTTATCCAAAATATTCCCGGTTATAGCAGGTGCAAACAGCGAAAATACTTGATTGATAGAAGCTAACAACAGAGAAGCTATAATTAGCCATTTATATGGTTTTAAGTAATTTAATAGAATTTTCATTTGTAAAATTAAAAGCCCACAAATTTACGACAATTTGTGAAGCAAAATTTATCATAGGATAAGAAAGAAAGTATTTTCATAGTTCTGAAAAAATGGCTAATTTGGCGGGATAAGATTATGCTATGCTAACTAAAGAACAAATTGCACAAAGAATTTCAAAAGAAGTAAAAGACGGATATTATGTAAATTTAGGAATCGGAATTCCAACGTTGGTTGCCAATTACGTTCCTGATAATCTTTCAGTAGAGTTTCAAAGCGAAAACGGCGTTTTAGGAATGGGGCCATTTCCTTTTGAAGGCGAAGAAGATGCCGACATTATCAACGCCGGAAAACAAACGATTACCATTCTTGATGGCGGTTCATTTTTCGATTCAGCATTCAGTTTTGGGATGATCAGAAGCCAAAAAGTTGATTTGACCATCCTTGGAGCGATGGAAGTTTCAGAAAACGGAGACATTGCCAACTGGAAAATTCCGGGAAAAATGGTGAAAGGAATGGGAGGCGCAATGGATTTAGTGGCTTCAGCTGAAAATATCATCGTTGCAATGATGCACGTAAACAAAGCTGGAGAAAGCAAAATTCTTAAAAAATGTACACTTCCTTTAACCGGAATCAACTGTGTAAAAAAAATAGTTACTGAATTAGCAGTTCTTGATGTGACTCCAGCTGGTTTCAAATTGGTTGAAAGAGCTCCCGGAGTTTCCGTAGAACACATCATCAAATCTACAGAAGCAGATTTGATCATTGAAGGCGAAATTCCTGAAATGCAATTCTAAATAAAACAAAAACCTGGTCACACCGACCAGGTTTTTTTATAGAAAATAATCATTGTAATTAAATTGATCTAGGAAATCGTAGTGTTAAAAAAATAAATTCTGCGAACGTTAAGAAAATTCTACTGTTTGAGTGCGGCAAGAATTAGGTTAATAAATTAAACATTAATCCGCACGAGTTTTAGAATTTTTAGAGAACAGAATTTATTTTTAGCGAAGAGATCCAAGTCTTGAATTTTTGTTTCTTTTGTTTCAAGACAAAAGAAATTTACTTCCCATCCTGCGCTCCAAAAACCTTCTGCAAAATACTTGTTGTTCTCATCATAGAATTATTTCTGATACCACTTTCTTTTTCTGCTACCATTTTAAAAACACCGTTAATTGTTTCGTTGGTTACATATTCATTAAGATCTGTCGAAACAGCTTGCCCTGTTAAAGTATTGTATTTTGAAATCAAATTAGTCCAGACTTTATCGGCGCCTACTTTTCCTAATGATGCCTTTACTTTAGGCTGAAAAGCAGTGAAAAGTTGAGATTGTGTTTTTGTTTGCAAATAGTTAGTCGCTGCATTATCACCTCCCAATAAAATATTTTTGGCATCTGTTATTGTCATTGATGTAATCGCTTTTGTGAAGATCGGAGCAGATTCTGTAACGGCATCTTCAGCGGCTCTGTTTAAAAGCTTTACACCTTGATCAGCCAAGCTTCCCAATCCAAAAGCACGAAGTTTGGTGTCAATCACTCTTAATTTTTCGGGCATTAAAATTTTTACCGCTTCATTTTTAAGGAAACCATCGGTAACACCTAATTTTTTCACACCTTCAGTTACACCTAAATTTAAAACTTCCTTTAAACCTGAAGAGATTTGGGTTGAAGTAAGGCTTCCGAGATTTACTGACGAATTGTTTTTTGTGGGAGTTTGCTGAGTTGTTGTAGGCCACTTTGTTGTGGCGGTTTTAGGATTACTTAGATCAACACCGGTTTGGTTTTTAACAGTAGATTTTATAATATCTAAAATTTGTGCTTGTGCTGAAACTGAGAATAATAATCCGGCAGCTAAGAAAACAATTTTTTTCATCGTTTATTTTTATACAAAATTAGATGTTTTGAAGCTAAAATAGTTAAATGATGATCGTTAATTTTAGTAGGACGAGATTTTAATTAGAACATTAATTTAAATTATTAATTGGAAATATAATTTTGAAAAAATTAATTGATAGAACATTAATTAAGTGTGCAAAGCTTCCGAGGAGCTTCACCTTTGTAGCAGGATCCAAGCGCACAAATTTGAGCTTCGTAGAAGCGACACATTTATATTTACCAATATCACAAGAAAAATACTCAGAAAATAATTATATTCGCTAAAATCAAATCAATTCATAAATGAAACGTTTTTTACTTCTATTTTCTATTATATTTTCGGGGTTACTCTTTTCTCAAACTCAATTGAATTTAATTCCTTATCCTCAAAAAGTTGAGTTTCTAAAAGGCGAATTTATTATTCCTGAAAACTTTAAATTAAATCAAAATCTTCCTATAAATGAGACTGATTATTTAAAAAAACGTCTTAATTTTCTGAAATTTAATTACTCTAGAAAAGAAGAAAATCCAGATTTGGCATATCTTGTTTTTCCTCCAAATGACTTAAAAAATAAAAAAAAATCAGAACGTTACAATTTAACTGTTTCGTCGGATGGAATTACAATTCAGTCTGCATCAGATCAAGGATACTTTTTAGCTCTTCAAACATTAATTCAATTATTTGAACAATATAAAGATTCGAGGAAAATTCCTGCAATGAAAATTGAAGACGAACCAAAATTTGCTTGGCGCGGAATGCACCTCGACGTTTGCCGTCATTTCTTTACCGTTGAAGAAGTAAAGCAATACATTGATTATTTAGCGATGTACAAACTGAATACTTTTCATTGGCATTTAACGGATGATCAAGGCTGGAGAATTGAAATAAAAAAATATCCAAAACTCACACAAATTGGCTCAAAACGTAAAGAATCAATGATTGGAGCGTATGTTGACAATACGTTTGACGGAAAACCTTATGGTCCCTATTTTTATACGCAAGATCAAATCAAAGAGGTTGTGAAATATGCAACAGAAAGACACATTACAGTCGTTCCTGAAATAGAAATGCCGGGTCATGCTTTGGCTGCACTTTCTGCTTATCCTGAATTAGCGTGTACAAAAGGTCCTTTTGAATCGGCTACAAAATGGGGTGTTTTTGATGATGTTTTTTGCCCGAAAGATGAAACTTTTACGTTTTTACAAAATGTTTTAGATGAAGTGATCCAACTTTTTCCATCGCAATATATTCACATCGGTGGTGATGAATGCCCTAAAACAAGATGGAAAGAATGTGCGCATTGTCAGGAATTAATAAAGAAAAATAATCTGAAAGATGAGCACGGTTTACAAAGTTATTTCATCCATAGAATTGAAAAATATGTCAACTCTAAAGGACGAAAAATCATAGGTTGGGATGAGATTTTAGAAGGTGGTTTAGCTCCAAACGCAGCTGTAATGAGTTGGACAGGTATCAAAGGTGGAAGTGAAGCTGCAAAGTCAGGACATTTTGCCGTAATGACACCGGGCTCCTATTGTTATTTTGATCATTATCAGGGTGACCCACAAACTGAACCAAATGCTTTTGGAGGTTTTACGCCTTTGGAAAAGGTATATTCTTACAACCCGATTCCTTCTGAATTGAATGCAGAACAGTCAAAATATATTTTGGGAGTTCAGGCTAATTTATGGACGGAATATATTCTGGATTTTAAACAGGTTCAGTATATGATTTTCCCAAGATTATTCGCACTTTCTGAAGTGGGTTGGGGAACTTCAAATCCTGAAAATTACAAGGAGTTTGAAAACAGAGTGGTGGAGCATTTTAAAATTTTAGATAAAATGAACATCAATTATGCGAAAAGTATCTATAATATTTCAGGAAAAGTAATTCCTAGTAAAAATGGAGTTTCTTACGAACTTTCAACCTCACAAAATCCGAACGGAATTAAATATACTTTAGATGGAACGGAACCGAATGCAAATTCGCAAACCTATCAAAATCCAATTTCTGTTTCTGAAGAAATGACTGTGAAATCTGCTTATTTTGAAAATGGAGTATTGAAAAGTGCAATATCTTCCCAAGATTTTAAAACTTCAAAAACGACGGGTAAAACAATTACTTTAGAACACCAGCCAAGTGAAAATTATTCTTTTGGCGGAGCTTTTACGTTGGTTGATGGAATTATCGGAAACGTAAAACAATTGGGAAAAACATGGCTGGGTTTTCAAGGGAAAGATGTTATAGCGACAATTGATTTAGGTGAAAAAACACAATTCTCAGAAGTTTATTTTAATACGTTAGATAACAAAGGAAGCTGGATTCATTTTGCAAAATCAGCAACAATTTCAATTTCTGATGACGGTAAAAATTTTACAACGATTAAAGAAATCGGTAAGGATGAAATTCTTAAAGCCAAAGGAAAAATAAATCTGAAAGTTGGCAATCAGAGTGCTAAATTTATTAAAATTAAAATAGAAAATGCAGGAATTATTCCCACAGGAAATCCCGGTGCAGACTCAAAAGCATGGCTTTTCGTAGACGAAATCGGAGCGCAATAATTAAATAAAATTTAGTACTTAAAGTTTCTGTAATTTTAAGTAAGTCAACCTTTACCTAAGCCTCAACCTAAAAATATGAATTCAAGAAGAAAATTTTTAAAAACTACAGGAATATTATCATCCGCTTTATTGCTGAATCCATTGGATTTGATTGCTAAAGATTCATCAGAGAAAAATGATAAAGTAATAAACAAACCGATCGTACTTTCCACCTGGAATTTTGGTTTAAAAGCCAATGAAGAAGCATGGACGATTCTTGGAAAAGGCGGACGAGCTCTGGATGCGGTTGAAAAAGGCGTTCGTTTGGTAGAAAATGACCCCAATGAAAGAAGTGTTGGTTACGGAGGTCGTCCCGATAGAGACGGAAGAGTTACGCTCGATGCCTGTATTATGGATGAAAATTATAACATCGGTTCGGTAGCTTGTCTTGAAAATATTAAAAATCCAATTTCTGTAGCTAGAGCAGTGATGGAAAAAACACCTCACGTGATGTTGGTGGGCGATGGAGCGTTACAGTTTGCCGTTTCTCAAGGTTTTAAAAAAGAAAATATCCTCACTGCAGAATCCGAAAAAGAGTGGAAAGAATGGTTAAAAGACAGCAAATATCAACCCATTGTCAATATTGAAAATCACGACACAATTGGGATGATTGCGCTCGATGCTCAAGGAAATCTTTCGGGAGCTTGTACAACGAGCGGAATGGCTTTTAAAATGCACGGCAGAGTAGGAGATTCTCCAATTATTGGAGCTGGTTTATTTGTTGATAACGAAGTGGGTGCGGCAACAGCAACAGGTCATGGTGAAGAAGTTATCAGAACGGTAGGAACTCATCTCGTAGTTGAATTGATGAGACAAGGTAGAAATCCTCAACAAGCATGTAAAGAAGCGGTTGAAAGAATTGTAACCATCACAAAAAAAAGAAATAAAAATCTGAAAGATATTCAGGTTGGCTTTATTGCAATCAATAAAAAAGGTGAATATGGTTCTTATTGCATTCAGGACGGATTTAATTTCGCTGTTTACGACCAAAAAGGAAATCGTCTTGAAAAACCACAGTTTGCTTTGAAATAAAAAGTTAAATCTTAAATCTAAAGCGTTTATCAATCAATAGGAACGGGCTTTAGCCCGTTTTAAATATAATAGATTATCCATTTGGCTTTAGCCAAAACCTAAACAAAGAATATGAAAAACATATTTATTATTAGTTTACTTTTAATAATAGGTTGCAGTGAGACTAAAAAGGAAGAAATTAAAATTAATAATCTCCCTAAAGAATCTGTAGTAGAAAACAATACCAAAGATACCGCTGAAGCAAAAACCTGGTTGGTGAAAAGTATCGAAAGCTATTTTAATGCAGATATTTCTAATCAGGAAAATATCATGCAAAATATAACAACCAAAGATTATTATGAATTCAAAACAGATGCAACAAATGTTGATTTGGATGTTGATGGAAGTCTTACATTGAAAGAGTTCCAGAAAAAATGGAAGAATAAGTTCAATACCGAAAATGTTGCTTTAAATACAGGTTTTCTTATTTCAGCACAAGATTGGACGAAGATTGAAGTGAAAAAATGCGACTTAAATGCAAGTCTTGAAAATGATTACAGCTTTTATGTAGAGTTGCAAGATATAGAATCTAAAGAGGTTTTTAAACGCATTATTAAGGTCACTAAAATCAAGAACAATTTCTTCATTGGAAATGTTTTAGAAAAAGTTAATTAAAAAATTAAAGAATAAAATATATGTTCTTAGAAATTGCCACATTTGATATCACTTCTGCCGAAATTGCTTTGAATTCTGTTGCAGACAGAATTGAATTTTGTGCAGACATCAATTCAGGAGGAACTACTCCTGATTTGGAAGAATTGAGATATTTGAAAGAAAAATATTCGAAACCAATTCATGTTATGATTCGTCCTATAGGAGGAGGTTTTTTATATACCGATTCAGAATTCAGGCAAATGCAGAAAAGTATTATTGAGTTTTCTAAAGCCAATGCAGACGGTTTTGTTTTCGGGATCTTAGATGAAAATCAGGAAATAGACATCGACAAAAATAAAACACTGATTGATTTGGCCAACGGGAAACCTTGTGTTTTTCACAGGGCTATTGACCGAACCAAAAATATTTTTGAATCGACAGAAAAACTAATTGAATTAGGTTTTAAAGAAATTCTTACTTCCGGAGGAGAAAATTCTGCAATGGAAGGAAAAGAAAATTTAAAAAAGCTTGTTGAAGGTTATTCTGATGACATCAAAATTTTGATTGGTGGCGGTGTTCGTTCCAATAATATTTCAGAATTGAAAAGTGTAACTCACGGTAAATATTTTCATTCTTCAGCGGTGTTATCTTATGAATCGTTTGCTAATGCTGATGAAATTAAAAAATTGAAAGTTAATTTGTGAAATATAAACGAAAAATATATTAACGCAAAGATTTACTGTAAATTGTCATATTTGAAGGGAGCAAAAGATTGCGACTAAGTCGCTGATAAGCGTTGAAAAACAAGCTTAATCAAATCAATTTTTTGATTAAACTTTGCTCACTTATTAATAGGAATAGTATAAATATTTGCGTTAAAAATTAAAAATCAAAGCAAATGACATAAAATGAATTATCCTATATAAAATTATTGGCGCAGCTTTAGAAGTTCATAAAAATCTGGGTGCTGGATTAATGTGCTTACGAACAGGCATTAATTTATGAGTTGAAAAAAATTAGATTAGAAGTTAAACAACAGGTTTATCTTCCAGTTATTTACAAAGAAATGAACATTGACAATGCTTACAAGGTTGATTTGATAGTAAATGACAAAGTAATTATTGAAATAAAATCTGTTTTAGAATTACATCCAGTTTTTTACTCACAAATAACAACATATTTAAAATTAACCAATATTAAACTAGGTCTTCTCATTAATTTTAACACCCCGCTTATCAAAGACGAAATCCATAGAATTGTAAATAAACTGTAGATGAACAAAACAATACTTCTTGCTTTACTTCTCATTCAAACATTAGTCAACGCACAATTTTCAGAACGAAATTTATCTTCTGAAAAATGGCAGTTTAAAAACTCCAAAGAAAATAAATGGCTCACAGCCTCCGTACCTGGGACGGTTCATTTGGACTTGATGAATAATAAACTTATTCCCGATCCTTATAAAGATGAAAATGAGAAAAAAGTACAGTGGGTTGAAAATGAAGATTGGGATTATCAGACGGTTTTTAAAATTTCAGCTAAAGAATTAGAAAATCAGAATGCAGATTTGGTTTTTCATGGGCTGGATACGTTTTCTGAAATTTATTTAAATGGAAAACGGTTGAAGAAAACTGATAATATGTTCAGAACCTGGAAAATTCCAGTGAAAAATGATTTAAAAATTGGAAATAATATTTTACAGATTAAATTTAAATCTTCAGTACATATTGGAAAGGATTTAGCGAAAAAAGTTCCGTTTACAATGCCGGAATCACCACGAAGTTTTGTAAGAAAAGCGCAATATCAGTTCGGCTGGGATTGGGGGCCGAGATTAGTCACTGCAGGAATTTGGAAAGATGTAAAATTGAATTTCTGGAATCAGGCAAAAATTGAAAATATAAAAATAGAACAGAAAGCTTTAACAAAACAAAGAGCTAATTTAAATATTTATACAGAAATTTTCGCTGAGCAAAGCGGAAAGTATAGTTATTTAATCAATAATGAAACGCGTGATGTTTCTTTACAGCAAGGTTCAAATAAGATTTCAATTCCTTTTCAGATTACAAATCCAAAACTTTGGCAACCCAACGGTTGGGGTGAATCTACTTTGTATGATTTAAAAGTTTCTCTTAAAAAAGATTCAAAAACTCTAAGTTCTAAATCTGAAAGAATTGGTCTCAGAACCATCGAATTAGTTCAGGAAAAAGACGAAAAAGGAAAATCGTTTTACTTTAAAGTTAATGGAAATCCGATGTATGCAAAGGGAACCAACTGGATTCCTTCTGACAGTTTTACTCCGAGAATTACCAAAGAAAAATATCAGAAACTCATCAAAGATTGTAAAGATGCCAACATGAATATGATTCGTGTTTGGGGTGGCGGAATTTATGAAGATGACGAATTTTACAAAGCCTGCGACGAAAACGGTATTCTGGTTTGGCAGGATTTTATGTTTGCCGGAAGTTTTTATCCGTCAGATGAAGATTTTTTGAATAATGTAAGAGAGGAAGTTAAAGATCAGGTTAACCGACTTCAAAATCATCCGTCGATTGCTTTGTGGTGCGGAAATAACGAAATTGATGAAGCGATTGTCAATTGGGGATATCAGAAGCAATTTAAATATTCGAAAGAAGATTCTTTGCAGGTTTGGAAAGATTACAAAAAGGTTTTTCATGAAGTAATCCCGAATGCTTTGAAGGAAAATTTAACCTCAGAAAAAAATATTTATTGGCCGACTTCACCATCGATTGGTTGGGGTCACAAAGAAAGTTTAACTGAAGGAGATTCTCATTATTGGGGAGTTTGGTGGGGTGAATTTCCTTTTGAAATTTATAACGAAAAAGTTCCAAGATTTGCTTCAGAATATGGTTTTCAGGGAATGCCAAGTTTGGAAACTGTTAAATCAATGTTTTCAGGAAATCCTGATTTAAGTTTAGAGAGTCCAACAATTAAAGCGCACGAAAAAAATGCAAGAGGATTTGAAATTATTCAGAAATACATGGAACGTGATTATGTGGTTCCAAAAGATTTTGTGAAATACAATTACGTTTCCCAGCTTCTTCAGGCTCGCGGAATGCAGATTGCCATTGAAGCGCATCGTCGTGCAAAACCTTACAATATGGGAACTTTGTATTGGCAATTAAACGATTGTTGGCCTGTAATTTCCTGGTCATCGATTGATTATTTAGGAAACTGGAAAGCTTTGCATTATCAGGTGAAAAGAAGCTTTGAAAATCAGGTAATTTTAACCGAAGAAAAAGAGGGATTTCTGGATTTTTATGGGATTAATGATGAATTAAAAAAGTTTGAAGATGTAAAAGTAGAAATCCAGGTTGTTGATTTTAATGGAAAAATTTTAAATGATTTAACTACTGTTCAGGATGGAAAAATACTCGATGGAATTGTGAAGTTTAATCATATAGAAATTAAAAAATTAATTAAATATTCCAATAAAAATGAAGTCTTTTTAAAATTAATCTTAAAAGATAAAACCAAAAAAATTATTGCCCAAAACAATCATTTCTTCGTAAAATCAAAAGATCTAAAACTTACAAAACCCAATATCAAAATCAAAAAAATCTCTGCAACAGAAATCGAAATTTCAACTGATGTTTTGGCGAAAGATGTTTATTTAATGGGCGACACCCATTTTAGTGACAATTTTTTCGATTTGCTTCCAAAAACTTCAAGAAAAATTACGCTTTCAAAACCACTAAAAAATGTTAAGGTGATGACTTTGTGGGATACAATGAATGAGTAAATAAAAAGACCGATTTTAAAAACCGGCCTAATTCAAATTTATCTACCTCTACATATTTACAGTTAAAACATTTGTGTATCGGATATCAATCTAACGTGAAAAATATGTATTTATTTTAAAAGTTTAAAACTTTTTTCAAACATCGAAAATCCTGCTGACAAACTGTTGTCATAAACTGCGATTACCTTTGTCTTAAGATTAACAACTTAAAACAAAAAATTATGACAACTACAGCAATCGCAAACCAACAGTTTATTTCTTCAGCACAAATTTTAGAACATTGGCAAGGTCACAGAAACCTGACAAGAAGGGTGATTGACGCATTTCCTGAAAAAGAATTATTTGAATTTTCAATTGGCGGAATGAGACCTTTTGCAAAACTAGCAGTAGAATTGATCAGCATTGCAGGTCCGGCTTTAAAGGGAATCGTAGAGCAGCAGGTAGAAAAATTTTCTGAGGAAGCATTTAAACCAAAAACAAAAGAAGAAATTCTTGCAAAATGGGACTCTGAAACGGAAGTAATTAACCAATATTTTAACCAGATTTCTGAAGAAAGATTCCAGGAAACGTTCAATTTATTTGGTGAATACGAATTTCCGGTGTATCAAAATATTCTATATTTTATTGATAATGAAGTGCATCACCGTGGTCAAGGGTATACTTATTTAAGAGCTTTAGGTATTGATCCGCCTTTCTTTTGGGAAAGATTCTAAGCATAATTGATGCTCTCATAAAAAACGCTTTCAGAATTTCTGAAAGCGTTTTTGTTTAAAAGTATTTGAACTGATAAAATATTAATCAGGTAAGACAGATCTGAAGAATTTTTTAATGTTTTCTTTAAGGGTTACAAACATTTCTGAGGTTCCAAAATCTTTGTTATCATAACCGATTGGGAAACCTTTTTCAACATATTCATTATTCTTATGCAAAGTTAAAGGTTGAAAATTTTGATTAACTTTTCCTAAATGATCTGTATGAATATCCAAAAAATTAACATCAGCGTTTTTAGAAAAATCAAGCTCTTTAATGTTGATTGATTTAATTTCTTTTTTCAGATCAGAACGAAAATACAGATTCATATTTTCCACATCAATCACGGTTTGCCATTCTCCGGCGTAGACCGAATTGAGAATACTCCACGCATAATCTACAGGTTTTTGGTCGTATTTATAGTTTTTTAGCATATAAAAAGCTCTGCTGTAGCGATCTTCCCAGTTTTTTCGTTGTGTAAAATCATATTTTTCGGTACCGCCAAGAAAATCATATTTTTGCGTGGCTTCTAAATCTTTTTTATACTGATTGTTGCATAAAAGTGGCATCGGCATATCTTTATCGGTGAGCACTTTATATTTTCCATCCAACAAAGCAATGGTTGCCGTATTTCCTTTTGCATCGGTTAAGAAAAAATGACTTCCTGCTGCATTCGGCCACCAATCGATATTCGGCCCGTCATTTAAATGATCTACCACTTCTTTTACCGATTTATAATTGTCAAGCTGATACTGAATCCATTGTGCCCAAAATAGGTCGGGTTGTTTGGGATTATTAACTTTTGTTGTTTCTTCAAGATATAGTTCCACCAGAAACAGCCCTTTTTCATTGACCCCGTAACAAGGGAAATCGTAACCTAAAAGATTGAATGTTACAGAACCGTATTTGGAAGTCCATTCTTTTTTTGAATTTAAATTTTCTGTCGTCAGATTTTCCCAGCTGATATTTCTTTTCGCAATATCGCGTTTGTTGACAACGATCATTCCGGGCATTGTTTTCCAGTTTTCATTAAAACCAACCACGCAATGATCTTTTCCTTTGAGTAAAAATGCGGAACAGGCATCGATTGTAGTAGAATAAGTGATTGCAGCGAGCAATAGGCATCGTAAAATTAACAGCTTCATTATGTCTAAATTATTTTTGAAATTTTTTGAATTAAATCTTTCATCGTCGTTTTTAGAAATTCGGGTTCCAGAATCTCGGCGTAATCTCCAAAGGTAATCAGCCAACGTGGAAATCCTTCATTGATCCATTCGGTTTCAAAGGTCATTTCGATTCCTTTATCGGTTTCTTTTTCTTCGATTAATCCGTAATAAATTTTTGAATTATTCAAATGTCCTGTAATTTTTTTGTCAACTAAAAGTTTGACGATGGTTTTATTTCCGTTCGGAGTTTTTCTGTAATCATTGATTTGCCCATATTCCTGCAAATAAGGATTTTGAGTTTTTATAATGCTTAAAATCCGGTCTACTCTAAACTGTCTGTAATCATTTCTCAACGTGCAATAAGCGATGATGTACCAATAGTGAAACTCAAAAAAAACACCCACAACTTCTATGGTTCTCGTAGAAATTTTATCATCAACGGTTTTATATCCTATCAAAATCTGATGTTTTTCGGCAATACTTTCCAAGATTGTGGGAATGATGTTTTTTATCGTATCCACCGGTTTTGGATTATAATTGTAAATGTCAATCTGATTTTCAATATTCTGAATTAAATTTTTGTCTGAATGTTTCAAAACAGAACGCAGTTTTTCCATCGCCGTTTGATAATGATTTCCTAAACTTTCATGCGAAAATTTCTGCATTAACTTTTCAGCAGTGATAAAACTTAAAACCTCCTGCTTTGTAAACATAACAGGTGGAAGTTTATAACCATCCATCAGAGAATAACCGCTTCCAGCTTCACCAATAATGGGAATTCCGGCGTTTTCTAAAGTTTTTACATCACGATAAATCGTTCTTATACTGACATCAAATTTTTTTGCCAAATCCTGTGCTCTTACAATCGGTTTTGATTGCAGTTGCGTGAGAATAGCTGTTACTCGATCGAGTTTTTTTAAGTAATGATCATTCATTTAATCAGACTTTGTGCATTTTAAATCAATTTTAACTGATTCGTCTTTTTCCCAAAATTGAAAATCTATTACATAAGAAGCGTAGTATTCATCATAGTTAGCCAATCCAAGTAACTCATTTTTATCTACTGTATTATTCTCCTTTAACATGGTTTTAGATAAATTTGAGTAAATAAAAAAATTGTTTTTATCATTTCTTATAATGAGCGAATAATCTGAGTCTGACTTAATAATTTTTACAACTTCTCCATTCGAAACACTTATAACCTGATTACTATCGGATTTAATTCTGTTTTTAGTTTCATCTTGATGACCATACAGGCTCATCTTGTTCAGTATAATTCTTCCTGAGTTTAAAGGACAACGATATTGTGAAAAGAACCAACAATTAATATGTAAAAATAATGCAATTAAAATTCTAATTTTCATCTTTATAACTTTTCACCAATCTGTCCAAATTTAAACTTCTTGCAGAAGCATCAAAAATTTCTCTGTAAGTTCCGTTCATTTGCACCAATTCATCATGAGTTCCGCTTTCTACGACATGACCTTTTTTCATGACATAAATTTTATCTGAATCTAAAATCTGTGAAAGCGAATGAGAGATAATCACCACCGTTCTTCCTGCTTTAATGGCATCCAAAGAGTTTTTAATTTGTTCGGTGGCAATTGCATCTAAACTTGCAGTCGGCTCGTCAAGAAAAATAATCGGCGGATTTTTTAAAAATAATCTGGCAATTGCAATTCTTTGTTGTTGTCCGCCCGAAAGCTGAGTTGCATCGTGTTTATATTTTTCCGGAAGATCTAAAATCTGCTCGTGGAGATAGGCTTTTTTTGCAGCTTCTTCAATTTCTTCAAAACTTGCATTCATGTTTCCATAGCGAATGTTGTCTTCAATACTTCCCTGGAAAATGTGGTTTTTCTGTAAAACCAATCCCAAATCATCTCTTAAAAAAGTATTGTTGTAATTGGATAAATCAACATTATCTAAAATAATTTTACCTGAATCAGGAAGATAAAATTTGCATAGAAGATTGATGATGGTTGATTTTCCGGCTCCACTTAATCCTACTAAAGCAGTAGTTTTTCCATTTTCAATCGTCATTGAAACATCGTTGAGTGCTTTTGTTCCGTTGGGATAGGTGAAATTGATATTTCTTAATTCAAAGTTTCCTGTGATTTTATTTTCTACAAAAGTTCCGTTCGGTTCTACTTCATTGTCGGCATTTAAAATATCAAAATAACCTTCGGCATAAATCATCGCATCATTCATATCATCATAAATCCTGTGAAGCTGCCTGATTGGCGAAGAAACATTATTGAAAAGCATGATATGAAGCATGATCGCACCAATAGTCATTTGCTGATCTAAAACCAAATAAACCGTCAAAAGAATAATTAAAACAACTCCAAATTGCTCGATAAAAGTTTTTAAACCATCATAAATAAAATTAGTTTTTCGGGTAAACATTTGGCTGTCCATCAATTGCATCTGTAGATCGTACTGTTTTTTGCCTTCAAATTTTTCACGCACAAAACTTTTAATTACCATAATTGAATTAATTAAATTTAAAAGTCCTGAAGTTTTCTGTTCACGCTGATTCCTCAAAGTTCGTCTTACTCCGCCCAGTTTTTTTGCCTGTAACGAACTGATATAAAAATAAATAGGAACAATGATCGTTGAAACCATACCCACGTAAACATTTTGCATGTACATAATAATCAATGCAATAAATGCATTTGAAAATAATGGCAGCATATCAATAAAGAAGTTTTGAACGAGTCTTGTTAAGCTTTCAATTCCACGGTCTATTCTTATTTGAAGTTTTCCCGATTCGTGATTTTCATCATTAAAATAAGCAACTCGATACGTAAGAATTTTGTCGATTGCTGATTGTGCTAAAACCGAACTTACATTAATTCTGATTTTTTCACCATAAAATTTCTGCCCAAAATTGATGAAAATATTCAGCAATTCTTTTCCTAATAAAATAATCGAAATGATAATCAAAATATGAACTCCCTCACTCATCGGATGTGGTAAATGCGTAAGATTTGTCACTTCATCGACCGTATATTTTAAAACTAAAGGATTCACCTGAGCTGCCAAAGCGCCAAGAAAAGTAAGAAACAAAGTTCCGTAGATCATCGGTCTGTAAGGCTTTATAAAAGGAATTAACTGTTTGTAAATTCCAAATAGAGTAAGAGTTCTGTTAAAAGGTTTTGCCATGATTTGATTTAAAAGAAAAACGTACCGTTTCTGAGAGAAAAGGTACGTTTTATTATATTTTTTAGCAAATAATTTGTTTGTTTTAAATTTGATTCTTTAAACTTCCATCATCATTAATGTATTTAAACTGATGATTTTGATCAATAATTTTTCCTCCCATCTTTTTAAAAGTTTCAAACACTCCAATCCAATCTTCTTCATCAACTTCTTTTGGAGTATCCCATCTTATGATTCCAAAATTATTTTCTTTTTGTTTTTCGAGAATAACTCCATATTCATTTTCTAATGAAATTTTAAATCCCGGAATGAAATCATCATCAATTTTCCATTTGGTTATAATATGTAAAATCTTAACACCAATTTTTTCACCTTTCAAACCTGTAAATTGATTCCATTCTTTATTAGTTTGAAACCAATTCCAAATATTTGTAAAATCAGCTATATTATCACTTTCCAATTCATAAACTTCTTCTATAAAAAGTTTTTTGAAATTTAATAAATCATTATTTGAATTTTCAATGGAAATTTCTTCCAGTAATTCTTCGGCTTGATGCAATAGATTGAATAATTCTTTAATCTGATATTTTTCAAAATATTCAATTTTTGTCAACCTATCTGTTTTAGAATAAACATTAGGCGTTTTATTTTTGAATAAATTTTTAAAAAACATTTATAGTAAATTAAGATTTATCCCTCAAAAACATAAGTAGTCAGATAATGCAATTCAGATTTACTTGCTGCTTTAGAATCTGCTTCAGCCTGTTCTAAAGAATAATATGAATTGATCTCTTTTTTCTGGAATACAAAAGAATTGTTGGCATTTTTGTCAACTACATCACTGAAAATATGTTCAATTTCTGAATTTCCTAAAGATGCAAAACTGATATCTTCAAAACCATGCATCAATCGAAGATCATCAAACTGAGCAAAGTTTTCGTTGACAAAAGATTGCATCTGCGATTTAGAATCAAAATTTCCTGCCCAAATATTGTAAGCGTAACTTTTCTTACTTGGCTTATCAAAAATACTTTGGTAAACGAAGTTTTCTCCCAAATAAGCCTCTCTTACTTGCGGGTCGTTTGCCAAATCTTCAGGAAGACCTTCTTTCAAGATCTTTCCTTCAAACATAATATAAGTTTTGTTGGTAATTGCCAAAGTTTGCTGTACGTTGTGATCGGTAATCAAGATTCCGATGTTTTTGTCGGTCAGACTTCTTACAATTTTCTGAATATCTTCCACGGCAATCGGGTCAACTCCCGCAAAAGGTTCATCCAAGAGAATGAAACTTGGGTCTGTCGCCAAACATCTTGCAATCTCGGTTCTACGTCTTTCCCCACCGGAAAGAAGATCTCCTCTGTTTTTACGAACGTGTTGCAGGGAAAACTCCTCAATCAATTCGTCACATTTTATCTGCTGTTCTCTTTTTGAAAGTTTAGTAAGCTGCAAAACGCCAAGAATATTATCTTCCACAGAAAGTTTTCTGAAAACCGAAGCTTCCTGAGCAAGATAACCAATACCTTTTTGAGCACGGCGATACATTGCATCGGTAGTGATTTCCTGTTTATCGAGGAAAATCCTTCCTGAAGTAGGCTTTACCAAACCTACGATCATATAAAACGAAGTGGTTTTTCCAGCTCCGTTCGGACCAAGCAAACCTACAATTTCTCCCTGCTGAACCTTTACAGAAACGCCTTTTACAACTTTTTTGGGACCGTATTCTTTGATTAAGTTTTCTCCTCGTAAAATCATAGTCGCAAAGATAAAGTTTTTTTGAATTAGAAATTTATATTATGAATATCTGCGTTTTAATTTTAGCAGAGTTTAACAGGTTTAATTAATGTGAAAATTTATACAGAGTTTCCAGTCTTGTTTTTTTGTTATTTTTGTATGAAGACAAAAGTAAAAGAAGTAAAGTCTAGATAATATGGTGAATTTTGTTTTAATCGCGGTCTGTATTTTGGCAGGAATGATTTTCAAACAAACAAAATCTATTCATCCCGATGCGCACAAAGGCATCAATACCTGGATTCTTTATTTAGCACTTCCTGCAGTTTCTTTTAAATATTTACCAAAGGTTCAATGGTCTGCAGAAATGCTTTTTCCAATACTTTCAACATTTGTAATTGCGATTGGATGTTTCTTTTTTATGATGTTTTACAGCAGACAAAAAGGCTATTCCAGAAGATCGAGAAATACGTTAGAATTAGCAAGTGGTTATAGCAACACTTCATTCATTGGATTTCCTTTAATTTCAGCTTTCTATGGTGAAAGTCTTTTGAGCATTGCCATAATTTGTGATCAAACGATGTTTTTTGCACTTTCCACATTGGGAATTATCGCTGCAGTAAAAGGCGGAAGCAAATCCGGAAAAGTGAGCGCCGTTTTTATTCTGAAAAGATTGGTTACTTTTCCGCCTTTGATCGGTTGTATTGCTGCATTGTTTTTATCTCAATTCATCGATTTTACTTTTGCAGAGCCACTTTTTGATAAATTGGCTGCGACTGTAAGTCCGCTAGTTTTATTTTCTGTTGGATTACAATTGAAATTCAATGGTTGGAAAAAACTTTTGCCACAGATTTCAGCTTCTATGTTCTATAAATTAATTTTAGCACCAATAATGATTTTAGGTTTAGCTTTATTACTCGGAATTAAAGGTAATGTTGCGAAAATTTCTGTCTTTGAAGCTGCAATGCCGACTGTAGTTACGGCAAGTATTATTGCCGAACAATTTAGGCTTAATACAAAACTGACGAATCTGATCATCGGATTCAGTATCCTTGTTGGATTTATTACTTCGGCAATTTGGTATCAGATTATTGAATTGATTTTCTAATCTATTAATTCAAAATCATACAAAAAAATAGAATCTATATTGTCTCTCCACTGCTCTACAGAAGCGGCATTACTTGAGCTTGGCATAATAGAGGTTGATTGATAAATAGTTGTGCCTTTTAGTTTAATTTTTGCTTTGAAATTCATCGTCTTACCTGTTTTTTGAATATTTAAAAGGGTGAAAATAGAATTTCCCATCATTTCAGATTCAGAAAAGGTAAACTCAATACTATTATCCTTAGTCTCATCTCTTTTGAAATTTTTGAGCATATCAAACATATCTTTTTTCTCAGTAATGTTTTCTTCGGAAACCAGCTCGAAGTTTATAATTTTATTTTTTTTAAATTCAGGTTTTAAAATAATTTTTTTACCAATAGGAATGGTTATTTCTGATTTCTTTATTAAAACTCTTTCTTGAGCATTTATCGTGATTATAAATAATAAAATGAATAGAGATAAGAATTTTTTCATAATAGTTTTAGTTTAATTGAATCTGATTGGACTATAAAAGTATAAAAAATTGCACTTCTCTGAATAAAAATCTAATTTTACATTTTAATTATTCCCTTGCAATACGCTCAAATTATTTTACCGCTCAATCTGAAAGGAACTTTTACGTACAAAGTTCCCGAAGAATTACAATCAACAATTCTACCCGGAATGAGAGTTTTGATTCCTTTTGGAGGAAAAAAAATCTATACCGGAATTGTTTTTGAGCTTCATGATGAAGTTCCTACTCAGTTTGCACCGAAAGAAGTGATCAGTATTTTAGATGAACAACCAATTTTACCGATTGAGCAAATCAAATTCTGGAAATGGCTTTCAGATTATTATCTCTGCAATTTGGGTGAAATTTACAGGTTTGCTTTTCCGTCTTCTTTAAAACTGGAAAGTGAAACCTATTTAAAACTAAAACCCAATATTACCGTTGAGTTTGAAAATTTGGATGTCAACGAAATGTACCTTATTCAGGCGTTAGAAGTTCGACAGCTGATTAACTTAACGGATATTGAAGCGTTTATTCCGAAAAAAGATATCATTAAAACCATCAACTCGCTGATCGATTTACAATATATTGAGATCGATGAAAAGATTGCTGAAAAATACAAAGCGAAAGAAGTTGCTTATGTAAAAGTAACTGATGAGGTTTTAAAAAATAATAATCTTACCGAGATTCTTTTAAGCTTAAAAAGAGCCCAGAAGCAGAAAGATCTTTTCCTGCATATTTTAGAAAAGCAGACCGAAAATCCTGATTTGCATATCAAAAAATCTGAATTGTTTGAGGATGGTTATTTTGGAAGTTCGCATTTTAAATCTTTGGCAGATAAAAATCTGGTTGAAGAATATTATATGCAGAAAGACAGAATTGAAAGTTATGACGGTGAAATAGAAGAAGTTGAAGAGCTTACAGAAATTCAGAAAGCTGCAAAAAATGAAGTGGATGAAGCGTTTGAAGAAGGCAAAAATGTTTTGCTTCATGGCGTAACTTCGTCAGGAAAGACACATATCTATTTAGAGAAAATCGAAGAATGTATTGCGGAGGGGAAAAATGTTTTGTTTTTGCTTCCCGAAATTTCTTTAACAAAGCAAATCACTCAGAGATTAGAAAAAAAATACGGAAGGCAACTTGGTTTTTATCATCAGAAATTAACTGATTTTGAGAAAGTTGAAATTTGGCGAAGAATAAAGAATAATGACGTCAAAATTCTTATCGCAACGAGAAATGCTCTGTTTTTGCCTTATCTGAATTTGGGACTAATTGTGGTAGATGAAGAGCATGATTCCGGATATAAACCGAGAGAAGTCTCTCCTTTTTTCAATGCAAAAGATGCTGCTTTAGTTTTGGCTAATTTTTATGGAGCAAATGTAATTTTAGGTTCGGCAACACCTTCTGTTGAAAGCTATTATTTAGCCCGAAAAGAGAAGATGAAATATATTTTTCTAAATGAAAGATTCGGGAATGTAAAGCTTCCTGAGTTTGAACTTATTAATTTTAAAGAAGCTCAGGATTCTAAAAAAGTTTCGGGAAATTTTTCGCTAAAATTAATTGAGGAAATTAAAAAAACTTTAGAAGAAAAAAATCAGACGATGATTCTTCATAATCGTCGTGGCTACGCCAGTGTTTTGGAATGTGAATCTTGCGGATATGTGAATTACTGCTCAAATTGTGATGTTGTAATGACGTATCATAAAGCTGCAAACGAAATGAAATGCCATTATTGCGGACAAAGAGCGTCGAAGCCGAAAACCTGCCCAAAATGTTATTCTGAAAACCTTAATGAAAGAGGAGTGGGAGTTGAGCAGATTCATGAAGAAATTTCTAAAATTTTTCCTGACAATGAAGTTGACCGAATGGATGTTGATTCGATGCGAAAGAAATTTGCGTACGAAAAATTATACGAAAAAATTGAGGACGGAGAAACCGATATTGTCGTTGGAACTCAGATGATTTCAAAAGGTCTGGATTTTGATCATATCGAATTGGTGGCGATTCCCAAAGCTGATTCTATGCTGTATGTGCAGGATTTCAGAGCAGAAGAAAGAGCTTATCAACTGATTACGCAGGTTTCCGGAAGAGCGGGAAGAGTTTCCGGAAAAGGCAGAATTTTAATTCAGACTTTTAATCCGGATCATTCTGTTTTTCAATTGATTAAAATGAATAATATCTCGAAAATTTATAAGTATTTTCTCACCGAACGTCAGAAATTTAATTATCCGCCTTTTACAAAATTAATTATGATTGAGCTGAAGCACAGAAGAGATGAAAAAGTGAATCGTGCTTCGCAGTTTTTAGGATCGGTTTTAAGAAAATATCTTCCTGAAGATTGTATTTTAGGTCCTGAAAGATCGCAGATTGCGCGATTAAATAATTTGTATCAGTTTCAGGTAATGCTAAAACTTCCACGTGGCAAAAATTATGACAAATTTAAAAGTTTAGTTTTGCTAAGTTTAAAGGAATTTGACGAAATCACTGCTTATCAAAGCATTAAAAAAGATGTTTTTGTGGATTTTTAACAAACTTTAACATAATTTATAGCCTTTTATTATAGTCTACCTAACTACCATACCATAATAATTTCTACATTTGGACGTTGACTATATGTTTGGAATACGATAAATGATTTAACTAATTGTTCTTTACTTAATCCAAAATATATACAAAATAAAAAATTAGATGGTAAATTTCAGAAAATATATTTCAGGTATTACGGTTCTGACTGCTGGTTTTCTACTTGCTCAATCGACCGTTTCTACAGTTCTTTACTCTCAGAATTACGACAATAAAACAAGCTTAAACCTTCCATCGCCGGCTGCGTATGTGGAAAAAGCTATTTTGTCGCCAAAAGAACTTGTAGATATCAGTGTAAACACAATGATGACGGATCCTGTGTTGAAAAATGCAACCTGGGGATTTGTGGTCTACGACCCGAAAACGAAGAAAATAATTTCTTCTTATAACGAAAACACTCCGCTTGTTCCCGCTTCTACAACCAAGTTGTTAACTACCGAAACTGCGATGAGCATGTTGGGTGAAAACTACCGTTGGATGACGCAGTTGGAATATTCGGGAGCGATCGATGAGAACGGAACTTTAAACGGGAATCTTTATATTGTAGGAAGTGGTGACCCATCGTTGGGAACCAATAAAGCGGGAGCCTGGTCTTACAAAGATATTGTTTCAGATTTCGCAGGCGGAATGGCTCGTGAAGGTATCAAAAAGGTAAATGGTGATATTATTATTCAGACAGCGCTTTTCAAAGGTAACATTTCAGTACTTCCGGAAAATGTTGTGTGGCTAGAAAACAATAATTATTATCTTCCGGTTGGTACAACACGAGAAATCAATCCTGCAAACGAGAAACTGATTGTAAAAAAATCAATAAATCCTGCTGCTGATAAAAGATTTTTCTATGTTTCGCCGTATGCCAACAAGATGGTGTATGCCGAGAAATACGATGGGAACGGTACTTTAACTACAAAATTACCAGATGCACCCGCTTTCCTTGCCAATTCATTCAGAGCAAGTTTGGTGAAAAGTGGAGTAGCAGTTACCGGAAAAGTAACTCCTAAAATGACAGATGCATCTCCTGAAATTAGAAAGATGATTTCAACGTATAAATCTCCGACTTTGGGCGACATCATTTACTATACCAATCAAAGAAGTGATAATTCTTTAGCCGAAGCTTTGCTTAAAACAGTAGGTTTCCAGAAAATGGGTGATCAGACTTCAGAATCGGGTAGAATCGTGGTTAATAATCACTTAAAAGATATTGCATTCGATTTGGAAGGGTTAAATTATATGGATGGAAGCGGTTTGTCTAGAAGTAATCATGTAACGCCAATTTCTCAGGTGAAGTTTTTGACTTCTTTGATGGATGAAAAATTTTACAAGGCATATTTTAACTCTCTTCCGATTGGAGGACAGTCCGGAACGCTTAAAAGTATGTTTTTGGGAGAAGGAAACGGACAGGTTTTTGCAAAAACAGGAACTTTAAATAAAGTGAAAACTTTAGCAGGATATTTAAAAACCAATTCTGGAAGAACACTTGTTTTCTCTTTGATGGTGAATAATTATTCAGGATCAGTAGGACAGGTGAAAAGCAAGATGGAAACAATTCTTAAACCGGCTTTAGATCTTTAAAAAAAATATTAATTTCATATAGAAACCTTTTAATCTTTGATTGAAAGGTTTTTTTTATCTTTAAGCTCTAATTATCTGACAATGAGAAAATTTTATATTTTATGCATAAGTATCTTTCTTATGAATACTTTACCGGCTCAAGAGCAAAATGAGAATGTAGAAAAAAAAGGTTTATTAAAAAAAGAAATGAAATCTTATGCGGCTAAAATGGCTGCAGGAAATATTAATCCTAATACGTTGAACTACGATCTTCAGTATCAGAGAATGGAGGTCACTATAGATCCTGCTGTTTACAATATCTCGGGATCGGTAACTTCTCATTTCAAGCCAACACAGGCATTGAATAGTATTTATTTTGATCTTGATCTTAACCTCAATGTTTCTCAGGTAAGTTTTCATGGTCAGAATCTTGCTTTTCAGCAACTTCCAACCAAAGAGATAAGAATAGATTTTACAGCTTCTTTGCCCGCGAATGTTTTAGATTCTTTAACTATTCAATATAACGGAGCTCCAAATACAGCAGGCAATGCATTTTTCAACGGTTCTCAAGGCGGAACACCAATTCTTTCAACTTTAAATGAACCTTATGGTGCACAGGATTGGTTTCCTACAAAACAAAGTCTAAATGATAAAATTGAAAGATTTGATATTAAAGTAACGACTCCTGCTCAATATAACGTTGCCGCAAATGGGAAGTTGATGTCTGAAACTGTTTTAGGAAACGGTCAAAAGCGTACTTTCTGGAGAACACAATATCCGACGGCGGCTTATCTGATTGCACTTTCAATTACAAATTTTGTAAAACTAAATGATACGATGGGAAATCCACCTTTTCCTTTTGTAAATTATATATATCCGTCTACGTATGCAAATGCAACAAGTATGGCGAATATCGATTGGACGAAAACGGTGATGAATACTTTCGAAAATTATTTCGGACCTTATCCGTTCCGCAATGAAAAATATGGTCACATGGAATTTGAAGCTGGTGGTGGTATGGAACATCAAACCATGTCGTCAATGGGATCATGGAGTAAGCAACTTATTGCGCATGAATTGGCACATCAGTGGTTTGGTGATAAAGTAACTTGCGGAGCCTGGAATGACATTTGGCTGAATGAAGGTTTTGCTACTTTTGGAGAGCATCTTGCGTATGAAAAACTAATCATGAACAATGCCGATTTTCTCAATTATCTTTTAGGTGAAAAAAATTACATTACAAGTGTAAGCGGTGGAAGTGTTTACGTTGCAGACAGTAATCTGGGAAACATCAATTCTATTTTTAGTGGAAGATTATCGTATTCAAAAGGAGGATATGTCGTAAGAATGATTAAATGGATTTTGGGAGATACGGTATTTTATCAGGCATTAAAAGACTATCACGCAAGACCAAATCTGGCTTATAACTATGTGAAAACTGCCGATTTGAACTCTTCTTTACTTACTTCGACCGGAAAAGATTTTACTGAATTTTTTAATGACTGGATTTACGGACAAGGATATCCTACTTATAACATCCGCTGGAAACAGGTTGGAAATCAAGTGACTTTCAAGGCTTCACAAACTCAGAGCCACTCGTCAGTTAGTTTTTTTGAGATGCCTTTACCTATAAAAGTTACCGGAACAGGCGGTCAGACTGCTTTTTTTGCTTTAAATAATACCTCAAATAATCAGTATTTCACAGAATCTGTAACTTTCCCTATTGCTAGCGTACAGTTTAATTATGAATATCAGATGTTAGAAAAAAACTCTACGGTTTCTCAGGATAATACTTTGAGCACTGCAGATTTTAAAAATGAAGAGTTTAGCATTTACCCTAATCCCGTTAAAGAAAATCTGTTTGTTTCCGGATTAAAAAGAGAAGCAGACTATCAGATTTTCACAGCAGACGGAAGATTAGTGAAAAAAGGTAAAACTGATAAAAAGATTGAAGTATCGATATTACAAAAAGGAGTTTATTTTATTAAAATATTAAATTCAAATTTAAAATTTGTAAAAGAATAAAAAATAAATTATTGTATTGATTTTCAGTGTATATTTGTTTAAATACATAAAAATAATACGTATGAAAACAAATTTATTTATTTTAAAATTCCTTTTAATGACATTTTTAATGTTGAATGTTGTTTCTTGTGTATCTAAAAAATCAGACAATCCTTTACTGGATACGCAATGGAATGGTTTAGCAAAAATTCCTCAGGAAACAGAGATTATTTTAAAATTCTCTAAAGATAAATTTGATGTGCTGCAGGGAGATAAAATCATCGAAACGATGAATTACACTCTGAATAATGGTGACATCAATATTGAAAAAAAATCTGGTGGAACACCTTGCAATGTGGGAACCAAAGGTAAATACAATTATGAAATAATAGGTGAGAATCTTGTGATGACACCTGTTTCAGACGATTGCGCAGACCGAATAAAATCTTTTCAGGGAATTGTGTACAAAAAGATTGAAATGAAAAAATAATATAGATTATTTTTTTATCATAAAAGCTTTCATTCGTGAAGGCTTTTTTTGTTTCTCTATGTTGTGAAATTGATTTCGCGAAAATACATGTCAGCTGTTGATGATACGAGTGTCGTATTTGATAAATTTTGAATATTAATTAAATATAAAAAGAAATATTTAAATTACTGAGAATAAGGTACTACTTTGCAACCCTTTACAATTACAACTGGTTGATTCATTAATTGTTAAATATTTCCTATGAAAAGAAAACTATTTATTGTAATGGCAAGTCTGTCATTTGGAGCGTTTTATTTTAAAGCGCAGATGCAAAAAATCTCTTTTGAAACTTCAGAAGGATATGTTGTTGGAAATCTAGGTGGACAACAAGGTTGGACAAACTGGGGTGGAGTTCCGGCTGCTAATGCGACGGTTGTTACTTCTAATTCCACCGATGGAAGCAATTCATTTAATATGTTAAGTACCGGAGTTGTACAAGATCAATGCGGAATTGAAAAAAATATTACAAATTTGATTAGTAGCAATGATGTTGAAATATCTTTTGATTATAATTTTGCAGGACTCAATTCTTCATCTTATGAAATAGCAATTTACAATAACGCATTAATTTCAGATTATACAGCCTCTTTTCAGATTGATTATCTAACGGGAATATTAAGCTACAGAACGGCTACGGGATTAGCAAACGGTCCTGTTTTAGCGGCTAATCAATGGCATAATTTGAAAATAATCATTAAGCAATCTGATAATACTTTACAGTATTTTGCAAATGGAGCTCAGATTTATTCGGGGGCTTTGGGAAATAATAAAAACGTACAGGCGATCGATTTCGTTTATGATGATTACGGGACTGGTTTCAGAGTTGATAACATTCAGATCAATAATTTTCCGGTGCTTTCCACTGATGAAACTGTGAAAAAAGAAACGATAAAAATTTATCCAAACCCGACTGCAGAAACATTACATATTGAAACAGAAAGTAAAATTACTTTAATAACAATTTTCGATGCAAAAGGGAGTTTAATTAAAAATTTTCATGAAACCGGAATTTCTAATGGAAAAAGAATTGATGTTTCAGAATTTATTTCTGGAGTTTATATGGTGAAAGTAAAAACATTAACTTCAGAATTTACTAAGAAAATTATCAAAAAATAATATTATAGGCAGGAAGATAGGTGAAGGAAGTTGGGTGTTATCAGGGTAATAAAAATATTTTTGTTATTAATTTTCGATTTTCCTGATTTTATGAAAATGTAAAAACAGGAACAGTCAAAAACATTTTACTTCCTGCATCCATCATCCAACTTTATTCATTGCTTTTTCAGCTCGTTTGTTAGCAATTTTTACCTTATAATTAAACCATTTTTCGTTAAAAACTTTTCTCATCGCATTGTCAAAATGTCTGATGATGACTAGATTTTTAAAACCTCTCCATTTTTCGAGTAAACTTGATGGTAACGCTCGGACGGACACAGAATATCCTTCAGTTTCATATTGAATATAATGCCACCAACCGGAAGGAATATACAAAGTTTCTCCGGGATTAATCACTGCTTCATAGCCGTTAAGAAATTTCAAAGCTGGATATTTTTCGTAATCAACTTCTTGAAGATTAGCAAGGCTGTGAAAATTATACGGGAGTTTGTACATCAAATCAGATTGTTCCCAAGGAAAAAGCCAGATTCTTTTAATTCCTTGAAATTGTGTGATGAAAACGTGAGACATATCAATGTCAATATGGTTTCTAGTAATAGAACCTTTTCCACCAAAAAACATAAATGGAAGCCACTTTAAAACCTTACCATTCGTCACATCCTTGTAATGAAGATCATCTTTAAGCTCTGGTTTAAGGGTCAAAAGATTAAATAAAAACAGACGGTATTCTGTAGTTTTTGTACTGATTAAATCTAAATATTCTGAAAAAGTGGTTTCTGCCACAGGTTTGCTGGCAACTCTGTCAATAGATTCCAGCTCGCTGCCGTATATATTTACTTTGGTTTCACCTGCTATTTCTTTAAAATATTCATAATTCCATTTTTGGAAAGCCGGACTGTCTTGTTCTATAAAATCTTTTAAAATAACAGGTTTACAGACTTTCAAGTGATTGGTAATAAATTCATCTGAACTGATATTCTGCACTCTTTTTATCGGTGTCAATTTCATTATAAAGAATTAAGAAAGGTCAAATGTAATAATTATTCTACAAAATTAGTAGACTATTTGGTTTGGATTTTTTAATAATTTATAACCCAAAAAATCAATAAAGGTACCGAAACGTATTTTGTTTAATGCCTTTTTATTAAATTAGCGCAACTTAAATTTAATTATAATGATCTCCGGAAAATATCTTGAAAATCTAAAGAACGAGCTGAAAAATATCGAAAATGACGGTCTTTTTAAAAAAGAAAGAATCATCACTTCTCAGCAAAGTGCAGAAATAGAAGCAAATGGAAAAAAGCTTTTGAACTTTTGTGCCAATAATTATTTGGGATTATCAAATCATCCTGAAGTAATGAAAGCTTCGCAGGATATGATAGAATCTCACGGTTACGGAATGTCTTCGGTACGTTTTATCTGTGGAACTCAGGATATTCACAAACAGTTGGAAGAAAAAATTGCTGAATTTTTGGGTCTTGAAGACACGATTCTTTATGCAGCGTGTTTTGATGCAAACGGTGGTGTTTTCGAACCTTTGTTTACAGACGAAGACGCGATTATTTCAGATGAACTGAATCATGCTTCAATTATTGACGGAGTTCGTCTTTGCAAAGCTGCAAGATACCGTTACAAAAACAATAATATGGCAGATTTGGAAGCTCAGCTGATTGCGGCTTCCGAAAAAAATCACAGATTTAAAATAATCGTTACAGACGGAGTTTTCTCAATGGACGGAATTGTTGCAGACCTAAAAGGAGTTTGTGATCTTGCCGATAAATATGATGCTTTGGTAATGGTTGACGATTCTCACGCTACTGGTTTCATCGGAAAAACAGGTCGTGGAACTCATGAAGCCAACGAAGTAATGGGTAGAGTAGATATTATCACTTCTACGTTAGGAAAAGCTTTGGGTGGTGCTTTGGGCGGATTTACTTCCGGTAAAAAAGAGATTATTGATATGTTGAGACAGCGTTCAAGACCATATTTGTTCTCAAACTCATTGGCTCCTGGAATTGTTGGTGCTGCTTTAAAAGTTTTAGAAATGATTTCTAACGACACTTCACTTCGTGATACGGTAATGGAAAATGCAGAATATTTCAGAACGGAAATGAAAGCAAAAGGTTTTGATATTCCTGACGGAGATGCTGCAATCGTTCCTGTGATGTTATACGATGCAAAATTGGCTCAAAAAATGGCAGAAAAACTGATGGATGAAGGTATTTATGTAATTGGTTTCTTCTATCCGGTTGTTCCGAAAGAGAAAGCGAGAATCAGAGTTCAACTTTCTGCCGCTCATACAAGAGAGCATTTAGATAAAGCAATTGTTGCTTTTGAAAAAGTAGGAAAAGAATTAGGAGTAATTTCTTAAAATAAACACTTCTACAATTGTAGAATAAAAACAGAATTTCTATATTTACTGAAATTCTGTTTTTTTATGCTTAAAAATTTCTTATTAACCCTGCTGTCAGTTTTTGTTTTCGTTTCTTGCCAAACCAAAACCAATCAATACATTAAGATTTCTGATAAAGTTCAGAAACGACACGGAAAATGGAAAGAAGAATATCCTACTGAAGAAGGAACTTTGATTACTAAAGGAAAATACAAGATGGGCGAAAAAGTGGGTGTGTGGAAAACATTTGTAGGGAATAGATTATATCAAAAAGAAAAAATTGGAAGAAAGAAAACCAAAATGTTCGTTTATCATCGAAATGGAAATATCATGGAGCGAGGACAAACAAAACTTGATATTTCTGAAAACGAGCGCCATTGGTATTATTTCGGAGACTGGAAGTTTTATGATGAAAACGGAAAGTTGAAGTATATTAAGAAATACACCGATGGTAAAAAAATAGACAGTGTTTCTTTTAATAAATAATTATTTTTCAGAAATATAAATTATTTTGCTGGCGAATACAGAATTGTTTTATTTTTAGCAGATTAATCTTTTGAAAATCTTTTGATGAAAAAAACTTTATTCCTGTTTTTTATTTGTGTTTTAGCGAGTCAGCTTTCTGCGCAGTCTGAAGATTTTAAATCGATTATTACGGTAAGTACGTTTTCACCATTTCGGGATCAGCGATATAACATTGGTTATATGCACAAAGTATCTGAAAGATGGTGGCTGGGTGTAGAAGTAGGGTATGGTTCTGAAGGAATTACGCCTTTTAACCATAATGATTTCAAAGGGAAATTTAATATGTTTGAAATTCGGCCGGAAGTTTTTTACAGTTTAAATCCCGATTCTAGATTGAAACATCTGGTTTCCGCAGAAGTTTTTTACCTGAATCATAAAGGTGATAATGTCAATGGAAATTATTATGATGAAAATGACAACTATTACTCATTCAGTTCTGCAGATTACAAACGAACTAAAGCGGGATTAAACATCAATTACAGCATCATGCTTCACAAAGAATCGTCTTGGTTCGGATTTATGCCTAAAATTGGTTTCGGAATCAGGCAAACTGATATTTCTTACAACAATGTGATGAATCGAGAAGAAGGATATGAACCGACTGATGGATTGCCATTCCAGTTTTTACTAAACAGAGAAGGTTCTACCGTTCGTTTTAATTTCAATATTGATATTAAACTTATTTTTAAATTTTAAAATAATTCAATTAATCTTCTTTAATCATCATTTTCTCATATAAAATTCACTTTTTTTCTGAAATAAACTATCTTTGCACACAAATTTTTACGATGCTTTATACCATCATCAAGGCGTTACACATTATTTTTATGGTCAGTTATTTTGCGGGAATTTTTTATCTCGTAAGGATTTTTGTTTACTATAAAGATACCGATGCTTTTTCACACGAAAAAAAGGCGATTTTGCGAGAGCAATATACGTTTATGGCTCGAAGACTTTGGAACATCATCACCGTTCCTGCCGGAATTATCATGGCTGTTTGTGGTTTGGTCATGATCTTTTTAAATTCTGGTTTAATGAAAATGCCGTGGTTTCATTTAAAACTAACTTTCCTGATCGGATTGGCCATTTACCATTATTGGTGCTGGAAAAAAGTGAAAAAATTAGTAGAACTCAGCGGAAATACTTTAGAAACAGCCAATTTAAAACTAAGGCAGGCTAACGAAATTGCCACATTTATTTTATTTTTGGTTGTGTTTACGGTTATTTTAAAATATCAGGTTATTGAATATTGGTGGCAATTAATCGTAGGATTTTTCGTTCTGGTATCTTTAATCATGATGACAGTGAAGCTGGTGAATAAGAAAGGGAAAAGTAAAAAGTAAAAAGAGCCAAGTAAAAATTAATAAAGTTAATAGTGAATGGTCAATTGTGAGTTAATGTAACGCCAATTCCAATTATCTAAAACCTAATTCCTATAACCTAAAACCTAAATAAAACATGTTTGCAATTTTAAAAAAAGAACTTTGGAGTTATTTTGGCAACTGGAGCGCGTGGATCATCATTGCGGCATTCAGTCTGATAACGACTTTGTTTTTGTTTTTCTTCGAAAATGATTCTAATATTTTCGACATCGGAATGGCGTCTTTACAAAGCTATTTCGTTTTGGTACCTTGGTTACTGATGTTTATTATTCCGGCGTTGTCGATGAAAACTTTTGCGGAAGAACAGCAAACGGGAACTTTAAACTGGTTGTTTTCTCAGCCTCTGAAAGTTTCAGATTTGGTTTCAGGGAAATTTCTTTCCGTTTGGGTTGTCGGGATTTTATGTCTGATTCCTTCGGTAATTTATTTTTATACGGTTTACGTTTTGGGAGTTCCTGAAGGAAACATCGATATGGGAATGACTTTCGGAAGCTATTTTGGTTTAATTATTTTGATTGCTGCATTTTCAGGAGTTGGAATTTTAGCTTCATCACTTTCTCAAAACCAGATCATGGCTTACCTTTTAGGAGTTTTCATGTGTTTCATCATGTATTTCGGAATCGAACAATTGGCGAGTTATAAATTGTTAGGCGGAGCAGATTTTATTTTACAGAATGTAGGTTTTTATCAGCATTTCTTAGGTTTCACAAGAGGTCTTATCGATTTTAAAGATGTTGCCTATTTTGTTTTCATCATTGGTCTTACCTTAACATTGTCTAATCATTTTATCAATAAAAAGAAGTAAAAACATGAAGAAGATCAACCTAAAATCTCCGTTTGCCATTTTATTGATTGTAACTTTTGCTGTTGCATTAATTCTTGCATTTTCAGGCATCAGATTAGATTTAACGAAAGAAAAAAGATACACTCTTTCAGATAGCACAATTAAAGTTTTAGAATCTGTTAAAAAGCCTTTAACGGTAGATGTTTACCTTGAAGGAGATTTTCCGGCAAGCTTTAAACAGCTTCAGAGTGAAACTAAGTTTATGCTCGAAGAATTCAGAAAGATCAATCCAAAAATAGATTTTAAATTCATCGATCCCATAAAAACAAAAATGTCGCAAGACACTTTGATGGCAATGGGAATGCAGCCTTCGATACTTCCGGATATCAAAGATGGAAAAGTTTCGCAAATCACTTTGTTTCCTTACGCTGTTGTAAAGTATAACCAAAGAGGCGTTTCTATTCGTTTGGTGGTACAGCAGTCGAACATCAATGCAGAAGAGCAGCTGAGAAAATCGATTGAAAATTTAGAATACAATTTAGTCTCAAACATCAAAGCAGTTGCTTCAGATAAAAGAAAAAAAGTAGGAATTCTTGTCAATCAGGACGAATTAAACCCTCGTGAATTTGAAGGATTTATGAATCTTGCATTAGAAAGTTATGATGCTGGACCCATTGTTCCTAAAAATAATGTGGAAATCACTCAGGCAGATGTTCCTTTACTAAAACAAATGAGCGCTTTGGTGATTGCGAAACCTAGAAAAGCTTTCACGGACGGTGAAAAAGTTATTTTGGATCAGTACATTATGAACGGCGGAAAAACACTTTGGATGATTGATGCCGTAAATGCTGAAATGGATACTTTAACGAGATCTAAAAAAGTAATGCCTTTCCCGGTTGATATTAATATGACCGATTTTTTCTTTAATTATGGTTTAAGAATCAACCCGGCTTTGGTAAAAGATGTGAAGAAATATGCACTTTTAAAACTCGTTACCGGTGAAGTAGGAGGAAACGCACAATATACAAGTCTTCCGTGGCCGTATTTTCCTTTGGGAATTGCAGAACACGATCATCCGATTACAAAAAATATCAATCCTGTAAAACTAGAATTTCCTACATCAATCGATACATTGGGTGGAAGAAAATTTAAAACTCATGTTTTATTTGAATCTAGTGAAAGAACTTTATTGAAGCAGGTTCCCAATTATGTTGAGTTAAAAGAAATTTCCAGCGTAGACAGTCTCGGACAAATGGAAAAACCAAGCACACCGAAAATTTTTGCCGTTGCTTTGGAAGGAAAATTTAATTCTGCTTATGCTTCAAGAATCGAAAGAAAATCATATCCAGGCTTTAAAGCAACAAGTCCTGAAAATAAAATGATTGTCATTGCAGACGGTGATGTCGGAAGAAATAAAATCATTAAAGGTCAAGCTTTACCTTTGGGAGTTGATATGCTGACTGATGAACAGTTTGGTAACGAACAATTCCTTAGAAATGCTTTAGATTATCTTCTAGACGACAGCAATCTGATGGAGCTCAGAAACAGAAATATTGAAGAACGTCTTCTCGATCGTCACAGAATCGCCGATGAAAGAACAAATTGGCAATACCTGAATTTATTTTTGCCATTAGCCATTATCGGACTTTTAGGAGGTTTATTATTCTGGTTAAGAAAAAAGAAATTCGGATAGAATGATATAGAAAAAGAGAAACTGTGAGGTTTCTCTTTTTTTTGTTTATAAATAAATCTTCTCGCATCTTTTACATATTCAATTGCTTCATCAATATTTTTTTTTAAATTTTTTATTGAGTACTTTATTTTAATATCCGGAAGTAAAGGACCCGAATAACCTTTCCAATTTTCCCAATATTTAGTTGAATATCCTACTGTAATTTTCGAATTTGGAAGACGGAATCCCCTTGTTTCCCCATAATGATTTACATTTCCGCTCGTTGGTTCTCCTACAAGAATCGAGTTGAAATTTCTTTTTAGGTCAACCGCATTCATTAGCGCAGAGGAAAAAGTTTTCTTTCCAATCAAAACATAAAGAGAACCTTTCTTATTCATGTAATTTTTACTTAATTTATCAAGAAATGGCTTTAAAATCGCCGAATTTCCCCCGCTGTTATTTCTTAAATCAAGAATTATTTTTTCAGGTTGATGTTTGTCAATATCCCTGAATAATTCATCGTTGAAAACAGTAAACGGTTTATTATCTTGTTCTGAGCAATCCTGATAATTAAAATATATTATGTTTCCGTCATCAATGATTTCATACCAATATTTGTCGTTGTTTCTATATCTTAAAAGTTTTGAAATTGGCTCGGCGACATTATGTTTTTGTACAGAAGAAATTAAATATTTTTGTTGATTCAAAATGAAATTTGCATTTGTCGATGAGTCTATAATTTTCAGACCTTTTAAAATTCTTGGATTATTGATAAAGTTTTGAAAATAAATTTCAAAATATGATTGATTATCACTTTTTATGATTTTTCTAAAGTCTTTAATGATGTCATTGGTCGTTTTGTTTTCTACTCCGTTAAGTTTTTTATAAAGTAAATTAGAATGCAGGGAATCTGTTTTTGTTACATAGATCCCTTCTTTAAAAAAATCAAAATTTATGGGGAACTTTGTTTTATAGATAGGCTCAATTCTTGTGTGTTCATCACCAATTTCTTTGATTAATTTGTAAAGTTCAATTTCAAAAATTTCATTATTCAATGTTTTGCTTTTCTGCGCTATTTGTTCAATTTTTTGATTAAATTCTTCTTCAGAAATTTTTGCAAACAGATTCTTATGTCTTTTGGGTAATTCTTTTTTTAGAAATTCTAAATCTTCAACAAATTGTTGCGCAGTCAGATTTTGAGCACCTAATTTTAGAATTGAAAAGAAAAAAATAGCGGAAGTAATAAAAAACTTTAGTCGAGTTTTAAGCAGATTTAATTTTTTCATTTTATGTTTTAATTTAAAGACAACTTTAAAGACAATTTTATTACAAAATTCCTAAAAAAATTGACTTTAAATGTTTATTCTCATGCTGGGAAAAAGGTTCAGAAAGAATTACAAAAAAAACTGTGAAGCTTCTCATTTTCTATTAATATAGCAATTTTTATTGCTGAAGGAATATTGCAATATAAATGTTTTTAGGGATTTAATTTTTAAACTTATTAAATCTTATTGTTGATAAGCTTTTTATTTTTTAGTTAATTATGTTAAATTAACTAATTTAATATTTTATTAACTTTTTCTTTTTTTTTGTTAAAATAAATTAACATATTTGTAATAACAAATTTTTAAAAACATGAATGTGAAATTAAAATTATTATCCACCGGGGTAATTTTCTTTACTGGTGGTGCCATCATGGCACAAGTAGATTCCACTAAGACAAGTAATATTGATGAAGTGGTTATTGTAGCCTACGGAGTACAAAAAAAATCTACCTTAACAGGATCTAATGTCCAAATAGATTCCAAGCAACTTGAAAATCGTCCGATTTCTAATGTATTACAGGCCTTAGACGGTGCTGGTGCTGGTATTCAAATTGCCGCGGGTACCGGTCAACCGGGAGATGGAGCATCAATCAGAATTAGAGGAACGGGTTCGTATTTAGTATCCAACGAACCTCTAATTATTGTGGACGGAGTTCCTTTTCCCGGAGAGCTGAATTCTCTTAATCCAAATGATATTGAGAGTCTGAACGTATTAAAAGATGCAGCCTCAACTGCTCTCTACGGATCGAGCGCGGCAAATGGTGTTATCATGGTAACCACCAAAAGAGGAAAGAAAAATTCTTCAAGATTTACTCTTAATTCAAGTACCGGTATTGTTAGTAGATTTGTAAAAGAATATGAGAGAGTAGGGCCTGCAGATTATTACGTACTTGCTTGGGAAGCAATGCGTAACGGAAGACGGATTACCAATTCGGGTGAAACTTTAGCAGCCTCCAACCTTTGGGCTACAAATAATCTGATTTCAGGGAATCTAAAAGCGAATGTGTATAATGTTCCAAACAATCAGTTAGTAGTAGACGGTATACTGAATCCTGGTGCGCAACTTCTTTATAATGATTTTGATTGGGCAGATGCTATCGTTAATGTGGGATTAAGACAAGATCATAGTATTAGTTTTTCAGGGGGTAATGATAAAAGTACAGTCTTTAGCTCATTGGGTTATACTAAAGAAAATGGATATATTATAAAATCAGATTTTGAACGTCTTAATTTAAGAATTAATGCAGATTCACAGGTAAGAAATTGGTTGAAAATAGGAACCAGCCTGAATGGTAGTATCACAAGTTCTGGAAATGCGGTAGATGGTGCTGATAATAATTCATCTTATATAAACCCGTATGCTTGGACAAGAGGTATGGGGCCAATTTATAGTCCATATCAGCATGATCCTATCAGCGGAGAGAGATTATATGATGTAGATGGAAATGTGCTTTATGATGCTGGTGCTTCGAGAGGAGCCGATGCGGCGGTTGGAAGAAATGTTGTTTGGGAAACTCTCTTAAACGAAAATAGAACAAATGCATATAATATGCAGTCTAATGTTTATGTAGAATTCAAACTGTTGCCGGAATTAAGATTCAGAACCAATGCCGCTTATAATTTCCGTGGAACATTAAATAAAACTTACGGCAATAGGTTAATTGGTGATGCCTTAGGAAAAGGTTCAGCATCAAGAACAATGTATCTCACAAGAGATTTTACTTGGAATCAATTATTAACATATAACAAAGATTTTGGTAACCATGGACTAACAGCTTTAGCGGGTCATGAGAATTTTGATTATAAAAGAGATTACCTCTACGGTAACAAAAGAGATCAGGTTTTGAACGATTTCTATGAATTGGGAAACTTTATAGAAAATACAACGATTAGTTCTTATCTGAGAGAAAGAACAAAAGAGAGCTGGTTTTCACGGGTAAACTATGATTTTGCTGAAAAATATCTTTTAGAAGGATCCGTACGTTGGGATGCATCTTCACGTTTTGCTGAGGATGTAAGATGGCAATCTTTTTGGTCGGTAGGTGCAGGATGGGTAATATCGAAAGAAAATTTTTTAAACGATAATAAATTTGTGAATTTTCTAAAGTTGAGAGGATCTTACGGGGAGATCGGGAATGATGATTTGGATACTAATTATGCTTATCAAACTCAATTCTCTTTTGGATATAACAATGGTACTGAGCCGGGAGTGTTGCTTACGACCGTAGGAGATCCTCCGATTACTTGGGAAACTAAAATCCAGTCGGATGTAGCACTTGAATTTGAATTGTTTAACAGAAGAATTCGTGGTACTGTTGAATATTATAACTCAAAAACGGATGCTTTGCTTTTTCCTTATCAAACTCCTGTAAATGCAGGAATTCCGGATAATAACATCGACAGAAATGTTGGAGATTTAATAAATAAAGGATATGAAATAACTTTAAGTGCGGATGTCATAAAAAATAAAGATATAAAATGGACACTTACCGCCTATGGAACTTCTTATAAGAACGAAATTACCCGTCTTTCTCAGAATGAACTTATTACTGGTACTAAAAAAGTTTCGGAGGGTAAAGATCTTTATGCGTTTTGGCTTAGAACGTGGTACGGAGTAGATCCTGCAGATGGCTCGCCTTTGTTTGTTCTAGATCAGAGCTTATACACGGATACTTCGGCAACAGATGTGAGAACGGTAAATGGTGTATTGGTAACAACTAATCAGAACAAAGCAAAATATGATTATCACGGTTCTGCAATACCGGATTTCTTTGGTAATTTTTCTACTACATTCAACTATAAGAACTGGGAGCTTTCAGCCTCATTCAACTACCAGTTCGGTGGCAAAATCTATGATACAAATTATGCAAGCTTAATGGATGCTTATCCACAAGGTGGAGCTTCACATACAGATATTTTAAACCGCTGGACAACACCCGGACAGATTACCGATGTACCAGCTTTGAATTCGGTCACAGCTTCTGCTTCTAATGCAGGTTCTTCAAGATGGTTGGTTGATGCAAGCTATGTAATGTTAAGAAATGCAGCCTTAGGTTATAGTTTCAATCCTGATATTGTGAAAAGTGTAGGAGTGAGCAGCTTAAAACTATTCGTTAGCGGTGAGAACCTGTGGTTATCAAGCAAAAGAAAAGGTCTGGAACCTTATTCTACCTTTAACGGTACAGTGAGCAACAGATATTCTCCGGCTAGAATTATAACTTTTGGTTTAAGTACAACTTTTTAAATATAATAAAATGAAATTTATCAATAATAAAATACTTTTAGTTTCAGGACTTTCTTTATTAAGCATTTTTTCTTCTTGTGAGAGTGATTATTTAGATAAAGACCCTACAGAATCTGCCAGTGAACTTTTAGTTACATCAAGTCTTGAAAACTTAAACGTAGCGCTCAACGGAATGCATAGAAATATGTATTACAGACAAAATAGCAGTCAGGGGCAAAACGGAGCCACAGGAATAGTAATCTATATGGATGTAATGGGGGAAGACGTGGTTTTTCCTTCAACAGGTAACAATTGGTTTGTGTCTACCTTGAGATGGCTAGATAATACTAATGCCACTTCTAGCAATTTATTGTATCCTTATGATTTTTATTACGGCCAAATCAGAATAGCAAACATTATTTTAAAAGCTGCGCCTGATTTGCAAGGCGACCAAGTTTTAAAAGATAAAGTGATGGGCGAAGCATACGCATTTAGAGCATATTGTTATTTTATGCTTACTCAGATTTATGCTAAAAGATATATTGCCGGAACAAGTAATTCACAGCCTGGAGTTCCTTTGAGGCTTGATGATTCTTTTAATCCGATTCCGAGATCTTCTGTGGAAGAAGTTTATAAATCTATCAATTCAGATTTTGAAAATTCTTTTTTATTGCTGACAGGAAAGGTGAGATCCAATAAATCTCATTTCAATGCCAATGTTGTAAAAGGGCTTATGGCTAGAGTTGCCTTGGTTCAAGGGAAGTATGCGAGTGCAGCAGCATATGCTAAAGAGGCTAGACAAGGTTTCGGGTTAATGACTAATACGCAATACAAATCTGGTTTTAATGATTACTCTAATTCAGAATGGATTTGGGGGTATAAACCTATTGAAACAAGTTCTGATTTCTTTGGAAATTTTATGGCATATATGTCAAGAAATTACAATTCAACTCAGATTAGACAAGCGCCAAAAGTGGTAAATAATCTACTTTATTCTCAGTTTCCGACTACTGATGTGAGAACGCAGGTAATAGCTCCTACTGGAGTACATACCTCTTTATCATTATCAAGCTCATATAGTAAATATCCTTATACGTCTCAGAAGTTTCTATCTGTAAATACAACAGGAACTGTAGATAATAATACGAGCTTAGGAGATATTCCGTTTATGAGAGCTGCAGAAATGTATCTTATTGAAGCTGAAGCTTTAGCAAAAGATACCAGAGAATCAGAATCGAAAATAATATTTAATGAATTTACTAAAAATCGTAACCCATCACATGTGGGTACTACTAAATCAGGAGCAGCGTATATCGATGAGATTCTTACGAGCAGAAGACTAGAACTTTGGGGAGAAGGTTTTAGATTCTTAGATCTGAAAAGATTAAATTTACCATTGGATAGAACCGGTGCAAATCATGTCTCTGCTGTGACGAATAATCTTAGTATGGTGCCGGCCGGAGATAAAAGATGGACATGGCTTATTCCGCAAGCAGAAATCAACGCTTCTCAAGGGTTGGTTGTACAGAATGAACTATAATTTTTAACATTATTTTTAATTCAGAAAATCAGGTTAATATAACCTGATTTTCATATATAATTTGTTCAAAAGGAAAACAAGGATTGTTTCTAAATTCTTGTATGATTAAGGATTAGTATAATATCACCTATATGTTATGGATTTATGATTACTTATTATTTAATACGATCTTAAAAACAATATTATTTTTGCCATTAGCCATTATCGCACTTTTAGGAGGATATTCTTCTGGTAAGAAAAAAGAAATTTGGATAAAATGGATATAAAACAAAAGAGAAACTGTGAGGTTTCTCTTTTGTTTTGGTTTACTTTCATATTTCATAATATTCAACCAATTTTTTAAGTTTAATTAAAGCATATTGTAATTCATCCTGCTCAGCTCCGTATTCTTTTATTTCGCCATCTTTTTTAAATTCAGAGATATTAAATCCTTCTTCTATATCGTTGTAATAGAGTACAAAGTTTTTATATTTTGCGACTGCCCAAAAAGCTTCGCCTTCATTTCCAAATTCATTTTCTGTCCATTTTGTAGGAGTAAATTTTATTTCATTCCAAAAGTGAAAGTTTTCCGGACTCATTTCTTTTTCTCCTTTTGAAATTTTTAAAAGATAATTCTTCTAATGTTATCGGTTCCCAATTCATAAATTGAATTTTATTATAATTAAGTGAAAAATAAAATCGCTATCGTAAGCAAAATCCAAAATATTATAATTGGCATATTGCAAAGAATCAAAATGTAATGTTTCTTTCTATTCTCATTAATGTTTGGAATTATAAAGGCAATATTTAAAATAGTTAAAAGGCCTGCAATTCCGTGAAAAGCAAAGACGATCATTACTGAAAGTGCCCAGATTTCATTTAATTCCCCATATCGATATGATTCTGGGACTATTTTAGGTAATAGTAATGCAGAAACAAATAATACATTTGATAAAATCGTAAAAATTTTGATGTTATATTTTATTTCCACAGATATTTGAACATTTAAATTTTAAAAATAAATTTGTGATAATGAAGTTTTTCAAATATAAAACAAATCAACGAATCGAGACTTTCTGAACGATTTACAGCTAATTAATCATTTTAAACTCCAATTTTCAAAAGTTTTTTATACTTTTAGTCTTTTCTTATCCTATGTTAATCATTAAGCCTTCAAATTTTCGGAGGTTTGCAGAGTCAAAACAAAATAAAAGTTTTGAGGTTATTAGGATAACAAACAATATTAATTTTAAATACATTAAAAAAATGAAGAAAATTGGCGTAATCGCTTTGGCAAGTTTAGGGTTACTTCTTGCATCATGTGGCGATAAAAAAGAAGCTGCAACTGCAGGTCAGGAACAATCAGTAGCTGAAAAGAAAGGAGAAGTTCTTACTGTTGATACAGTAGCTTCTAAAGTAAATTGGAAAGCTTTCCATAAAGGAGGTTTTGCACCACGTTGGGGAACTCTTTCTGTAAGCACAGGAGAATTATCTGTTGCTGATAACCAATTGACATCTGGTGAGTTTTTAATTGATATGAAGTCGATCAAAGTAGATCCTGCTTCTGTAACGGAGAAAGACAAAAAATATACAGATCTTGAAGGTCACCTTAAAAGTGCTGACTTTTTTAACGTAGAAAAGTTCCCAACTGCTGATTTCAAAATCACTAAAGTTGAAGATCTTGCTGCAGGTGCTCAAAACGCTGTGGAAGGTGCAAACAAAACTGTAAGCGGAAACCTTACTTTATTAGGAAAAACAATGAACGTAACTTTCCCTGCAAAAGTAGATATCGTAGAAAAATCTGCTACTTTGAAAGCTCAGTTTACAGTAAACCGTGCTGATTGGGGAATCAAATTCGGAACTGACGAAACTGATCCTGCAGAATGGATGATCAGCAAAGATATCGAGATCGGTATCGATGTGAAAGCAGACCAAAAATAAGTAAGAACATCAATCAATATAAAGACATCTGTAGCAATGCAGGTGTCTTTCTGTTTTTTAGCCAGAATTTGATAAAAAGGTGTGACCTAGGAAACTGTAGCGCTAAGAAAACTTAAAAAGATTCAGTTTTTCAAAATCAGATTTTTCAAAAATATTACTGATGAGTCCGTTTTCTAAAGTAACGATTCGGTCACAAGTATGAAAAAGTGTTTCGATAATATGCGAACTGATCATCACTATTTTATTGCTTTGCTTCAATTCACGGATGATGTCATACAATAAATGAACGCCTTCGAAATCGACACCATTAAATGGTTCATCTAAAATATTGATGGGTTTGTCGAGCATCAACATTCCGATTAAGGCTAGCTTCTTTTTCATTCCACTTGAGTAATATTGTACATATTTTTCTAACGGAAGCTGAAATTTTTCAGCCAGTTCTATCGTTTTCGGAAGTTTGTCTTTTGCGAAATAAGAAAGATATTCTCTTCCGGTGATGTAAGGGTAAAAATAATTTTCGGTTTCAAGATAAGAAATGTTTTCACGGAGAAGTTTTTGCTTTTTCCACAAAATTTCACCACTGTATTTTTGGCTTTGATATAAAGATTCAAACAGTGTCGTTTTGCCGGCTCCGTTTTTCCCGAGAATGCCTACAATAATACCTTCTTCAATTTCTAAATTCAGACCCTGAAGTACATCTTTATTTTTAAAACTGACCGATAAATTTTTAATTTCCAACATATTTGCTGATGTTTTTTTGTGCTTCTTTACTATTTATACGAATCATAATCAATGCGGGGATAATTAACATGCTGTACACGAAATATTCTATAAAAACCACGATACTGAAGTAATTGGCTTTTTCGTGATGATGATATAGCTTGTATTTTCTGGTAAGAATAAGTAAGAAATAGCAATTCATAAAGAAAATATAGTATAAAAGATATAAGCTTTCATCAAAGTTTAAAACTAAAAATCCAAGATAGGTTGGCAAGAGAAGGGCATTGAAAAAAAAGACATTTTTATGAATTTTTTCTTTCAGGCTGATCTTCTTAAAATAAACCTCGAGCATTTCTTTGTTCTCATTATTTTCATATACATGCGAGAGATAATCTAAAAGGAAAATTCCGCATAAAATCAAACTTACACGATGATAGGCTGAAGCAATCAAGATGATGTAAGTAAGAATAAACATCCAAGTGTTTTTGCGCATATAGCTTTTCCACTCAAAAAGATTATTGGAAATGAAATTCCACTGGAGAGTAGGGAACGGTTTGGATTTAGGCTGTAAAAAGCATAGTAAAATGATTGCTAAAAACATCAGCAAACCAAATTTTTCAATCTTATAATTGATGTTTGCCATTAGAAAAAGCGTGTAGATAAAAGCAGATTCAAGGAAAATTAAGAGTCGCCAATTACCGATAAATATTTTTTTCAGAAACGGAATATCTTTTCTGTTGATATGAAAAACCAATACAATTAAAAAATAAAGTAGCGGATAAAAAATAGTTTGCGGGAGTTCAACAATCATCAGTGCGCCAAAAACCAAAAAAATAGGTAAACTGACTTTAGGATTAAAATTAAAAATCCTAAAACTCTGATTAAATCTAAACTGAAAATGGTGGAAAATTTTATGCAATGAGATTATTTTAACATTATAAAGTCTGCATAATTTAAAATACGCCAATTATTCAAACCATTTTGTAAGCTTTCAAAGATATAAAATCGAGCTTAAATATCACCTAATAAGGAAAAGTTAAGTTTTCTAAACAAAAAAAGAGAAACTTTGAAGTCTCTCTTATTATTAAATGTTTTTAGAATCCCAAAAAAGTTACCAGGGGCTAATTCCTGTTTCATCTTCAATATCATTGCTGTAAAATTGTCCGGTTGGCGCATTTTCATCAGTCACTGTATGTTTAATAATGAAAGATGCGGCACTTTCTACGGAACCCGGCCCGCTGTGATGATTAAAATCGGTCGCCGTATAACCGGGATCAATCACATTTACTTTGAATGGTAATTCTCTCAACTCATAAGCTAAAACAATTGTGTAGGCATTCAAAGCAGATTTTGATGGTCCGTAAGCAGCGGCTTTTACATGATAATATTTCCAGTTCGGATCGCTGTGTAAAGTCAACGAGCCTAATCCTGAAGTGATATTGCTGATTCTTGGGCTGTCTGATTTTTTTAGTAAATCTAAAAAAGCTTGTGTCACACTGATTACGCCAAAGAAATTGGTGTCAAAAACCTCCTGGATATCTTTTACGGAAGTTTCGACTGCAGTCTGAGGATTAACGCCTAAAATTCCGGCATTATTTATTAAAATATCCAATTTACCCTGTTCGTTTTCAATGATATTTTTAGCTTTTGAAATAGAATCGGGATTGGTAACATCTATTTCTATGGCTTTGATGTTTTGAAATCCTTTTTCAGCCAGTTCTTTTACCACTTCTTCACCTTTTGCAAGACTCCGACTTCCGAGATAGACAAATAATCCCTTTTGTGAAAGCTGTTTTGCGGTTTCCAGTCCGATACTTCTGTTGGCTCCTGTAATTAATACTGTTTGCATTTTATTTATTTTTAATGATACAAAATTCAGTGAATTAAATAAGATGGCATTTGCCATTTGGCAAAAAGAGAAGAGTTTCAGAACGAATTTTTAAGTTTAGAATATCTACAAAACTTTCAGTGTCCAGCTATTCACTTTTTAGCGAATGTTTTTTCTGATTCTGCTTAGAGAAGATTGCGTTACTCCCAGATATGAAGCAATGTAAGAAAGCGGAATTCTGTTAACGGCTGTAGGGTAAATTTCGAGAAATTTCAAATAACGGGTTGTGGCATCTTCGGATACAAGCGGGCTTCTCCTTTCAACTTTCTGAATCAAAGCTCTAGAAATAATTTTATGAACAATAGCATCAAATCCAACAATGGTCTGTAGAAGTTCGAGCCAGTCTTTTCTTTGAAAAATAATCATTTTACAGTCTGTAACCGCCTGAACATACGAACTCGAGCAAATTTGATTATCAAAACTTTCAAGATCTACAACCAAATTGTTTTCTTCTATAAAATATTTTGTAATCTCTTCACTTTTATTGTTATAATAGCAAACCCGAAGGATTCCTTCAACGACAAACCCAACCTGTTTAGCTATTTTTCCTGCTTCTGAAAAATATTCTTCTTTAGAAAGATGAATTTCAATGGCTTTATTAGAAATAAAATCGACTTGCTGCTCATTAAGGTTTCCAAATTTTAGGATAAAGTCAAATAATTCTTTCATGTTTGCAATTTAGGCAAAGAAATTTTCACGGCATTTGTCATTTGGTAAAAAACAAAAAAAAGAGAAACTCTAAAGTTCCTCTTTTGAAAATTTTATTAGCAACAATCCCAATTAAACCACGCTTTCTCAAAATGTCTGTTTTTTAAATCTTCCGGATTAATAAAGAAATTGGCTACCCCCGAATCTCCAAACATAATTTCTTCATCGGTATCAATCTGTAATAACAGTAAGTCTTGCTTAAGATCTTTGTTGTAATCTCTGACATCTGCTTGCGTAAAATAGGCATAGCCTCCTATTTTGTGACCGGTTCCATCAATAATTTTATTTATTTCTTCTGTCTGATCTTTTGTGAGAGTTTCCTGAAAATCCCAGTAATCTTTATCATTAAACCTCATATTAAATCGCAGATCTTCAGAACTTCCATATTCAATTTCTTTATTGAAATCAAGCTTGTGTTCACAATAAATAGGAGATTCTTCATAAAGATCTTCTGTTAAAAAAGAAAAATCAGTTTCAAATTCTTCAGTGATATCGCTATGAAAAACAACCTTATAATCATCCATATCAAACCATTCTGAAGATACAAAAAATTGCAATATTCCTTGGTTTGGATAACCATCAAGAGCGGGAATATCAGCAAAATTGATTTGTACCCAGAGAACCATCGGCTTATTTTCTTTGTCTTTAGGATATTCCATACCTTTTGGTAAATAAGGTGTTCCTAAAAATTTGCTGTCAAAAATCTCAAGAGATTCTTCTTTTTTAAGAGGCGTTGCAACAATTTTTATCGTTTCAAGTTTGTATTTTTCAAGCTTGGTTTTAAACTCAGTAAGAAATTCGGGTATCATTTGTAGCTTTCTTAGTTATTAGTTCTTTTCAAATGCTGGAATTAAATGTTCCCAATTAAGCTGTTTAGCATAATCAAAAGCAGATTTCCCTTTGTTTGTTTTTAAATATTTATCGGCTCCGGCTTCAAGCAGTACTTCTACAGAGCTTAGATTTCCTGCAATCGTTTCACGGTGAAGAAGTGTAAATCCGTTTTCATCAATATTGGTTAATTCGTTAGGATACTCCTCAAGAAATTTTACAAAATCTTCTTTCATATTTCTGCTCATCGGATGTTCGATGAGGTTTTCAGGCTTTTCACTTTGTTCGTTCACCACTTCAATCTCATTATAGTCTCCAAAATCGAGTTGCCATGCTTCATCATGATCTCTTCTTTCGGATTCCGACATGTCAGCGCGCATTTTTTGAATGGTAAATCCACCATAAGATTTTGGAATTGGCTCTGAAGATGAAGAAAATAATTTTGAAAAACCTTTTGCTTTTTTCTGCATCGGAGTAATTGCAAAAAGCCAGTCGCTGATTTCATTTAAAGGAATTTCAAAGTAATCGCCGGGCTGTATTGTTGTCAAATCATTAGGTTCGTTGATGAGATATCCACTCACTGTATCGCCATCAAAACTGATGTCATTCATCCACATATGTTCTACGATTTTATCTCCATCGGGATCAATTTCTGAAAAAGAAGCTTTTACACAGGCAAGGTTTAATCCCGGGATGATTCTTCGGTATTCCCAAGACAGTTCTCTCCAGAAATATTTAAAAGTTTCCTGCGCTTTCTTGTACGCTTCAATCATTTTTGGGTCTTTTCCGTCTGTAAAAATAAACGAGTTGTTTTCCATTGTATTATAAGAATTTTGTGATTTACTTTAAGTCAATATCAGAATGCATTGGGCTGAAAAACCTTATGAACAAGTAGATGTTGTCTTTTTTTGGTAGTACTAAAATACGGAAAATATTTAAACGGAAGTTTAAATTGTGGTATGTTTTAATAAAAACTTAATTACTATAAATTTTCCAGATCATTGAGAAGATTGTCGGGATTATAGTTGTATTTTTCGGGAAGTTCAGCTCCATAAAGAAAATGCTCAAAATATAATGGCGGTAAGCCTACGGATTTTCTTCTTTTATCAAGATTTTCTATATCAAAATAGGCTGTTTTGTTAAAGTTTAGATTTCCTAAAGTTTGTAAGGTATAAAGAGATCCTTCACTTGTTTTGTTAATAGGATCCTTAGTAGAGTTTTCATATTCATCAAAGTCAACAAAAAAATCTTTATTGACATTATCTTTTTCAATTTCTTTCCGGAGATAGGGTGTGAAAAAGTTCCATACAAAATCATTCTCTTTATAAGAACCTCGGTGGTGCCACAATAAAACCCATGCCCGAGATTCCCAGCCATATTTTTTAGTAAGCTCGATGAGATTGGTAATGTTCGTTGAATCTATTTTTGTAGCTAACTTGCCAAAAACATTATCCTCTGTCCTTATAAGCTGATCTGTGGCAATTAAGCTTTGAATTTTCATATATGCTGCGGGATTCTTGAGCTCACGATAATACTGGTTTTCCAAATCATCATATTGAGCTAAAACTTCCTTCATTTCTTTAGACTCTTTATAGGGTTGAAGGTTTTTAAAATTCCTTAAAAAATCTAATGGAGCTAATTGTTTGGTAATACTTTGGATAAGTAATTCTTTGGCGGTTTTACTTTTTTTAAGTTTAAAAGCAATTGCTGCAGCTTCTAAATAGACATCGCTATTTGGATTTTTTGGGTTGAGCTTAATGGCTTCCAAATAATGATCTAAAGCTTTTTGATCTTCTTTCTGATGAGCATAATATTCTGCCAAATAAATTTGTTTCTGTGATTTAAAAACATTTTGCGCAGATATTAAAGGAAATGCTAATAGAATAAGTAGCAGGAAAAACTTTTTCATAAGTGTGTTTTTATATAAATTATTCGTATCGATTTAAATTTTAAACATCTTTTATAAAATCCTCATATTCGTAATAGAACCTCTCAAAGCCATCCATTTTTTCGACAAAAAACTCGAAAGCTTCCCGCCATGTATTTTTATTGAACACAGAAATCCCTTCTTTTTCAACCCAGATTCTGCTGATGACTTTTCCATTTTCTAAAGTGTAAAATTCTTCTTTATGAAAATCACCAATAAAATCTTTTAGGATATCTTCAAGCGACCATATTTTATTGTAATAAGCATCTCTGAAAACTTCATCTTTCATTTCGATATCCAAAGAAACTTCTGCTTTTTTCTTGTCGGCATAAAATTTAAATGAAAAATCCTTGATCTTGGTATTATACAAAAGCCATTTTCTCGGAAACGATTTTCCGAAAGCCGTCCAAAATTCTTTTTTTAATTGCTGCGCTTCTTCTTTACTGAACATGAGACAAATTTAGGTAAAAAGTGAAAAGAGCCAAGTAAAAAGTAGAAAGAAACAAATGAAAAAAATATGAAAAAAAAGTTTTTGGAGTCCCCCTTTTTACTTTTAGCTTTTGCCTTGGCTCTTCAATATTTTTTTTCCTATTTTTGCTGTAATGCTGTCAAAAAAATCTCAATATGCTTTTAAGGCACTTTCATATCTCGTAGAAAAGAGAAATGAAGGGCCTATTCTTATTTCAGAAATTGCAGAACACAAAAAAATTCCCTTGAAATTTCTTGAAAATATTCTGCTCGAACTGAAAAAAGCAGATATCCTTGATAGTAAAAAGGGAAAAGGAGGAGGCTATTTTTTCAAAGAAAATCCTCAAAATGTAAATCTGGCGAAGATTATTCGTCTCGTAAATGGTCCCATTGCAATGCTTCCTTGTGTAAGTCTTAATTTTTATGAAAAATGTGCAGATTGCAACGAAGATCACTGCAGTTTACACGATGTTTTGATAGAGGTGAGAGATGCATCGCTTAAAATTTTAGAAGAAAAAACACTTTTAGACCTAATCGATTAAGTCCTAATTTTGATTTTATAAGTCTACTTATTTGGTAGGATAACATTTTTGTTAGATATTTGCTGGTATCAAACAGAAATTATGTTTTCAAAAGAGGATATAGATACTTTACAGCAGCTTACTTTGGAGGACGGATTACAATTTGTTTCTTCTAAATTCTCAGAAGGGATTGTTTTCTCAACCTCGCTTGGTCAGGAAGACCAGGTAATTACAGATGCTATTTTCAAAAATAATTTACCGATAAAAGTTTTCACCTTAGATACAGGACGTCTTTTTTATGAGCATTACGATTTGCTTTCGAAAAATAATTCGCGTTATCAAAAGAAAACTGAAGTTTACTTTCCCGAATCTTGCGATGTTGAAAAATATGTGATGGAAAAAGGTGTCAACGGTTTTTACCATTCCGTTGAGAACAGGAAAGAATGTTGTTTTATACGAAAGGTAAAACCCCTGAACCGTGCTTTGGAAAATGCCAAAGTCTGGATTACAGGTTTGCGTTCTGAACAATCTGAAAACCGGGAAAATATGCCCATACTTGAATGGGATGAAGAACGGAAATTATACAAATACAACCCATTAATTAACTGGAGTTATCAGGATGTTCTACATTATTTAGAGCAACATAAAGTTCAGGAATTGTCTTTACATAAAAAAGGTTTCATCAGTGTGGGTTGCCAACCTTGCACAAGAGCCATCGAAGAAGGCGAAAACCCACGGGCCGGAAGATGGTGGTGGGAAACTTCACAAAAAGAATGCGGTCTGCATTCACATTAATTCACATTTAATTTTTCGAATAATAATGAGTGACTATAAATTAAATTATCTGGAACAACTGGAAGCCGAAAGCATTTATATTATGCGTGAAATTGCGGCTCAGTTTGAGAAACCAGCTTTGCTTTTCAGCGGTGGAAAAGATTCTATTACATTGGTTCATCTGGCGAAAAAGGCTTTTGCTCCGATGAAAATTCCTTTTCCTTTTGTACATATCGATACGGGACACAATTTTCCTGAGGCATTGCAGTTCAGAGATTATTTTGCTGAAAGTCTTGGTGCGGAACTGATCGTCAGAAAAGTGGAAGACACCATTAAAGCAAAAAAATTAACCGAGCCAAAAGGAAAATTTGCTTCTAGAAACTGGTTACAGACGCATACTTTATTAGATACCATTGAAGAATTTGAGTTTGATGCCTGCATTGGCGGAGCGAGAAGAGATGAGGAAAAAGCCAGAGCAAAAGAAAGATTTTTCTCTGTTCGTGACGAATTCGGACAATGGGATCCGAAACTTCAACGCCCGGAACTGTGGAATATCTACAACGGAAGAATCAACAAAGGCGAAAATGTAAGAGTTTTCCCGATTTCAAACTGGACAGAACTCGATGTTTGGAATTATATTAAAAAAGAAAATATTCAGCTGCCTTCGATTTATTTTGCGCACGATCGTGATGTGATTGAGTATGACGGACAGTTAATTGCGGTATCAGATTTCATTCAGATTGATGAGAATGATCAGATTCAAAATAAAAAAGTGCGCTACAGAACGGTTGGTGATATGACTTGTACTGCTGCAGTTGAAAGCGCTGCTGAAACTTTAGATCAGGTTGTGAACGAAATTACCGCTTCCCGAATTTCAGAACGTGGCGAAACCAGAATTGACGACAAAGTAACGGAAGCCGCAATGGAAGACAGAAAGAAGGGAGGATACTTTTGATAAGTAATAGGCAATGAGTAATAAGTAATACAAGATGTACTGCATATTTTACTCAGGCCTTAATATTAAATTATAAAAAATAAGTGGTTTGAAAAATTGCTTATTACCAATTACTCATTACTAATAAATATGGACATATTAAGATTTATAACTGCAGGAAGTGTAGACGACGGCAAAAGTACGCTGATTGGAAGACTTCTCTACGACAGCAAAAATATATTGATCGACCAGCTTGAAGCGCTCGAGAAACAATCAAAAAATAAAAACGAAAATGGAGTAGACCTTGCGATTCTTACTGACGGATTAAGAGCCGAAAGAGAGCAGGGAATCACCATTGATGTTGCTTATCGATATTTTTCGACTCCAAAGAGAAAATTTATTATTGCCGATGCTCCGGGACATATTCAATACACCCGAAATATGATTACGGGAGCTTCAAATTCGCAATTGATTATAATTTTGATTGATGCAAGACAAGGCGTTATTGAGCAGACCAGAAGACATTCCATCATCGCTTCATTATTAAAAATGAAAAATGTGGTGGTTGCTATTAATAAAATGGATTTGGTAGATTATTCCGAAGAAGTTTTCAATGATATTAAAGCTCAATATGAATTGGTTGCCAAAAAACTGAAGCTGGAAAACGTCAATTATTTTCCGATTTCGGCTTTTAATGGGGATAATATTGTTTCTAAATCTGAGAAAACAGATTGGTATCAAGGTTCAACACTTTTAGATTTCTTAGAAAATGTGGAAATCAATGAAGATCAGGAAAAAGAAAATCCAAGATTTCAGGTGCAGTATGTCATTCGTCCGCAAACTGATGAATTGCATGATTACAGAGGATATGCCGGAGAAGTAATTTCAGGAATTTATAGAAAAGGAGATGAAATTATGGTGCTTCCACAAAATATTCAAACTAAAATTTCAAAAATTGAAACAGGAGGTCATGAAGTAGATTTTGTATTTACCAATCAGCCTGCCGTAATTCATGTCGAAGATGATATCGACATCAGCCGTGGAGATTTTTTAGTAAAAACCAATCAACAGCCGAAAGTTGAAAATGAGTTTGCAGCTGTAGTTTGCTGGCTCGATAAAAAAGAACTCAACGAAGGAAATAAATATTTCATTCAGCATAAAAGCAAGATTCTGAAAGCTATCATCAAAGAAATTGAATATAAAATCGATGTTAATACTTTAGAACAAACTCCAATCACAGAAAATGTAAAGCTTAATGAAGTAGTAAAAGTAAGATTAAAAACAGCATCGCCTTTGGTTTTTGACAGTTTTGAAGACAGTAAGTCCACCGGAAATGCCATTTTGATTGATGAAACCAGCAATTCTACGGTTGGAGCGGTGATGATTTTATAAGTTTTTAATTTAACACACATGATGATATGATAATTTCGCAAAAAATTCAGTTCAGGCTCAATCTGCTATTGATTACAATTGCAGTTTTGGCAATCACATTTCTGTCGATGTACAGCTTAGGATATTTGGATGAACTTGAAATTATTCTTGCCAAAGACAATTACATTTTTTACTGGATGCTTTTGGTAGGGGTTTTTGCTGAAGTTGTCGCCGGATCTATGGGAATGGGATATGGAGTGATTTGCACCACAACACTTTTATTTCTGGGAATTCCTCCGCATGCGGTAAGTGCAAGTATTCATTCTGCCGAAAGTTTTACAACAGCAGCCGGAAGTATCAGCCACATTAAACTTAAAAATGTAAGCAAAAGTCTGGTGAAAAAGCTTGCAATTCCTGCGATTATCGGAGCAATTATCGGAGCAGTTTCACTGACTTATCTTGGTGAATATTATTCGAAAATTACGAAAACAGTGATTTCTTTTTACACTTTGTATCTTGGAATTCAGATTTTATCGAATGCTTTTAAACCTAAACAGAATAAAGCTTTAAAGAAAAAAACAAATCTTACAAGATTGGGAGTGATCGGTGGTTTCATCGACTCTTTTGCTGGTGGAGGATGGGGACCTTTGGTGACGGGAACTTTAATTAAAAACAGTTTTACGCCCAGATTTGCAGTAGGAAGTTCTACGGTTGCAAAATTTATTTTGACTGTTACCGCAGCAGTGACATTCTTTTTAACCTTAGGAATTCAACACTGGAATATTATTCTAGGACTCCTGATCGGTGGAATTATTACCGCACCTTTTTCTGCAATGCTTACTGCGAAACTTCCTGTAAAAAATATGTTTATTATCATCGGAACTTTAGTGATTGTGATGAGCTCGATTACAATTTATAAATCGGTTTTTTAGATTTTTTTTTGTGAAAAATTTAGGATAATTTGAATTCAATTAAAATCAAAAATAATTTTACATTTACTGCCTAAAAATAATACATGAATTTACATATCGTTGCCCTTTTCAAATTTAAAGAAAATAACTTAATGGATGCTGTAGAACTATTTCAGACTTTGGTAAGAGAAACCAGAAAAGAAGATGGATGTCTGCAATATGATTTAATTGAAGATAAAGATAATAAAGGAACTTTTTTCCTGATTGAATTATGGGAAAGTGTAGAGCATCACAGCCAACACAACGGAACGGATCATCTAATGGATTTCAGAAAAAATGCGTCTAAAATACTGGAAGAAACTGCACAGGTTTATAAGGGTTTTAAAATCTATTAATTTTGCTAGATGCTAGATGCTAGATGCTAGATGCTAGATGCTAGATGCTAGAAAAGTCAAAAGGCAGTTTCATCATTCTTGAAAACTGCCTTTTTATTAGAAAAAATAGAAAGTATTAATTTTGTGGTGAACGGTCAATTAGCATCGCTGTCAATGGTGAATTTAAAATTTAAAATTGACAATTCACTGCGAAGCAAATTCACTTCTTCATGTTTCTTATTTTACAATAAGTTTTTTAGCTTCTGTCTTACCACCGTAAGAAATTTTCACCAAATAATTTCCTGCCGGAAGATGAGATAAATTAAGATCTTTTTTGTAGAAACCTGCCTGATTGCTCAGCTCTGCATTATAAACTCTCTTACCCGTAAGATCATAAACTTCAACGGTTCCTTTGTTGTTGTCTTTTTCTTTTACATCAAATAAAACAGTTACTTTTTTGTCGGCCGTTGTCGGATTCGGATAAATACCGAATGACGCTTTCTTGCTAACCTCTGTAATACCCAATGTTGAGGTAATATTCTTGTATTTGAAGTACATATTTCCTGTGGAAGTTCCATCATTTGAAATAAAGTACATTCTGTAATAATCAGAGCCTTGTTTTACATAATAAACAACATCGGAGTATGGCAATCCTATTGTAGGTTTCCAGTAATGTCCGATTGTTGTGATATTGTTTGAAAATGCTGTTAATGCAGGCAACGTATATGTGGTTGTAGCTTGTGTTTCAGGTTTTACTTTTGCTACCGTAATATTAGGATTTTGAATAACACCAGACAATCTGTATTTCATTGTTTGTGGGTTTCCTTGCTGATCAACATATGGATAATCATTCCAGTATCTTGTAAACATCATATCCCAATTGGCTCTCGGCGGCTCAAGATTTGCAACTTTATCTCCTGTGGCAAAAGAGAAATAGTTGAAGAAAGCATCATCAGTTCCGTTAGCTATCGTTTTTGTCTGTGTAGCATCCCAAGAAGAAGTGGCAGCATTCCATTTTGCATATTTAAAAGTGTACCCGCCAAAGAAATCTTCAATCATAAATTTATAGAAAACATCTGAAGGATATTTTAAAATAAAAACGACGCTTCCTACCACATGATGATTAGAAGGGTTATATTCTCCCCAGCCATAGGTTGCAGAACCTTGTTCAAAGGCACCATTCTCAAGAGCAGTTGTATTATCCAAATTATATAAAGGCGCTCCGTAGGTCGAGATATTATTCGTGGTAATCGTATTCCAGGCACTTGCTGTGTTTGCGGCTTGATACACTTCCACATTCTGAGCATCATTTATTCTGGTTCCGAATCCGTAGGTAGAGTTTCTGTAGAATGCAATATCCCAAGAATTTGCTGGTTGAGAAACAATATTGTTTGCACTAAAATCAAAGAACACTCTGTTTTGATACGAAGGTCCCATGGTAAGGTTTACCGTAGTATATCCGTTTGCATCTGTCTGAGCCAATACAGTTTGCTGCACTGATAAAGCAAATACTGATGCCAAAAATAATTTTGTTTTCATAACCTTAATTTTCTTATTTAGAATTATTCTACAAAACTATATAATTATTTTTAATAATTCTAAATAAAAACATGACATTTGTCTTGTTTTAAAGTTTTATAAACAAGTTTTTTGAATTAAAGTGTTGTTTTTCAAAGGTTTAAAACGAAAAAAAAGTGAATTACATTAGTAACTCACTTTTTAGAATATATTTAAAATCAATTATTTCTTAATGAATTTTGATTGAATAGCTTTTCCATCTTTAGTCTGGGCTGAGATATAATAAACCCCGGTTTGAAGAGTGTTGATGTCAAAAGAATTATTATTTGGTTTCCCTGAAGCTACATTTTGACCAGCTGCAGAATAAACATCTACTTTTTTAATTTCTGTTTTACCCACAAAAAAAAGAGCAGTATTGTCTGCGTTTACAGCGAACTGAATGTCGTTATTTTTTTTTGAGTTATCAGAAACAGATAAGCTAGCCGTTAAGTCATAAACCACGTCGTCAAAATCTGCTGCTGTATGAGGTACACCTGTAACAGCATTTACAGTTTTAAAAACAATATAGCTTGAAGATGAGCTTGGGATTGATCTTGTAATAGTCTGATAGGTATTGTCTGTAAGTGTAACGGGTGCTCCTACAGCTACAAAAGTAGTCATATCTGTAGGGCTTAATGCCAATCCTACTTGTACAATTATTGGAGCAGCATTTTGTCCGTTTCTTCTTGCTTTGAATGAGAGCGTTTTATTTCCTGTTGGCGCAACAATTTGTGGAGACACTAAATATTGTGGTGTGTCTTTGTTACCTCCGGAATAGGATGACACATATCTGTTTGTAGCATCATTTGCTTCTGCATATACAATCATCATTGGCGACGGCGGGCTCGGCGGAGTATTCATCGGAGGGAGTACAGCAGACCAACTATTCTGAGGAAATGTTGTGTTTCCTGTTGTAAAATTGTTAAAATTCTGGTTAATTGTAGCCAATTGCGCATTTGCTGTAACTGCTGAAAAAACTAATCCTGCAAAAAGTAATTTTAATTTCATTTTTCTAATATTTATATATCGCAAAATTACTAATTAGTTTTTAATTGTTCTAAATAAAATAATGATTTTTATCTTGTTTTTAAATTTATAATATTGCTGACATACAATATATTATAATAATATTCGTAATATCTGTTATCATTATCAAAATTCTGTTATCATCATTTTCAGTTAAAATATCATATGACAAAACTTTAATTATTTTTACTTATTCTAAATAAAGTCATATATTTGTCGAAATTTTTGAATCTATGAAGAAGAAAGTGTTTTCAATTGTGTCGTTATCAACAGTTTTATGGATTAATGCACAGGAAAAAGATTCTCTTAATCAAAATAAAATAGAAGAGGTTGTTATTACCGGACAATACATGCAGCAATCGATCAATAAATCAATTTACAAAGTTGAGGTGATTGATGCACAGCAGATTAAAAATATGGCTGTAACAAACGTTGCAGAAGTTCTTAACCAAAGTTTAAATGTTCTTATTGTATCGGATCGTAACTCCGGAAATTCTACAGCAAGTCTAATGGGACTAGGTGGAGAATACACCAAAATTTTAATTGATAATATTCCTGTGGTAGGCGATATAGGCTTAGGAAATAATATTGATTTAACTAAACTTAATGTAAACAATATTGAAAGAATTGAGCTTGTAAGAGGTTCAATGGGTGTAGATTACGGTTCTAATGCTGTTGCAGGTGTTATTAATATTATTACAAAGAAAAACAGTCAGAAAAAACTAAGTTTATCAGCTTCTTTACAAGAAGAAACTGTAGGTAAAGAGTATGATTGGTATAAAAAAGGAGAAGGAAGACATATTCAAAATTTAAATGTGGGTTACAATATCAATGAGAATTGGTATGTAGGAGCAAATATTAATCATAATGATTTTCAAGGTTTTAGAGGAGATCAAAATGGATATAAATATTTTAATGAATCTAATGACGGAAAAAGAGGATATGATTGGCAACCTAAAGATGTTTTGAATGTTGACGGTATTTTACGATATACTAAAAATAAAACGTCAATCTTCTATAAGTTTGGATATTTAAATGAAAAGCTAAATTATTATAATCCGATAATTACTGAGCTATATTTAGGTGAAGGAAACAGAACCTATACTGCAACAGATAGAGATTATCTTACTACAAGATATCTTAATCAGCTGAATGTACAGACAAAATTGGGTACAATCAATTATACAGGAGACTTTTCTTATCAAACTCAGGATCGAAAATTCAGAGACTTTGAATATGATGTTCCCAACAGACAGACAGCACAAAAAGATGAATACAAATCTTATAATAAAGCAGACGTAATTTACTCGAGAGGAGTTTTTAGTAATTTCCTAAACAGTGATAAAATTGATTTCCAATTAGGATATGAATTGGATCATACATCCGGTTTTGCAGGGAATGCTGCGGGGGTTTTTCAAGGAACCAGCGACGTAACAAGAAAAATTTTCAATTATGCCAACTTCATTTCTGCAGAATGGACTGCCAATAATTGGTTATCAATCCGCCCTGGATATCGTTTGGCATTAAGTGATAAATTTGAGACGCAACATAATTACTCGGTTACTGCAAGAGCAAAAATTACTGAGAATGATAATCTTAGACTGGTCGTTGGAAGCGCAAACAGGTTTCCAAATTTTGATGAGCTTTATACCTATCGAGTAGACAGTAATCATGATATACAAGGAAATCAAGATCTTGTTCCTGAAGAAGGTATGACGGTTTCACTAAATGGAGAAAAGAAAATAAATACAAGTTCGGGCTGGAATTTAAAAGTAGGAACAAGTGGTACCTATCTTAATCTTAAAAACAGAATTGAATTAGCTCTTATTAATTCGTCACCATTACAATATAAATATATCAACATTGATAAATTTGAATCTTACTTATTCGAGGCAAATTTCAGAGCTCAGAAAAATAATTTTGTTGTCGGTGCAAATGCTTCTTACTATGGTATTTCCAGATTGTTAAAAGCAGGTGGTGCTACTTCACCAGACGATTTTTTCTATACTTTAGAGGCTAATTTATCAGCAAATTATACACTTCCAAAGATTAATACAACTCTTTCATTGTACTATAAATATACAGGGAAAACTCAAATCCCTGTTTTGGTTTCAGATCTTACATCATCATATTTCGTAATCGGTGAAAGAAAAGATTTCAGCATGATGAATTTTATTGTTTCTCAGCCATTCTATAATAATCATTTTGAGCTAAGTGTAGGAATGAAAAATATTTTTGATGTTTCATCCGTAAGAGATACTACAATAGGAGGTACAGCACATAATGCAGCCGATTCTGCAGCAAATCTCTTCTATGGCAGAAGCTACTTCGCCAGATTAAATTATAATTTTTAAATAAATTAAAATGAAAAAAATACTATTTGGGTTATTAATAGGAGCCTCTTTCATTTCTCAGTCTTGTATTAACGATAACGAAGATCCTGTACCAGTTTCAAAAACCGATGGTAATGTGGTAGACGCCAACGTTGGAGGTGCTGCACAGCCTAATCAGGTTTGGATAGATTTGGGAACTGATACCAAAACATATACAAAAAGAACCGATTGGGATTTGGCATTGTACTCTGGAAACGAATTTAAAGTAGTTCTCAACTCATCAATTATGATGGCAGCGGGGAAAATTGCTGGTGCTACCAATATTGATTTGGTTACAGAAGCAAGTGTAGCTGCTTTGAAAGATCAGGTACAAGTTGCCAACTTTAATCCTGCCAATGTAGTTTACATTGACGATGTTAACGGAGATTTCCCGTCAGGAACTACTGCAATTGAAGAAATCAAAGCTAATGACTCAGAAAATGCTGTTTATCTGGTGAATATGGGAAAAGATATCTTTCACGGAGTAACAGCTGTTGGTTCAATTACTACCGGAGGTGATAGTCGTGGCTGGATGAAAGTACAGATTATAAGATCTGGAGCAGGGTACAAAATAAAATATGCTGAACTTAATAAAACGGATCATAAAGAAATTACAGTTTCGAAAAATTCAGCTTACAACTTCAACTTTGTAAGTCTGAAAGAAAATAAAGAGCTTTTTATTCAGCCAGAAAAAAAGAGATGGGATCTGTGTTTCACAGTATTTACAAATACAATTACAGGAGCAGGAAGCTATATTTACGGAGACTTTGTAACGAGTAATAATGTCGGAGGAGCAGGAGCATACGAGGTTGTAATTCCTTCACCTACTTCGGGAGTTGAGGCGTATACGAATTTCAAATTTTCAGATATTAATCAATCGAAATTTATATACAATGATCAAAGAGTTATTGGTGCAAACTGGAGAAATCCTGTGGGAACAAATGGTCTTGAAGTGTATGGTGATCGTTTCTACGTGATTAAAGATCCTGATGGGAATTATTTTAAATTAAGATTCACAAGACTTACAAAAGCAGCAACCGATCAATATGGTCAGGCTGGTGAGAGAGGTTTTGCCCAGTTCGAATATAAACCCTTGTATTAAAATCAAATAATAATTAATAAAAATGAAAAAATTCATCCTTGCAGCTTCTGTACTTGTTGCAGTATATTCTTGCAAAAAAGAAGTTCAAAAACCTACAGAAAACGGAACTGAAGTTTCTTCTGATACTCCGAAATCTGATAATAAAATCGTTTCTATCAGTGGAGGTATTACAGAGATTGTTGCTGCTCTTGGTCATGAAAACGAAATTGTAGCAACAGATGTTACCAGTACATATCCTGAATCTCTAAAAGCTATTGCTGAAAATTTGGGTCATGTAAGATCGATGACGATTGAGCCGATCATGGCAGTAAATCCAACTTTGATTTTAGCTTCAGATAAAGATATCAATCCAGATTTATTAGGGAAAATAAAAGCTTCAGGTATCAAAACTGAACTATTTAAACAAGAATTTACAGTTGACGGAACCAAAAAATTAATTGCCGACGTTGCAAAAGCTGTAGGAAACACAGATTATCAGAAATTAAACGATAAAATCGATGCTGATTTAAAGCAAATTCAGCCAATTGCTAAGAAACCGAAAGTACTATTCATCTACGCAAGAGGAAATATGATGATGGTTTCCGGTAAAAATACGCCTATGGCAGCTTTAATTAATCTTGCAGGAGGTGAAAACGCAATCAATGATTTCGAAGATTTCAAACCATTAACTCCGGAAGCGGTTGTAAAAGCAAATCCTGATGTTTTATTCTTCTTTACGACTGGTCTCCAGGGATCAGGTGGAAACGAAGGTGCATTAAAAATGCCGGGTGTTTCTCAAACCAATGCAGGTAAAAACAAAAGAATTATCGCAATGGATGGAGGTTTAGTTTCAAGCTTCGGACCCAGACTTGGTGAGGCTGCAGTTTCATTAAACAAACTTTTAGTTGAAAGCACAAAATAAATTATATATTTATCTTATTATAAGTGCCCTTTTGCTGGTTATACTGGCAATTGCGGCACTTTATATCGGTGTTTACGATTTCAACGGCGTTTCACCTTTTACCGTTTTAGGTCAGTTCATTCAGGGGGATCCCAATCTCCAGTTAAGTGATAAATATGTACTTTGGGATGTGAGAGCATCGCGAATTATCATGGCTATTTTGGTAGGAAGTATGTTGGCGGTTTCAGGTACGAGTTTGCAGGGATTGTTTAAAAATCCTTTGGCAACGGGAGATTTAATAGGTCTTACTTCGGGAGCAACTTTATTGGCGGCAATTGCAATTGTTTTAGGAGGGCATTTCAAAGAATATCTTCCTGAAATAGTACAGTTTTCACTGACGGGTATTTCAGCTTTCATAGGAGCTTTATTGGCAATGTTGTTGGTGTATAGGATCTCAACAAGTGGTGGAAAAACAAATGTTGTGATGATGCTGTTGAGTGGAGTTGCAATTACCGCAATCGGATTTTCTATCACCGGTTTTTTGATTTATATCTCGAAAGACGAACAGTTGAGAGATCTTACTTTCTGGAATATGGGAAGTTTAGCTGCTGCAACCTGGACGAAAAATATTGTTTTAGCAATCGTAATCGTAATTTCTTACACTATTCTTCTTCCGAAAGGAAAAGCGCTCAATGCAATGATGTTGGGCGAAAAAGATGCACAGCATTTAGGAATTAATGTTGAAAGATTAAAAAAACAGATTGTTATTTTAACGGCTTTAATGATCGGAACCTGCGTTGCTTTTTCAGGAACGATTGGTTTTGTAGGGCTTATTGTACCGTATATTTTAAGGCTTTTATTTAAATCAAATTACACCTTTATTTTACCGTTGTCTGCAATTTTCGGGAGCATTTTACTTTTGGTGGCAGATACGTTTAGCCGAAGTGTGGTGCAGCCTTCAGAATTACCGATTGGTATTTTAACGGCGTTAATGGGTGGCCCTATTTTTATCGCTATTTTAATTAAATTTAAAAAATCATTCTAATGTTAAAGGCACGTCAGATTGATTATAAGCATAAAGAATTTTTTATTCTGAATGATGTAGATGTCACGTTAGATTACGGCGACTTTTTGGCAATTGTTGGTCCAAACGGAGCCGGGAAATCAAGTTTGCTGAGTATTTTGGCGAATGAAGTGAAGCAGGGACAGCAGAAAATAATGTTTAAGAATAAGGATATTTCCAAGTGGGAAGTGAGAGAATTGTCTTTACACAAAGCTAAATTTTCTCAGCACAATTCCAACGAGATTCCTTTGCAGGTAAAAGATGTGGTGATGATGGGGCGTTATCCTTATTTTGATTCTCAGCCAAGAAAAGAAGATTTTGAAGCAATGAACAAATTGATGTACGAAACCGACGTTTACCATCTTAAAGAGAGAGATTACAATACGTTGTCTGGTGGTGAAAAGCAAAGAGTACATCTTTCGAGAGTAATGGCGCAACTTGAAAATGAGCTGGAACAAAAACTTGTTTTTCTTGATGAGCCTTTAAATAATCTGGATGTAAAGCATCAGTACAAAGCTTTAGAAATCATAAAAAAATTTACACAGCATGCCAATTCAGCCATCGTTGTTTTACACGATCTGAATCTTGCTGCTCAGTTTGCAGATAAAATTTTATTAATGAAAGGCGGGAAAGTTTCGGCTTACGGAACGCCGGAAGAAGTTTTTACTTCCGAAAATATTACGCAGGCCTACAACTTTCCTTGTACTATTTGTCCGCATCCTGTCAACTCAAACCCAATGATTATTTTTGGATAAATGGAACAGAAAGATTTAAAAATATTAGCCCAAAATCTTGCCAACCCGCAAGGTGAAAAAGGTGTTGAAATTGGTGAAATGATGAATGCCACCAATATCGGGATGACGCTGGAAAGTATCAAAATGCTTTTGATAGAAGATGCCGAGCATATTCTTGAAATTGGTCATGGAAATGCAGGTCATCTTAAAAGTATTTTAAATAAAGCCAAAGACCTTACATATACAGGAATTGATATTTCTGAAACAATCCTTAAAGAAGCTCAGAATCTGAATACAGAATTCAAAGATCAGGCTGATTTTATTTTGTATGAAGGCAGAAAGCTTCCGTTTGAAGATGAGGTTTTTGATAAAATATTTACAGTCAATACCGTTTATTTCTGGGAGAATCCGGTTGAGTTTCTCAATGAGATTTACAGAGTTTTAAAAAATACGGGAACCTTCGTCCTTACTTTCGCACAGAGAGATTTCATGGAGAAATTACCATTTACAAAATTTAATTTTAAGCTTTACAATAACGACGAAATGGAAGAATTAATATCTGAAAGTCGTTTTAAAAGAATGAAAATCTCCGAAAAAGAAGAAGAAATAAAAAGCAAAACCGGAGACGAATTAATCAAAAGAAATTATACAGTTTTAACCATAAAAAAATAATAGAATGAATACAATAGTTAACGATCTGAAAGAAAAATGGGAAGCTCTGAAAGTAGAAAATCCACATTTGAGAATAAGAAATGCCGCTGAACAATTGGGTGTAAGCGAAGCAGAATTATTATTAACTAACGTAGGTGAAGAAGTCACCGTTTTAAAACCTGAATTTGCCAATATCTTAACGGAGGTTGAAAAATTAGGAAAAGTAATGGCGCTAACGAGAAATGACGAGTGTGTTCACGAAAGAAAAGGAACTTACTTAAACGGTGATTTCAGCAGTCCTCATGCACAGCTTTTTGTAGGTGAAGATATCGATTTAAGAATCTTCCAAAATCACTGGAAATTTGCTTTCGCCGTGGTTGAAGGTGATAAAAGAAGTCTTCAGTTCTTCGGAAAAGATGGTTTGGCGCTTCACAAAATTTATGTAACGAAAGACAGCAATGTTGAAGCTTTCGATCCTATCGTCGCTCAATTTAGAGCTGAAAATCAAAACGAAACTTTTGAATTTGAAGCGGTTGCTCCAAAAGCTCCTGAAAAAGAAGATTCAGAAATTGATGCTGAAGGTTTCAAAAAAGCATGGACGGAACTGAAAGACACACACGATTTCTTTATGATGACCAGAAAATTCAGGGTTTCAAGAACTCAGGCCTTGAGATTGGCGCCGGAAGGTTATGCTAAAAAAATAGATCCTTCAAAAGTGGTAAATGTTTTGGAAGATGCTTCTGAAAAGAATCTTCCGATCATGATTTTCGTTGGGAACAGAGGAATTATCCAAATCCACACCGGAGAAGTGAAAAAAACAATGTGGCACCAGCAATGGTTTAATGTAATGGATCCTGATTTCAACTTACATTTAGATGTCACAAAAATCACTGAAGCCTGGATAGTGAAAAAACCAACCGAAGATGGTGAGGTGACGGCAATAGAAGTATTCAACAAGGAAGGAGACTTTATTGTACAGTTTTTCGGAAAAAGAAAGCCGGGAATCCCTGAATTACAAGAATGGAAAGATTTGGTAGCAGATCTTGAAAAATAATAATTAGATGATTTGATGAAGGCCGTTTTGTTTGAAGATTCAAAGCGGTCTTTTTTGTTGAACGTAAACACAAATGTCTGTCACAATAACACTGACTCCAAATTTAGATATAATGTTGGAAAATGCAAAGACGCAAGAATTTTTTAAATTTACGTTTTAAGTCGCAAGGATTTTATCTTCGATAAAATTTAAAACTGCATATTTGCATAATTCGATTAATAAATCACTTGCTGAAAATCTTTGATTTTCTTGCGCCTTAAAAACAAAATAAAGGTGAAAACTTTGCGTCTTTGCGAAAAACCAACAAACCTACATTTGGAGTACAGTCAATATAAATTTGTAATATTCTTGTTTAAAAACTTAATAAAATGAAAAATATTTTTATCGCCATATTAGTCTTAGGTTTTTCTGTTTTTAAAGCGCAGAATTTTAAACCTTATCAGTTTTACAGCAAAAAAGGAAAAGCCATCAAAACTGAGAAATTGATCAAGCAGCTTGCTGATTATGATATTGTTTTCTTTGGTGAGCTTCACAATAATTCGATCGTTCACTGGCTTCAGTTAAAAGTAACAAAAGGATTGTATAATCAGAAAAATAAGCAGATTACTTTGGGTGCCGAGATGTTTGAAAGAGACAATCAGGCACAGCTTAATAAATATCTTGCCGGTAAAATTGAAGCCAAAAGTTTGAAAGATTCTGTTCGTTTGTGGAATAATTTTACCACAGATTACAAACCTTTGGTTGATTTTGCAAAAGATAAAAACCTGAACTTTATTGCGACCAATATTCCAAGAAAATATGCTTCTCAGACGGCAAAAGAAGGTTTGGAATCATTAAATAAACTGAGTGAAAAAGAAAAATCTTACATCGCTCAATTGCCGATCAATGTTACTTTAGACACGCCCGGTTATCCTGAAATGAAAAAAATGATGGGCGATCATGCAGAAGGAACCAAAGTGATGAATTTTATTTCGGCTCAGGCAACGAAAGATGCAACTATGGCGGAATCTATTCTCAACAACCTGCAACCCGGAAAAACATTTATTCATTACAATGGAAATTTCCACAGTAAAGAGTTTGGAGGAATATACTGGTACATCAAACAGAAAAATCCAAACCTTAAAATGGCGGTGATCTCTGTTTTTGAATCTGAAGATGATGAGTTGAAAATCCCTGAGAAAGAATATATCCCGACAGATTTTAATCTGATTGTTCCGGCGGATATGACGAAGACTTATTAAGTTTAAAGAACTAAGTTTAAAGAACCAAGTAAAAAGGTAAAAGAGATAAGTTGAAATATAAAGAAAATCGGAGATTTTCAAACTAATGTATTAAACCCTTTCCAAAATTACTTAGACTTTAATCAGTTTAATTTGCTTAATCTGCGTGAGAAAAAATATACACAATGTTGTCATTCCGTAGGAATCTAAGCAAAAATATTCAATAGAACGGGCTCGTCGTCCTGAACGGAGTCTAATAAAATCCTTTTTTTTGCAATGTTTGTCATTCTGAACGAAGCAAAGCGAAAAATCTCTAAAAATAAAGCTTAGATTCTTCCTTCGTCAGAATGACAAACAATCTGTTTAAAAGACATTGGCTATATTTGTTTATATTTTGTTAAAAAAATGAAAAAAATCTCCTTACTCTTCATACTTTTTATTGGTTTCATCAACGCTCAAAAGTTAACAACCAACGAAATTTCCCTTATTAATCAAGGCGATATCAATTCGGCTTTACCAATTTATCAGACCACCGATGCTCATCAACATACCACTTTACTGAATCTTTCAATAGAAATTGATCCGCTTGATAAAAACACAGCAACTTTGGTGAAAAGAATGGAGAAATCACTCCTTTCAACTGACGGTGGAGTAGGAATTGCGGCTCCGCAAGTAGGAATCAACAGAAAAATAATCTGGGTACAGCGCTTTGACAAAGCAGGTGAACCGTTGGAATATTTCATTAATCCTGTAATTACCTGGAGATCAGAATTACAGAATCTTGGTCCGGAAGGCGATTTATCGATTCCCGAATTTAGAGATCAGTTTTACAGAAGCAAAGTAATTCGACTGGAATATGTTGACTTAAAAGGTCAGAAATTCTCAGAAATGGTAGAAGGTTTTACGGCGGTGATTTTTCAGCACGAAATTGATCATCTTTTTGGAATTTTAATTTCAGATAAAAAGAAAAAAGAAGGGAATGATTCTTACCAAGCGGTAGATGCTTATAAGAAGAGTGATTCTGTAACGAGATAAATTGCTCTTTTATTTGTTGATATTTTCAATCATTTTAATGATTTCTAAAAAATCGTTCTCTTTTTTGAACGCTTTTATTTTATCAATTACTTCAGGATAATCTTTAAAAAGAATATAAAGGTCTTCTTTTGCTTTTTCGTATTTCTTTTCTTTCATTCTGATTCTGTAAGGATAGGCATAAAGCTTTTTCTCAGCATCACTAGCATCCTGAAACACAAAATTAGGATAATCTTCTAACGTTCTTGCAATTGGATTATATCCCCTGATTGATGTAAAATAAATATTGAATTTACCTTCCGAAACAACTTCTCCAAATGTCTCCGTAATCTTTGTTGGGGTTCCAACCAATGCATAGTTATCTGCATAAGCTTTGAAATTATATAAAGGAACAAACTTCAAATTTTCAGCAGAGAAACTTGTAAGATCATTTGGGGTATATTTCTCTGGTTTTGCTTTTTCATCTGATCGGAAATGTAATTTATCATTTTGGGTGGGAAACCATTTTATCTGCCCATTAAGTTCAGATAAATCTTTAAGGATTACTTTACCGTTGACAAATTCTGTTGAAAATGGATAGTTTTGCCCGTAAGAGAAAAATACTGACAAAAGTAAAGAAACGCTTAAAATATATTTCATAATCTTGATGTTTTGAGAAAATTTTAAAACCAAAAATAAGAAAATTATTCTTTTATATGGTGATTTAGTATTTCTTTATCTGTACACAAGAGACATTTTTTATTTTGATCTTTTTACCAACTTTTTTTAATGATCCTGTTTCAAAATTTCTTTTAAATACAACAACATTACCACTTCCTGTATTGGTTGCAATTAAAAACTTTCCACTCGGATCGAGACCAAAAACTCTTGGATGTTTTCCTTTTGTAGATTGATAACCGACAGTTTTTAATGTTCCGTTATTTTGAATTGAAAATATAGCAATATTATTTTCCTTTCCGCGGTTTGAGGCATATAAAAATTTTCCATCGGGCGAAATGTGAACATCGGAACTTTCAAAGCTATCTTTATATTTTACCGAATGGGTATGAATTCGTTGGATATTATTCAGCTTCCCATTTTCGTAAGAATATACACTGACTGCTCCTCCCATTTCTTCAATACAATAAGCATATTTTCCATTTGGATGAAACGTAAAATGTCTCGGTCCGCTTCCTAAGGTTGTTTTTGTAAAAGCAGTTTTAGCTTCTTGTAAAGGTTGCGCTTTTTCATTTTCAAATTGATAAGCTCTTATTTTATCTGCTCCGAGATCTGGAAGAAAAAGATAATCATAGTTAGGAGAAAAAACTGTTGAATGAATATGAGCACGATTCTGTCTCTTAACGTCTACACTTCCTTCTGAAAACTGAAAATTCTGAACATGAGGTTCGATTTTTCCACCTTCTGAAATAGGATAAACGGAAACACTTCCTTCCGTATAATTTCCATTGATAAGCCATTTGCCATTCTTGTGAACAGTAAGATAGACAGGGTTTTCACCACCGCTTTTTTCACTGTTGATAAAGGTAAGCGATTCATCTTTAGGTTTAAACTCAAAACTGCTTACGCTTCCTCCGTTTTCTGTTTTGCTTTCTGTGCATGCAAAAATATATTTTCCATTGGGTGAAACAGTCAGAAAAGAAGGGTTGAGAATACCGCTAACTGTCGTTATTTTTGATAAATTTCCGGTAATGGTATCTAATTTATAAACATAAATTCCTTCAGTATTTTTATCCCAATTGAAAGAGCCAAAAAAAGCATACGTGTTTTGAGAAAAAAAATAGATCCAAGTACAAAAAGTAAAAGTTAAGACGAAAAATTTTTTCAAAATATATGGTTGAATGTGTTATATGAAGAGTGCAAAAATTAGTTTTTACTTTTTTGGTATATGCATTTTTTTAACCGCAAGATCCACAAAATATTTTATGAAGAAATAAGTTATTCAAAAGCTAATAAAACAAACAATAAAAGGAAAACTCTACACTTTGTAAACTTTTGAATATTCCTTTTTTGATCATTTCATTTGATTCTTTTCGGCCAAAAGACATTTTAAGTTTTTTGCTGTGTACTCAATTTTTATTTTCAAATATAATACAAATCCTTTAAAACTTGAACTAAAACAAGTTATTGAAACTATTCAATGACTCATTATGAGCTTTAAAGTTATTGAATTTCAACCTACCAGCCATCAATTAAACCTATCAACCACTTAGTTAAGTCTTCTATATTTAATACGGAATTTCTATGCTTTTCATGTGAAATTTAGCAAACCACTTTAGAGGCAAGGTTTCCCAATTTGGGACGAGGCAAACCTATTTCCGGGGAAACTTTCCCAATGTGGGAAAATGTAAAACTTTTTGCGAGGAATGTTTCCCAAGTTGGGACAGTGTAAACCAGTTTGAGGGAAGATTTTCCCAAATTGATAAGTATAAAAATTTCAGATGATATTCTACGTTTTGATAATATGTTTACGTCCAATTTTATTGTGAATTATTAAACGAAAAAAATCTGCTTCATACTCGAAACAGATTTTATATCAAATTTAGATAAGATCTTAGTTATTCGTCACCGTAAGTTTTACCTCAATGTTATTTCTTGTAGCATTAGAATAAGGACAAATCTGATGAGCTTTTTCAGTCAATTCATGAGCTTCTTCAAGAGAAACTTCAGGAATATTAACTTCTAATTCTACGGCTAATCCAAATCCACCGTTTTCTATCTGACCAATGCTTACATCAGCTGTTACAGTAGTTTCACCGGTTTTTACTTTCGATTTATTGATTACTAAATTTAAAGCGCTGTCGAAACAAGCAGCATATCCGGCTGCAAAAAGCATTTCAGGATTTGTAAAGTCATCGTTCGCTCCGCCTAAAGCTTTTGGCATTCTTACTTCAAGGTCAATAATTCCGTTTTCACTTTTTACTTGCCCGTTTCTTCCGCCTTTTGCGGTAACTTTTGTTGTATATAATGTTTTCATTTGTTGTCTAATTTGTTTAATATTTTTTTTACGCTGTTGCTAAGCTCGGCCCAGTCTTCCTTAGAAACTCCAACTTTATGATAAATTTTGGAAGGAATCTCACAAGCTTTCTGCTGAAGTTCTTTTCCCAAATCGGAGATAAAAACCTCAACAACTCTTTCATCTTCTTTCTTTCGTTTCCTAAGAATCAATCCCTTAGCTTCCAGTCTTTTCAAAAGCGGCGTTAATGTACCACTGTCCAAATAAAGCTTTTCGCCAATATGATTTACAGGAAGTCCGTCATTTTCCCACAGAACCATCATCACGAGATATTGCGGATAAGTAATATCCAGCTCATCAAGAAACGGACGATAAAGCCCGGTAATCTCTTTTGCAATCACATATAACGGAAAGCAAATTTGATTTTCTAATTTTAAAGATTCTGAGTTTTCCATAATAGCAAGAGTGAAGTTGATGAATTGTTATTTTTTAATAATAAATTCCTCCATAGGAATTCTGACTTTTTTCATAGAAGCCATCCAGTCATTATCCTGATCTCTGTAGCCAAGATACAGCAAACTTACACTTTTCAAGCCTAATTCTTTTAGACCTAAAATTTCATCTACGACTTCGTTGCTAAAACCTTCAGCCGGTGTAGAATCTACTTTTAATTCAGCAGCCTGAGCCATCGCCAGCCCCAAAGCAATATAAGTTTGTCGTGCGGTATGTGCAAAATGTTGTTCCGGAGTCTGTGCACCATATAATTCTTTGATTTTATCGGTGTAGCTGCCAAAACGACCTCTCGGTAAGTCACGTTCATCCGTTGTATAATCATACACTTTATCGATTTTTTTGTTCGAATAACTATCCCAAGCTGCAAAAACCAATACATGTGAAGAATCTCTCATTACTTCAGGATTCAGTGCGCCCTTCACCATTTTATTTTTCAAGTCCTGATTTTCTACGACTACAATTCTGAAAGGCTGTAATCCTGAAGAAGTAGGAGCTAATCTCGCTGCTTCTAAAATTGTATTTAAATCTTCTTGTGAAACCTTTTTTGCCGGATCATAAGCTTTTACCGCATGTCTCCAGTTTAAATCTTCAATTAATGACATTTTTCTTGTTTTAAATTATAAGACAAAGGTATAGCAAAATTAAATTGCACGCAATTTAATTTTGAGAAATCTATTTTAGATAATATCTATTGCCAATCTTAATCCCTACTTAAATATGTTTTTAATTCATCAATAAGCACTAATATGATTTTTTTAACCTTTTTGAATTTCGGTATTTCTCAAAAAAACACGACATTTGTAGACGCAAAATTCAGAGGTGTTTCATGGTTGTTAAAAATGATGAATGCAAAATCTGAAGATTAAATATTTAAAATTCTACTAATGAAGATATCAAGCAACTGGCTGAAAGACTATATTAAAACAGAACTGAAAACCGAGAGAATTGGTGAATTTCTTACCGATATAGGTCTTGAAGTAGAAGGAATCGATAAGTTTGAAAGTGTAAAGGGAAGTCTTGAAGGCATCGTTGTAGGAAAAGTTTTGACTTGTGAGAAACATCCGAATGCTGATAAATTAAACAAAACAACGGTAGATGTAGGAAACGGAAAAGTTTTAAATATCGTTTGTGGAGCTCCGAATGTTGCAGAAGGACAAACTGTGCCTGTTGCGGTGGTCGGGACCAAAATTTATGCTAAAGACGGAAGCTTTTTTGAAATTAAAGAAGCAAAAATCCGAGGTGAGGTTTCTCAGGGAATGATCTGCGCAGAAGACGAATTAGGTTTGAGCGACGATCACGGCGGAATTATGGTTTTAGACGAAACCAAATATGAAGTAGGAAAAAACTTTGCTGATTATTTCGAATTAACAAATGACGAAGTTCTTGAAATTGGTTTAACACCAAACAGAACCGATGCAATGTCGCATTACGGGGTAGCAAGAGATTTGCACGCATTTCTTTCAACAAACCAGCAAAAATCTGAGTTTGAAAAAGTATCTTCTGTTGCCTTAAATAATGAAGGTTCGCACAGCTTTACGCTTGAAGTTGAAGATACTGAACTCACGCCAAGATACATTGGTGCAGTAATCGAAAACGTAAAAATTGCAGATTCTCCGGCTTGGTTGAAAGACAGATTAAAAGCAATAGGATTGAGCCCGATCAACAATATTGTAGATATTACCAATTATATTCTTCACGGTTTTGGTCAGCCGCTTCACGCGTTTGATGCAGATAAAATTGCAGACAAAAAAGTAAAAGTAGGAACGGTTGCAGAAGGAACAAAATTCACGACTTTAGACGGTGTTGAAAGAACATTAAACGGTTCTGAAATCATTATTAAAGACGGACAGGATAACCCTATGTGTATTGCCGGAGTTTTCGGTGGTGCCAATTCCGGAGTTTCTAGTGAGACAAAAACTATTTTTCTGGAAAGTGCTTATTTCAATCCAGTTGCGGTGAGAAAAGGAGCAAAATTCCATGGTTTGAATACGGACGCTTCTTTTAGATTTGAAAGAGGGGTTGATCCTAATATTACAAGAACAGCAATTACTCATGCCATCAAATTGATTGAAGAATTGGCTGAAGGAAAATTAGTAGGAGAGTTGTTGGAAGAATATCCTAAGAAAATTGAAGATAATTACATCATCATCAGATTTTCAAAAATCGAACAGATTTTAGGAACAAAAATTCACAGAGAAAAGGTAAAAGAAATTTTAAAGGCACTTGAAATTCAGGTTTTAAATGATATTCAGAATGGTTTTGAAATCTCTGTTCCTGCTTACAGAGCCGATGTAACAAGAGAAATCGACGTTATCGAAGAGATTTTAAGAATCTACGGTTACAACAAAATCGATGCTCCGCAGAAAATTTCATTTACGCCTGTAAAATTAAGTGCAAACGATCAGGATGAGTTGGAAAATTCTTGGGCAAGAACTTTACAGAGTTTAGGTTTCAATGAAGTGATGAACAATTCATTAACTTCTGTAAAAGATGAAACTGATGCGGTGAAATTACTGAATCCTTTAAGCGGAGACTTAGCATTTATGAGAAAGTCTCTATTGGAAGGACTTTTGCAGAATGCGGTTTACAATATCAACAGAAAAAATCAGGATATTAAGTTTTTTGAATTCGGAAAAATTTACCATAAAAGAGAGAAGTACGAGGAAAGAAAACAGTTGGCTATTTTGGTTTCAGGAAAAAATGTTGCTGAAAACTGGTTGCAGCCAAAATCTGCGACAGATTTCTACAACCTGAAAGCGTATGTGAAAGTTTTGTTGGAAAGATTGGCAATCGATTATAAAGAAGTTGCTTTAGATGATGAAAGATTCTCTGATGCGATTGAATACAAATCTGAAGATAAAACTTTGGTAAGAATCGGAAAAGTAGCGCCTCAAATGCTGAAAGATTTTGATGTAGATCAGGAATGTTTCTACGCAGAAATCGAGCTTGAATTTGCTCAGGAACTACGTTCTAATAACGAATTGAAGTTTAAAGATATTCCTAAATTTAATAAAATCAGAAGAGATTTAGCTTTACTGATTGACAAGAATATTTCTTATCAGGAATTGTATCAAACGGCTAAAAAGAATAAATCTCCATTCATTAAAAACATTAATCTTTTTGATGTTTATGAAGGGAAAAATCTTCCGGAAGGTAAGAAGTCTTACGCAATGAGTTTTGAATTGTTAAATGAAGAAAAAACTCTTGAAGAAAAGGAAATTTCTCACGTAATGGATTCTTTGATTAAATCTTTCCAAAAAGAGTTTAATGCAGAATTGAGATCATAAAATAAAATATCATATATTGGAAGCGGGCATTTGTCCGCTTTTTTTATTTTAAAAATAACTTAATTCATATGAAATCATTTAGAGCTCTTGTTTTTCTGCTTGTTTACACTTCTTTTCATTGTCAAAATAATGAACTGACCAATAAGAAATTAATCAGCTATTATGAAGCCGTAAATTCGGCAGAAGATAAGATTGTGACTAATGAGTTAGACAGTGCAGATTTTTATTATCAAAAGGCATTTAAAACTTTTAAAGAACCTCATGCGAATGATTTGTATAATCATATGAAAGTTCTTCTGAACAAAAAGGATTACGAAAATGCTTTTAAACATTTTCAGTCTTTAAATTGTATGAAATATAAATTTGAAGAAAATTTTCTTTCATCTCATTTTCCCAATATTAAACAATACAAAAAGCTAAAATGTAAAAATAAATTTGATGATAATTACCGACAAGAGCTTGATTCTTTATTTATGATTGATCAGCATTACAGAAAACTTTCCGGTGGAAATTATGCGAAATTTAAAAAGGAAATTACAAAGAACGACAGTATCGCGAGTACGAGACTTTTAAGTTTGATTCAGAAAAAAGGATTCCCTAATGAATATGATTTGGATTTAAGCTCTGCCAATTTAGTTTTTTTTCAAAATTTTTATTTTATTATTTGGCATCAATTGACAACTAATCTTTACAGTCCGCAAGTTGTCAATTTTTCAGACGAAATTATAAAAGCTTTAAACAAAGGAAAGATTACTCCGGAAAACGCAGCTTTTCTTTTAGATTTAAACAACGGAACCCAGAATTATTCTAGTTGGCATTTCGATATAGTTCAAATTTTTAAAAATGAAGGTAATCCTGACCGGCCTCATGATAAAGCAGAAGAAATGTTTGAAAAAGCAGATTGTTGCTATGTACATCAATGGTTTTATCCTGAAAAAAGAGGAGAAAAAGGAAATGCTTTGGTGAAAGATATAGACAGAAGACGGAAGAGTATAGGAATGAGTACTTTAGACCAGGTTTTGAGAAAAAAAGTTTTTCTATTGACGAATAAAGATTATAAAATGGGACACGCCAATCTTATCGGGATGAATTTTCAGAATGATGAGGATGCCGAAAATCTTAAAAAACATTTTATTAAAATTAAATAACTAAAATACATTTAACATAAATCTGTTTTTTAGAAATAAAGTATTAATAATTTCCGTAAATTTGAATTAAATCAAAAAGTAAAATGAAAAATCTTTTTTTAAGTATATGCACATTTGCCGTTCTGGCATCTTGCGGAACAATGAAAAACGCATCTTCATCGAAAGTTGGTAAAGCACAACCTTCAATTGCGAATACAAAATGGACTTTAGCTGACAATGTAAAAGGGCAGGTTCCTACTTTGAATGTAGAAGGTTCGAAGATCAACGGAAATGCAGGATGCAACCGATATTTTGGCGGTGTAACAATGGAAACAGCATCAGGAAAATTTGAAGCTTCACAAGTGGGTTCTACAAAAATGGCTTGTGCAAATATGAGCGTTGAGCAAAACTTCCTCGATATGCTTCATAAAGCCAATAAATATGTAGTTTCAGGAACTACTTTAGAATTGTATCAGGATAATTTGTTACTTTTAAAATTCAACAAATCTGAATAAAAATAAAAAAGGAACTCAAATTTGAGTTCCTTTTTTTTATAAGTGATTTTTTCTTAATCTTCCTCTTCTTCGTCGTACTTAGCCAACTCTTCGTCGCACCATTTGAACGCTGCTTCAACTACTTTAGTAGCTTCGTCTGCCATAGTTTCTTCATCGTCACCTTCCAAATCGTCAAGCCATTCTACTTCTTCCTCTTCAACGTTTAAGATGAATCTTGGATATTCTGTATGTACTACGAATAAATCTTCAGGAAATTCCGAATTGTCTGCTAATAAAAACTTTGGTAATTTCATTTTTTTTAATGTTTTAACTTTGAATCAAAGATAATAAAATTATTGGTATTTGTTCTCTTTGATATTTAATTTTTTGTTAAAGTCAGTTTATAAATCTTCAATCAATATATTTACATTAAAAGAAAAATTACTACCAACGATGCACTGTTTGCGTTATTATTTTGCAAACATTTTTGCTACTTTCTCAGCTTTTTTACTTTCAGAATAATCATAGAAACCTTCTCCGGATTTTACTCCTAATTTTCCTGCCATTACCATGTTTACCAATAATGGGTTTGGTGCATATTTAGGATTTTTGAATCCGTCATACATCACATTTAAGATCGCAAGACAAACATCGAGACCGATAAAATCTGCCAACTGAAGTGGTCCCATTGGATGAGCCATTCCTAATTTCATTACGGTATCAATTTCTTCAACTCCGGCAACACCATTGTATAAAGTTTCGATAGATTCGTTGATCATCGGCATCAGAATTCTGTTCGCAACAAAACCTGGATAATCATTTACTTCTACCGGAACTTTTCCTAAAGTTTTGCTCATTTCATAAATAGAGTCAAAAGTTTCTTTTGAAGTAGAGTAGCCTTTGATGATTTCTACCAGTTTCATAATCGGAACCGGGTTCATAAAGTGCATTCCAATTACTTTATCTGCTCTTTTGGTAGCTGCGGCAATTTTAGTAATAGAAATAGAGGAAGTATTGGTAGATAAAATACAGTTTTCCGGAGCAAACTCATCCATCTGAGCGAAAATCTTTAATTTTAAATCCTGATTTTCAGTTGCAGCTTCCACCACCAAATCTGCGTTGGTTACCGCATCTTTTAGCTGAGTAAAAGTTTTGATATTTCCTAAAGTTTCTGCTTTTTTTTCTTCTGTAAGGTTTCCCTTTGCAATGATTCTGTCAAGGTTTGTGGTAATAGTTTTCAATCCTTTGTCTAAAGCTTCCTGAGAAACGTCTACTAAATTTACACTAAAACCGCTTTGTGCGAATGTATGTGCAATACCATTTCCCATGGTTCCAGCTCCGATAACGACAATGTTTTTGATCATTTTAAATTTTCTTTTTTATATATAGTTAGATTATTTAATGTACTTAATTTTTCTTTTTTAATTGTTGTCTGGCTGTTAAAATCTACAATTCCGTCACTGTTTTCATTTCTCGATTTATTCTGAGAATTGATCGCAGCTTCAAGACCTTTTATAAACTTTGTTTTATTGCTTTTTGAAAGAGCATCAGTTCCGATAAACAGTTTAAACTCACCTTCTCTTCCCAAACGTGATTGTCGGTATATTTCAAGTTTATTTTTTTTACCTTGAAAACTGTTGATATAGTTCATTACAGGAGCCGTTGATGGCGTACCGCAACAAATGCTGTTGTAGCTTATTTCAATATAATTCTCGCTTTTCTGAGCAAAGAAAAATATACAACTGAACACCGCTATTGTTAAAATTATTTTTTTCATTTTAACGGTTTTAAAATTAAGCTTTAAATTTTACTTATTAAATGATCCCAAACTGCTTTTGAAATATTTGAAATCATCTTACAATTCACTTCGTCTGTTTCGGTAGAATTGCTAATAAATACTACTATTGCATAATGCTTGCCATTGGGTAAAGTAACAATTCCCGAATCATTTTCTGCGATAGTTAAGTCTCCATCTTTTCCCGAAGATCCTGTTTTGTGAGCGATAGATTGCTTTGGTAACTGTTCTTTTAGCTTATTTCCTCCGGTAGAGGTATTCAGCATGATGTCATATAAAAACTTTGTTGATTTTTCAGACAAAATTTTGCCATCGTAGAAGCTTTTGTAAAGTTGGCTCAAAGAATTTGTTGTGGTATAATTTTCATACAAATATTTTGCTCCTTTGTGCATTTGCTCTTCATTATGTTTAATCTGAAAATCCTTCACCCCTTTAGAATCCATAAATTTTTGAACAACTTGCGTACCTCCGATTAACCTTAATAATATATCACAACCATTATTATCGCTCCATGCAACGGTATAATTAATGATTTCACTTAACGAAAGTTCCACATTTCCGTCAGGATATTTTTCCCGAATCGGGGACCACGTATTTTCCAGCAAATCGCTTTTTTTTATTAAAATTTTATGGTCTAATGAAAGCTTTCCTTTATCTACTAAATCTAGAACTGTTGCTGCAATATGAAACTTAAAAACACTAAGCATTGGTAACTTTGTCTCTGCATTTTTATTGTATTTAAAAGCATTTTCAAAACCTAAAACAGAAACTCCGACAGTTGCTTTTTTATCTTTAATAATTGAATCGACCTTTTGTGCTAAAACAGATTTCTGAGCAAAAGTAAATGCTGAAACCAATAGAAAAAGAAGTGCTGTTTTTTTCATAATATTCTGTTTAAAACAAATCCCTTTTAGATAATAAAAGGGATTTGCAATTTAAGATTTTTTGCAATTTTAAATCAATATAATTTACTTATTTAAATTTGTGTCCGATTCTTATGTCTGTAAAACTGGAATAATCTAAGCCGTAATATTTTGGAAAATAAAATTGAAAAGTCTATTTTCCAAACATTTCCATGAAAGAATTTCTATAGGTGTCACCAATCTGAAGTTTCAGAAACTGATCAGACTCGTTGGATATCGTTGTGATTATTTCGTTGGTCGATAAAACTTTTACAGAAGATAAAGCAATAATCTCTTTTTTGTTTACCTGCGCGAAATCTTTGGATGGAAGCATTTCCAGCAGAGATTTGAAATTAAGATTTTTAAGTACGATTACTGTTCCATCTTTCATTATAATGTCTTTATCGCGGCTGTCGATTTCTGAAGTTTTAATGTAGGCAATCTGCTCTGTGAAAATTGTAGATTTACCAATATTGGTATTCCATTCTATAAATTCTTTTTTCGAAGTATTTCCCAAAAGATCTTTTGCTTTTTCAAATGCCTGAATCAGTCTTTCTTTTTTTATAGGTTTCCGCACATAATCTACTACATTCAGATCAAAAGCTTCAGCTGCATATTCTTTGTAGGCGGTTGTAAATATGATTTTTTTGGAATCTGAAATCAGTTCTGCCACTTGCAAACCGGTCATTCCCGGCATTTCGATGTCTAAAATAAAAAGGTTGCAATCTATATTTTTTATTTCGTTGAGAAAGATTTTAGGGTCGTTAAAAGCTTTTACGACTTCTACATTTTCAATCTGTTCACATAAAAGTTTAAGGTAGCTTATTGCCAACAATTCATCATCAAGAATAACGCATTTTATCATAGAATTCGCCTAAATTGATTGTTAATTCTGCAGTGAAGATACCGTTTTTTGAATTCTTTTGAAGCGAATAAAAATTGGTGTAGATCATTTTTAAACGTTGATCCAAAGATTGGCTTCCAAAACCGCTGTGATCTTTATGCAATACATTTTTAAGTGAGGCTTTATTGCTTACCTTCATCGAAAAAATGCCACTTTCAAGTTCCAATACAATAGAAATAAAAGAATCCTGAGCCAGAAAATCGGTGTGTTTAAAAGCGTTTTCAATTAAATCAACAGTAATGAGCGGAGCAAATATTTTTTCTTCGAAAATAGAATCTGATTTATCAATTTTTGATTTAATTCTAAAATCAAAAAGCGGATTAACCTTGATTTTATTAATTTCAATAAGACTTAATGCAAAGCTCAGTTCCTCTTTTGGGCTTACAAATCTGTTATTGCTTTCGTATAAAATATAGTCGAGAACATTGGCCAGTTTGTCAAGCGACATATAGGTTTGATAAGCGTGCGACTGTACAGAATTGAGAATGTTTTTAAATAAATGCGGATTAAGCTTGGTTCCTATATGTTCCAGCTGAAATTCATTTAACTTATGTTCAATGAGTTTATTGCTTTCGGAAAGTTTTTTGTTTTTATTTTTTAGTCGTTCGTTCTGGCTAAAAAGGTAAATGCTCACCGTAAGAAAAAAGAAAATAGCAAAAACTCCAAAAAAGATCAGATAATCATGAATCATGTAGTAATTGCCATCCATTTTAAGTAAAATATTTAGATGAAATTTATTGTTTTAAATATTGTGAAGCTTTAAATGCTAATCTTATTTGCCACGAATACACGAATAATAATCGATAAGAATTTGTGTATTCGTGGCTAAAGAATATTTTATTTAAGCTTTTTCAAAGAAAGCAAAACTGCTTTTTCTTCACATTTCTCAAAAGTGATTTCGTAGACAGGATTTTTTTCAGGAGAAGTGATCACATAATCCGGACACGGTTTTTTCTGAGCATGACTGCGGTCAAAATCTATTTTTCCTAAAGTGATAATGCTGTCTTTTAAGAATTTTTCATCAATTTTCAGAGCATTCATTTCATTTTTGAAATTATCTGAATACTCGAAATCTTTTGAAAGAGTTTCTGCAATGACACGGCTGTTTGGCAGATATCCGCTGCAGCTTGCGCCTTTTGCATTAAGGACAAAAAATACGATGATAAGTCCGGGAATAAGCCCGATAAGAAAGAACTTTATTTTCTTCATACGTTGATTTTACTATCTTTTAAAGATCGTATGGGTTTGCTAAAAATTACTGACTAATATATTTTTATCTTTTTTAGACTAAAATAGTAAAAGATTGATGTCGTGATAAGTAAGCCCGAAACGGTCGCAGATAACTTTTTTGGTATGTCTGCCTTTGTACATGTACAAACTTTGCTTCATTTCGTTTTTGCGAATCAGCATATTTTCAAAACCGCCTTCCAGATCGTAGTTTAAAATATAAGAAAGGAAGAAATTGGAGATTGCTTTTGTCGTTGTTCTCGGCATTTTTGATGTAAGATTCGGTAATCCGCAGTGAATAACGCCATGTTTGATAATATAAGGATCATCCATCGTAGTAAGCTCGGAAGTTTCGATTGCTTTTCCGTTGTCGATTACAATATCGATGATAACGCTGCCTTTTTTCATGTTCATTACCATGTCTTCGGTAACGATTGGCTGCATATTGAGTCTTGGTAAAGCTCCGATAACAACGTCGGCTCTTCTTAAGCTTTTACTTAATTCTTTAGGATCAATGATCGATGTAGGAACTCTGCTGTCTACTAAAGTATGAAGTCTTCGCAGCTTTGAGAGGCTGTTATCAAAAACTTTTACACTTGCGCCTAATCCGATCGCTGCTTTTGTTGCAAATTCGCCAACGATTCCGGCTCCTAAAATCACTACTTCTGTAGGTCTTACGCCGGTAATCCCGCCAAGCATTAACCCGTTTGATAAAGCTAATAATTCTGAGGCATATAAAATTGAAACTGTTCCTGCAATTTCCCCGACCAATCTTACCAAAGCCAGTTGTTTGTATTCGTCAGCAATAAATTCAAAAGCGATTGCATTGATTTTTTTCTCTGCCAGTTTTAAGAAATAATCTTTATCTCTTAAATTGATCTGAAGTGCAGAAACCAGATAGGTATTGGGTTTGAAATAATCTATTTCCTCCTCTGTAGGCGGGTTTACCTTTAAAACAAGATCTTGGGAAAACGCTTCCTTGGCATCCTGAGTTATTCTTGCTCCCGATTCAGAATATTGTAAATCTGTGAAAAATGAGCCTTGCCCGGCACCGGCTTCAATGATGATTTCGTGGCCGTGCTCTACCAAAACCTGTACTGCATCGGGCGTTATGCATGTTCTTCTTTCGTTGAGACAGTTTTCTTTAGGAATCCCTATGCTAAACTGTTTCCCTTTTTTGATAACTTCCAACTTCTCTTCCTTCGGAATTAATTCTTCTTCGGAAAAAGGAGTAAAAATATTTGTAGTACTCATTTTTGTTTAATTATGACTTACAGAATTTTTTTTAATACAATTGATTTCTATAAGCAAAGATATAATATTTAATCGAATGTAATTTCTCTGTTTTCTCCTGTATTATTGATGCTCATTGAGTGGTAATTTAATCCGTACAATTCATCTTCATACACTTCCGGCCATTCTATAATACACAAAAAAGCATTGTCGAGATACTCTTCAATACCAATATCATAAACTTCTTCTATGTTTTTTAAACGATACAGATCAAAATGATAGATTTTTCCTTTTGGTGAATTGTATTCATTAACAATAGAATAGGTAGGGGAGTTTACTTCATCTTCACTTTCTAAATTTTTAAGCAGAAATTGAGTAAATGTAGTTTTTCCTGCGCCTAAATTTCCTTTTAAAAGAAGGATATTGTGTTTGAGTTCCGGTAAAATAGAATCTACGACATTTTGCCAGTCGTTAATTTGATGAATAGAGAATTGCATAAGCAAAGATAATTATTTGTGGTAAATTTTTAATAATGCTCAAAATAAAACTGACTGAATAACATTCAGCCAGCTTTGTTGTTATAATAAGGTTATTCTTCGAAAAAAATATCTTAATGATTATTAATTTGACATAAGTTTTTTCTTAAATTCCTGATATTCTAAAGAAGGTAGACCAATTGCTCTTCTATTGGTATTTATCTTTTTCTTATCAACATTTTCATCAATAGCTATAATTACGTGATAGTCTATTGGTTTATTATTAATTTCGTTTTTCCTGTCCTCCATCATCGCATAATTAAAAGGATCACAAGTTCCATTTTTAACTAAATTTGGTAATGTTTTCTTGAAATATTCGTAATCACCATTATAAGACAAATGATTGAAGATTACAGAAAGACTAACATCGGCAGATTTTCCTTGAACCATATAACCCCCAATTAAATTTTTATTTGGAAAACCATAGATTTTAATAATTTCTTTTAATCTTTCACTATGTCTCCAATCTACTTTTTTTATACTATCTTCAGTGTTTAATCTGTTTCTCACATCCTGATCATCAATGTTCATTTTATTTAATTCTGATCTGAGAGGCAAATTAATTTTACTCACATTTTCTTTTACAATCTTTTCAACGTCGTCTTTGCTTATATTTAGTTTTTCTAAAAGTTCAGCAATACTTTTATCTTTTAAAACTGCGTTAACATCATATGCTTTTTCACGGAGATAATTCTCAACGTCTTCACGTTCAATCGTTGATGCTTTACTTTTAGAAATTAAATAATTCCTTGACACATTCACAAACCATCCATCGACAGGTTTGTATGTTTTTAATAAGCGATCTAATATTTCGTAAGTTTCTTTATAATTTTTGGTTATATATAAACTATCAGCTTTGTAAATTTCATTATAATAAGGTATATAATTTACCTCTTTAGAAAAATGATTATTACCAATATCTTCTGTTTGTTTTGTCTGAACACTTTGTACATGATTATTTCTACAAGAAATAAATGACATCAGTAAAATGAAATACACTTTGAAAACATTCATAAAATTGTAAAATTACTTTGAGTTTATATTGCAATATAAAAAATAAATCTCCATAAAAACAAAGTTATTTAGTAAATGAATAGAAGATGGTCTTCAAATTTATCTCAATTTCATTCTGTGACTTCAATTTAAATTTATCTATTTTTGCCATTATGATTTCCAAACAGACGATAGATAAAATATTTTCAACAATCCGTGTAGAAGAGATTGTTGGCGAATATGTGCAGTTGAAGAGAGCGGGATCAAATTTTAAAGGTTTAAGTCCGTTTCATGAAGAAAAATCGCCAAGCTTTGTAGTTTCTCCAAGTAAGCAGATTTGGAAAGATTTCTCCACCGGAAAAGGAGGAACAGCGATCTCTTTTTTAATGGAAATCGAAAACTTCACTTATCCTGAAGCGCTGCGTCACGCTGCCAAAAAATACGGAATCGAAATTGAAGAAGACCAGCGGGAGTTTTCTGAAGAAGCAAAAAATGCTCAGTCTGAAAGAGATCTACTTTATAAGATACATGAAGTTGCTAATGATTTTTTTCAAAACATACTTTGGGAAAATGATGAAGGCAGAGCGATCGGGCTTTCGTATTTCAGAGAGCGTGAACTGAAAGATGACATTATAAAAAAATTTCAGCTTGGTTTCTCACCGGAAAAGAAAAATGCTTTTACCGAATTCGCTATTGAAAAAGGTTATACAAAAGAAGTTTTAGAAAAATCTGGACTTTCTATCTTTCCAGAAAATGCTCCCAACGGAATCGATCGTTTTCGTGAAAGAGTAATGTTTCCGATTCATAGTTTTTCAGGAAGAGTTTTAGGTTTTGGAGCCAGGATTCTTAAAAACAATATAAAGACTGCTAAATATCTCAATTCTCCCGAAACAGAAATTTATCATAAATCAAATGTTCTTTATGGCTTAAATCAAAGCAAGCAGGCGATTTCCAGAAAGAATATATGTCTTTTGGTGGAAGGTTATATGGATGTGATCTCACTTCACATGTCGGGAATTGAAAATGTGGTGGCGAGCTCCGGAACTTCTTTAACGACCGAACAAATTAAGCTCATTAAAAGGCTCACCGAAAATGTGACCATTCTTTTTGATGGTGATAATGCAGGAATTAAAGCGAGTTTCAGAAGTATCGATATGCTTCTTACCGAAGGGATGAACATCAGAGTTTTGCTCTTCCCGGATGGTGACGATCCCGATTCTTTTGCCAGAAAACATCCGCAGGAATATGTTGAAAAGTTCATCGAAAATCAGGCGATGGATTTTATTGATTTTAAAGCTGAAATTCTTTTAAAGGAAGTCGGCAACGATCCTATTAAAAAAGCGGAGGCGATTCGGGATATTGTAAAATCTGTCGGATTTGTTCAAAATGCTTTAAAAAGGGAAGTTTATCTGAAAGAAGTTTCCAATAAATTTGGTCTTTCTGAGCAGAGTTTGTTTAATGAGCTTGATGTACAGAGGCAGGTTACCCAAAACCATAATCAAAATGCACAGCAGCAAAAGGAAAAAGCAGCTCCGGTAAAAATGGAGATTGTTCCTCCGGATGAAGAAAAAGGAGATCCTTATCTGTATGATGTTTTGTTTATGGAAAACAAATTGGTAGATCACATGTTGATGTTTGGCGATGTTGTTTTGAAACGACAAGATGATAATGAAGCCGAATATCAAATCACGGTAATTGAAGAAATTCTGCATCATTTTGAGGAAGAAAAATATCAGTTTCTTGTAAAAGGAAACGAAATTATCATTGATCAGGTAAAAGAGGGGATTCAAAACGACGAGCTTCGCAGCGGAAGCTTTTTTGTCACTTTTATGGATGAGCAGATTACGACAAAAGTGGTTGACGCACTGATTCCTTTAGATGATCTGGAAAATTGGAGTTCCAGAAATATTTTCCCGCCGAATTACGGAGATAAAGTTGCTGAACAGATTAAAGGCGATGTTTTGCTTCATAAATACCGTTACATTGATTATTTAATTAAAGAAACGATTGCTGAACTCGAAAAGTACAGCAATACCGATGAAGTGAAATACTTTGAACTGATCAAAAAAATAACTTTATTGAAACAGGCTTCAATGAGGTTAAGTGAAATGATTGAATATTCGCCAATCAAAGGGATTTATGTTGATAGAAAGCGATAATTAGTTGATGGTTTTTAGTTGTCGGTTGATAGTTTAAAATGTACTTTTTAAACTAATAATGTGTAATTATTGGTATGAAGTTAATACAATTAAAAATTCGCTATTAATTTTTATTATAAAAAAATCTGCAGCTTTCAAACTAAATACGGCAACCTAAACTGACAAAAAGTCCTATAAAATTTTAGGAATAAAAGTTGTAATTTACAGTTTAAATAAATTTAAAAATAATACCGATAGAAATATGGACATTAAAAAAGAATTCAGAGATTTCTCTACAAAACACTTGGGAAATAACGGTTTGGTAACCGATCAGTATATGGGAATGTTTAATCCTACCAATCTTACACCCTACATTATGGAAGAGAGAAGATTAAACGTTGCTCAAATGGACGTTTTCTCTCGTTTGATGATGGATAGAATTATTTTCCTGGGAACAGGAATTGACGATCAGGTGGCAAATATTGTAACGGCTCAGTTATTATTCTTAGAAAGTGCAGATCCTTCAAAAGATATTCAGATCTACATCAACTCTCCTGGAGGAAGTGTTTATGCAGGTTTAGGAATTTATGACACGATGCAGATCATCAAGCCGGATGTTGCTACAATCTGTACAGGTATTGCTGCTTCAATGGGAGCTGTTTTATTGGTTGCAGGTGAAAAAGGAAAACGTTCTGCTTTGAAACACTCAAGAGTGATGATTCACCAGCCTTCTGGTGGAGCTCAAGGTGTTGCTTCTGATATGGAAATCAATTTGAGAGAGATGTTGAAGCTTAAAAAAGAGCTTTATGACATTATTTCTGAGCATTCCGGACAAACTTACGAGTGGGTTGAGAAAGCTTCAGACAGAGATTACTGGATGACTTCTACCGAAGCAAAAGATTTTGGAATGGTAGATGAAGTTTTACAAAGATCAAAAGAGAAGAAATAATTTTTTCTTGAACTAAAATAAAAATCCCCGCTCACTGAGATTCTCGAAGTGAACGGGGATTTTTTAATCCTAAAATTTGAATTACTTTTTGATGATTTTATGTGTCGTTGTCGACTGATTGGTTTTAATTTCAACCAAATAAACTCCCGATTTCAAACTTTGAATATTAATCTTTTTACTTTGTGTATTCAAAACTTTTTGACCTGAAATAGAGTAGATGTTAATAGTATTGATCTCATCTTTGGTTTCAATAATAATAAAATCACTCGCAGGATTCGGATATATTTTAAAGCTTTGTTTTACAGCATCCGAAACACTCAAATTAACATTTGCTTCTGTTGGGGTAAACGGTCTTCTTGTTCCGAAACTCAATCCAAACCAATCATTATTTGTTAATGTAATTGTAGAAAGATTAGCATTGGTTTTCCAGTTTGATAAATTGGTTCCTTTGTATAATTTCCAGGTGTTTGTACCGTTTGCTGTTCCTGATAAAGAATTCAATGATAAAGTAGAAACCTGATTTGCAACAGAAGTATAATTAAAGGTGCTGCTTTGAGCATCAATCAACTGTAAAGCCTGTTCTGCGGTAATGGTTCCGTTGTATTGAATTCCAAAAACAACAGAATTAGCATTTCCATTAGAATTATCGGTTCCGAAATCGATGACAACTAAACTTTTATTGCTTCCTGTTCCAATCCAGTTGGTGATTTGTGAAGAATTATACCACAACGAACTGTAGGCAGGAATTGGCGTTGCAGGAGCTTCAGCAGTAGGATTACTAAAACCGTAGCTTGCGCCATACCATTCTCCGTTTGAGATTGTTCCGCTGTTCATCCATCCTCCCATAGACCAATTATTTGTATCGCTACCTCCCCATAAACTCCAATAGTCTGGTATAGATTGGGCAACATGATCATTAAATGATACTTTATCAAGAAAGCCGTTATTGAAAGTAAGAATATAATCAAATGCCGGTTCTGCATTTTTTATCATTTGCATCATTTGAGGACCAGTAATATTTTGTCCGGGATTGAATTTTACTCCCCAAACATAAGATCTGTCATCAGTTCCGTCTTTAAAATCGGCAACAAAATAAGCGGTTTGAGAGCCTGTTCCCACAAAAAACTTTACATCGTTTGCTGTTAATTGTGCAAAAGATAAAGCAACAATAAAAGTGAATATAAAACTTAATATTTTTTGCATATCAACTATTACTTAATGATTAACTTTTCGCTGAAGTTGATATTTTTATCGGTAACTTTTACAATATAAATACCTTTTGATAATGTGCTAACATTAATTCCTTTTTCAGTGTATTTCTCATTGATAACGATTCTTCCATTGAGATCATAAACCTGCACATTTCCAGAATTCAGGCCTTGTACAAAGAATCTGTTGCTTGCAGGATTTGGATATACCGTTAATTTTGAAGCTTTACTATTTTCAATTGTAGAAAGGGATGCGCTATTATAAGCAATGATTTGATTAGGTAGAGAAGTTACTGTAAAAGTATTCAGTAAAGTACCTTGTAAATCGTACGTGTAAATTTTTCCCGGCGCAACATATCCTGAAGGATCGGCTGCATAAATTTTATTATTAATAACATTAAATCCGTACGCAGTACCATAGCTGTTTACGGTAATGGGCGTAACTGCAATAGGCGTGGTATTAATCGACGGTGCATCAATAGGCGTTTTGTAGATGGAAGCTTCATTCATGTAATAAATGTTCGTTCCGTCAGTATCCATATAAGCTGGCTTTACACCTACAGGAAATGTAGTGCTAGAAACAGTAGTTTGATTCGTTGTATTATAAACAGTAAGTGTCCCAAAAGAAGTTTGTGCATAAGGATCTCCCGAACTCATTATGTACAAAAGATTGTCTTTTTCAAAAATGCTGTTTGGTGAGTCTCCTACATTTATCTGCGATTCGACAGTATTGGTTGTCGTGTTGATTACATCCATAAAATGATTGAGACCGTAACCTCCTTTCAACAAAACATATAGTTTGTTGTTTTTACTAAAAATCTTTTCAGGGCCATTTCCTACAGGAATATTAGCTTGATGAGCGTAAGTGTTTAAATCGTACACTGAAACGTAGTTTGTAGGACCATTGTTCCCCCAATTGGTTACATAAAATTTGTTTCCGCTGAATGCGATGTATCTTGGGTTATCAAGATTGGTAGAAATAGTTGTAATCAAAGTAAAATCAGATTTATTAATGACTTTGATTTGATTGGAAATGTTTAAAACCACAAAAATCTTATCACCAAAAATTTTAATGTCCTGAGCAGTATCACCCAGCGTAGCATTATTGTTTTTAAGTTTAAAATAATTGTTGGTAACAACAGATTGATTGTTGATCAGCGAAATTTCAGCATTATTGCTTCCGGCGCCGCCTTCGTTGAGCACTAAAACTCCTTCAGTTTGAGCATTTGCAAATGAAAATACAAATGCAAGAATAAGAAAATAGATTTTCTTCATGATATAATTAAATTTAAAGTTTTGTTCCCGAAACTTCACTGCAGGAAAAAACAGTCATGAAAAAATATCCGAAGATGTGATCTCATAAACTTTTATTCCCGAAAGTTGAAATTAATCTAAGGCAGGTCTCCTGGCTTGCATCTTATTATAACCTTCCCATTTTATTTACAAAAACAGTGGTTTTTCTTTATAATAAGTTGAATAGCTTACAGTTGCGGGTACAGCTCAAGAATTATTTTACTTCACTTGATTCCCTATTAATGAACGCATGGGTTCAACCTTAAACTTTTGCAAAGATATTATTTAAATTTTGAATAATATTTTAGTAATAATTTAATGATTTTAAAATTATTGTAAATAGTAATGTGATTTTTGATGTTTATTTTATTAAATTAATGAAAAAAGACATACCTAATGATATGTCTTTACTTTTTTGATAAGAATTATTTCTTAATTAAAACCTTCAATAATTTTTGAGAAATCTTCAAGTTTCAATGCAGCTCCGCCGATAAGACCGCCGTCGATATCAGGTTGAGAGAAAATTTCTTTAGCATTATCAGGTTTTACAGAACCACCGTAAAGAATAGAAACCTCGTCAGCAACTTCCTTTCCGTATTTTTCTGCAATAATTCCTCTGATGTGAGCATGAATTTCCTGAGCCTGTTCCGGAGTTGCCGTTTCACCAGTTCCGATTGCCCAAACCGGTTCGTAAGCAATAACCACTTTTTTGATTTCTTCCGCAGAAAGAGTGAAAAGCGCCGTTTCAGTTTGTATTTTTACAACGTCAAGATGCTGTCCTGCTTTTCTTTGTTCTAAAGTTTCACCATTACAGTAAACAGGAATCAAACCTTTATCTAAAGCTAATTTTACTTTTTTGTTGCAGCTTTCGTCGTTCTCACCGTGATATTGTCTTCTTTCAGAATGCCCGATCAAAGAACCTGTCGCATCAATAGACTCCAACATATCTGCAGAAAGCTCGCCTGTGTAAGCCCCGCTTTCGTATTCACTCATATCCTGTGAAAAAACTCCGATTTCGTCTTTTTCAAAGATATCTTTTGCCATCATTAAATATAAAGATGGTGGCGCGATCCAAACTTCACAGTTGGTTGTATTATTAGTTTTATAACTAAGTAATTGAATCATTAATTGTTGAGCATCAATTACATTTTTGTTCATTTTCCAGTTTCCTGCAACTATTTTTCTTCTCATAGATTTATTTTTAGAAGTTGATATCAGAAATTAAAATAATATCTGGTTTCTAACTTTTTGTTTCTTATTTAATATTCCAAAGGTTTTTCAAAATAACGTAGAAAGTATGTTCTTCATCGGTCACTTTATCATCAGCTTTAATTAATGTTTTTGCAAATTTGATGAAATTTAAGCGTTCTTTTTCTGTAGAATCATCTAAAAAGCAACGTCCGTGAAACTCAAAATGAGCCTTCCATTCTTCGGGTTTAAGTAATGCAATAGTTTCCAGTTCGTCATCTAGATTGATCTTAAATGGAAATTCGTCAGCAAGATATTGCTGTACCATCATTCCTTCTTCCGGAGCAAATTCTCCGTCTACAGATGAAAGAATCATCAGTAAATGGTAACCTGCAATAGATTTATTTGATTTATGCATTTTTATAAGTTTAAAGTTTAATGTTCAGTGTTTAATATTTTCAAAATTAGTAATTGACAATTGACAATTCACCATTCACCATTATTGACAGCCTTAGTCAATATAATATTTTGCAGGTTGTTTGTCTACAATTTTTCCTTTTTCTAAAACCAGAACAAAAGGATTACTTCTTGCAATTGTTTTGATCGCAGTGCCGTCCATCATTGCATTTTTAATGGTTTTAAAAGTGTTTTGGTCAGTAGAAACGCCGTAAATCACAGCTCCTTTTTGAGCATTTACTTTTGCTTCTACTTTTTTAATGAGTTCTGGAGAAACCTCTTTCGGATGATACGCAAAAACTAAAATTGCTTTTGGAGCATTGATAATTTCATCGGTCAAATCAATTCCGGTAGGATCTTCAATTTTAAATTTTACAATTTCAGATTTATAGCCTTCTTTAACGAGTTTAGATTCATTTTTACCTTCTTCAATTTTCCATGGTGAACCTTCTTCCCAATATTTTGTTTCGTTTACATAATCGTCGGAATTTATCTTTAAAACTTCACCTGTTTTAGAGTTTTTCATTGAATAGAATGTCTTATATTCAAAAGGATTTTTTATGATTTTTGCTTTTTCAGCTTTCAGATCAGTTCCGATTTTATAATCACGAAAATCGATAATCGGCTCGTTGATGATTCCAATTGCCATAATAACAATCATAATTCCGCAGAATGCTCCAAAAGCAACTGATTTAAATCTATTGTTTTCAGGTTTATTATTATCTGAATAAGCATCTTTTTTAGCGAATTCTTTTCTATACAAAACAAAAAGAATAATCAAACCGACCAAAAGAACAACGTCTTTCACAAAACTTTCCCAAGGTGTAAATTTAATTGCATCACCAAAACATCCGCAATCGGTTACTACATTAAAATAAGCGGAATAAAACGTTAGAAATCCGAAGAAAATACAAAGTGCAATTAATGCAGAAAGTGTGAATTTCAGTTTTAATTTTAATAACAATAAAAAACCTAAGAATAATTCAAGTACGACCACAATAATCGAAAAAAACAGGGCAAATTTTTCCAAAAACGGCATATTGAAAACCGATGGCGAAAAATATTCTTCCATTTTAAAGGAAAAACCGACCAAATCGACAGCTTTTACAAAACCTGAAAGGATGAAAATAACAGCAATAATGAAACGTAATAAACTTTTGATCATATTAATTAGTTTTTGGGTTCGGTGGCAATTGTTTGTTCAGAAAATTTAATCAGACAGAAAACTGCATAATTCAGCATATCAAAATAATTGGCATCCAAACCTTCGGAAACCAAAGTTTTCCCATGATTGTCTTCAATCTGTTTGGTTCTCAATACTTTCTGGTAAATCAAATCAGTAATGGAAGAAATTCTCATATCTCTCCAGGCTTCACCGTAATCATGATTTTTCTTTTCCATTAAAGCCTGAGCTTCAGCAGAATATTTATCATAAAGCTTCAAAATTTCTTCAGGATTTTCATTAAAATCATTCGAAAGCCCTTTCTCCAGCTGAATCAATCCGATAATTGAATAATTAACGATGGCAATAAATTCTCCTTCCTCGCTTTCGTCAATCATCTTTACATCAGTCATCTGTAACGTACGGATTCTGTTGACTTTAATATAAATCTGATCAGTAATTGAACTTGGACGTAAAACTCTCCAAGCTGCACCATAATCATGCATTTTTTTACTGAAAAGATCACGACATTCATTGATGATTTTACCGAACTGTTCTGAAGTTTTTGACATACATTTTCTTAATCTTTCAAAGATACAAATTAGGTTTTAGGTAGCAGGAATCAGGACGGAGTTTTTTGGCTATAAGTTGGAAGTAAGAAGCCGGAAATTGTATTTTTGTGTTATGGGAAATCATTCATCATTCATCAATAATCATTCATTAAACTGTAACGGAAAATTAGTCGATTTAAGTTCACCAAAAATCATGGGAATTCTGAATCTTACACCCGATTCTTTTTCTGACGGCGGAAAATTTAATAATGAAAAAGCAGCTTTGCAACATGCTGAGAAAATATTGAAAGATGGTGGAGAAATTATTGATATCGGTCCGCAATCGACAAGACCCAATGCTGAATTTCTGAGTAGTGATGAGGAAATCAGAAGAATCGAAACTGTAATTTCAGACATCAAAAAAGAGTTTCCCGAAGCTTTAATTTCTCTGGATACTTTTTATGCTGAAACCGTGAGATTTGGTTTTAATGAAGGAATTGATTTGGTGAACGATATTTCAGGCGGACAGTTTGATGAAAAAATGTTTGATGTTGTTGCTCAAACTAAACTTCCCTATATTTTAATGCACGTAAATCCTTCGTACAAAACGATGCATGATAAAGTGAATTTTGATGATATTATTTTAAATGTTAATCAGTATTTTACAAAGAAAACAAACGAACTTCTTCAAAAAGGAATTAGAGATATTATTCTGGATCCCGGTTTTGGATTTGGAAAAACCGTTGAAGATCAGATGAAAATGATTGGTGAAGTGGAGTTTTTAGGTTTTGAAAAATATCCTTTATTAATAGGGATTTCCAGAAAATCTTTTATTTATAAACCTTTAGGTAAACTGCCGTTAGATATTAACAAAGAAACTCAGAAATTACATTTAAAAGTTCTGCAGCAAGGAGCTAAAATTCTCCGTGTGCATGATGTACTTGAAGCTAAGAAAACAGTTGACGAGTTTTTGAGTAATTAATTCAAACAAAAAAACCTCTCAAATATAATTTTGAGAGGTTTTAATACAATAATATTATTTATTTTACCATCTTTAAAATCCTAATAATTTCAATTTAAATTGAATGGCAAAGTTATCTTTAAATTTTGGCGTGTTGTAATGCCCGACTCTGTAGAAAAATCCTAAGTTAAATTGTGAAGACAGAAAGTTATTCCATTCTAAACCTAATTCATTATACAAATGATCCAATTTTTGGAACTCAAATTGATGGAATTCTTTGTTTTTCATATCGCCAATTGTTCCTCTGTAGATAAAATCAAAACTTGAAACGTTCTTCCCGAAGCTTTTAAAATACCAAGGCAATCTGTGCGTTAAGTATGCGCCGACAAATTTATCGTTATAGTATTTTCCGCCTTCCATCGTAGCAAAACCAAGGTATGAAGTCAGGTTAAAATTCAATCCGCCGTGACCGTTTCCTAATCCGTTCATCGTGAAATTTTTCCAAATCGGTGCATCACCGGTGATAATTCCACCGTAAGCTCTGATTCCTGTAACTCCTAATTTTGTTTTGAAGTTGTGGACGAAAAGTGCATCAAATCTGCTAAAATTAAAATCTCCATCTAAAGTTTTAAAGCCTTGTTCATAATTCAGATATAATTCAGGAAGATTTTGTTCGTAAGTGTATTTTCCGGTTGGTGTCATAATATTCTTCGAATTTGGAGAATATTTTAAGGTAATTGTTGATGAAGTAATGTCAAACTCATTTCCTAAACCTTTAAAATTGTAAGCAAATTTAGATTCTTCCTGAGTCTTTTTTGCCGAAACATTTACGGTTAATCCGTTGGTAATATCATTTTCGTAACTCACTTTAAAACCTTCATATCCATAGAAAACGCCATTATTTAAGGCAACTCCGGAGTTCATTATTTTCATTCTGAAATTCCATAAGTTTTCTGAAAAACGACCGGCAGCCATTACATCATTAAAATATTCAACTCTGAAAAACGAGTTCTTTTCTAAAGTCGTACGAACATCAACTCCGGCTCCGTATTTAAAGTCTTTATCGTAAATTCCGTAAGCAAAATAGGCGTCAGGTGAAATGTATTTATTGAATTTCTCGTTCAGTTTAGCACCTGCTCCGAAACGGAAATGCTCATATTTATTGTAACCAATTATTCTGGCTAAATCAAAATCAACAATTCCTACTCTTATTTTTCCCTTCAATAGGCCTGTTAATGCTTTTGCTTTTTGGTCGAGTTTGTATTTACTGCTTAAACTGTCAATTTTAGTATAAGTAGTGGCTTCACGATCCGTTAAATCTTCCGTACGGTATTGATCAATGAGTTTTCCGTCAGAGTTTTTTACATCAATGGTGTAGCCTTTAAAGTCTTTCGGATTTTCTTCAATTGGTGTTTTAAAATCAAAATAATCTGCAGTGGCAAAAGCGTAACTTCCGAATTTCTTTCTATAGCTTTTGTCTGCTTCTTTTTCCTCCTTGGTTTTCTTTTTATCTGATGTATCGTCGGTATCGAAAGAGGTGGATCCCATTTTTATTTTGTAATTTTCTTTTACCAAAAACCATTTATTTTCGATCGGTTTCCAAATACTGGTGATGCTTCCTTCATTTTTAATTTTGCTGTTGCTTTCGATTTTTTTCAACGCATAAGTTTGTTTGTCTACATAAAGATATCCGTTAAATTTTCTTTTGTTAGCCGCCGCTTTGTAATCAACCTGGCGAAAACGGATAACATAGTTTTCTCTGCCGTCGATCTCAATAGAATCGGTAAGGAAGAAACGGTAAAGATTTCTATTTTCTTCTTTTATTTCTTTCGGAATGACATTTCTGTTGGAGCGGAAAGCCATTAGTTCATAGATTGGTTCCTTTAATCCCGCGATTTTATTATCTAAAATATTGGTTTTCTCACCATATTTTTGTGAATATAGACTTTGTGAAGCCCTTTCCCATAAGAACATCTTGCTTTTACCTACCAGCTTCATCAGATTGACAGATTCCAGAGAGTCTTTTTTTTCCTGAGCTTTCATTGGTTGCTGAGGAATGCTTTTTAACGAATCAATTCTGTTGGCAACATACGCATTATAGGCCTTAATGCTGTCTTCATCAAAATCTAAAGAAATTTTTTCATAAGATTTAAATGAATAAGAATCTAAGCTTAACGGAGAATTCTGTTTGTAATTATCGTTGATTTTTCTGAGTATTTCTAAAGCTCTCGGATCACTTTTATCTTCAAGAATTACCGTTTGAATGTTTTGGGTTTTTGGATCGGCTTTCGTTAGAAAAACTTCCATCACTTTATCTACCACCACATCGTCTTCAAAATAGCCTTTTGCAGAGACTTCTACTTTTTTACATTTAGTCTTAAAATTAAGTATGCCGGAAATGTCTGTTTTTCCTACAAATTTTTCGTTGCAAAATACTGATGCATTAGGAATGACGGCATTATCCACAGAACTTTTAACAATAATTTTAGACTGTGAGAAAATGCTGATGTATCCGAATGATAATAGCAGGATATATAATTTTTTCATAAAAAATTTCTAACAATAATTAAATGGGCTGATATTGAATTATTTTTTAGTAAAATCTAAAAATATTCAATTCGAATCAGCTATGGCAAATAAAGTGCCGCAGATGTTAGAAATTTTTAATATAAACTATTTATCAGTTAAGATGAGCGTGCTTTTCTGCAAATTCTTTAGAAAATTTTATTCTGTCTTCTTCCAGTTTTTCCTGATTATCGGGTAAAATATAATTGAACAGGATTTTATTTTCATTATCCAGAAAAATCATTTCTTTTTCTTCACCATTAATCATCTGGGAGAAAATAGCCCACATTGAAGTGTCTTTTAATCTCAACAGTTCAAAAAATTGTTCTGCTTTTATTTCTATTTTTTTCATTGATTTAGTTCTAATAATTATATTTAATGTAAAATCATCTCGTCAAAAATTCCTTGAATTTTCGCCACTATTAAAAGCGGGGATTTCTAAAATTCTAAAAGTTTTAATTTAAACTGTATTGCAAAATTCTGTTTAAAATTGGTGGTCGTATAATATCCAACTCTGTAAAATAATCCGAGGTTAAAGTAGGAAGATAAAAAATTATTCCATTCCAAACCAACTTCCTGATACAAATGATCGAGCTTTTGGAATCTGTAATCATGATATTCAGGATGCTTCATATCTCCAATTGTTCCTCTGAGAACGAAATCAAAGCTTGTCACATTTTGCCCGATACTTTTAAAGTAAAAAGGTAATTTATGCGTGAAATAATAAGCGATAAATTTATCGTTGTAATATTTACCACCTTCCAAAGTGGCAAATCCGAGATACGAAGTAAGGTTGAAATTGATATCTCTACTTGGCGAAGCCAATCCGTTTGTTGTGAAATTTTTCCAAATGGGTGCTTCTCCCAAAAGAAAACCTCCGTATAAACGAACTCCTGTTGTACCTAATCTTGTTTTAAAATTGTGTACAAATAAGGCATCAAAACGGGTATAATTAAAATCTCCGCCAAAAACTTTCATACTTTGCTCATAATTAAAATAAAGCTCGGGATATTTCTGATCGATCAGCGATTTTCCCTGTGGCGTCATAATATTGGTAGAGTTCGGAGAATATTTTAAAGTGACCAAAGTGTTGAAATTTTCAAATGAACCACCTTTTCCACGAAAATTATAATCAAACAAAGCTTCTTCAGAATTTCTTCTTGTGGCAAAAGCGAGTGTCAAACCATTATTTATATCATTCAGATAAGACAAAGAAGCACCTTTGTATCGGTAATACTTATCGTTGTTGATGTTGTTTCCGTAGTTCATCATACGCATTCTGAACGTCCAGAGTCGGCGATAAAATTCACCCGAAGAATTTACGTCATCATAATATTCTAGCCTGAAATAAGAGTTTTTTTCAAGCGTGGTTTTCATATCAATTCCGATTCCGTATTTGAATTTATCGTCTCCTAACCCGTAAGCAAAATAATAATCCGGGGAGAAATAAGGATCGAAATTTTCGTTTAGTTTTCCTTTTAAACCAAGCCTGAAACCTTCATATAAATTGTAATTGACGATTTCACCAATGTCAAAATCAAAGCTTCCTACCCGAACTTGCCCGTTAATTAAGCCGGTTAAAATTCGTGCTGTTCGATCAATTTGATAGACTTTTCCCAAACTGTCAATCGTCTTATAAGTGTGACTTTCTCGTAAAGATAAAGGTTCCGGACGATAGAGGTGAAGGGTAGACCCATCGGTGTTTTTCACTGAAAAAGTGTATCCTTTAAAATCTTTGGGATCTTCTTCAATAGGCGAAATGTAGTTGAAATATTTTGAGTTGAGATAGACGTATGTGCCGAAGCTGCTCTTTTTTTCTTTCTCTTTTTCGGGATTTTCATCGTCTTGCCCCATCATCATTCTGCTCATGCGAAGTTTTATGCTTTCTTCAGATAGAAACCATTTATTGTTAAAGTACATCCAAATGCTTGTGATATTTCCTTCGTTTTTTTCTTTGCTGATGCTTTCGATCTTTTTTATGCCGTAGGTTTCCGTATCAATATAAATTACGCCACTGAATTTTCGCCTCTTCATCGGTTTTTTATAATTGACTTCGCGAAAACGAATTACATAATTCTGCCTTCCATCGATTTCTATACTATCGGTAAGAAAAAATCGGTACAATCCGCGATTTTCTTGTTTAATCTGGCTAGGGATTTTATTTCGGTTGCTTTGTAACGCAATCATTTCATAGATGGGTTGTTTCAGACCGGAAATTCGATTGTCAAGAATATTTATTTTTTCGCCGTATTTTTTAGAGTACAAAAATTCCTGAGCTCTTTCCCAAAGAAAAAGTTTACTGTTGGCAAATATTCTTTTTGCCGAAATATCATTTGCAGAATCTTCTTTTTTGTTATTTTTAAATAATCCTAAATTATTGGCAAACAAATTATTAAAAGCCGAAATACTATCCTGATCGATATCTAAAGAAATTTTTTCGTACGACTTATAGGCATAAGAATCAAGGCTTTCTGGTGAGTTACTTTTGAAGAGCTGATCTGCTTTTCTAAGGATTTCCAAGGCTCTCGGATCGCTTTTGTCTTCTAGAATTACGGTTTCTATCGCAAAAGTTTTGGATGAAGTTGGTGTAAGAAAAATCTGAGTGGTATTTTCTAAAAAAACACTTTCTTTGTAAAAACCGGATGCTTCAATCTGGATATCTTTACATTTTGTTTTAAATTCCAAAAAGCCGACAGTATTGGTTTTACCTAAAACCTTACCGTTACATAAAATAGCTGCATTATGAATAGGAGCGTTGTCAGCTTCATTAAATACGGTGATTTTTGATTGTGAAAAACCAAAAATAAACGCCCATAAAAAAATAAAACTCAAACTCCTTTTCATACCATTATGCTCGGTCAAAATTACTGATATTTCTTCTTTTGAGAAAGCTTTTGAAGTTAACTTATTTTAAATCGGAAAATCTCTAATTATTCACTACCTCATTGAAAGCTTCTAAATGGCAGTTTTTGTAAATCGTCATGCTCACCAAAAAAATTATACATATATATAGGATACAAAATATTATACCCTGTAAATTTGAAATCCATTGTTTTTAGTTTTTTATGATTCATTCCATAGCTATAATACGATCTTGTTAAGGTATTTTTTTAATCATATATAGGTATTACCACCAAGTTTGCATTTCAACCCTCAAACTCGCTCCATTCTCCAACGCTCCAACTTTTTTCTGTAGCTCTTTCCGGCTTTCACTACTCGCTTTTTTGCGCCATGCTTTTCCTTTGCGGCAAAAAGAGCTCAGACATGCCGTTCAATGGTAAGTTTGCATTAGTAAAAATAGATTAATAATTTGG
>Ga0157373_10000023_pt1 | contig 164200 bp, 139 predicted proteins | sample C65metaG_FD_113460 | JGI IMG/M metagenome (GOLD analysis project Ga0157373, IMG submission 113460) | Corn rhizosphere microbial communities from Kellogg Biological Station, Michigan, USA - C6-5 metaG | ecosystem: Host-associated > Plants > Roots > Rhizosphere > Soil | place: USA: Michigan...
GTTGAAGAAGAAGCACGTCAAGCTAAATTAGCTGCCGACGCAAAAGCAAAAGCTGACGCAGAAGCATTACAAGCTAAACTTGCTGCGGATGCCAAAGCAAAAGCAGATGCAGAAGCATTAAAGTCACAACAAGCCGCAGAAGCTAAAGCGAAACTTGATGAAGAAGCGCGTCAAGCTAAATTAGCAGCCGATGCCAAAGCAAAAGCAGATGCTGAAGCATTAGAAGCTAAACTTGCCGCTGATGCAAAAGCGAAAGCAGATATGGCTGCTCTTCAAGCAAAACTTCTTGCCGATGCAAAAGCGAAAGCTGATGCAGAAGCTACAGAGAAATTAAAAGCGGAAGAAGAAACAAGAAGACTTAGAGAAGAAGAAGATCGTCAGGCAAAATTAGCAGCAGAAAAAGCGAAAGCCGATGCAGAAGCAGCTGCTCTTGCAGCTTCAGCTAAAGATGCTACTGCTAAAGCAATTGATGATTTGACGAAATCTATTGATGATACAAGTAAAACACAAAATGATTTATTAGCACAATTCACAGCAACTGTTGCTAATAAACAAAAAGACTTAAGTGATTTAAAAGAAGAGAATGATTTAAGTGAAAAAGGAATTTATAGAGAGCCAAAACCTTTCAAAAGTGTTGCGGCAGAAAACAGTCAGATTGAAGCTTTAAAATTACAGATTGCTGAAGCAAATAACAGCATGAAAAATGAAATCAATAAGCTGACTAATCTTTATAACGAGAGACTTAAAAAATTCCCTAAAAACGATCCGTTAAACAAAGCATATCTGGATAAGATAAACGAACTGAAAGCGGCTCAATTAAGAATGGAAAAAGAAGGCGCTGCATTATTAGCCGACTTAGAGCGTATTAAAACAGAGACAGAAATTGAGCGTAAACGTAGAATTAAACGTGCGGCTTACGAGAATGATCAAGGAAGATATGCGCAGGACATTGCTGCTCTTAAACGTATTAAAGAAACGACTAAATTAAGCAGTACCCCATTGACGGCAAATGATTTTGATTTTGGTGAAGAGCAGTCAAATATGCAGATTATTAAGAATATTAAAAATTCTGATAGTGGTTATTATTTAATTATTGCGGTGCATAACAGTGTAGAGAAACGTGATGAGTTCTTGACTAAAGCGGTTGCTTCAGGACGTTCAGATGTAAATTTCTTTTACAATGTAGCCACAAGTAAATACTATATCTATTACGAAAAGTATGATGGTTTACAAGAGGCAACCAAAGCATTAGAAGCGAAAGGAACTAAACCATATAACGGCAAAATGGCTATAGTAAAAGTTGAGAATTAGAAGAAGAATTAATTATATAGATGCGGCTTCTTTGAAAAAAGAAGAGGAACATAAAGTAAATTTTAATAAAGAGTATATGCTGTTTTTTAAATGCCCCTTTAAAAAACAGCCGTTAAACTGAAACCATAGAAAAATGAAGAAACCTACTACTTTAAAATTAGTTTTAGCTGTATTACTTTGTATTCAAAGTTTTGTTATTTACTCTCAAAAGAATTTCACCCCTCGTTTTGATACGAGTTTAAAAGGAGATATGCTTTTGATTGGTAACAATATTTTGAATAGAGATGTTAAGGATAATGAGCGTGCGAACGATGCCTTTAATGCAACAAACCAAAACAACAACGACCTTAACATGCAATATATTGACATCGATGGTGATGCCAGTACATTTAGTTCAAGTTCGGCAAAATTAACAATTCCAACAGCAAGCAGGGAATGTTATAAAGTTGTTTACGCTGGACTTTATTGGGCTGGTATTTACAGCAAAGGATCGGTTGATGATAAAACGGTTAACAGAAGTAACCTGGGTTCTATTAAAATTAAACTACCCAATCAAACCGCTTATACTGATATTACGGGTCAGTTGATTTATGACTATTATCCTTCTACTTCAAATGGTGATCAGATGCCTTACGCATATTATTACGATTTGACATCATCAGTACAAGGACTAACAGATCCAGAAGGAACTTATACAGTTGCAAATATTATTTCGGCAAGAGGAAAAATCAATGGAGGTTTTTCTGCTGGTTGGAATTTATTTGTTGTTTATGAGGATCCTAAATCTTCAGCAAAATACATTACTACGTTTGATGGTTTCAGATGGATTCAGGCTAGTAGTGGACCAGTAACTTATAACATTTCAGGTTTTAAAACGATCCCAACAGGTACTGTAAAAGCAAAATTAGCTTTTGCGGCTTTAGAGGGAGACGTTAACTTAACAGGTGATAGATATTCTATTAATAACACTGATATTTCAACCGCACAACGTCCGATTGACAACTTTTTTAATAGTACAATTAATGATACTAATGGACCTTTCACTGACAGAACTCCTGCCAGTGGAAATACTTTAGGTTTCGAAGCAGGTATTCTGAATGTTCCCAATCCCGCAACCTCGGCAAACCCAGGAGGAAGTGTCATTAAAAATAACGATACTTCGGCACAGTTAAAACTTACGACAAGTGGAGATGGTTATGGGCTATTCTTCAATGCATTCAATGTTGAAATTATTGAGCCAAAAATTGTTTTAACCAAAATTGTAAAGAATGCCAAGGGAGATAATATTGGTGGTCAAAATGTTACGTTAGGACAACAATTAAATTATGAAATTGGTTTTAAAAATACAGGAAATGATAATGCGACATCATTTACTATTAGAGATCAATTGCCTATAAATATTATTTTTAATTACCCGGCAGATATTGTTTCATTGCCAACCGGAGTAACTGTTCAAAGTTATAACGCAGCTACAAGAAACATTGTTTTCAAGGTTGATAATAGTGTGGTTAAAATTGGTGACCCTGAAAAGGTAATCAGCTTTAAAGTTCAGGTTGTTCCAGATTGTCATATGTTAAGTGAGGCTTGTTCTAATAGTATTGACAACTCTGCATATGCAACTTACAAAGGAACACAGAATACAGCTTTCACAATTTCTGATGACCCGAGTGTTAATACCAATACAGGATGTATCTTAGTTCCAAAAGCAACTAACTTTTTAGTAGGGGTTGACGGATGTAAGTATACAGACAACGTTACGCTTTGTGGTGATAGTATTAATCTAACTGCAGCAAATGGTTATAGTGATTATACTTGGTATAGTGATGAAGCACGTACAAAAGAGATAGGAAAAGGACAAGTATTGAATGTAAAAAATCCTGGTACTTATTATGTGTACAATTTGGCTGCTGCTCCTTGTAGATCAATTTATCAGTCATTTGTTGTAACGAGATTTGGTAATACTGTAGAAAATCCGGTAATACCTTTTGCAGATCAGGTGGTAACTTGTTCAAATGATGGAAAAAAATTGCCAAACATTTTCTTATGTGGTGGAAACGCTTCGAAAGTAATTACATTAAATATTTCGGATGCGACAAGTATTGTTTGGGAAAAATTAAATGAAGCAAGCTGTACAGCAGTAACAAATCAAAATTGTGCTAATGAAAGTGCTTCATGTAAATGGACTAATGTAAAAACTGGACCAAGTTATACTGCGAATCAGGCAGGACAATTTCGTTTAACATTAAACTATGCTGGAGGATGCTTTAACCGTTTTTATTTTAATGTATACAGCAATTCTTTAACACCAACAGAAACTCATAAGGATATTATTTGTGGTGCTCCTGGAAGTATTACAATTGGCAGCGTTCCTGCAGGATACGAATATGCTATTAGTACAGATCCTAACGGAACTCCTGGTGCTTATCAGACTAGCAACGTATTCCCAATAACTTCTCCAAATTCATATACTGTTCATATCAGACAGATTGGCGTAACTACTAATCCTTGTATTTTTACTGTTCCAGGTATTTTGATCAGAAGCAGAGATTTAAGCATTAGTACAGCGATAACTCAGCCAACATGTAAAACGGATAAAGGAAGTATTAAAGTTGGTGCACAAAATATCGACCCACAATACTATTATTATATCTACACTAGTGGAGGTACTTTGGTAAATAGCTTTGGGCCAACATCAAATTCAGATTATACCTTTGCAAATTTATCATCAGGAGATTATGATATTAGAGTTACTAACGGACCAGTAGGTGCTACACCAGCGCCGTTTTGTGATAAAACGGTAAGAGTTACTGTAAATCCGGTTCCAGCAGGATTAACTCCAACGGCAGCTCTAACCGTTCCGTTGACAGCTTGTGCTAATGGAAAAATAGTAGTAACAACGACAGGTGGAACTGCACCGTATTATCATTTTATAAACGGATCAAGTTCATTCCAATTATCAAATGAAATCGCTGTTACAGGACCTGGCAAATATGATATTAGAGTTGTTGATGCTAATAATTGCAGCGGAACAACATCTATTACAGTTACTGCAAATCCGAAACCAACATATACTGTAACTGCAGCTGAGATTAACTGTAGTGGCGGAACTTCTCAAATTAACGTAAATGTTACTAATGCTAATGGATATACTTTAGAATATAGTATAGATAATGGTGCAACCTTTAGTAACAATCCTGTATTCCCTAATGTTGCTGCAGGTGGTTATAATGTTGTAGTACGTTATACAATGTCAGGAGTAACTTGTACTGATCCTGCGACACCAATTACGATCACAGCTCCAGCAAATGCTTTATCAGCATCAGCGGGTGTTTCTGAATTGGCAGGCTGTGATCCTTCTGGTAACGGATTTGGTAAAGTAAGAATTACAAACCCTCAAGGAGGAACAGCTCCTTATACTTATAGTTTTGATGGAGGTACAAGCTATGGAGCTTCAAACGAAGCTTATGTTGCTCCAGGAACATATACACTTTACATTAAAGATTCTAAAGGCTGTATATACAGTATGCCAGGAGTGATTTTAGATCCAAAACCTGCTGACCCAACAATATCTGTTGCTCCACCAGTTTTTAACTGTAACGGAACAGCAACAAGTACGGTTACGGTAACAAGCGGCGGAGGAAATAATTATGCTTATGAGTACTATATGGATAACGTACTAAATACAAATACACCTTCGAATGTATTTGTTAATGTTCCATCTGGTGCGCATACTATTTCAGTAAAATATAATTTAACTTCAGTACCTACTTATAGTAATTTATTATTAGAAGATTTTGGTTCTGGTGGAACCACTACAACTCCAGGTATTGCATCAGCATATTGTTTCAATGACCAAAGAGTTAATCCTCCTTATACTTGTTCATTAAACGGAACACCAACTCGTTCTGTAGAAGACAACCAATATTCTGTTACAAGTTTCTTCTGGAGAAACGATAACGCTTGGTATCACTTTAAAGATCACACTACAAATGGAGCTGATGCAAACGGAAGATATTTATTAGTAAATATTGGAGGGGCTGCAGGTCCTTACGGAGTTCTTTATAGTAAACCAATTATTGATGTTATCCCAAATCAACCTGTAATGGTTTCCTTGTATGTAGGAAATTTATTAAACACAGGTACGAATGGTGCAGCTCCAATTGTTAGGTTTGAATTAGTAGATTCAGCAGGACAAGTTGTAGCTACTGAGGATACGGGTAAAATCGCTGAAGCAGCAAACGATCCGAACAGAACAAAGTGGGTTCCTATTAATATTTCATTGAATCCAAAAAACAATACCAATCTAACATTCAGAATTCGTTCTGGAAGTATTGAATACGGCGGAAATGATATTGTTATTGATGATATTTGGGTACGTCAGATTCCTAAAACATGTATCACTCAAAAAGATTTCCCAATTGTTATCGACACTAATAAAGCATTTACTGCTTCAGTAACTGGATTTAAAGATGTTACATGTAATGGAAAAAATGATGGAGAAATTACTATTTCTGCTCAAAACTTTAATCTTCCTTACGGATTCGATTATTCATTAGATAATGGAGCAACTTGGGTAAACTCTAAAGTTTCTCCTGTTACTGCCAGCGGTTTGAATAGTGGAAATTATAATATTAGAGTACGTTTTGATGCTTCTCCTTCAACATGCGTATTTCCATTAACTCAAGAAGTAAAATCACCTACGGCTTTAACAGTTACAGCACAGGTTACAACTCAGCCAACTTGTACAAACGGAGCTTCGATTACCGCAACAGGTAATGGAGGTACACCAAGTTATCAATATGAATTAAGAGATTCTACGGGTACAACAGTTATAGTTCCGTTTCAAAGTTTAAATATATTTACAAATGTGGCCACAGGTTCTTATACGGTAGTTGCACGTGATTCAAATTCATGTACTTCTCCTGCATCAGTTCGTGTAGACATTAATGCACCAACACCTCCTACTGCAACATTGGCGGCTAGTTCAGATTTATGCTACGATACAGTTAATCGTTCAACGCTGGTGGTAAATGTTACAGGAGGAAAAACACCTTATTCTTATAGTTTAGATGGTGCACCGGGTCAGACTTCAAATACATTTACAAATGTTGGTCCTGGAACACATTCAATTATTGTAACAGATGCTAACGGTTGTATTGCTCCTGCAATTTCGAATATCGTTATTGCAAACGAATTAAAAGCAGAAGGTAATATTACTAAACCATTAGATTGTATTACTAATAATGCAGAAATAACACTTACAGTCACAGGCGGTGTGGGTCCTTTCACATACGAAGTAGCAGTAAACGGAAGTACTACTTATACAGCTATTCCATCTAATATTTACACAGCATCTTCAGCTGGAAGTTATGTGTTTAGAGTAACAGATTCAAAAGGATGTATTGTTGTTAGTGTTCCGGTTGTAGTAGATCCTATTACAAATCCTACTGCGACAGCAAACAAAGTAGATCCTGCTTGTAATAATGGTACTGATGGTCAGTTTACTGTTATTCCAGCAGGCGGAGGTGGAGCACCTTACACTTACAGCTTTAACGGAAGTACAACTTTTGGTACAAGTCCTACACTTACAGGTCTAAATGCATTTGTAGGTTCAGTTAACACGAGAAATTACACATATCAAGTAAAAGATAATAAAGGCTGTGTATCTCCAGTTTATACTATAACATTAAACAATCCTTCTCCGGTTGTAGCAAGTGCTTCAGCGGCAGCAAACACAACTTGTAGCCCAACGACTGTAATTACAGTTTCTGGTGCGGGTGGCTCAGGAACTTATACTTATAGTTTTAACGGAAGTGCAACTTATACAAGTACTAACACACTTTCTGTTACCAATACAAGCAGTGCACAAACTATTACTTATTCTGTAAAAGATTCAAAAGGATGTATTAATACAAAAACAATTAATATTCCGGCATTTAATCCGCCTACATCTCTAACGTTCTCTACACCAGCAGGTATTACATGTAACACTACAACAACTAGTATTACATTAACAGCTGTTGGAGGTGTTGCACCATTTACTTATGCCGTAACAGCTGGTCCAACTTCACCTGCTGCAAATAGCACAGGTACATTTACAGGATTAGTTCCTGGAAATTATTCTTTTAGAGTAACTGATGCTAACGGATGTACTGCAACAGGTTCAAGAACAATTGATGCAGCTCCTGCAATTACGGTTTCTGGATCAAAAACAGATGAATTATGTTTCAATGCAAACAACGGTACTGCAACATTCAACATTGGAAACCCAAGTAGTTCAGGAAACTTTACATACACATTGACTCCAAATTCAGGAACTGCTACTAAATCAGGTAATACTGTAACAGTAACAGGTTTAGCTGCGGGTACATATACTTTAGTAGCCAGAGATATTACTACAGGATGTACTTCTAATACAGCTTCTGTAACAATTAGTGCTGCAATTGCAATTACTTATAATGTAACAGCTACGAAGATCAATTGTAAAACAACAAAAGCTACTTTAACATTTACAGGTTTAACAGGCGGAACTCCTGGATACACATATGCTTATGCCGCTAGTCCTTCAACTGTACCAAGTACAGCTTATGGAACAGGTGTTGAAGTGGATACTGCAGTTCTTACTACATCAATTGATGTTTATGTTAAGGATAATAACAATTGTACAGTAAAAAGAACGATTACAATTCAATCTGAAAATGTTCCGACAATTGATACTCCTGCATCACAATGTTATACAGGAACTCCAATTAATATTACGATTACAGGTACTTATGTAGGAACTCCAACTTATAGTAAAGATGGTATTTTCTATCAGCCGTCACCTAATTTCAGTTTAACTCCGGGTACTTACACATTAAGCATCAGAGATGGTTTTGGTTGTGATGTTTCAACTACTTATGTTGTAGCACCTCAATTAACAATTACTCCGACAATTGTACCAGATGTTACTTGTACTCCAAACACCACAATTAGTTTAGCTTCTTCTGGTGGTACGGGAACTCGTACGTATGCAGTTTCATTTAATGGAGGAACTTACACTACAACGACAAGTCCTTATGTGGCAACTGCAACAGGAACTTATAAATTTAGAGTTACAGATTCTTCAAACCCTGTTTGTCAGGCAGAAACTGCTGATATTCCGGTAACATTAAAACCAACTACATTAACAATTACAACTAGTAAAGTTGATGTGTCATGTAATGGTGGAAATACTGGAGCAATTACTATTACAGCAACTTCAGGAAAAGCACCGTTTACATATAGTGTGAGAAGAGGCGGAACTTTGGTTTCGACAACTCCGACAACTACCGGTTTAATTGCAGGTACTTACGATATTTTAGTAACTGACGCTTTAGGTTGTACTTCAGCTGCAACATCTGTTGTAATTTCAGAGCCAACAGCATTAAATACAAACGCTACTGCAACAACTTTCAGTTGTGATACTAATAATGCAAAACAATCTGCTGTTGTAACAATTGTTGTTCCAACAACGGGAACTGCGCCATATACATATAGTTTCAACAATGGATCATTTACTTCTGCTAACACATTAACAGTAGTTGATAATGGTACAAATCAAACTATTTACTATGCTGTTAAAGATGCAAATGGATGTATAATGGCAACAAAATCTATTGTTATTGATAGATTAAATCCGCCAGCAATTGCTTCTGTTGGTACAACTCCAATTTATTGTGCACCTGCAGCAAGTACTACTAGTACAGCAACTGTAAATGTTACTGCAGGAACAGGAATTGCACCATTTATATACGAAATTGTTTCTGGCCCAACTGCGGCACCATCGAATGCTACAGGATCATTTGCTGGATTAGCATCTGGAAATTATATATTCAAAGTAACAGACGCAAGGGGATGTTATGATACATTCCCAATAAACATTGCTCCGGCAGTTCCTATGATTGCTTTAGCAACTAAACTGAATGATGTTTATTGTAATGGAGGTTCAACAGGAACTATTCGTTACAATGTAAGCGGATTTGCTTCTACATATCGTTACGTAGTTAACAGCGGAACACCTGTAACAGGTCAGTCTGCTGCTGTATTTACACTTCCTAATTTACCACAAGGAACTTACAGCGTTGTGTTTACAGACGAAACTACAGGATGTACTGTTCCAACATCAATTACTATTAGTCAGCCTGCAACTGCACTTTCGGCAACTGCAGCTTATGTTAATGCAAACTGTAATATTCCAACAGCAAAAGTTACTATTACTGCAGCTGGAGGAACACCTGGATATCAGTATTCATTCAGTAACAGTAATACTGTAGCTGGAACATATGATACAGCAAATTCTGCTAATTTAAATCCGGCACTTACATGGTTTGCATGGGTGAAAGATTCTAACGAATGTACAGTAGTTTTACCATTAACTTTAACAACAGATACAGCTCCAAGCGTAACAGCTTCAGTAACCAATCAGTGTACAGCTTCAGGAAATACTTTCCAAATTGTAGCTACAGGTTCAAACGGAGTTGCTCCTTACACATATTCAATTAATACTGGCGCAGCGCCAAGTCCGGCTAATACATTTACAGTAACTGCAGGTACTTATACAATTACTATAAAAGATGCCAATAACTGTACAAGTACAACAACTGTAACAGTTAACGATGCCATGATTGGTACAGCGATTTTAACAAAAGATCTTACTTGTGCTACACCAACAGATGCTAGTATTACAGTTTCTGTAACAGGTGGTGCAGCGCCGTTTGGATACAGAGTTAAAGTTGGCGCAGGAACCTATACAGGTTCACCAATTGCTTTTACGGGAACATCATTCCCATATACAACGTCAACAGCAGGAGTATATCAATTTGAAATTACTGATGCTAATGGTTGTACAAAAGAAACAAGTACTGCTACGGTATCAGATTATGTACCAGTAGCTGTAACAGTTGCTAAGGTTGATCCTACATGTAATGGTTATTCTGATGGTACAATACGTTTTACAAACCCTATTGGTGAAGCACCTTTCCAATATAGTATTGATAATGGAGTTACTTTCGGAAATTTAACTACTTATGGTGGTTTAGCTTCAGGAACTTACAATTATGTGGTTAGAGACAATAAAGGATGTGAATACCGTAATAGTATTACATTAAATAACCCTCCACCAATAGTAATGAATATTGTTGTTCATGGCATTACTTGTAAATCTACTATACCAGGAAGTTTTGATGTAAATGTTGTGTCTGGAGGAACAGCTCCTTACATATATCATTTATACAATAATTCTATGACGGAAATTGGTACTTATACTGCAAATACCGCAAATGCAGCTATTGCACATAATTTCCCTGGATTAAATTTTGGAGATTATTATATCAATGTTGTAGATGCAAATGGTTGTGAATTCAAAAGCAGTAAATTAAGAATTCAGCCTCCACCATACTTACAGTTAAACGGAACAGTAGTTGGCGCCACTTGTGCTGATGGTATTTCTGTTGAAGTTGGAGTATTTGGAGGAACGGGTGTTGCACCATTCACATACACAATTTATGGAGTTGGTACAACTTCTGGTTTAACTCCAGCAACTTCTTATACATTTACAGGCTTAGATCAAAATACAAATTATGTTTTTGAAGTTGTGGATGCTAACGGATGTCCATCTTACTATGAGATGAAAACTCCAAAAATTTCTAATCTTGAAATTAATCCTTTAACAACTACGAATGTTACATGTAATGGTGCTGCGAATGGAATTATTAATTTCACAGTATCTAACTACAATGCAACAAGATTAGATTTTGAAGTTAGAGACAACTTGACAAATTTACCAATTGTACCACCTGTTAATGGATCAGCTACTGGTCTAACAGGTTCAGCATATAATGGAACACTTACAGGATTAAGACCAGGAAATTATGCTCTTTATGTAAAAGAGTTTGATGGAACATTGTGTTCTACTACTGAAGTTTTTCAAATAACAGAGCCAGTTCAACCGCTTGATGCAATTATAACAAATACTGTTAATGCAAACTGTGATGATCCAGCTCAAGTGACTATTAAGGTTACTGGTGGTACAGGACCTTACACATTTGCTTCAGCAGTAGCTCCAGCTACTCCATCAGTTTTTGCTGCTGGAAATGTATTAAGTTTAGATCCAGGGCCAACAGGTGCAAATGTAAACTGGAATATTATTGTTAAAGATGCTCAAGGTTGTGAGTTCCCATTAAACACAACAATCATTAAAGATCCAAGTCCAGTAATTAGTTTAAGTGTAGCTAATAATTGTGCGGCTGAAGGTGCTTTTGGAGTTGTTGTTAGCGAAACTGCTGCGGGAGTAGGAGCTTATTCAATTAAAGTGGATACTGGAGTATTTATAAGCATTCCAGGATTGCCATATACAATTACCAATTTAAGTTCAGGATCTCATACAATTACCATTAAAGATGGAAATGATTGTACAGATACTAAGACTATCAATATTAATGCGCCATTAAAATTAATCCCTGAAAAGACGGCATTGCCAAGTTGTGTGGTTAATAATGGTGTAATTACATTAACTCCATCTGGAGGAACAAACTCTTATAGTTATAGTATTACGCCAATGCATCCAAGTATTGTAATTTCAGGAAATACAATTTCTGGACTTAGAGCAGATACTTATACTATTACAATGACCGACAACGGAAATCTTTGTACTACAACAGCAGAGGTAACTTTACCAGCAGGTACTCCTGTAACATTTGATGCTGTTGTAACTGATGTTTCTTGTTTCAACGGAACTAACGGAAAAATTGAAGTTAATTTATTGCCTTCAAATGACAATCCAACTTATACTTATGCGATTTCACCAGCTCCAGTTGGATATGTACAAACGGGTAATGTATTCTCTAGTTTACCACAAGGAGTTTATGATATCACGGTTACATCTGGCAGAGGTTGTACTTTAACAAAACAATATACTGTAGGTCAGCCGGCAATTTTAGATGCTACGCCTGCAATTACAGCTTATGCATGTAATGCAAGCAATGCTGCTCAGCCTGCGGTTGTAACAATTACAGCTACTGGAGGAACATCACCATACAGATTTAATTTTGACGGTGGTACAACATATTATACTGATAATACAACTCAGGTAACTGTTAGTACATCTGCTCAAACAGTAAATTATTATGTTATAGATGCTAATGGATGTCAATTTAATGGTAGCGTTGTTGTTCCAGCATATCAGCCATTAACAGATATTACATTTGCATTAACGACAGCCCCAATATGTCCGACAAATGTGGCTGATGTTACTTTGACTGTAACAGGAGGATATACTCCATATGCGAAATATGAAATTATTTCACCGATAACATTAGATAATGGAAACAACGCAACTTTTGTTGGCTTAGCTCCAAATACTTACTTATTTAAAGTTACAGATGCTAATGGTTGTTCTATTGAAAGACCTTACAAAGTAGAACCGGTTATTCCGATTGACATTGTTCGTACATCTGCAAATAATGTGAGTTGTAACACTGCAAACGGAACAGATAATAATGGTTCAGCTACTTTCACAGTTTCAGATTTCAGCGCAAGCGGTAACTATAATATCGTAGTAACTACTAATCCGGCTGCATTGTCTTATAATGCTCCAACTGTGGCAGCAGATGTAATTACATTAACAGGTCTTGAAGCAGGTACTTACACAGTAACTGTTAACGATATTACAACAACTTGTTCTAAATCTGCAGATGTTACTATTACAATGCCGGCTCCAATCGCATTTACTGCAACGGCTAGCAAAGTATTCTGTTCTGATGATGAGTCTGAAATAACAGTTACAAATGTTACTGGCGGAACTGCTGGTTACACTTATGCTGTAGTTAAAGCAGGTGATCCTGCACCAACAACATTTGGAGGAAGTTCAGTTCTTACTGTAGATACTAATTTAACAGATCTTTCTTGGGATGTGTATGTACAAGATGCAAATCTTTGTATTGCGGGGCCAATAAATGTACCTGTAACTTATAATGTTGCTCCACGTCTTAATTTACCAGCACAGCAATGTTTTGTTGGTTCTAATTTAACAGTTGATTTAGATGCATTATCTACAACTTATAATGGAGTAAAATCATTTACTGTAAACGGAACAATTTTAACAGGAACAACAGCAACGTTTAGTGCTCCTGGAACATACAAAATTATCTTAACTGATGATAATGGATGTCCTGATGAAGTAGATTATATCATTCAAGAACAATTAATTGCAAGTGCTTCAGTAACTAAAGATCTATATTGTGCTGCTCCTGTTAACGCAACAATCGATGTTACGATTGCTGGTGGTGTAGGACCATATACATATCAAATGTATCATAACTCAGTGGCGACAGGACCAGTAACAGGTGTTACAGGAAACTTTACGGCTTCTGTGGCAGCAGATGGAGATTATTATTTTGTAATTACAGATAGTAATGCACCAACATGTTCTGTAACAACTACTACTGTAACAGTAAATCCAACAGTAACTCCAACACTTGCTGATTCACATATTAATGTAAGCTGTTTTGGATTTAATAACGGAAGTTTGACAGTTGTTCCAACAGGTGGCCGTCTTCCTTATACATTTGCATTGACAGGACCAGTTGTTAACACGACAGGTGATGCAACAGGAAATTACACAGGATTGATTGCAGGAACATATACTGTAGTTGCAACTGATTCTAAGAATTGTGTTTCGGCACCAGCAACTATTGTAATTACTGAACCAACTGAATTAACAGCTATCCATGCAATTACTCCAAATACAACATGTAGTACAACTACTTCCATAGTTGTAACTGCAACAGGCGGTACTACTGACTATAGATATAATTTCAATGGTCAAGGTTATGACACAGCTAATACTTTCTCAGTAGTTAATGATGGATCAATTCCTTCTGTAACTTACACTGTGAAAGATGCTAATGGTTGTGAAACTGCTCCAGTAACAGTACCAATTGTACCACTAAACAAACCAACAGATTTAACATTCAATGCATCTGTAGTAACTTGTTTGGCTACAACTAGTACAGTTGATGTTACAGCTACAAATGGAGTTGGCTCATTAACTTTCGAAATCATTGAGTTTAACGGAACAGCTACAACAGCTTATGCTCCGGTTAATACAGCAGATAATACTGTTCCAGCAAACTTTACAGGATTAGTACCTGGAGATTACATGTTCAGAGTTACAGATTCTAACGGATGTACTTACGAAGAATTATTACCAATCGCACCAGTTACAAATATTGTTGTAAATGGTCAAGTGATTGCTGATATGACTTGTAATACCACAAATGACGGTCAAGTAACTTTCACAGTTTCGGATTTTGCGGGAAGTTATACTTATACAATTGACAAAGACGGTGTTGGATTTGTTCCTTCAACGTCAACAAGTGCAAACACAATTCCATTAACAGGTCTTTCTTTTGGTCAGTATACTATTAATATAACAGACAACGCTACAGGTTGTACAGCAACTGCTATGGCAGAAGTAAAACAACCAACAGTAGTTATAGTTTCTATAGTAGACAATGTTAATGCAAATTGTAAAACTGGATCTGTAGTAACAGTAGCAGGTAGTGGTGGAAACCCTGGATATACCTATTCATTTGTTCACGCAGGTGATCCGGCAGGAACATATGATGCAGCTGATACAAGAGAATTAGATGCAACTGTACCTGCATGGGATGTTTATGCACAAGATGCTAATGGATGTATTTCTGCTCCATATAGAGTGAATATCATTATTGACCCACTTCCATCAGGATTTACAGCAGCAGCTGTATCTCAATGTCCAAATGCTACTACAGGAACTTATGATATTGTAGTTACACCAGGAACAGGTATGGGACCATTTGAATATAGCATTGGTTCAGGATTCCAATCTGGACTTACATTTACAGTAAGTGTTCCTAAAACTTATGATCTAACAGTGAGAGATAGATTCGGATGTGAATTTGTATTCAACGCAGCCGTAACTATTTTAGAGCCATTAGACATTCAAAATACGGTTGTAGATTTAACAACTTGTGCTAACGGTGACGGAAGCGTAAGTGCTACGGCTACAGGTGGTACAGGTAACTACAGTTATACAATTGACGGAACTACAACTGTAACAACTACTCCGGCTACATTCGGTGGTTTATCAGCTGGTTCACATACAATTGTGGTTACTGATTTGACAACAGGTTGTACAGAAGATGTAACTTTTAAATTAGATCCAGCAACTCTAGTAACAGGATTTGATGCCGTAGCTACGCCGGTAACTTGTTTTGGAGGAAATGACGGAACAATCATAGCTTCACTAGACGCTCCAAGTGCAGGTGTAAACGATAACCCTGTTTATATGTACAGCTTAAACGGAGGTACTCCTCAGACTAGTCCAGTATTTACAGGATTAACTCAAGGAAGTTATACTGTAACAGTTACTTCTGGAAGAGGATGTTCTGACAGTAAAACTGTTCAGGTTATCGAACCAGCATTGATAGTTGTTCCTAACCCTGCCGTTGCTCAATACGGTTGTACTACAGATAATACAAGCAATTTTGCAACTATTACTGTAACAGGTGTAACAGGAGGATCAGGAACTTATGCTAATTATGAATTCATCAGAAATGGTGTCGTAGTTTACAAAGGTTCTAACAATGTTTACACAGAAACAGATTATCAAGGCGGATCATATACTGTTAATGTTTACGATAGTAATGGATGTATAGGGTCGAATGCCGGAACATATGTAATTAATCCGTTTATTAGTTTAGACGATATTACTGTTAATGTTACAAATGCAATTACTTGTAATAACGGAGAAAACATTACAGTTACAGTTGCAACAACTGGAGGAACAGCAAACTTAGAATATGCTATCACTGATGGTTCAGGAAATGCAGTTGCTGGAAATCCAAATAATGCATCTGGTATCTTTACTAATTTACCTATCGGAAATTACATTGTAAGTGTTACTAATCTTGATACAAACTGTATAATAAAAGCAGTACACTATGTTAACGACCCAAATACTTTCCAAATTAATGCAGTTCCTGCAAGTGCACATATTTGCTACGGAACAGCTGATGGACAGGTTACTTTAACTTTCGTTGACAGACAGCCAACTCCAACAGACGAGGCAGGTGCATTTAACTATGTTATCACAGGTCCTGTTTCAAGCACAGGAACAACAACAGGTGCAGTAACCACAATTTCTAATTTAACAGCTGGTCAGTATACAGTTAGTGCAACATTAGTTGGAAGTCCTTATTGTACAGTAGCAACATTATTTACAATTGAACAGCCTGCAGAACAATTGGCAGTGACGACAACTCAATCAGAAATTACTTGTAACCCAGGTAATAATGACGGTGAAATCTACGCTTCTGCAGCAGGTGGATGGGATACTAACTATCAATATCAATTAGTTCTGAACGGAGCTGTTGTAGTTGATTACTCTGCTCAATATGCCTTTACAGGATTATCAGCAGGAACGTATACTATCAATGCTAAAGACGGAGAAGGATGTATCGCAACAACAACAGCGACATTAGTAATTCCGACTCCAATTTCATTCACTGCTACGCCAAGTGCTACAATGTTATCATGTTTTGGTGATAGAAATGCTACCATAACAGTTTCTTTACCAACAGGTGGTCAGGGAAGTAATTATATGTACACTCTAAACAGTACGATCGGAACAGATATCGTATCTTCAGGACCACAGGCATCAAATGTTTTTGACGGTATTGGTGCTGGAACATATACAATAAAAGTTACGGACGGATTTAATTGTGAAGCAACTTCTGCAACGATTGTTATTACAGAACCAACAGAAGTTATTCCAAGTTTAGTTTTAGCTTCAACTCAAACATGTAATGTTCAGTCAACACTTACATTAAGTGCAACTGGAGGATTAGCACCATATAGCTATAGCTCAGATCCTAATTTTGCCACTACTACTGGTACATTCGCTTCATCGGTTACTTTCTCAGTGCCAGTTGGAACATATCAGTATTATGTAAAAGATGCGAATAACTGTATTAGTTTTATTTCTAATGAAATTAAGATTGATCCTTTAGTTCCTCTAACAGTTGATTTAGATATTACAAACGCAGTTGTAAAATGTACAGGTGAAGCTACTGGAGTTATCGTTGCTGACGCAAAAGGTGGTTTAGGAAACTACGTTTATACATTAGAAAATACAGCCGGAGCAATAGTTGAGGGGCCACAAAATAATGGTAGATTCGAGAACCTTGTAATTGGAACTTACAGAGTAAAAGTAGACAGTGGAGATTGTAACCAAACTTCAGTAAATGCTACAATTACAGAACCAGCTGCTGCTTTAACTGCAGTATTTACACCAACAAACGTTTCTTGTTTCGGTGAAAACAACGGTAAAATTGTTGTAACAGCTGCAGGTGGTACAGGGACTATTAAATATGCGATCTCACCAGACTTAAATCAGTTTGATTTGATCAGTACATTTGACAGACTTGCGCCAGGTACTTATACAATTATTGCACAAGATGAAAACGGATGTTATGTAAGAGCTGATATCGAAATTACTCAACCAAATCCGGTTGTAGTAACAGAAGTACCAAACTCTATGATTCCTGAAGTTTGTGATGGTGATAAAGACGGTGCATTCAGTATTGAAGTAAGAGGAGGAACAGCTCCTTACAGTATCAGTTTAGATAATGAAAAAGGACCATTTACTCAAGGAACTGCTACACAAACAATATTTGATTTTACAGGTTTGAATGGTGGTAAGCATACAGTTTATGTTAAAGATGTACAAGGCTGTATAGTTGAGTTCGTTGAAAACATGCCAGATGCTGTAATTCTTAACCCAACTGCTGAGGTAACATATGACTGTGTGAACAATACACAAGCCAATATGGTTGTGGTGACAATTGATGCTTCAATTACAAACCCTGCAGATGTTGATTATTCATTAGATAACAATGGTACTTACCAGCCAAGTAACATCTTTACAAATGTTCCTGCTGGTGATCACTTCATCGTTGCAAGACACACTAATGGTTGCGAAGTGCCAACTCCAATCTTTACTGTCAATGCAGTTGATCCTTTAGCTTTAATTGACGTAACAAACCAAAGCAAAGACATAAACGTTATAGAAGTTAAAGCTTCTGGAGGTGTTGCTCCTTACGAGTATAGTTTCAACGGAGAGTCATTTACATCATCTAACACTTATAGAATCTATAAAACAGGTGATTACCAAGTGATCGTAAGAGACAAAAACGGTTGTGAGGCAACAATAACTGTTCACGGTATATTCTATGATTTCTGTATGCCAAACTATTTCACACCAAACGGTGACGGACAAAATGATACTATTGGTCCAGATTGTGGTGCATTAGCATACAAAGAATTGACATTTGATATTTATGACAGATATGGTAGAGTAGTAGCGAAATACCACGTTGGTCAAAAATGGGATGGTAGATACCATGGCAGTGAATTACCAACAGGAGATTACTGGTATGTTCTTAAACTAAATGATCCAAAAGATAATAGAGAATTTGTTGGACATTTCACTTTATACAGATAACAAAATTATAGCCCCAATGATGTTATCTAAAAAATTTATTACAATGAAAAAGTTTATTTTATCCTTAGTACTCATGGCTGTAACAACAAGTTACAGCCAAGAGTTAAACCTACCAGTATTTACCCAGTATTTGGCTGATAACCCTTTTATTCTTTCGCCTGCTTATGCTGGTATTGGAGATAATCTCCGTATTAGAGCCAATGGTTTAACACAGTGGGTCGGAATCAAAGATGCACCAGATAACCAATCATTGTATGCAGATTTTCGAATTTTAGATCGTTCCGGAGTAGGGTTGTCTTTATACAATGACAGCAATGGTAATACAAGACAAACAGGAGCAAAAGTTTCCTTTGCACACCACCTTATCTTAGATTATTACTCAGAGCAATATCTTTCCTTTGGTATTTCATATAACTTTAATAGTTTCCGTATTGAAACAGGCAATTTTACAGGAGATGTAAATGGTGTTCCAGTAGCATTAGATCCTTCGATAACAGACAATCGCTACAATTCAAACAACAACTTTGATATTAGTGCTTTGTATCGTAACAAAGGATTCTACTTTAGTTTTAATGCCAATAATGTTTTAAAGAAAAACGTTGACAAGTATAGAGGAGTTGAGCCGGACTTACTTTCAAACTTTCAAGTATATTCTGGATTTACATTTAGAGATGGGGAAAACAGAAGAATTGAATACGAACCATCAGTTTTCTTGCAGTATTTTGCGAGTGACCAACGTTCGACAACCGACCTTAACTTCAAATACAGACGTTACAATCGTTACGAAGATTACTATTGGATTGGAGTTTCTTACCGTTTCTTAAATGACCAGTTTCCTAAGCCTTTGGCAGCAGGACCAATGGCAGGTTTTATGAAATCTAAATTCTATTTTGCGTATTCGTACCAATTTATGTTTAACGGACTTGGGACTTACAATTCTGGAACCCACTCGATAACAATTGGATTTGATTTCTTACAATCTATCAGTAACTGTCCTTGTACACAGAGTCCAGTTCACGATTAAACAAGTATTTTTATCATTTTTAATAATTAATTTGTTTATTTTCATAATTTACAACGTTTTCGTTTTTATTGATCGATTATTTTTGCTTTTTTGAAATTTATAGTACTGTAAAAGTTCTATATTTGTTATTCTTTCAAAAAATTAAAAAAATTAGCAGATGAAAACTTTAAACGATTTCGATTTTAAAAATAAAAAAGCAATTATCCGTGTAGACTTCAACGTGCCGTTGGATGAGAATTTTAATGTTACAGATACAACACGTATTGAGGCTGCAAAACCAACTATTGACACAATCTTAGGGCAAGGCGGAAGCGTGATCTTAATGTCTCATTTAGGCAGACCAAAAGGAGCAGAAGAGAAATATTCTCTTAAACATATTTTAAAAACAGCTTCTGATATTTTAGGAGTTGAAGTAAAATTTGCTGAAAACTGCGTTGGAGAACCAGCTCAGACTGCAGCAAAAGATTTAAAACCAGGTGAAGTTCTATTATTAGAAAATTTACGTTTTCACGCAGAAGAAGAAGCTGGAGATGTAGCTTTTGCTAAAGAATTAGCTTCTCTTGGAGATATTTATGTAAACGATGCATTTGGTACAGCTCACAGAGCGCATGCATCAACTACAATTATTGCACAATTTTTTCCAAACGATAAATGTTTCGGAACTTTATTGGCCAAAGAAATTGAGAGTTTAAACAAAGTACTTAATAACAGTGAAAAACCTGTTACTGCTGTTCTTGGAGGTTCTAAAGTTTCATCTAAAATCACAGTAATCGAAAATATCTTAGATAAAGTTGATCACATGATTATTGGAGGTGGAATGACATTTACTTTCATTAAAGCCCAAGGCGGAAAAATTGGTGAATCTATCTGTGAAGACGATAAATTAGATTTAGCTCTTGAAATTTTAAGATTAGCAAAAGAAAAAAACGTTCAAGTTCATATTCCAGTTGATGTTATTGCTGCAGATGATTTCTCAAACAATGCTAATACTCAGGTTGTAGATGTAACTGCAATTCCTGACGGATGGCAAGGTTTAGATGCAGGTCCAAAATCTTTAGAGAACTTCAAAAAAGTAATTTTAGAGTCAAAAACAATTCTTTGGAATGGTCCATTAGGAGTTTTTGAAATGGAAACTTTCTCTAAAGGAACTATCGCATTAGGAGATTATATTGCCGAAGCTACAGAAAATGGTGCATTTTCTTTAGTAGGAGGTGGTGATTCTGTTGCAGCAGTAAAACAATTCGGATTTGAAGATAAAATGAGCTATGTTTCTACTGGTGGCGGGGCTATGCTTGAGATGTTAGAAGGAAGAGTTTTACCTGGAATTGCTGCAATTTTAGACTAAAATATCACAATTAACATTTTTTTACATAGTTTTCTTCAATAAAGGGCTTAGATTTGCAAAAATACAGTTCCTATAATTCTTTGAGTTACAGAATTTTAAAAAAATGTTATATGATTGTAAAGAAAATATCCTTAGTGGTTACAGCTTTGTTCTCTATGTCGATGTTCGCGCAGGAATCTGCAGAATTTTCTAGAGAGATAAAGCAAGACATTAAGTTGTCGTATTTAGATTCTATCAAAAGCACATTCAAAAGAGACCAGTTAGCTACAAAAGTTGATAGTTTATGGATGAATGAATTAGTTAGTCTTGACATTTATGACGATTTAACAAAAGACATTCAAACAATTAATAAAGATGTCACTGTCGATGAAGAACTGCCAACAGAATTGCTCAAACAGCGTTTAGCGGCAATGAATCAGAAATCACCTTTTGAGATAGAATACAATCAAGGTTTAGAAAATATAATAAAGTCATTTCTTAAGAACCGTAAAAAATCGTTTTCTCGATTAATGGCTTTATCAGAATATTATTTCCCAATCTTTGAGGACGCTTTTGCCAAACAAAATGTTCCTTTGGAAATAAAATATTTAGCCGTTGTAGAATCTGCTTTAAATCCTAAAGCAGTTTCTAAAATGGGCGCCACGGGACTTTGGCAGTTTATGTACGGAACCGGAAAACAATACGCTTTAAAAATCGATTCTTACATCGATGAAAGAAGTGATCCTCTTAAAGCTACAGCCGCATGTTCTGAATACATGACCAAAATGTTCAATATTTTTGGTGACTGGGAACTGGTTTTAGCATCTTACAATTCAGGTCCTGGAAATGTTACCAAAGCAATTCGTCGTTCTGGCGGAAAAACTAAATATTGGGACATTCGCAATTACCTTCCAAAAGAAACTCAAGGTTATGTTCCCGCTTTCTTAGCAACAATGTATCTTTTTGAATATCATAAAGAACACGGAATTAACCCAGAAAGAGCTGTTGTTAAAAACTTTGAAACAGATACAATAGCAATTAAAAATCAAATGTCTTTTAAACAACTTGCTGATTTATTAGACATGCCGCAATCGCAAATCCAGCTTTTAAATCCATCTTATAAAATGAATGTGGTTCCTTTCTATCAAGGAGAACAACATTTTATTCGTCTTCCAAAAGATAAAATAGCAACATTTGTTTCCAACGAAGATCAAATTTATGCTTACGTTAAGCACGATACAGAATTTAGATCAACATCATCAAGACTTGCAGTAAAATACGCTCCAAAAGCTAAGCCGGCGGCAGCTAAACCTGCAGCAATTGACAATAGCGATTACGAATTTTACAAAGTTAGAAAAGGAGATAATTTAGGAGCAATTGCATCAAAATATAATGTGAGTATTAGTGAGTTAAAAAAATGGAATAACATTAAAACTAATGCAGTTGCAGTTGGAAGAAGTCTTAAAATTAAATCTGAAGAAACTGCTCCAGTTAAAACAAATCCAGTTATAGACAAGGAAGAAGCAATTGCATCTGCAGATGATAAAGAAAAATCAACTACAGTACCACAAGACTATGTTGTAGCTGCTGGAGATAATTTAGGAAGCATTGCCAAAAAATTCGGTATGACTATTGCGGAGTTAAAAGAACTGAATAATTTAACTTCAAATAATATTGGTTTAGGAAAAACGCTTATTATTTCAAAAGCGTCTCCAATAATAGAAGAGCCAGCTTCAACTGCAATTGCATCAACTTCGATTGATTCATTCAAGAAAAAAGCAGCTTCTAAAAATATGGGTGAGGATTATTACGTTAAAAAAGGAGACTCTTTATACAGTATTTCTAAAAAATATCCAGGAGTAACAATTTCAGATATTAAAAAATGGAATGGTATTAAAGATGAAGATATTAAACCGGGAATGAAACTTAAAATAAACGGATAATAGAATAATCTTATTAAATTTGGGTTTTATTTCATAAATTAAGAAAATGAATAAAACCCATTTTTTATTTCTATTACTTTCATTTTTCCTGATTTCATGCTTCAAAGGCGAAAAGCAAAACGATTCAGTTTCAGGAAAAACCAATACCATTTCGATCATTATTGACGATCAGCTGTGGTATGGAGAAGTTGGCGATAGCATTCGAAATAAATTTGCCTCGCCGGTTCTTGGACTTACCCAAGAAGAACCGCTTTTTACCATCAATCAATATCCTGCTCGATTGCTTGAAGGTTTTGTAACCGACAGCCGAAGCATTATTGTAGTTAAAAAAACGGCATCAGATAAATTCGAAATCATTCGAAGCAAAGCTTTACCTCACAATACATTCCGTATCTACGGAAAATCAGTAGATGATATTATCTGTAGTATCGAATTAAACTCTCCAGAGATCATCAAACAAATTCGTGATGCCGAAATTCAAAAGGTTCAGGAAGACAATAGTAAATCACTATTGAATCCAGCGATCATTAAAAATAAATTCCATATCGATCTACAAATTCCTACTGGATATGAATATGTACTGCATAAAAAGAATTTCATCTGGCTTAAAAAAGAAATTATCAGCGGTAATACAAGTCTTTTAGTATACCAAATACCTTTGCACAAATTCGACAAGAAAAAAGATGTCGTAAATTCAATTGTGCGTATGCGAGATTCAGTTGGAAGTTACATTAAAGGTCGCGAGCCTAACACAAGAATGATTACCAGCGAAGCTTACGCACCTTATTTTTCAAAAGTTATATTAGACAATAAAGATGCTTTTGAAACAAAAGGAACCTGGGAATTAAAAAACGATTTTATGGCAGGACCATTTATTAATTATGCCATTGTTGACAAAACGTATAATCGTCTTCTGGTTATAGAGGGATTTTGTTACTCGCCATCTAATCAAGAACGAGATTTAATGTTAGAGTTAGAAGCAATTATTAAATCAGTGAAAATTGATAAGAGATAAAGTTTTGTTTTGAGCTTATAGCAGGCAATTATTCTAACTCGTACCAAAAAACCTGAAACTTGTAGCTTGAAGCAATTTACGCTAATATTTTCCTTACTTTTGTTTGTAACAAACATAAAAACAAATAGTTATGAAAAAATTAACCGCAACACTAGTATTGTTTGTGCTGTGTTTGATCTCTTGTAAAAAGGAAGTAAAAACAGAAACCGAAACCACAAAAGTTTCAGACAGCATTAAAACTGAAGAACCAATTGCAGAAGAACCAGTAGATTCTGCTACGCAAGCAAAAGCCTGGCAGGCATATGCAACACCCGGAGCTCCGCATAAATTAATGACAGACGAAGTAGGAACATGGAATTGCGATATGACTTTTTGGTATGAGCCGAATGCAAAACCAGAAAGAACAACCTCAGTAGCCAATATCAAAATGATTTTAGGAGGGCGTTATCAAGAATCAGATTACCAAGGAAAAATTATGGGAGCGCCATTTGTCGGCAAAAGTACATTGGCCTACAACAACGCCAGTAAAGAATATACAACCACTTTTATCGATAATATGGGAACCGGTATGATGGTCGCTTTTGGTAAATATGATGAAAAAACAAAAACAATTGAATTTAAAGGAGATGTCGTAAATCCAGTAACTGGAAAAAAAGCGCCGTACAGAGAAGTATATACAATTGTTGATCCAACAACACGAAAAATGGAAATGTACGACACGAAAAATGGAACAGAATATAAAAGCATGGAAATAGTGATGAAGAAAAAGTAATTTCCAGCACAGCGTAAAATAGAAATCCCGATTACAATTTGTAGTCGGGATTTCTATTTGATAATATTTGATGTAATTTTGCTTGTTCTATAATAAACAACAACGAAAAAGCAGCAAACAATATACAGAATGGAGTTAAAATGGAAAATAAAGCCTTTTGAGGCATTAAATGTAAACGAGTTATATGATTTGCTCAGACTAAGAAGTGAGATCTTTGTAGTGGAGCAAAACTGCGTTTATTTGGATTTAGACGGAAAAGACAAGAAAGCATTACATTTAATTGGCGAATATGACGGCAAAATTGTAGCTTATTCTCGTTTATTCGATGCCGGAATTTCATTTGATAACGCTTCAATAGGAAGAGTGGTAGTTGATGCCAATTACAGAGATAAAAAATTTGGACATGATTTAATGCGTGAAGCTATCTCCCAAATACAATCAAACTTTGGAAAAGATAAAATTACTATCGGAGCACAGTTGTATTTAAAGAAATTCTACGAAAGCCACGGTTTTGTACAAACCAGCGAAATGTATTTAGAAGATGATATTCCGCATATTGAAATGATTCGACAGTAATTAAATACTCCACAAGATTTGACTTCATTCACTACATCTTTAAAATCGTTTTATATTCTGTTTGGTTATTTAATACACTAACTGCTCTTTTAATTTCAGAATTATTTTTGATATAAAACTGATACAAACCTTCCTGATATTGATATCTCTTAATCAATTCTTCCTGGATCATGTTTTTAATTTCTTTTTGATTTTTATCTAGCAAAGTGGTTTCACTTTTTTCTAAAGCGGCCAATAACTGCTGATATTCAGGAGCAATCGTTTCGTCTATTTTTTCATTTTTAGCAGCCGCTAAAGTGTTTTTCAAAGCCACTTCAGTTTCGGTATCAAATGTGATTTTATTTGCTTTCAAAAACTGTTTGAAAGAACTATAATCTGCATCTGTTATGGTTGGGATTTTATCTCCCAAATTCGGATTTTTGTAGTAGTAAGTTGTTGCATAATCAAAAACGCCATCATTTTTAATTAAAGCTGTTGCAATTGCGCTGGTTTTAGTTTCTTCTAATTCAATATCTGGTAAAACTCCACCGCCGTCATAAACTGTTCTGCCTTTTCTGGTTTTAAAAGCATTAAAATTTTTAGCATCAGTTTTTAGTGCCACGCCGTTTTTGTCTTTATGAGCATAATCCAATGCCTGAATACATCTTCCAGACGGAGTATAATATCTCGAAATAGTAACTTTTAACTGCGTTCCGTAAGTAAGGTCAACCGAACGCTGTACCAAACCTTTTCCAAAACTTCTGCTTCCTAAAATAACCGCTCGGTCTAAATCCTGTAAAGCACCAGAAACAATTTCAGACGCAGAAGCACTTCTTCCGTTTACTAAAATTGCTAATGGAATCTCTGTATCCACAGGTTCTTTCTGAGTTTTATAAGTATTATTGTGTTTTTCTATTCGTGATTTAGTCGTAACAATTACTTCATTCTTCGGGACAAATAAATTACAGATATCAATCGCTTCGTTCAATAAACCTCCAGGGTTTCCTCTTAAATCTAAAACAATTTGTTTCGCTCCGTCGGCTTTTAACTTTTCAAGAGCATCTTTAACCTCGTTAGAAGCTTTTCTGCTAAAGTGCGCCAAAACAATATAACCTGTTTTATCATCAATTTTTCCGTAAAAAGGAACCGATTTAATGTCTACTTCATCCAAAACCAAAACAGTAGTATAAGGTTTGCCCTGACGTAGATATTTAATATTGATTTTAGTATTTTTCGTTCCCTTTAAAAGTTGAGAAGCGTCATCTTTAAAATCGGCAATCAAAACATCACCAATTTGAATAATTTCGTCGCCCGCTTTTAGTCCGGCTTTATCGGCAGGATAATTTTTATAAGGTTCGCGAACAATTAAGCGATCTTTTTTTCTTGAGATTAAAGCACCAATGCCAGTATATTCTCCAGTATTGTTGATTTTAAAGTTCACTACATCTTGTTCGTTAAAGTAAACCGTATACGGGTCTAAACTTCCCAACATGCTTTTGATCGCTTTATCCATCAAATCGCCAGGATTCGTTTCGTCTACATAATTGGTGTTTACTGCTTTAAACAAAGTCGTAAAAATCTCGATCTGTTTGGCAATTTCAAAAAAATCTTCTTTAAAACTGGTTCCAACAAACAACATTCCCGCAGCAGCTACAGGTATAATAAATTTCTTTTTGAAATACGGATACATGATTATTCTTTTTTTCTTCTTTTTAATCTTTTTCTAATAAAATAGGCAAATACAAAAAACAGAATGACAAATGGCCAAACGCTTAATAATGAAATTAATAAATCGGATAAACTAAAAAATCCTGATTTAATTGCGGTTCCAAGTTTTGAACCGTATGATATTTTAACACCTTCTTTTTCAGGTATTGTTTTATAAAATTCAATAGTAACAGTACTTTCAGAAACTCGGCTTTCCAGATATTTCAGCTGACCTTCTTTAGATTCGATTTCCTCGCGAATAGCAGAAATTTGTTCTTCAATCTCTAAAATTTCACTGACTTTGTTCGCTTTTTTTAGAATTTCAAGATAACGTTCTTCTAGTTTTTTCTTGGTTTTTAATCGAGAAGTCAGATCGATATATTGTTCTGTAACATCTTCAGCAGAAATAGTTTTAACTTCAAAATAAGAAACACCTTTAGAAATATCACTTATAAAACGATCGAAATTCTGACTTGGTACTTTTATCGTTAGATTTCTAAAAACAGTTGCAAAATCCTTTCCTTCAGAATCATTTACAATTCTTGCCTTATTATTTGATACTGCTTTTTCAACTTGACTATAAGTGTTTTGAAGATTATCAGTTTCAAATCTTAAAGTTGCTTCTTTAATGATTTTTTGTTCAATCTGAGGTGCTCCGGCATCAGGACTTTTGTTATAAGAATCTGATTCACTTTTCGGAGAAAGTTTAACCGCTTGAATAGCGAGAGCTTCATCTTTGGATTCATAAGCCTTATTACACCCAGAAAAAATTAAAACTAAAAAAGATAAAAAGAAAATACGACGCATAGAATTTCAATTTAGAGCTAAAACTACGATTTTTTTGTCTAATTTGATTATTAATCTTACGTTTTGAAATTTACGATTCACTTTTCTGTTCAGAATCTTGAGATTTGTTTATTTGAGCTGTAAATTTCTCAAACAACTGAATCATTTTGGTATTGATTTCTGTGTATGATAATTTGTCCTTAGACTGATAAAAAAGCATAATAGAATAGTTTCCATCCAGATTATCAAGAAGCAAATGTTTGTTTAAGCGGTATGTTTCTCTCAAAACTCTTTTAAAGTAATTTCTATCGACAGCTTTTTTGAAATATTTCTTAGAAACCGAAACACCAATTTTGGTTTGTTCTTCTGAATTTTCTTCCGCTTGACGGTAAACCAAACGAAGCGGATATTTAGACACCGATTTTCCATCAGAAAAAAGTAAGCCAATCGTTGTTTTGCTTTTTAAACGCTCGTTTTTAGGGTAAGTGAAGTTCATTTAATTCAGAAAAAATTTGCAAATTTTACTGCAAAGGTACAATTAAACCAGAAAAACGGTTATTGTTTTCAATTTTAATAAGTCTAAAAATATATTTATTACTTTTGCGCATTAATTTTTGAAGCATGGAAAAAATTATTTCTTATCCAATATCGGTAATTTATTATTTATTATTTGGTTTATGTTTGGCTGTTTTTCATCCCATTCAATGGATTTGTTTAAATTTATTTGGTTACCAAGCTCATAAAAAAAGTGTAGACTATTTAAATTTCTGCCTTTTAAAATGTACAAATCTTGTGGGAACAAGATATACAATCGAAAATAGAGAGACAATTCCCACAGGAGTGCCGATCATTTTTGTTGCCAATCATCAAAGTATGTACGATATAGTCGCAATGATTTGGTACTTTAGACGTTTTCATTGTAAATTTGTAAGTAAGAAGGAATTAGGAAGCGGAATTCCAAGTGTTTCTTTTAATTTGAAATACGGAGGATCTGTCTTAATTGACCGTAAAGACCCTAAACAAGCGATACCAGTTATCAAAGGCTTGTCTGAATATATCGAAAAAAATACAAGATCGGCCGTTATCTTCCCAGAAGGAACAAGAAGCAAAACAGGAAAACCAAAAGAATTCGCGCAAAGCGGTCTGAAAATTTTATGCAAATATGCGCCGTCTGCATATGTTGTACCGGTGAGTATTAATAATTCTTGGAAAATGGTAAAATTTGGTTTCTTTCCTGTTGGTTTAGGAAATCACCTGAAATTTACGGCTCATAAAGCTTTAGCTGTCAAAGATTACAAATTTGAAGAGCTTATGGAGATTACGGAAAGAGCGGTTAAAGAAGGAATAAATGAGTATAAACAGGTTTAAGTTTTAGTCCGAGCTAAAACGTACAACCCAAATCTATAATAAGTAATGTCTATAAAAAACATTAGATTAGAAGTAATGCAGTTTTTGGAAAAAAACGTGGATAGCTTCGTTGAACAGTATTTAATTCCAGTGGAAAAAATTTGGCAGCCGTCTGATTTTTTACCAAATTCTGAAGGAGAAAATTTCTTCGAAGAGGTAAGAGAGCTACGCGAGATTGCTAAAGAATTACCATACGATTTCTGGGTTACGCTTGTAGGTGATACCATCACCGAAGAAGCTTTGCCTACATATGAGTCTTGGTTAATGGATGTCGAAGGAGTTGATCAAGTAGAAAATGGTGGTAACGGTTGGTCTAAATGGATCCGTCAATGGACCGGAGAAGAAAACCGCCACGGAGATCTTTTAAATAAATACCTGTATTTGTCTGGTCGTGTGAACATGCGTGAAATCGAAATGACTACACAGCATTTAATCAACGACGGCTTTGATATTGGAACTGGAACTGACCCGTACAAAAACTTTGTATACACGAGTTTCCAGGAATTAGCAACTTACGTTTCTCACAATAGAGTAGCGCAGATCGCAAAGAAATTTGGCGATAACAAGTTGTCTAAAATGTGTAAAATGATTGCAGGTGACGAAATGCGCCACCATCATGCGTACAGCGAATTTGTAACTAGAATTTTTCAAGTTGATCCAAGCGAAATGATGCTTGCTTTTCAATACATGATGAAACAGAAAATCGTTATGCCGGCTCATTTTTTGAGAGAATCTGGACAAAAAATTAGTTCAGCATTTGAGCAGTTCTCAGATTCTGCACAACGTATTGGAGTTTATACTGCAAATGATTATGTTGATATTATGCAGAAATTAATGAACGAATGGGAAATTGATAAAATTACCAATTTGACTGATGAAGCTGAGAAAGCACGTGATTACTTAATGAAATTACCAGCTCGTATGGCGAGAATTTCTGAAAGAATCGTTATTCCGCAAGAATCACACATCTTTAAATGGGTTGAACCAGCGAGATTGTAAATTTTAGATTGCAGATTTTATATTTTAGATTTAAAATTGAGTTTTGCAATTGATTTTGATATTGAAAAATGTTGATTGTTAGATTTTCAAAACTCTAACAATCAGCATTTTTTATTTAATACAAACCTTTCGTAAATCTGCTTAATGTGCATGATCTGCGAGAAATTCAAATAATATAATTCATGAATACTTCTGAACTAATAAATAAAACCATTGCTTTCGTAAAAGAAAAACTGAACGATGCCGAAGGCGGACACGATTGGTTTCATATCGAACGCGTTTATAAAAATGCACTTTTAATAGCAAAAGATACCGTTTGTGACCTAACAGTTGTCCAGCTGGGAGCTTTGCTTCATGATATTGCCGACAGTAAATTTCATAATGGAGATGAAACTATTGGTCCAAAAACAGCGAGAGCGTTTTTAGAGGGCGAAAATGCTTCAGAAGACATAATTGCGCATGTTGTCAATATCATCGAAAATATCTCTTATAAAGGCGGAAATTTCGAAAAGAAATTCTCTTCTGTCGAATTGGATATCGTTCAGGATGCAGATCGTTTAGATGCAATTGGTGCAATTGGTGTTGCAAGGGCATTTAATTATGGTGGATTTAAAAACAGAGCTTTGTACAATCCTGAAATTGCTCCAGTAACCAATATGACAAAAGAAGAGTACAAGAAAAACAATGCTCCAACGATAAATCATTTCTACGAAAAGCTTCTACTTTTAAAAGATAAAATGAATACCGAAAAAGGAAAAGAAATTGCTGCAGAAAGACACCATTTTATGGAAACATTTCTTGCGCAGTTTTATGCTGAGTGGGAAGGGGTAAAGTAAGTTCTCAGTTTTCAGTCTCAGTTTTCAATTTTATATTCTATAGAAATACCCAGAACACTTCTACTTTAAATGCCAAGTTATAAGTAATGCAGCAAAAAAGCCTATTGTGAACCATAATAAGCGAGTAACTCTGTTATCTCTAATTATTTCTTTCTTATCTTCTGGTGACATTTTAAATGAATTTTAAAATTTCAAAAATAATATCAAAAAATATACAAATAAGATATTTATGGATTTTAAAATATCATAATAAGACATTTTTTGAAAATGAAAAAGCTTCACAAGATTGATAAATCTCTGTGAAGCTTTTTCATTAAGTTATATTTATAAACTAAAGGTCTAAGCAGGAAAACCTTTGTCCCTTTGAATCTTTGCATCTTTGTCCCAAAAACTAAGAACACCCACAATTTCCATCGCCGCAGTCTTTTTTCTTTTTAGATTTAAAAAAGAATTTTTTGATCAGAAAAGCTACTGCAAATCCTAATATGGCGAAAGCTATAATTTGCTGAATCATAATTTTTATTTTAGAAGTTGATACGCAATTAATGCGGTAAAATAAGCCAGTCCGCTCATTAAGACCAGCTGCATTGCCGGCCATTTCCAAGAATTGGTTTCCTTTTTAGTAATAGCCAAAGTACTGGCACACTGCATAGCAAAAGCATAAAACAACAGTAAAGATATTCCAGTGGCGAAATCAAATACTTTTTTCCCGGTATCTGGACGTATTTCTGCCTGCATTTTGCTTTTTATGGTCGATTCGTTATCCGTATCTCCAACACTGTAAATAGTCGCAAGAGTTCCCACGAAAACTTCACGGGCTGCAAAAGAACTAATTAATGCAATTCCGATTTTCCAATCGTAACCCAAAGGCGCAATTGCTGGTTCGATCGCTCTTCCCATTAATCCGATATAAGAGTTTTCTAGTTTTTGAGAAGCAACTTCGTTTTCAAACTGAGTTTCATCTAAAGTTTTAGTAGCAAATCTTTCTTTTACGATAGACTCAGCTTCGTTAAAATCTTTTCCAGGTCCGTATGAAGCTAAAAACCATAAAATAACCGATATCGCCAAGATGATTTTACCTGCACCAACAATAAATGCTTTTGTTTTTTCTACAACATTAATTCCGACATTTTTTAAAAGCGGCATTTTGTAACTCGGCATTTCGACAACAAAATACGTTTTAGAGTTTAGTTTTAAAACTTTATTCAAAATATAAGCCGATAAAATTGCCGCAACAAAACCTAAAACGTAAAGCGACATTAAGGTTAATCCTTGAAGATTTAAAATCCCGAAAACGCGTTTACTCGGAATTACCAGCGAAATAATAATAGCATACACAGGTAATCTTGCAGAGCAAGTCGTGAATGGCGTTACTAAGATCGTAATAAGGCGTTCTTTCCAATTCTCTATATTTCGAGTAGCCATAATTGCCGGAATCGCACAAGCTGTTCCTGAAATTAAAGGCACGACGCTTTTTCCTGAAAGTCCGAACCTGCGCATTATTTTATCCATTAGAAAAACAACTCGGCTCATATAACCGCTTTCTTCCAGAATCGAAATAAAGAGGAATAAAAAGGCAATCTGCGGAATGAAAATAATAACACCGCCAATTCCTGGAATAATTCCCTGCGACAATAAATCAGTCAAAATACCGCTTGGAAGTTCTGCTGCAACCCAGCTGCTTAAAGAAGCAAAAGTGCTGTCAATGAAATCCATTGGAATAGTTGACCAACTGAAAATTGATTGAAAAATCAAAAATAAAATAGCAAAGAAGATCACGTAACCCCAAACTTTGTGTGTTAAAACGCGGTCCAATTTGGCGCGAATATCTTTGGCCATCGAAGCATCTACTTTTAAACCTTCTTTTAAAACATCATTTATAAATTGGTATCTTTTGATAGTTTCTTTTTGCTGTAAACGCTTTAATTCTGAATGTGATTTTGTTAAAGTGCTTCGAACTTCGTTTCGGTCTAAATTAGAAAAGTTAACATCCTGCGTAATTACCAGCCACAACTTGTACATTAATTGATTGGGAAAAGCATGTTGCAATTTTTGAAAGTATTCAGGATCAATTACTGATGCATTTAAACAAGGTTCGTTTGGAAGAGTTTTATACGACACAATCAATTCTTTTAATTCATCAATTCCTAAACCTTTGCGAGAACTTACTAGGGCGATTTTAGTTTTTAGTTTTTCCTCTAAATACGGAATATCCAAACTAATTCCCTTTCTTTCCATACGATCAGACATGTTAATCACCAATATCGTCGGAATTTCAAGGTCTTTGATTTGTGTATAAATCAGTAAATTTCGTTTCAGGTTTTCAACATCTGTTACTACAACGGCAACATCTGGAAATAATTTGTCATTTTTATTCAGCAAAAGTTCAATAACCACACTTTCATCCATCGAACTTGCATTCAAGCTGTACGTTCCTGGTAAATCAAGAATATTAGCTTTTATATTATGAGGTAGTTTGCAAAAACCTATTTTTTTCTCAACAGTAATTCCAGGATAATTCCCAACTTGCTGGTTAAGACCAGTTAACTGATTAAAAACAGAGGTTTTTCCAGTATTCGGATTTCCGATAAGGGCAACATTGATATTTTGAACACTCATTACAAATTGGTTTTGATAAGTTCAACTTCAATTTCGCGAGCCGTTTCGATACGAATCGCTACATGCGAACCGTTAATATCCAAATATAGAGGATCTCCAAAAGGAGCAATCTGCAGTAATTCAACTAAGCTGCCAGGAAGACAACCCATTTCTAATAATTTCAGTGGAATAAGATCGATATCAAAATCTTTGATAATGGCTTTTTCGCCTTTTTTCAGAGTGTGTATTGTATTTTGCAAGCTTATTTAGATTGAATTTAGATTGCAAAAGTAGGCAATTATTCTTTATTCCAAGGCATTTAACACCTTATCAAATGCTAAATGTTTCTAAAAATAAGGCTTTTTACTCTTGAGAAAGGAAATCGATGTCTTCTAAAAGACGTTTTATGTCTTCTTTGTTTGTTCCGTCATAAAAACCTCTAACGCGGCGTTTTTGATCTACCAAAACAAAATTCTCTGTATGAACCATATCGTACAACTGGTCTGGTCTTCCGAGTTTAACTGCCAAGTACGATTTTCTGGCCATTTTGTAGATTTCTTTTTTATCTCCCGTAACCAAATTCCATTTGCTGTCGACAACGCCATATTTTATAGCGTAGGCTTTTAAAACAGAAACACTGTCAACTTCTGGAAAAACAGTATGCGAAAGCAGCATTACTTTCGGATTGTTTAAAACTGCTTTTTGAACATCAACAAGATTGGTTGACATTTTTGGACAGATAGATCCGCAGGTTGTAAAGAAGAAGTCTGCAACATAAATTTTTCCTTCGTAATTTTTCTGTGTAATGGTATCGCCGTTTTGGTTTACAAATGAAAAATCGGCAATTGTGTGGTATTTGCTTTTATATTGAATGGTACTGTCTACCAATTCAGGATTTACATCGGCTGGATTATAAATTGGCAGTGTCTTTTTAGGTTTTAAGGCAGAGTAAAACAAAGATATCGTAACAACCGAAAACACTATTAAAACAATAAAGAATTTGCGGTATTTGTATAAAAGCGATTTCATAAAAATAATTTGCCGCAAAAATACAAAAAGCAGATTTTAAAAACTTTACTCGAATATTTTTTTAACAGCCTTTTGTAACTTTTACGATCAATATGCAACTAATTGATTAGTTAAAAATTCATGTTTGTGAAATTTATGTGTCTTTATGATTTTCCAGTTAGAATTTTAACACAATTTTAGAAATAATAACAATATGTTTGTATTTTCCCTTAAACCATAAACTTTTATGAAAAAACAATTTGCTAAACCTGTGTTTGGTGTCATATCTGCAATGTTTTCTTTAACAGCAGTTCAAGCCCAAGACGCAGCCTCAAAGGAACCAGGTATCAATGTATCTTATATGGATACTAAAGTTAGCCCAAGTCAGGATTTTTTTAAATATGTAAACGGAACTTGGCTTCAAAAAACAGAAATTCCAAGTGATCGTACAACATGGGGAAGTTTTAATGAGCTGATTAAAAGAACTGACAAAGATGTAATGACAGTTTTAAAAGATGCTTCTAAAAACCCAAAATACAAGTCAAACACTGATCAGGGAAAAGCTGTTAACTTATTCAATACCGTTTTAGATTCTGTTGGAAGAAATAAAAGAGGTATTGAACCACTTAAACCGTATTTGAAAAAAATTGACGCTATTAAAAATGTTGCTGATGTTCAGAAATATTTAGTGGAAATGGAAAAAGAAGGCGGTTCTGGATTTTTCGGAATTTACATTGGAGCTGATGATAAAAACAGTTCTAAAAATTCTGTAAATCTTTCTCCAAGTCAATTGGGTCTTCCAGACAAAGATTACTATACTTCTGATGATAAAGATTCTAAAGAAAAACGTGCTAAATATGAATTACACGTGGCTAGAATGCTTCAGTTTATTGGAGAATCTCCAGAAAAAGCAAAACAAAGCGCTGCTGAAATTTTAGCTTTAGAAACAGAATTATCTCAGCCAAGATTAAACAGAGTTGAAAGACGCGACAGCCGTTTGCAATACAATCCGATGACAATTGCTGATATTCAAAAATTGACGCCGGCAATTAAATGGAACGAATACTTTACTGGTTTAGGAATTACTAAATTAGATACTGTAATTGTAAGCGAACCTAAATATATGACTGCTTTGCAAACTGTTTTTAAAGAAAACAAAGTAGGGCAGTGGAAAGAATATTTGAAATGGGATTTATTAAACAGCGCTGCAAGCCAGCTTTCATCAGATATTGATAATGCTAATTTTGATTTTTACAGCAAAACATTAAGAGGTGCAATAAAACAACTTCCAGCTGAAGAAAGAGCACTTGCTGTAGTAAATCGTAGTGTTGGAGAAGCTCTTGGAAAACTTTATGTAGAAAAATTATTTCCTGCTGAAGCAAAAGAGAAAGCTCAAAAAATGATTCAGAATGTGATTTTGGCTTACAAAAACAGAATCAATTCTTTGACTTGGATGTCTCCAGAAACAAAGGTAAAAGCTGTTGAGAAATTAAATAAAATCACCATCAAAATTGGATATCCTGATAAATGGAAAGATTATTCTGCTTTAACAATTAAGAGCACTGCAGAAGGCGGAACTTATTTTGATAATTCAAAAAATTTATCAAAATGGGCTTTCAAAAAAAGCATCGATAAATTAAGCAAACCAGTTGATAAAACAGAATGGGGAATGTCTCCTCAAACGGTAAATGCATATTACAATCCGTCTTATAACGAAATTGTATTCCCTGCAGCAATCTTACAACCGCCATTTTACAATTACCAAGCTGACGAAGCTGTTAATTATGGTGGAATCGGTGCTGTAATTGGACACGAAATTTCTCATGGATTTGATGATTCTGGTGCACGTTACAACGCTGAAGGAAATCTAGTAGATTGGTGGACAGATGAAGATTTGAAACAATTTACAGCTCTAGGAACAGATTTAGCAAATCAATACAGCGCGCTTGAGCCATTGCCAGGAGTGCATGTTGATGGTCATTTTACTTTAGGTGAAAACATTGGAGATTTAGGCGGAATCAATGCTGCTTATGATGGTTTACAATTGTACCTAAAAGAAAATGGTAATCCAGGTTTAATCGACGGATTTACGCCAGAACAACGTTTCTTTATTTCTTGGGCTACCGTTTGGAGAACGAAAACTAGAGACGAAGCGATCAAAAACCAAGTAAAAACAGATCCTCACTCTCCAGGAATGTACAGAGCTTATGTGCCAATTCAGAACGTTGATGCTTTCTACAAAGCTTTCGATATTAAGAAAGGTGATAAAATGTATGTTGAACCAGAAAAACGAGTTAAAATCTGGTAATCGATTTTAATAATATAAAAAGGGCGGTTTCGAATTTCGGAACCGCCCTTTTGCTTTACTATTTTATTCGTTTTTAAACTTGAGATATGAGTTATTATTCCCAGTTATCATTCCGTAAGAATTTTTCGTCGGTAGAAAAAATATTGACGAACCCATTTATTTACGTTCCGTAGGAACGTTTGATATAAATTTTTACCGATCAAATGTTCCTTAGGAACATCATTGTGCTGTTATTTCAAATTACTATAAATGTAAGCTTCAATAGCTTTCAATTCTTCATCAGACATTGACTGCGTAATTGCAAAATTGGTTTTCATAACCTCAAACTGACTCGGGTCGACAATTGGTTCTCCTTTTCCTTTTAAGAAAGTCACAATATCGCCATTTTTATCTTTGTAGATTTTGGCAATTTCTTTAATACTTGGTCCAATCACTTTTTGATCAGGCTGATGGCATGCAACGCAGTTCCCAGTTCCTTCAAAAATTTGTTTTCCAAGTTCTTCTGGAGTTTTGGCTTTCGCCGATTCTCCTTCAGAATACGATTCTGTTGTTGAGGTATTGGTCTCAGAACTTTCTTTTTTACAAGAGGCAAACGCTAAAACGGCAGCTAATAATAAAACCTTTTTCATCTTATTTATTTAGTAAAACTGCTGCTTCTTTTGCGAAATAAGTCGAGATAATACTAGCGCCCGCACGCTTAATGCAATATAGTTGCTCTATCATAATTTTGTCATGATCCAGCCATCCTCTTTCTGCTGCTGCCTTTACCATTGCGTACTCGCCAGAAACTTGGTAAACCGCTACAGGAACATGAACAGTGTTTTTTACTTCGCGGACAATATCCAAATACGCAATTCCAGGTTTTACCATTACGATATCTGCACCTTCTTCAACGTCTAATAATGCTTCACGAATTCCTTCAATTCGGTTAGCATAATCCATTTGGTATGTTTTTTTATCTTTAGGAATATCTTGTGTGTCAACTGGAGCAGAATCTAAAGCATCGCGGAAAGGTCCGTAAAATGCCGAAGCATATTTTGCACTGTAACTCATAATTCCCACATTATGATGTCCGTTTTCTTCTAATGCTTTTCTTATCGCCAAAACGCGTCCATCCATCATGTCGCTTGGCGCTACGAAATCGGCACCAGCTTCTGCGTGGCTTAAGCTCATACGAGTTAATGCGTCAACAGTGGCGTCGTTTATTAACTGGCCTTTTTCGATAATTCCGTCATGACCATAAATAGAATACGGATCAAGAGCCACATCTGGCATAACGATCATTTCTGGAACAGCATCTTTAATTGCGCGGATAGTTTGCTGCATTAAACCGTCTTTGTTCCAAGCTTCAGTTCCTTTATTGTCTTTTAAGTTGTCGCTTACTTTTACATAGATGTTTACCGCTTTAATACCTAAATCCCAAGCTTCTTTAACTTCTTTGATCGTGTTGTCCAGCGAATGGCGGTAACTTCCCGGCATTGACGGAATAGCCGATTTAATGTCTTTTCCTTCTGCAACAAACATAGGAAGCATAAAATCCTGCGGACTTAAACTGGTTTCACGAACTAGAGAACGAATAGATTCATTGGTTCTTAAACGACGGTTTCTTTGTAATGGAAACATATAAATTTAGATTTAGATTTAGATTTCAGATTGCGACCTGATTTTGAAAGCAGATTGATTAATCTTTATTTCTAAAATTGATGTTGTTCTTTTTTTGTTTTTGTAGATTTTTACTTTTTATGAAAGTGCTGCAAAGTTAAAGAAAAAGGAACAGAATAAGGAGTTTACGCTAATAGAGAATGAGTTAATATTATCTAAAAATTTGGCTATATATTGTTATTTGAAGTAGATTTGCGAAATTAGGAAAAATCTTATATTGTAATTAAGATGAAAAACATTACGGAATTAAACACAATATTATATAGTTCAAACTTTACTAAGTTTAAAGATGCTCTAAATGATTATAACATTCATGAGGAAGATAACTTTGGAAATAATATACTTCATTGTTATATCAAAGAATCTAAAAATTTGGAAATGAATTATAAAGATGTTATAGATATTATATTATCTAAAGGTCTTAATATTAATGAGAAACAAACTAAAGGAGCTTTTAAAAGAAGTCCATTGCATATTGCAGTTTTTATGAAGCTTGAAAATATTACAAACTATCTAATTGATTTAGGAGCAGACTTAAATTCAACAGATACAAATGGTAATTCAATTTTATGGACAGCCGTTATGTGGTATCGTGACCAAAATGGGAATTTTATCGAAAAACTTATTGAGAAAGGAGCAGATATACATAAAGAAAATAATAATGGAATTAGCGCTTTTTCTTTAGCTCATTCTATTAGCAATTCTGATGTTAAGAAATTTTTTAAGTGAATAAATGATGCAGGCAAAGATTAAATTTTTTTGCTTTGAGAATTAACATTATGAATCACAGTTGCGCGCACGGATTGCAAATCTGAGCGATCGGAACAATTCTTTTAAGAAAGACTTTAGGATTATTTATTGAATAAATTAAAGTTGAAAGAACTTAAATACCTTTTACCGTACGCATCTTGCTCCGTGGATATCAAATTAAAACAAAAAATAATATGGAAATATTTTTAAATGGAAGAATCGGTGGAACTCCGCATGTAAATTTTGAAAACGTACACAGTACAGTAATTAATTTTAGAAAAAAAATAAAGCAAAATTTCCTTCCCGTTGATTTGGGAAAAGATATTGAAATCATAACATTCTTGCTTTTTTTAAATGGGGATATTGCAAGTTTTTATGAGTCAACCGGTGTTTATAATATAAAATATCTAAAAAAGAATAAGAAAATTTTAATTGATTTGTGTATTGATGAATTATCTTGGACTGGCAATGAATCGGAAAATGAAAACATTTTTTTTACTAATTTGGAGAATTTATTGCTAGAAACGGCTGATAAAATTGCTGTGAAATTTGAAAAAGAGAAATTAGATTTTGATATAAAGAAATTTCAAAATGTAATTAAGAGTATTATCAAAAATTAAATATAAATTTCTACTTGTTTTTTAAGATTACTCCCAAGAATTTAGAAGAAATAAGGTTTTTAAAATATTTCCGTCTAAATTTGTCTAATGAAGAAATTTCTCGCTTTATTTTGCTGTTTGCTCCTAACAAGTTGTTTTGAGATAACAGAAAGAATCAAACACCACGACGATCAAAGTGGCGAATATACTCTTATGATCGACTTTTCTCGATCTTGGTTTAAGACCAAATCTGCAATCTGGCTGGAAGAAGTCGATGGCGTTAAAATCCCAAACGAACAGGAAATTGCACAAAAACTGGAAGACTTTAAATCTAAAGCTTCAAAAATTGAAGGAATTTCAAACGTTACCACAAAAACAGATTTTGACAATTACGTTTTCATCATCAAACTCAATTATGCTAATCTAAAAGCATTAAATGCTGTTGTTAATACAATCAACAATCAGCGTGATCAAATTCACTTTAGCGGAAGCGGCAAAAATTTTGAAAGAATAGCCTCTTATCCAATTCCAGAAAAAGTCATAAACGACCCGAAGAAAAAGAAAGACCTTGAAGAAGCCAGCATTATCGCTATTTATAGTTTTGACAAAGACATTCTTTCTGTAAACAATTCAAACAGTAAAATTTCTGCAAACAAAAAGACCGTTTTTTTAAAACAAAGTATGTACAGTGTTCTTAAAAAATCGACCCTCATGAATAATACCATCCAATTAAAGCCTTAATTATGAAGCATTTTTACACCCTATTTTTATTATTCGCCACGTATTTGACTTTTGGTCAGATCAATACATCCAAATACGATTATTTTGTACAATTCAACGGAAGCCAGCTTTCTAAAAAAGTAAGTGTTTCAGAAGTTCTAAATCATCCGTTAGTAAGCAAATACAGCAGTAAAAGACCAGATTTTGATTTCAGTAAATATACTTCGCTGATACATTTAGATCAGAAAATAACAATTCACGGCAGTTTCATGGATAGTGTTCCGTATTACCAAGTTACTATTCCCATAAAAAGTAAAGAGGCACTTAAACAATTTTTAATCAAAGAATTTAAGATCGACAATAGCAATGATTCAATTGCGGGAATTGAAGATTTCGGGAATTATTCTGTTTTTACGCCAAAAGGTAAAAAGAGATCCATGGTTTGGAATGATAATTATCTGGTTGTATTAGAATTAACGAAACGATTTTCTAAAAGTGCTTATGATTTACAGCCGCCAGTTGTAACCGATTCTATTTATTCTGACGAAAGTTATACAGATCCTGCAGCTGTTCCAGAAAATGAAGTACAAATTGTTGAGGCACCAAGAGTAATTGATGTACCTGCAGCAATGGAAAACTCGGCTCAAGAAGAATATCTGTACGATGGAAATCCTTATGAAGAATATACTTTGCAGCAAGCAGAATTTGATCGAAATCTTGCTCAAAAGCAAAGTGAAATTATAAAAGAATTATTTGAAAATGGTTTTACGGCGCCAAGTTCATCCAAAATAAACGAGTCGGCAGATATTTCGTCTTGGGTAGATTATGGCGGAGCAATTTCGAGTTTATACTCAGCATACAGTTATCCGACGGCTATATTTGGCGGTTATGATAAATTCCTGCCAATGCAGAAAAATTTCGGAAATTTTATAAAAGGAATTAATGTTGATTTCTATTTTGATAATGACAATGCGAGAATCGAAGAAGTTATTGAATATTCTAAAGAGATTGCAGCGGTAGTTAATAAAATAAGCGATAGAAAAATCAATAAAAATATTTTTAATTATTTCCCGTCTGAAAAGCCATTGGCTTTCGCATCTTATCATATTAATACAAAAGCAGCTTTAGAAAGTTTTCCGTCTTTAACTTCCGAAATACTCCAGAATCCAAAATTTGGAAAAGAAGATATTACAATAATTACAGATTTGATTACTACAATTGTTGATGAAGAAGCCACTGCGAAACTTTTTGACGGTGATTTAAGCGCGTTTTTGTACGGAATGAAAGATGTTGAGGTAATGACCAAAAAGTACGGGTACGACGAAAATTATGAAGAAACGGTGACGGAAGAAAAAGTAAAAAAATCAATTCCGTTATTTTCTGTAATTTTTACTTCGACGCATCCAACATTTGGAGATAAACTTTTGCAACTGGGCGTACGCAAAAAAGTATTAATTCAAAACGGGAATCATTATCAGATTGTTGGAACAAAAGAGTTTGGTGATATTTTTATCCTGAAAGACAAAGAGGTTGTCGTTGTTGCCAACACAATGGATTATTTTAATACTGGAAAAGGCTCTTTTATAAAAGAAACAAAGAAAGACTTGAGTAAAAATTACATCTTCGGAAAACTGAATATTGCACAAACCGTAAATGCATTTGGTAAAAATGCAAAAGAATCAGATTTGATTCGATTCAATAAAATTTCGGCTCAGTTTTCAGACATTACAACAGAATCGCCTAAGAAACTAATCGATAATAAATTGAAATTCATATTCAAATTAAACGCTCTAAAATCTGATAAAAACATCATTTTACAAACATTAGATTTGGCAGACGAGATGACTTCGAAATAATCTTGGTTATAATAAAAATTCAAAAGCCCGAAAATTAGATTTTCGGGCTTTTTTTATACCATAAAATGATTTTTTTTATGTGATCGAAGCCTCATAGATTTCTTTGATTGTTTTGCCCAGTACGGCATTAAAATCATCATCAGACTGTCCAGCAGAAAGACCTTCGGATAATGCTCTTGAAAAACTGGCAATCAATCCGTGGTTTTGAGCGAGTTTTTCATTGGCCTCTTCTCTCGAATATCCGCCAGACAAAGCCACAACACGCACCACATGCGGATTCGATATCAGCTCTTTATAAAAATCATTTACTGTTGGGATAGAAAGTTTGAGCATTACTTTTACCTCTTTGTCTAAAGAATTAAGCTGTTTTAGGATTTCTTGTTTTAGAATTGCTTCAGATTTTTCTTTGTCAGCACTGTAAATATCAATTTCAGGTTCAATAATCGGAATAAGCCCTTTATTAAAGATTTGTAAACCTACTCTAAATTGCTGTTCTACAATATCGCGTATCCCATCAGGATTTGCTTCTTTAATTACCGAGCGCATTTTGGTTCCAAAAATATTGCGTTCTACAGCTCTTGTCAGTAAGTCATCTAAATTTGGAATTGGTTTCATCAATTGTACGCCGCTGGCAAGATCAGTAAGTCCTTTATCTACTTTTAAAAACGGAACTATATTTTTTTTCTCCCACAAATAATCAGCAGTCCATTGACCGTCGATTTTACGGTCCATAGTATTTTCAAATAAAATCGCACCGAGAATATAGTCACTTTCAAAAGCAGGACTTTTAATAATCCTGGTTCTCATTTCATGTACAAGTGTGTACATTTCTTCATCATTTGAGTAGCTGCTTTCCTGAACGCCATATTGCGATAAAGCTTTTGGTGTACTGCCGCCGCTTTGATCTAATGCCGCGATAAATCCTTTTCCGGAATGCATGCGATTTAATTGGTCTTCATTCACATTTTCCATAATAATGAAATTTTAATTTGTAATAAATACCTGTTAAATTAAGCAATTTTTGTCGTATTTCTTGCTTTAAGGTCTGAGATTTCTCAAAGCCCGATTTTATCATTGACTTTATCGTAAACTTCTTTTACTTTTTTTGGAGGATCAAATCGGTAGCCTACAGAAAATCTTAAAGTAGCAATATTATCATTTAACCGTGGATCGACTTTTTCGTCTTGAGCAAAACCTACGGTATTAAGACTTGCGAAAGCAAAGAAACGATCGTTATTATAAGCCAGCTTTAAATTAAAATCTGCTTGATATAAGGCAGAAGTATCTCCGTCGACATCATTAATTCCAGCGCCCAAAGCAATTCCAGCACCAATTAAAACGCGGTCGCTGATTACAAAGTTATAGAAATAAGAAGGTGCTAAAGTAAACACGTAGAAATCTCCAGGAGAAGAATCCGGAGTGTTTAAGTCTAAATTGGTGTAATAAAAGGAGAAAGTCGGAATAAAACTTCCAGAACTCTTAGTCTGCCATTCGTTTTGACTGACCAACGTTTTAAAAGAGAATTTATCATTGAAAATATAAGATGTCGATCCGCCGATTTTCGTAGTACGCATATTGGGAAGCTGTGCATTTATATTATTTTCGCTGATATAAAATCCTTTTTGATTAATGAAAGTAAACGACTGCATCCATTTTTTATAATAAAAACGGGTGTTAAAATTAAAATTCTTGGAATGAGAATCGCCTTTATTGCCACCCAAAAATTTAGGAGCGAAACCAAGACTAACATCAATAATTTTATAATTTAAATTAAAACCAATCTGCTCTCTCCTGTTCGGAATTAAATCGACATATATTTTCGGTTCCTGACCATCCGAAGCAATCTGGAAACTATTTGAAGTATCTAAATAATAAATACTGACAGTAATTTTATCATCATAAGATTTAAAATACGGATTATGCAACGAATCGTTTTGAGCAAAACAACCCAAAATGCAGGCAAAAAACGCTATGTAAATCAGTTTTAATTTCATATTTATAATAACAATTACTCGATATATAAAGAGCTCAAGCGGAGCAAAATATTTATAGCTAAAAATAAGTAGTTAAGATAAAAACTCCAGCGGAGCGATATATTATTTTAAATTGACATCATCAAAAAGATATTCATTTTTGAAATCAATATTAAACAATTTTAAAAACGCAATATATTCTTCTCTGAATGTTTTTGTTTTGTGATGCTCTTCTTGATTTTCAATGTATTTAATAACATTGGTCAATTGCGAATGTCCATAAGAAAAAGCACCAAAACCTGTCTGCCATTCAAATTTTCCATTTATCCATCTTTGTTCATTTATGAATTTGGATGAATTTGTTTTTATAACCCTCACTAAATCCGATAATGATACATCTGGTTTTATTCCAACTAAGATATGAATATGATCTGGCATTCCGTTAATTGCAATCAGTTTTTGTTTTTGATTGGCAATAATTCCTGAAATATATTTATAAATTTCATCTTTTTTATTGGAGGAAATTAAATTTTGCCTTCCTTTTACAGCAAATACAATTTGAATATACAGTTGAGAATAGGTGTTTGCCATAATTATAATTATTAATTGGTAAAGCTAATTAATAATTTTATTTTGTAGGATAAATATTTCTTATTGTCAAAATAAAATATGTCGTGTTGCTATATGTTTCGATCTGATGGAGCTTTTTTCGAGGAGGATAAATTATTGCTATAAATATGTCGCTCGCTGGAGCTTTGTCTGAAAGAAGGTGAATTATTCCTATAAATATGACGTGCCTTGCTGTAAATATTTCGCTCCGCTGGAGCTTTATCGAGGGTGTATGAATTTGTTGCTATAAATATTTCGCTCCTCCAGAGCTTTTCAACCAATATAAATTATCAAACCCTAGTTCCAAAGGAACGAAATATCTATTATAGTTTAATATTTCCCCTTCATTGGATTCTTTTATATCCAAATATAAGTTTGCAAAAGTCCAGTCCCAGAGGGACGAGATATTTATAGAGAAATTAGAAGGGATATGGTTCAAAAGCTCCAGCGGAGCGAAATAAATTTATTAACAATAAGGTCGCTTTACCATGATACAGATTAATTATTTTTAAAATATTTCCGCTATGTTAGATCTTTTATATCCAAATATAAATTTAGCAAAAGTCCAGTCCCAGAGGGACGAGATATTTATAGAGAGATTACAAGATATGGTTCAAAAGCTCCAGCGGAGCGAAATAAATTTATTAAACAATAAGGTCGCTTTACCATGAAACAGATTAATTATTTTTAAAATATTTCCGCTATGTTAGTTCTTTTATATCCAAATATAAATTTATCAAAAACCAGTCCCAGAGGGACGAAATATTTATAGCAAAAATTACAAGATATTGCTCAAGAGCTCCAGCGGAGCGAAACAAAATTAGGGGTATGAATTTATCTAAAACATTAAACCCAATCAATAGGATTTTCCAATACATTAAGCAATTTTTCTTCCTTGCTTCCTGCTTCTGGATGATGATCATAAACCCACTGCACATGTGGAGGCAAACTCATCAAAATACTTTCAATTCTTCCGTTGGTTTTTAATCCGAATAAAGTTCCTTTATCGTGCACTAGATTAAACTCCACATAACGGCCACGTCGAATTTCCTGCCATGTTCTATTTTTTGGAGTATATTCTAAATTTTTTCTTTTTTCCACAATCGGAACATAAGCTTCAAGGAAACTATTTCCAACTTCGGTTACGAAATTGTACCAATCTTCCATCGACATTTGCTCATTTGCTTTGCAATAATCAAAAAACAAACCGCCAAGTCCGCGGGCTTCATTTCTGTGAGCGTTCCAAAAATAAGAATCGCATTGTTTTTTATATTTTGGATAAAACTCTGGATTGTGTTTGTCGCAGGCTGTTTTACACGTTTGATGAAAGTGTTTTGCATCTTCCTCAAACAAATAATACGGCGTTAAATCCTGTCCGCCACCAAACCATTGTTGAATTACTTTTCCAGACTCATCGTACATTTCGAAATATCTCCAATTGGCGTGGACAGTAGGAACCATAGGGTTTTTCGGGTGAATGACCAAACTTAATCCACAGGCAAAGAAATCTGCTTCGCCAACGCCAAACATTTTCTGCATTGTTTCCGGAAGCTTTCCGTGAACGGCTGAAATGTTTACACCGCCTTTTTCGAAAACTCCCGAGCCTTCGGGACCGTTTTCAATAACGCGAGTTCTTCCACCGCCGCCTTCTGGACGTTTCCAAAGATCTTCACGGAATTTTGCAGTTCCGTCAACAGCTTCTAATCCAGCGCAGATTTGGTCTTGTAAATTTTGTATGTATGCGTAAAATTTATCTTTCATTGTAATTATTTTTTGGCTTTCGCCGAAGCAATTTTAGTATTTATTCCAAAAGAAAAATCCTTGCTTTCCTGCTGAATATATTGGTAAATGGCTAAAGCTTTATCTTCAAAATTATAATTTTCGACTTTTGAAAAATCAATTAAAAAATCAGCAAATTGTTCCAATTGATTAAAATCTAAATGACAGCGAACGAGTAATGTTATCAATTCTTCATTTTGATAATCAACCAGCGTTTGAATATTTAAGCCAAATTCTTTTAACTGATTTTCAATATCCAATTTTGCGTCATTTGTCAAAGGCTGAGGTACAAAGTCCAGAGCGCGCAATGTTTTCAGGACATTGTCAATTCTTATACTTTCTTCGTCTCTTAAACCTTTGTTTAGCATATTTTTCTAAAATTATCTTTTGCTGATCGTTGTTTTTTGGAAAGTCATAATAGGTTTTCTTTGAAAATTGGAGTTTTCTTTTTGTCCTATTTTTTTAATAGTTCGATAAATAAAATATAAGACCGGCAGAGAATAATATATAAACCCCATACAAATTGGCACATAAGGCTTTTCTATAAATAATCCGCTAGATTTAACGGTTTGAAAATAATGAGACTTTTCTAAAAACTCTTCTGTCAAACCAAACGGTGGAATTATGGCATTTCCTATGCAAACAGCCAAAATTAAGAAAAAATAGAAAACTGCTTTTAGAGCAGATTTTCCCATTTGTAATGCTCTTACTTCTGGAGAAACATTTGAAAAGGCAAATCGCATCCTGTTTAAAACCGTCAACAAATAAATATACAAAATATTGGTATTTACTACAGATTCATTAAAACCAAAAGCAAACAATCCATACAATGGAAAAAATACAAAGAGAGACCATTTTTTGGGTATTACTGCCATGAAAACTCCCGAATGCACCATTATAAACTCAAAAGCCATTAAAATTGCCAAATCATTGATCAGACTCACAGGATGTTGTTCAGGATGCGTCCAAACCATGAAAAACACATAAGCATAATAGGCTTGAAATCCATATTCTACAAATGAAAACGGCGAATTTCTATTAAAGTTTATATTGGCAAACATAGATTTAGGTTTAAGTTCTCAGTCACAGTTTTCAGTCGCAGTCAAGCTGAATACTGCGACTGAAAACCGAACACTAATTTCCGTATTCCTTCACCGCGTCTATAAACGCTTTTGCGTGATCTACAGGGATATTTGGTAAAATTCCGTGACCTAAATTTACAATATATTTGTCTTTTCCAAACTCGTCGATCATTTCGTGAACCATTTTTTTGATGGTTGGAATTGGGGAAAGTAATCTTGACGGATCAAAATTTCCTTGTAAAGTAATGTTTCCGCCAGACAAATAACGAGCGTTTCTAGCCGAACAAGTCCAGTCTACTCCAAGTGCAGAAGCCTTACTTTTACTCATTTCGCCAAGCGCAAACCAGCATCCTTTTCCGAAAACAATAACCGGTGTAATTTCAGCTAAACCATCAACGATCTGGTTGATATATTTCCATGAAAACTCTTGATAATCAACAGGAGAAAGCATTCCTCCCCAAGAATCAAAAATCTGAACAGCATTAACTCCCGATTTTACTTTTTCTTTTAAGTATAAAATTGTTGTGTCTGTAATTTTTTGCAATAATGTATGCGCTGCAACTGGATTTGAAAAACAAAAACCTTTTGCAGTATCAAAGCTTTTAGAGCCTTTTCCTTCAACAGCATAACAGAAAATTGTCCAAGGCGAACCAGCGAAACCAATTAAAGGCACTTCGTCGTTCAGCATTTCTTTAGTCAATTTAACAGCATCAAAAACATAACCCAAAGTTTCATTTACATCTGGAACAATAACTTGATTTACCTGTTCCATTGTACGGATTGGATTTGGAATAATTGGTCCTAAATTGTCTTTTAATTCTACGTGAATTCCCATTGCACGAGGAACAACTAAAATATCCGAAAACAAAATCGCTGCGTCTGGAGCAATTCTGCGAATTGGCTGTACTGTAATTTCGGCCGCAAGTTCTGGAGTTTCACATCTTGTGAAAAAATCATATTTATCACGTAAAGCTCTAAATTCAGGTAAATATCTTCCTGCCTGGCGCATCATCCATACTGGCGGACGTTGAACTGTTTCTCCTTTTAATGCTTTTAAAAATAGGTCGTTTTTTAACATTTTTTTCTTGCTTTAGGCTTTAAGCTTTAGGCTTTAAGCTGTTTTAACTATGATTTTTTGCTTCTGGCTTTATCGCCTAAAGCTTACTGCTTTAATTATTTATATTCGTGAATTACGTCTTCGATTACATCTTCAACTGTTGGTTGATCTGCAACGATGATATTCTTTGTTATTTTTGATAAAGCTTCTGCCGTTGTATCGCCAATGCAGAAACAGATTTCTTTTTTAATTGTATTCTCTTTCAAATAACTTTCAACGCCAGACGGACTAAAAAATAAGATTGCATCAACAGCTGTCTTTATTTTTTGTGGCTGTAAAGAGGTGTCGTAAACCTGAATTTCGTTGAGTTGTATGCCAGCTTCTTTTAAGGCATTTGGCAAAGTATCTCTTCTAAGGTTACCGCTGAAAAAAGTATAACTTTCATTTCTGTAAATTAAAGTGATAATTTCGGCCAAATCAGATGCGTAACCTGTGTAAGCCACAACATTAAAACCATTATCGCTTAAAAGCGATTTGGTTTTAAGGCCAACGCAATACACATTTTTTTTCTTTAACTGCTCTGAGTCGGGATGAGATAAAACGCTGTGAACAGCATTCTGACTCGTGAAAATAAGACTTTCGTTGAGGTTTTTAAATTCGAAAGGCTTGTTTTCAGTTTTAATGAAATCGGCTTCGATTAGATCAAAGCCGCCTTTTTTCAACTCTTCTTTTTGAAGAGGAGATAATATTTTAGTAGATAATATCTGAATTGATTTCGCCATTACTTTTTCAGGGATTCTTTAATCTTTTGCATTAATTCCGTTCCGCCATTATTCAAAATCTCCTGTGCCGAATGAAAACCTAATTTTTTCCATTCTGAAATATCGACTGTTTTATTGATTTCTAATTTTTGTTTTCCGTCAATAGAAAGTAAAACACCTTGAAAATGCAAAGTATCTTCATCTTCATTGTAAGTTACCAAAGCTCCAATTGGAGCAGTACAACCGCCTTCGAGTGTTCTTAAAAACTGACGTTCGATATAAGTGCAGATTTCAGTTTCGATATGATTTAACTGCGAAAGTGCATCAAGGGTATAATTGTCGTTTTCCATTGCTACAACAAGCATTGCTCCTTGTGCCGGCGCGGGAATCATCCAATCTAAATTTATGTAATTTTCAGGTTTTAAGTTGATGCGCTCCAAACCTGCAGCGGCAAAAACAGCTCCGTCCCAATCATTATCCTGAAGTTTCTGCATACGGGTATTCACGTTTCCGCGTAAATCAACTACAGTATGGTTTGGATATTTGTTAAACCACTGTGCCTGGCGTCGTAAACTTCCTGTTGCAATCGTGCTTGGTTTATCTCCAAAATCAGCATTTCCTTTGTGAACCAAAATGTCTAAAACATTTGCTCTTTCTAAAACAGCCGCTTGAACAATTCCTTTTGGTAAAGCAGTTGGAACATCTTTCATAGAATGCACCGCAATATCAATATCGCCATTAATCATGGCAATGTCCAGCGTTTTTGTAAAAATTCCTGTTATACCAAGTTCATAAAGCGGTTTATCCAGAATAATATCGCCTTGAGATTTTACAGCAACAATTGAGGTTTTATACCCCAAATCGTTTAATTTCTTTTCTACAGTATGTGCCTGCCAAAGTGCTAATTCGCTGTCACGAGTTCCAATTCTGATTGTTTTTTCAGCCATGTTATGTTTCTTGAACCATATAAGTTATATAAGTAAATTTAAGTAGTTTGGGTAAAAACACAGTTTTTAAATGAACTTATATAACTTATTTGGTTTAAAATTTTATTTAAGATGCTTTTATTTTGAAGACTTTCTCGATCCATTCGATGCTTTCATCGACCATGGTATCGTCGTCTTTTAAATGATTTGCGAAATGAGTAGTGATTTTCTGGATGATTCTGTTGCTTATGATTTCAGCTTGTGCTTCATTAAAATCAGCGATTTTTTTACTTTGGAAATCTAATTCAGAAGCTTTGATCGCGTTCAATTTGTCTTTTAAAGCATTGATGGTCGGCGCAAATTTTCGGCCTTTCATCCAAACAACGAACTCTTCTTTGATTTCTTCGATGATTGCTTCCGCAGCAGGAATGTGTAATTTTCTATTTTCCAATGTTTCATCTGTCAATTGAGACAAATAATCCATGTGAATTAAAGTTACGCCTTCTAATTCTTCTACGTTTTCGTTAACGTTTTTCGGAATCGACAAATCCAGAATCAATAAAGGTTTTTTAAGATTTAAAATAGCTTTGTCAACTGTTGGGTTTTGAGCACCAGTTGCTACAACAACAACGTCTGCCTTTTGAAGTTCTAAATGTAATTCAGAATAATCTTTAACAATCAAATTTAGTTTTCCAGCTAATTTCTCAGCTTTGTCTTTAGTTCGGTTGATTAAAGTAATATGTTCGTTTTTAGTATGTTTTACTAAATTCTCGCAAGTATTTCTTCCAATTTTTCCTGTTCCGAAAAGTAAAATATTTTTATTGCTGATATCCTCCACATTTTTAAGAATGTATTGAACTGATGCAAAAGAAACAGAAGTTGCACCAGAGCTAATTTCGGTTTCAGTTTTAATTCTTTTACTTGCCTGAATCACCGCGTTAACCAATCTTTCCATAAAAGCATTGGCTAAGCCCATTGATTTTGAATGGATAAAAGAAGTTTTGATTTGAGATATAATTTCAAAATCGCCTAAGATCTGACTGTCTAAACCAGTTCCTACGCGAAATAAATGATTGATTGCTTCTTGATTTTTATAAACGAAACCAACTTTTTGAAAAGCGTCAACAGAACCATTGCTGTTGTCGCAGATCAATTTGATTAATTGAAATGGATGTTCTGCAAAACCATAAATTTCGGTTCTGTTGCAGGTTGAAGTGACAATTAAACTTTCTATTCCTTCAGTTTTAGCTTGTTCCAGCAAACGCGTTTTCGCCACTGCGTCCAAACTAAATTGACCTCTGACCTCAGCATCAGCTTTTTTATAACTCAGACCAACTGAGTAAAAATAAAGGTGTTTCGGTACGTTATTGTTTTCCATAAATTCACTTTCATAAAAGTGCAACAAAATTATTACTATACTATTGATAAAAGTAACGCTGAAAGTACTTTTTGTATCGCTGCATGTTTTTTTAATTCTAAACATCTGTTTTTATGCAAAAAGCAGTACTTTTGTAGCAAAATCAAGTCGTTTGAAACGATTTGTTTAGAGTCATTCTAAATAACATTTTAACGAAGGTTTGATTTTAGTCCAAAAAAAATATCGCTATGAGTTCTCAAGAAGTTATAAAAATTGAAGACGACTTTACGCTGATTCGTTTTCAAAACGATGGTTCTGAGCCTTTTTATGCACAGCACGAAATAGGTACCGGCCTGATACAGTTTCACTTCGGGATAAAAGGCAACGCCAAATTTTTGTTCAACCAAGGCAATTATGCTTTAGAATTGAAAGAAGAAAAATCGCTGCTTTTGTATAATCCGCAGAAAGAATTACCGCTTAATTTAGAATTGGCACCAAACTCTTGGGTGATTTCTGTAATTGTTTCCATCAAAAAATTTCACGCGTTGTTTTCTGCAGAAGCCGATTATATTACTTTTTTAAGTCCTGATAATAAGGATAAAAAGTATTATAACGAAGGAAATATTAGTCCGTCGATGGCAATTGTTTTGAGTCAGTTGTTTCATTACAATCTTCATCCATCCATAAAAAACCTTTATTATAAAGGAAAAGGATACGAATTGTTGAGTTTGTATTTTAACAGAACCGAAGATCCAAACGCAGAACAATGTCCGTTTTTAATTGATGAAGATAACGTTCTGAAAATTCGAAGAGCCAAAGAAATCATCATTGCGAATATGGCCGAACCGCCAGGATTGCAAGAATTGGCAGATGAAATTGGTCTGAATTTGAAGAAACTCAAAATGGGTTTCAAACAAATTTACGGTGATACGGTTTATGGTTTCCTTTTCGATTACAAAATGGACTTCGCTCGAAAACTTTTAGACAGCGGTTCTTATAATGTAAACGAAGTGGGGTTGAAAATTGGCTACAGCACCGGAAGTCACTTTATCGCAGCATTCAAGAAAAAGTTTGCCACAACTCCAAAAAAATATTTGATGTCTATTAATGCGAATGTTTAAGCATGACGTAAGAACCAGAGATCTAATATTATAAAATCAAACGTTCCTACGGAACGTTATTCTGTGTAGATATTTAAAGTTACCAACGAAATGTTCCAACGGAACATAAAAAAGATGAATCTTTGGTGAAAATGTTCCGATAGGAACATCTCATTGGTAGAAAAAAAAATTAAATGTTTTTTGCGTTCCATAGGAACGATTGATTTAAGAGAATCAATTTTATAAATAAGAACATAATTAAAAAGTAATAATTATCATATTTCTAAAAAGCAGCAAGTTCTACTTTTGACGAAATTTTAAAAACAAATAAAATGCTTAAAGCCTAAAGCTTAAAGCCTAAAGCAAAAAAACAATAATGAAAGGCGTATTATTAGTAAACTTAGGATCTCCAGAAAGTCCAACACCAAAAGATGTAAAACCATATTTAGACGAATTTTTAATGGATAAATACGTGATTGATGTTCCGTATTTATTACGAGCATTATTGGTTCGCGGAATTATTTTGAGAAAAAGACCTGAGGAATCAGCGCACGCTTACGCGAAAATTTGGTGGGAGGAAGGTTCTCCATTAGTAGTTCTTTCTGAAAGAATGCAGAAAAAAGTACAGCCTTTGGTAAATGTTCCGGTTGCATTAGCAATGCGTTACGGAAGCATGACAATCGAAAAAGGACTTCAGGAATTGCATGATAAAGGTGTAGATGAAGTAATGCTTTTTCCTTTATATCCGCAATATGCAATGGCTTCGACTTTGACTATTTTAGTAAAAGCAGAAGAAATCCGTAAAAAGAAATTTCCAAACATGAAATTTACGGATGTTCCAGCATTTTACAACAAACCAGATTACATCAAGAATTTGGCAGATTCAATTCAGAAACATTTAGTTGGTTTTGATTACGATCATTTATTGTTTTCTTACCATGGAATTCCAGAACGCCATATTCGCAAAACTGATGTAACCAAATCGCATTGTAAAATCGACGGTTCTTGTTGTAACACACCTTCCGCTGCGCATGATTTTTGCTACCGCCACCAATGTTATGAAACAACAAAACAAGTTGTAAAATTATTAGGACTTCCAGAAGATAAATACAGTTTAACTTTTCAATCGCGTTTGGCGGGCGACAAATGGTTAGAGCCTTACACGGATGTTGAAATCGATAATATGCCTGCAAAAGGAATCAAGAAATTGGCGGTTGTCACACCAGCTTTCGTTTCAGACTGTTTAGAAACTCTTGAGGAAATCGCGATGCGTGCCAAAGAAGATTTTGAAGCAAAAGGAGGAGAAGAATTTTTAGCAATTCCATGTTTGAATGATGATGATGAATGGTGCCAGACAGTTTCTAATTGGATTAATGATTGGGCTAAATAAGAATTAAAGACATATGAATAAATTAAAATATTTTTCGATTTTATTTTTCTCTCTAGCAATTCTTGTTGGATGCAAAAAAAGAGACACTTTTGAAAACAATACTTTTTCTGATAAAACATTCAACTGGCAGATTACTATTCCAGACGATTATGAAAAAGTAAATCAAAAAGAAAATGGAGAAATTAAAGGAGATACAACTTTAATCAATAAAGAATATTCTATAGTTGCTTTTAAAAGAGATAAGGCCAATTATTTTGCAGCAAACTACGAAAATTATTCAGGAGATGTTCGCTCAACTGATCTAAAGATGAGATTAAAAGATTTTCTTTTTTTGAAAAATATTGGTCAAGTTTATCCGCAAGGTCAAATGGGAGATTACAAAGTAACTTCTGAGAACATTTCGGGTTTAGAATTTAGAAAAGCTAAGATTTCAATAACTGAAAAAGGAAAAACTCTTGCAACAGCAGTTATTTTTTCAAGGACTTTTAATGGCAAAATCTTTATCGCTTCAATAGTATATGAAAATGAAGATTACGGTAAAGAAATGATTGATCTTTTTAAAAAATCTACATTTAAGGAATAAATGGAATATTATAACTATTTAAAATCACTGCATCTTATATTTGTAATCACTTGGTTTGCAGGTTTGTTTTATATCGTTCGTTTGTTTGTTTATCAAATTGAAGCAAATGAAAAGCCATCTCCAGAAAAAGAAATTTTACAGGCGCAATACAAAATTATGGCCTACCGTTTGTGGTACATTATTACATGGCCGTCGGCGGTTTTGGCGAGTATTTTTGCTTTTTGGATGCTGTTTTTTACAGATGCAGGTCATGTATGGATGAAAATGCCGTGGATGCACGTAAAATTATGCTTCGTTTTCCTTTTGTATTTATATCACGGAAAATGCCATCAAATTTTTAAACAATTACAAAACGATGAGGTAAAATATACCAACAACTTCATGCGTTTGTGGAATGAAGGCGCAACGATTATTTTATTTGCCGTCGTTTTTTTAGTAGTTTTAAAAAGTGCCATCAACTGGATTTTCGGCGTAATCGGAATTATTTTATTCTCGGTTTTAATAATGCTGGGATTCCGTTTCTATAAAAGAATTAGAGAAAAGAAATAATGGTAAATTGTGAATTGTTAATGGTAAATTATAATGCAGACCGAATAATTCATAATTTACAATTCACAATTTATAATTAAAAAACATGCAGAACTTCAAAATGTCAATGCTTTCCCTTCGTACCAGGATTTTCTTGTCGATGATTGTATTGATTGTTGTGGCATCTTTTTTATTGGCTTCGATTTCGATTATTCAGTTTAAAACTGAAGCGAAAGAATATCATCAAGAACGTTTAGAACGGAAAGAAAATGCTGTAAAAGAACATATCAATTATGTTCTGTCTACTACAACTTATCCGCTGAAAACCCAAAATCTCGATTTAATTTTCAAAGATAAAATCCACGAATTAGCGCAGATTCACAAAATCGAAATCAACATTTACAGTCTTGACGGGAAACTTTTAAAATCTTCAAAAGAATCTTTTGCTGTTGATAAAATCGCACCGCCAATTCCCGAATATATTCTGAAATTAGTTCGTTCTTCTATTGAAAAGCGTTTTGTTGACATTAAAACCATTGACGGAGTTAAAAACAGATCATCATACAGTTTAATAAAAGACGAAAAATTTAAACCACTCGGAATTTTAAACCTTCCCTATTTAGAAGACGACGGCTATTACGATAATGAGCTGAATACCTTCTTAATCCGCTTAAGCCAGGTTTATTCTTTTATGCTGATTGTGGCTTTTGCATTGGCATATTTCCTTTCGACCTACATCACAAAATCACTAAAAACCATATCTGACAGATTGGAAGAAACCAACTTAGATCAGAAAAACGAGAAAATTGTTTTAGAGGCTAATAGTAAAGAGGTCAATTTCCTTATAAAAGCTTATAACGGAATGGTTGATAAACTCGAAACGAGTGCTATCAAACTTGCCCAAAGTGAACGTGAAGAAGCTTGGCGTGAAATGGCGAAACAAGTCGCGCATGAAATCAAGAATCCGCTTACGCCGATGCGTTTAACGGTTCAGAGTTTTCAAAGAAAATTTGATCCGAATGATCCTGATGTAAAGCAAAAGATGAACGATTACTCCGAAACCTTGATTCAGCAGATTGATACGATGACGGCGGTGGCTTCGGCATTTTCGAACTTTGCTTCGATGCCGGCACAGCAAAATGAAACGTTGAATGTTGTTGAGGTTGTCGAATTAGCTCTCGATATTTTTAATGAAGATTATATTGTTTTTGAAAAAGACGAAGAAGAGATCATCTCAAAAATGGATCGTACGCAGTTGATCCGTGTGATTACCAATTTGGTTAAAAACGCAACACAGGCCATTCCCGAAAGTCAGTTTCAAAAATCGATTGTCGTTACAGTAAAAAGACGCAATAATAATGTTGAAATTGCTGTAAAAGACAACGGAATCGGAATCCAGAAACAAGATATCGGCCGAATCTTCGAGCCAAAATTTACGACCAAAACCAGCGGTATGGGACTTGGACTTGGAATTATCAAAAACATTATCGAAAATTACAAAGGAACAATTACCTTTGAGTCAACTTACGGAAAAGGAACCACATTTAGAGTTTCTTTGCCCATTACTAACTCTTAAATTTACCGTCATGGACTACGAAAATATCTTAATTTCTATCGAAGAAAAAATAGCAACGATCACAATTAACAGACCAACAAAACTGAATGCTTTAAACAAAGCGACCATTAGTGATTTGAGCAAGGCAGTTAAATTATTAAGTAAAAATGACGATGTTCGTGTAATTGTCTTGACAGGAAGCGGTGAAAAAGCCTTTGTAGCCGGAGCCGATATTTCTGAATTTGCTAATTATACCATTGTCGAAGGTGCACAATTGGCAGCTGAAGGTCAGGAATCTTTATTTGATTTTATTGAAAATCTAAAGAAACCAGTTATTGCAGCCGTTAACGGTTTTGCTTTAGGCGGTGGATTAGAACTGGCAATGGCTTGTCATTTTAGAGTGGCTTCAGACAATGCAAAAATGGGATTACCAGAAGTAACTTTAGGATTAATTCCAGGTTATGGAGGAACGCAGCGTTTACCTCAATTAGTGGGTAAAGGCCGTGCAATGGAAATGATCATGACTGCTGCTATGATTTCTGCAGAAGAAGCCAAACAATACGGTTTAGTAAATCATGTTGTGCCTCAGGCAGAACTATTATCATTTACAAATGTAATTGCTCATAAAATCATTAAAAATGCTCCGTTTGCAATTAGTAAAGCGATAAAAGCCATCAATGCCAACTTTGAAGACGGTAAAAACGGATTTGATACTGAAATTAAATCGTTCGGAAAATGTTTCGGAACTCAGGATTTTAAAGAAGGAACAACAGCTTTCTTAGAAAAACGTAAAGCTGAATTTACAGGAAAATAGTTTTTTACCGCAAAGTTCGCTAAGATTTACGCAAAGGTTCGCAAAGCTTTGTTTAAATTTTTTCTTTGTGCTCTTTGCTTAAATCTTAGCGAACTTTGCGGTTAAATTTTAAACACATTACAATGTCGTATGAACCTATATTCGCTCTATTCTGTGAGCGTGTTAAAGAATGCATCCAGGCCGGAACTTTCGCAAAATTGACTTTGGCTAAAACAATGGGCGATACCGAACTTAAGAATATCTATTTTCGTTTGGTTTTAAATGAAGATAATACATTTTCAATATCATTGACTTCACGTTATAAAACTGAAGAAGTTGAGAGCATTCATACCTTAGATGAAGCTTTACTAATGTTGGGAACTTATATCAAAAATCCATTTTTGACAGCACTTTTGTTTACAACAGACAACGATGTTACTTTCAAAGTAAATAAAAAGAATGCCGGAAGTATAATCGAACAACCTCCAACGTTTAAAAATGCTTCTCCGGTCATGTTAGAAATGATTGAGAAAGGAATAGTTTAAAGTTTAAATATGGAAGAACTTAAGGCAATATTATGGAGACAATTTGGAGCTGTAATAGACATGCTCGAAAGTTCAATCATGGTTTGTCCTGAAAGTTTTTGGGACAAAAAAGACTTTTGGTATAATGCATATCATACCATATTCTGGCTCGATTATTATTCTTCTGCCGAGCCGGACAAATTTTTTCCGCCAGAGCCCTTTTCATTATCCGAATTTGATCCCAAAGGTATTTTGCCTGAAAGAGTTTATTCAAAAGAAGAACTGCTTGGATATCTGGAATATTCGCGTAAAAAAGTTTTCTTTTTAATAGATGGATTAAATGAAAAAACCTCAAAAGAAAGATTCATTAACAAAAAGAAAAATTATAGTCGTGTCGAAATGATTATGTACAACATGCGACATGTTCAGCATCATGTTGGTCAATTGAATTTGTTATTGAGGCAAAATGTCGATCTTGCCGGTAAGTGGGTGTCAGAATCTGATAAGACATATTAAATAAAAACCTAGCTATGTTAATTTTTAAAGAAAAGGTTTTTTGTAAGAAAAAGATTTACTTTTGTCGAAATTTTTATTAAATTAATTCAGATGAATGTTTATAGAATTTCGGGCAGATTGAGAGTTTTTGTTGTTCTCTTTTCAGTATTTCAGATCTTAATTTTCATTAGTTTTCTACTGATTCCATTTATTACTTTACCGTCACATTCTCCAATTCTAAGATTTTACAATTCTTGCTGTACTTCGGCTTACTTATATTATTTAATACCGTTGCTAATTCTTTGCAGTATCATGGTTGGGATACTTTTATTAGTCAGCGTTTTTAAGAGAAGAATAATATTTACAAACGATTCCATTATTTCAAAAGACATATTTTCTACCCGTCAGTTAACATTTAGTGAGGTAAAAGGTTTTCTTATAAAGCGTTCTGTGCTTTATGTTGTTACAAATTCTAATAATAAAAAACACATCACTATCAATCTTTTAAATCTGGATAGATCTGACAATCTGGTTCGGAATCTGGAAATGAGATTTGCGAATTTAGAATATTTGAAAGTTGAATAGCTTTGGTTTTATCTTGACCCAAAAAGGGAAATAATTAAATCAGCTTTACAAACAAATTAGATGCAATTTTATTTGAAATAGATAATTCTTTGCCGTCAACATTAATTTTTACTGATAAATCGAAAGATTCTTTAGACAGAAATTCAATTTTAGAACCCAAAGCAATTTCTTGTTTGTCCAGATATTTCAGGAACTCAGAAGAAGTATCTTTTACCCCCACACAAACACCGATTTGATTTTCTGATAACTCAGAAAGTAAATGTTTCTCAATTTTAATAATTCGGCCATTTGCGTCTGGAATTGGATCTCCGTGAGGGTCTTCTGTAGGATTTCCCAAAAAGTCATCTAAACGGTTAATTAACTGCTCAGATTTGATGTGTTCTAACTGTTCCGCAATGTCGTGAACCTCATCCCAGCTGAAGTTTAGTTTTTCAACTAAAAATACTTCCCATAAACGATGTTTTCTCACAATCATTTTAGCGGCAAGTTTCCCGTTTTCGGTTAGAGAAACACCTTGGTATTTTTTATAATTGACTAAATCTTTATCAGCCAGTTTTTTAAGCATATCCGTAACCGAAGAAGCTTTGGTTTCCATTATTTCCGCAATGGCATTTGTACTCACTTCAGTTTCCAAAACAGCCGTAAGGTGATAGATAGATTTAAGGTAATTTTCTTCTGAAAAGGTCATTCTTCTTTAGGTTCTAAGGTCCTAAGATGCTGAGATTCTAAGTTTTCTTTTGAGGCTTTAGTAAAAAACCTTAGTATCTTAGAACCTTAGCATCTTAGCCACTTCATTTAACAATCAACAAAGGTATTGAAATTTTATGTCTCAATTTATCTACCGTTGTGCCAAAAAGAATATCTTTTAATCCAGTGTGGCCGTGGGTTCCCATAACTAAGATGTCAAAGTTTCCTTCGTTTATAATTTTCGGAATTACTTTGTTTGGTTTTCCAAAACCAAGTTCAGTTTTGATCTTGAAACCTTTCTGCGAAAGCATTTCCTGATATTCTAGCAATAATTTCTCATCAATTGTTGTCTCATGATCGTGAACGTGAACGCCGTACATTAATGCGCCAACTGTTTCTACAATGTGAATGAGGGTATATTCGGTGTCAATGCCGCCCAATTCGAAGGCTTTGTTTAATGCGGCTTCATCTGCATGAGAAAAATCTACAGAAACAGCTATGTGTTGAATATTTTGACTTTCTCTTGGAGAAAAATGCAGTTTGAGATTATGAGGAGAATGATTTACTGTTTTGTTTTTTGCTTTGGCAATAAAAGGTTTGAAAATGATATATAGTAATAAAGCTGAAAAAGCGAAGGCTAACGGAACTACAGTAAGCCAAAGAATTATTGGATGATTTGAACTTGCAAGCCACGACGTGATTTCGTCATAAACCAATTTTGCGTTTAAAGAGACAATTATAGTCGCAATAATCCAAGAAACCACTTGAGTAAGTTTGGATATATGAAAACCATTCATTTTCGATTTGTCACTCACAAAATGGATTAACGGAATAATTGCAAATCCCAATTGCAGACTTAGAATAACCTGACTTAAAATCAAAAGTTTTCCAGTTACGCTTTCGCCATAAATTAGAATCACGATTACAGCAGGAATGATAGCAATTAAACGGGTAATAATACGACGAACCCACGGTTGAATTCTGAAATGCAGATAACCTTCCATTACAATTTGCCCGGCAAGAGTTCCTGTTACTGTAGAACTTTGTCCTGCAGCAATAAGTGCAACTGCAAATAAAATTGGCGCCCATTTGGTTCCGAGCAAAGGTTCAAGAAATTGATGCGCATCTTGAATTTCGGCAACTTCAAACATTCCGTTTCTATGAAAAGTTGCGGCAGCTAGAATCAAGATTGCAGCATTTACAAAAAAGGCAAGGTTTAAAGCGATCGTAGAATCTATTAAATTGTATTTCAAAGCCTGTTTGATTCCTGCAGGAGTTCGATCAAACTTTCTGGTTTGCACCAAAGAAGAGTGCAGATACAGATTGTGCGGCATTACAGTCGCTCCAATTATCCCGATGGCAATATATAAAGCAGCCGAATTTGGAATTGAAGGAATAAGACCCTGCAATACTTTACCCATTTCTGGTTCTGCAAAAATCATTTCGAAAATAAAAGAAAATCCAATTATCGCTACCAAAGCTATAATAAAGGCTTCCATTTTGCGAATTCCTTTATTGATCAGGAAAAGTAGTAAAAAGGTGTCTAGAACGGTAATTAAAACTGCTTCCAGCAACGGAATTCCGAAAAGAAGATTAATTCCGATTGCCATTCCGAGAACCTCTGCCAAATCGCAGGCAGCAATAGCAATTTCGGCCAGAAAATATAAAATGTAGTTGATGTATTTGGAATAAGTTTCTCTCGAAGCCTGAGCCAAATCACGCTGCGTTACAATGCCCAGACGCGCACTTAAACTCTGCAAAAGCAAAGCCATTAAGTTACTCATCAATAAAACCCATACCAAAGTATAACCAAACTGGCTTCCGCCGGCAATGTCTGTAGCCCAGTTCCCCGGATCCATATAACCAACGCTAACTAAATAGGCTGGGCCCAAAAAAGCTAATATTTTCCTGAAACCAGTTTTTTTATGTTGTGTAGCAACCGATTCGTTTACTTCTTCTAAAGATTTAGTCATTGTAAAAGTATTGTTTTCACAAATATATAGAAAAATTACATTCGCGAAACAATATTTTTAGACGAGTCTAAATGTTAAATGTTAGAATTTAAACATTTTGGACATAATCCTGATAAGGTGAAATTGATCTCGTTGACTTTATAATTATGCGGCATTATATAACTCGGCTTCACATTCTCCAAACAAGTTATTTCATGACAGTTCTCACAGCTAAAATGAGCATGATTATGAATGTGTACACGCTGGTGTGAATGATTGCATTTTGCATATTTTACAGTTCCATCAAGATTCGAAATTTTATGAACAATATCATCGTTTACCAAGCGGTCTAAAATCCTGTAAATAGTAACTCGATCACACACATCATTCAATTGTTTTTGAATTTCGGCATGCGATAATGCCGTTTTTGATTTCTCAAAAACCTCTAATACAGCTGATTTTGCTGTGGTATTACGTGTAGTTTTCATTTTGTAATGAATTAAAAAATTAAACGCAACAATGTTGCAATTGAATTAAAATTGTATATTTGCAACAAAATTGCATTAAGCAAAATTACAAGAAATGAAGAAAACTACCTCACCCTTTTACGATATTTTAGGAATTTCAAGTGCGACTATCTGCCTGGTTCATTGTTTGATTTTTCCTCTTCTAACAATTTTGCCATTAGGCTTAAGTCATAATCCTTTTATCGATTTAGTATTTGCTTCGATCGGTTTATTTGCAATTCTCAAAATTACGAAAAAATCAAGTCTTTTAGTTTCGTCAATTTTGATTGTTTCTATGAGCTTATTTGGACTAGTATTTTGATTGAACTCTTTTTAGAAATTCATCTGGATCTCATTTATTTTGGAGGAATCGGTATGATTATCGGGCATTTGATTAATTATAAATTACACAGAAAACAAAATCATTAAATTATAATTATGGAACAGAAGACTTTTGACGTGATTATCATTGGCGGAAGCTACAGTGGCTTATCTGCTGCCATGAGCTTAGGACGTTCCCTTCGCCAGGTTTTATTAATTGACAGCGGTCTGCCTTGTAACAGACAAACGCCTCATTCGCATAATTTTATTACACAAGACGGGGAGAAGCCCGCAGTTATTTCGGCGAAAGCCAAATTACAAGTTGAACTTTATAAAACAGTTCATTTTTATAATGGCCTTGCGACAAAAGCAATCAAAAATGAAGCTGGTTTTGAAATCTCAACAGAATCAGGTGAAATTTTCACATCCAGAAAAGTTTTATTCGCAACTGGTGTTAAAGATTTAATTCCAAAGATTAATGGTTTTGAAGAGTGCTGGGGAATTTCCGTTTTGCATTGTCCGTATTGTCATGGCTACGAAGTGAAGAATGAAAAAACAGCCATAATTGCAAACGGCGAAACAGCATTTGATTTTGCAAAATTGATTTCGAATTGGACAAAAGATTTAAGATTATGTACCAATGGAAAATCTACTCTGACTTTAGAACAAACCAAAACATTACAACAGCACAATGTTCAAATTTTCGAGGAAGAAATAGATTCCTTCGAACATACGAATGGATATATCCAGAACATCATCTTCAAAAATCAGGGAAAAGTTGCCGTAAAAGCCATTTATGCAAGACCGCCTTTTGAACAGCATTGTCATTTGCCTAAAGATTTAGGTTGTGAGATAAACGAACAAGGATTATTAAAAGTTGATGGTATGCAAAAAACAAATATTCCAGGCGTTTATGCGAGCGGTGATTGCACTACTCAAATGCGCTCTGTTGCAATTGCAGTTTCTACAGGATCTTTTGCAGGAGCAGTCATTAATAAGGATCTTATTGATGAGGATTTTTAATTAAACCCGACAGGTTTTCAAAACCTGTCGGGTTTGTTTGACTTTTTGAATAGCCCCTAGCTTCAGCTAGGGGAAGAAGATTGGATTGAAAGGGCTTTAGCCGAATTTAGGTTTGGCTAAGCCCTTTTATTTCGCTCATGCTTTCATCCATCTAAAGCTGGACGCTATTCAATCTTTAAATTCATATTTCTATGTGTTTAAATAAATCTAACATATTGAATTAAATCAGTTTAAAAATTTATTCATTAGAATAATTATTTGTCAAATTTAATTTTTAGTTTTGTCTAAATTTAATTTTATAATAATGAAATATTTATTTTTGACAATATTAATAATTTCAACTAAAAACCTTTATTCACAAAATATATCGGGAAAAGTAATTACAGATGTTCCGACGATTCAGGAAATTAATGTGATACTCGTAAATACAAATTTTAAAACGCAGATAGATTCACTTGGCTTTTACAAATTAGAAAATGTTCCGAGCGGTTCTTATAAAATTGCAGTAACCTCGAGTGGATTTAAAACTATAACTCAAAAGATTTTGATAGATGGAAATCAAAACTTAAATCTTGATTTCGAATTAAATGAAGAGCAAAACGAATTAAATGAAGTTGTTGTTTCGGGAACTTTAAAAGCTGTAAAACGATTAGAAAGTGCCGTTCCCGTTGAGGTTTATTCGCCTAGTTTCTTCAAAAAAAATCCAACGGCGAGTATTTACGATGCGCTTCAAAATATAAATGGCGTTCGGCCACAGCTGAATTGCGGGGTTTGTAATACAGGCGACATTCATATCAATGGCCTTGAAGGTCCGTATACTTTGGTTCTGATTGACGGAATGCCAATTGTGAGTAGTCTTTCGACTGTTTACGGTTTATCTGGAATTCCGAATTCTTTGGTAGAAAGAATCGAAATCGTAAAAGGTCCCGCTTCTTCTCTTTACGGAAGTGAAGCGGTTGGAGGTTTGATCAACATTATCACTAAAAACCCAACAAATGCACCTGTATTTTCTGCGGATTATTTTACAACTTCTTATTTTGAAAGCAATCTCGATTTGGGAATGAAATTTAATCCGACGAAAAAATCAACAACTCTTTTGGGAATTAATTACTTTAATTACGATCAGGTTATTGATAAAGACAACGACAATTTTACTGATGTGACACTTTCTGAAAGAATTTCGATTTTTAATAAATGGAGTTTTCAGCGAAATCATAATCGCCTTTTTACGATTGCTGCCCGCGGAATGTACGAAGACCGCTGGGGTGGAGATGTGCGTTGGGAGAAAAAATACCGTGGTGGCGATGAAATTTACGGAGAAAGTATTTACACCAAAAGAGCCGAATTAATTGGAACGTATCAATTACCATTTGAAGAAAAATTGATGCTTTCGTTCTCTGGAAATGTTCATTACCAAGACAGTCGTTACGGAACAACTTCTTATATCGCCAATCAAAAAATCGGATTTCTGCAATTGACCTGGGATAAAAAAATCGGTCGAAATGATTTCCTTGTCGGAATCGCGAATCGATATTCTTATTATGATGATAATACAACCGCAACAAAAGAAGCCGAAAGTACTTGGCTTCCAGGGATTTTTGTTCAGGACGAAATTACATTTTCGCCTAAAAGTCAGGTTTTGCTTGGCGCGCGCTACGATTATAACTCGATTCACGGTTCGATTTTTACGCCGAGAATTGCTTATCGTTTCAAAGCAAATGAAAATACGATTTTCAGATTAAATGCTGGAACTGGATTTCGGGTTGTGAATTTATTTACCGAAGATCACGCTGCGCTGACAGGTTCCCGAGATGTTGTAATTCAAAATGATTTAAAACCAGAGAAATCGGTAAACGTCAATTTGAATTATATTCAAAAAATCAATTTCGGAAATGGAACTTTTATGGGAATTGAAACGACAGCTTTTTATACGAGATTCAGCAATAAAATCATTTCAGATTACGAAACAGATCCGAATAAAATCATTTATGACAATATTGATGGCTATGCGATAAGTCAGGGAATCAGCACGAATGTCGACTTAAATTTTACAAACGGATTAAAGTTTATTCTTGGAGCAACAGTTTTAGATAATAAAAATGTTCAAGATGGAATTTCAGAACGACCTTTTCTAACCGAAAAATTTACGGGAACCTGGAGTGTTTCATACAAAATACAACCTTGGAATTTACTGTTGGATTATACTGGGAATGTTTACAGTCCGATGAAACTGCCATTGTTGAACGAATATGATCCAAGAAATCCGAATTCGCCTTGGTATAGCATTCAGAATATTCAGTTTACGTATACAGGTTGGAAGAATTTTGAAGTTTATGGTGGAATCAAAAATTTGCTGAACTTTACTCCAAAGCAAAATAATCCGTTTTTGATTTCGAGAACGAATGATCCTTTTGATAAAAATGTACAATACGATTCGGCTGGAAAAGTTTTGGTTACACCAGATAATCCATACGGACTGACGTTTGATACGACTTATGTTTACGGTCAAAACCAGACTATTCGTGGGTTTATTGGATTGCGATATAATTTGAGGTAAATTTATGAGGCCAAAGATTAAAATGATTATAAGGATTTTTCTTTTGCCACGAATTTCACGAATTTCCGATAATTTTTAGATGAAGATTTACTATTCAATTCGTGCTAATTCGTGAAATTCGTGGCAAAAACTGAAAACACAAATGAAAAAGCTATTTCTCTTAATTTTCTGCATCGGAATAACTTCAACAGGATTCTGCCAACTAAAGAGCAGGACTTTTGAAGAAGTAGATAGTTTGCAGCAAATTCAAAAAAGAAAAATCATCGTTTTCATTCATACCGATTGGTGCCAGTTTTGCCAGAGAATGAAAGCAACGACTTTCAAAAATCAAGAAATCATTCAAAAACTAAACTCAGATTTTTATTTTATTGATTTGAATGCTGCCGAAAAACGAGATATTACTTTTAATAATCACACTTTTAAATACAAACCTTCCGGAAATAATGTTGGCGTTCATGAACTGGCTTTACAACTCGGAACAATGAACAATCAAATTGTATATCCGGTTTTGTGTGTTTTGAATGAAAAAAATGAAATCATTGCGCAGTACAACAACTATTTAAGTCCAAAAGATTTTAAAATTCTTTTAGAAAAACTGAAAGAATAAAATTTCTTATTTTTGAGAATGAATTCTTCGCAAATCAAACACTTCGATTATATTTTTACTGGGACTGGACTTGCATCTTTGATGACGGTTTACAAAATGGTTGTGTCTGGAAAATTATCAGACAAATCGATTTTGCTTTTAGATCACGATTCAAAGAGAAGCAACGACAGAACTTGGTGTTTTTGGGATAAAAACGAAAATGTTTGGAATTCTGTTATTTCTAAAAAATGGGATGTGGCTTTATTTGCTGATGAAAATTTTAAACGCGATTTAGCGTTGAAGCCTTATCAATACAATCAAATTCGGGGAATTGACTTTTATAATTTTGTTTTTGAATCCATTTCAAAACATTCCAATATTACTTTTTTGAATGAAAAAGTAACCGATATCAACGAACTTGAAACTCATGTTTATGTTGGTACAGAAGAAAATCGATATACAACCAATTACTTATTTAATAGCATTTATACAAAGGCTTTCGCCGAAAGTCAAACCAAATATCCGGTTTTACAGCAGCATTTTGTGGGTTGGTTTGTAAAAACAGAAAAAGAAATCTTTAATCCTGAAGAAGTAACTTTTATGGATTTTTCGGTTGAACAGAAAGGCAACACAAGATTTATGTACGTTTTGCCTACTTCTAAAACAGAAGCTTTAATAGAATATACTTTGTTTTCTGAAAATCTTCTTTCGAAAGAAGAATACGAAAATGAGATTCAGAACTATTTAAAAAACCTCGCAATAAATCAATTTGAGATTTTGGAAAAGGAGCAGGGAAGCATCCCGATGACGTGTTATCCGTTTTGGAAAAAAAATACCAAACGAGTTTTAAACATTGGTACTGCCGGCGGATGGACAAAAGCAAGTACGGGCTACACGTTTAAAAATTCAGATAAAAAATCTTCAGAATTAGTGAGTTTTCTTCAAGCTGATTCTTCACCCAAAATGAATTATTTTCACAAAAAAAACCGATTTTGGTTTTATGATTTGTTGCTTTTAGATATTCTTCATCGTCATAATGAATTGGGAAGTTCCATTTTTTCTTCCTTATTCAAAAAAGGAAATCCTGTTTTGATCTTTAAATTTCTAGATGAAGAAACAAGTCTGCTGGAAGATCTCCAAGTGATCTTAAAATGTCCAAAACTGCCATTTATTAAAGCGTTATTTCGAGTGATATTCCGCTAGTTTTTGTTTCACGCAGATTCATTGTATTTATCTCAAATCTTAAATAAATCTGCACATATCTGCTTAAATCTGCGTGCGATCTTAACCACATAGCTTATTTTACTAATCTGATTTAACAGCCAAAAAAATGTCTTATTCTTTCATTTTAATAATTTTTTGAGGCGGTAACGAAAATCTGCAACATTTAGATTTGCCTAATATAATCGGTTATTTACGATAATGAATTAATGGCAAATGGGAATTACAAAACGCTTAAAATTTGATATAGAGACAGAAGAGGTAGGAAGAATTTGCAAAGCACTTGGACATCCAACGAGAATTCAGATTATGACCCTTTTATGGAAAAGAAACTATAGAACTTGTGGTGAGATTGTTGAATTAATTCCGCTGGCACAATCGACAATTTCTAAGCATTTGTTAGAATTAAAAAAAGCAAGTCTGGTTGATATAAAAAATGTCGGTAAAAAAACAATTTACTCTATAGAAGTTGACAATATACAACTGCTTAAAAAGTATTTAACAAGTTATCTTTCTACCATTGAAATTTCGGAAGAAAAAAAGTCAACTGTATTAACAACAACGAATAAGATAAGAAGAGGAAATAGTCACTTAAAACAGTATAATTATCAATTTCCTGCTAAAAAGATAAAAGAAACGGTACTTTGACTTGTGGAAGGTTCGGATTATGCCTAAAAAATTAATATCGAACTATAACAAAACTTTATACTTCAAATTAAGTAGTTGCGACTAAACTTTGTAACTTTGCAACTCAAAAGTAAAATTTAAAAGACAAGAATATGTATCCACAAGAAATGGTAAAACCTATGGAAGCTGAATTAACAGCTGCTGGTTTTCAAGATTTACATAGTGCTGAAGCTGTAGATAACGCTATCAAAGCTGAGGGTACCACTTTAGTTGTTGTAAACTCTGTTTGCGGGTGCGCTGCAAGAAATGCACGTCCGGGAGCAAAAATGAGTTTAGAAGGAGCTAAAAAACCAGATCACCTTATTACAGTTTTTGCTGGTGTTGACAAAGAAGCTGTTGATGCTGCAAGACAACATATGTTTCCTTTTCCTCCATCATCGCCATCTATGGCTTTGTTCAAAAACGGAGAATTAGTTCACATGTTAGAGCGTCACCACATCGAAGGTCGTCCAGCAGAATTAATCGCTGAGAATTTGCAGGATGCTTTTAATGAGTTTTGCTAATTAAGGAACTAAGGTTCTGAGTTGCTGAGGATCTAAGATTTTAGGTTCAAAGCAGCAAAGGTACAGAGGTACAAAGATTTAAAAGAGGGCTGTTTCAAATTGAAACAGCCCTCTTTTTGTTATATAATATTTTTCCCTGTTCCGTTGGAACATCTCATTGGCAGCAAAATTGTATTGATATCATTATTTTACGTTCCAGCGGAACATTTGATCGATGTTATTTTTATAATCCAACCATACCAGACGTTCCTCCGGAACGCAAACTCGGGCGATCGTTATTTTTTTTCTACCAATGAAACATTCCTACGGAATGATAACTCGTTTCAAAATTTAAACTACTCTTTTTTTATTATATATGGCTTTTCTTGTTCCGTAGGAACATTTCATCGGTAGCAAAAAATTATATTGTTATCATTTTTACGTTCCGTAGGAACGTTTGATTTGCCTCATTTTTGATAATGTAATAACACCAAACGTTCCTACGGAACGTATATACGTGCGTTCGTTGTTTTTCTACCAATGAAACATTCCTACGGAATGATAACTCATTTCAAAATTTAAACTGCTCTTTTTTATTATCTATGTTTGATTGTTCCGTAGGAACATCTCATCGGTAGCAAAAATTATATTGTTATCATTTTTACTCCGTAGGAACGTTTGATTTTGATTTTTTATAATCCAATAACACAAACCTTCCTGTCGAACGTACATACGGACAATCGTTATTTTTTTTTCTACCAATGAAACATTCTTACGGAATGATAACCTGATATAAAAAAACTTAGAACCTCAGCATCTCAGAACCTTAGCAACTTAAAAAAAACTAATTCCACCCTCCGCCCAATGCCTTATACAATTGAACCATAGAGCTTAATTGTTTTTGGGTTAATTGAGAGAGACTTAATTGTGCTTCAAACAGCGATCGTTGTGCATCTAGAACTTCTAAGTATGAAACATAGCCATTATAATATCTGGCGTTTGAAAGATCATAGTTTTTTTGTGCTGCTACGACCTGTCTGTTTCTTGCTGTCCATTCTTCTTTGTACATTTCCACATTTTGAAGTGAATTTTCTACTTCCGAGATAGCGGTTAAATAGGTTTTTTGGAAACTGAATTTTACTTCTTCCGCAATTTGTCGATTAACATCTACACGACGTTTATTTTTTCCGAAGTTGAAAATGGGACCTGTAACTCCAGCGCCCGCATTCTGGAAATAAGAACCATCATTAAATAAATCTCCAACCGCAATACTGGTAAAACCTGCAACTGCGGCAATGTTGAATGACGGGTAGCGCATTGCCTGCGCAACGCCGATTCTTTCATAAGCGGCTTTATATAAATATTCCTGACGTTTCACATCTGGTCGATTTTCTAACAAGGCTGATGGAACAGAAGTTGGAAAGTTGGTTAAAATCAATAATTCGCTATTTGTTTTTCCACGCGGAATTGGCTGCGGAACTTGTCCGACCAAAATCGAAATTGAATTTTCCAAAGCTGTAATCTGTCGTTTGATTGCGGGAATATTGGCTTCGGCAATGGCAACCTGCTGTTCAATTTGTACTTTGTCTAATTCTGCAACGTAACCGCTGATAAAACGTTCGTTGATAATGTCATATGCTTTTTGTCTCGTTTCTAAAGTATGAATGGTGATTTCCAACTGATTGTCATAATCACGGAGTTCAAAATAAGAAATGGCAATGTTGCTCACAATATCAGAGAGAATTACTTTTCGGGCTTCATCAGTGGCTAAAAGTTCATTTTGCAAAGCTTTATTCTGATGACGGTATTTTCCCCAAAAATCCAATTCCCAAGACATATTGGCTAATGCAGATGATGGCTGCATAATAGTTTCGGCACTATTCACTTGACCAGAATATTGAAAAGACGGATATAAATCTGCTTTAGCGATTCCGAGATTAGCTCTTGCTTGTTCTATACGTGCCAGCGCAATTTTGAGATCGTAATTGTTTTGAATTCCTTTTTCGATCAGGCCAATTAAGACATCATCGTTAAATATCGATGACCATTTTATAGTTTTTACAGAGTTTGTCGTATCTCTATTTTGATCGCCATAACGGAAAGTATCTGTCTGAGGCTGTTCGGGTTTGACATATTTTGGTCCAACCATACATCCATAAGGAAAAACAGCCATCAAAAATAACGCTAAAAGTATTTTTAGATTTTTCATTTTTCTTCCTCTTTAGGTTCATCGATTTCCTCAGATTTTTTCTTTCCGAATGTTTCAATAAATACAAATAACACTGGAATCAGACATACGCCTAAAATAGTAGCAACAAGCATTCCGCTAAAAACCGTCATTCCCATTACTTTTCTGGCTTGTGCTCCAGCGCCGCTTGCCGTTAACAACGGAACAACGCCTAAAATGAAAGCAAAAGCAGTCATTAAAATTGGTCGGAAACGTAATTTAGCGGCATAAAGGGCAGCTTCTTTAGCGGGCATTCCTTTTTCATATTCTTCTTTGGCAAACTCTACGATTAGAATAGCATTTTTCGCCGCGAGCCCAATCAGCATTACGAGCCCAATTTGTGCAAAAACATTATTCACATAATCTGGACTTAATAATCGGCAGAGATATAAGCCAAGAAAAGCACCGAAAACCGCAAAAGGTGTTCCGAGTAAAACGCTGAAAGGCAGTTTCCAGCTTTCATATTGTGCAGCGAGAATCAAAAACACGAAAAACAGCGCCATGATAAAAACAGTGTTCCCCTTTCCCTCGGCTTGTTTTTCCTGATAACTCATATTCGCCCATTCATAACCCATTCCTGCTGGGAGGACTTTTGCAGCGGTTTCCTGTAAAGCAGTCATGGCTTCCGCCGAAGTAAATCCTGGTGCGGGTGTTCCGCCAATTTCGGCAGCACGGTATAAATTAAAACGTGTCGTAAATTCGGGACCACTTTCTTTTCTAATAGTCGCAATACTCGAAATCGGAATCATTTTATTATCACGGCTTCGGACAAAGATTTTATTAATGTCCTCAGGATTAACGGTAAAACTTGGATCTGCCTGAAGCAAAACAATATACTGTCGTCCGAATTTATTGAATTCGTTGATGTATTGTCCTCCCAAGCTGGCGCCAATCGCTAGATTGACATCGGATAAAGAAAGATTTAATTCTGATACTTTTTCTCTGTCGATATCGAGACTAATCTGCGGCACATTCGGATTAAAGGTCGTTCGGATCGTTCCAATTTCGGGTCGTTTTTTAGCTTCGGCCATAAATTGCTGTGCATTCTGGAAAAGATACTGGGGCGTATTCCCTTCTTTGTCCTGCAGCATCATCGAGAATCCAGCTGCATTTCCAATTCCAGTAATCGGCGGAGGCCCAAAAGCAAAAACAGTAGCTTCGGGAATTCCAAAAACAACTTTTCCGTTTACTTCTTTTAAAATCTGGAAAACATCTTGTTCCCGTTCTTTCCATTCTTTCAAAGCCACAAAGAAAAATCCGTTATTTGTTGCTACTGAGTTTTTGATTAAACTAAAACCAGCAACAGAAGTGTAATATTCAACACCTTGATTTTTAGATAAAATATGTTCTACTTTTTCGATGACTTTGCTGGTTCTTTCTAGCGAAGAAGCGCCGGGAAGTTCAATATTGACAAACATATAACCTTGATCTTCTTCAGGAACAAAGCCGCCTGGAATTTTTGCTCCCAATAGAATAATAACTCCAACGACAATTCCGATAAAAATTAAACTTCGGGCTGTTTTTTTAATTAAAAAACCTGAGAAGCCAGTGTATCTATTGGTAAAAGCGCCAAACTTTACATTAAACCATTTAAAGAATTTCCCGAGCAAGCCTTTTGCTTCCTGCTTGGGTTTTAATAAAAGTGAACATAAAGCCGGACTTAAGGTTAATGCACTTAAAGCAGAGAAAATCACAGAAATAGCAATCGTAATGGCAAACTGCTGATACAATCTTCCCGTAATTCCTGGTGTCAAAGCAACTGGAATAAATACTGCAGTTAAAACAATAGCAATGGCAATTACAGGACCTGAAACTTCGCGCATAGCTTGGTTTGTGGCCTCTCTGGGTGACATTCCTTGTTCGATGTGATGCATTACAGCTTCTACAACCACAATAGCATCATCGACTACAATTCCGATGGCAAGTACTAATCCTAAAAGGGAAAGTACATTTATCGAAAATCCGAGCAATGGGAAAAGCATAAAAACTCCGACTAATGAAACCGGAACGGTTAATAACGGAATTAAAGTCGCGCGCCAGTTTTGGAGAAAGATAAAAACCACAATGATTACCAGAATAATGGCTTCAACTAAAGTGTGCATGATTTCGTTAATTCCTTCAGAAATAGCTAAAGTCGTGTCTAATGAAACAGCATATTTTAAATCTTGAGGAAATCTTTTGCTTAATTGTTCGATAGTGTTTTTTACATTTTCGGCAACTTCAAGAGCGTTTGAACCCGGCATTTGTTTTATTCCAATAGTTCCTGCGGGATTTCCATTTAATTTTGCGACTGATGCATAACTTTCTGTTCCTAAAGTTACAGTTCCAATATCTTTAAGCCGGACTTGTTGATTGCTAATGTTTGATTTTAAAATGATGTTTTCGAAATCTTCTGGATTCACCAGACGATCTTTAAGCATGACGTTATAGGTGAATTCGTTATTGTCTGTTGCTGGCGGAGCGCCAAATTTTCCTCCTGGCGCAATGGCATTTTGTTCCTGAATTGATTTTATAATATCAGGAACTGTTAAGTTGTACTTTGCCATTATATCGGGCTTGACCCAAATTCGCATTGCATAATTACTTCCTCCGTAAAGGGTAACTTCTCCCACACCTTTGATACGGGCGAGTGCATCTACAAGATTGATACTCGCGTAATTGGTCAAAAAGTTATTGTCGAAAGTTTTGTTGGGAGAATACAAGGATAAAATCAACATGGGCATTGATAACGATTTTTTGGTCGTAACTCCAGTTGTCTTTACATCGTTTGGGAGTTTATTGGTGGCTTCGGCAACTCTGTTTTGGGTTAACATCGTCGCGTTGTCCAGATCTGTACCCATATCAAAAGTGATGGATAGCGTCATACTTCCGTCACCAGTATTAGTCGACTGCATGTAAAGCATATTTTCGACTCCATTTACTTTTTGTTCTATGGGCGTTGCAACGGCTTGTTCAACATTCAAGGCATTTGCACCTCGATAACTGGTAGAAACCTGTACTAATGGCGGTGCGATTTCGGGATACTGCGCAATTGGCGTTGACAAGATCGAAAGTCCTCCGATAAGAACAATAAATATCGAAAGTACGATGGCAACGATTGGTCGTCTTACAAAGAAATTATCCATAGCCTAGTCGTTTAGAGATGATGCAATCTGCTTTTTATCTTTATCTGCGACATAGGGAACTGGAACAACTGTCGATCCAGGCTGAATAAACTGATTGCCAATAATGGCAACTTTTTCGTTGGCTTTTAAACCTTTGGTAATAATCCAATCGACACCAATTTTCTGACCCACTTCGACCATTCGGGTTTGAATGGTGTTTTTGTTATCAATAACGGAAACCTGAAAAAGCCCTTGAATTTCGGTAACCGCTTTTTGTGGCACGACAATGGCATCTTTCTGTGTTCTGAGTAAGACACGAACTTTTGCAAATTGACCAGAACGTAAAGTACCGTCTGGATTTGGAAATTGGGCTTCTATAGTTACGGTTCCTGTAGTGGGATCGATTTTAGTGTCTGAGAACTTCAAGCTTCCTTTGTACGGATGGGTGCTTCCGTCAGAAAGTATGAGTTGTAGGTCCGTAATACGTTCTCCGGCTTTGACCTGCTTTTGATATCTTAAATAATCAGATTCACTCACAGTGAATTGTACTCTTACTTTTTCTAATTTTGAAACGGTATTGAGTTTTGAGGCATTACCGACTTTGGTAATATAATCACCTAATCTAGCGTTCGAAAGTCCGATGACACCGTCAATGGGAGATTTTATATTAGCGTAGCTTCGCTCAATCTGCTGGTTTTTTAAACTTGCCAGCATGCTCGAATAATTAGAACGTGCCGCTTTTTCTTTGGCTACAGCCGCATCCAATTCGCGTTTACTCACGGCATTCATTTCAGCGAGCGGTCGAATTCGTTTTAATTCTTCGTCAGCGTTGGCTAGTGCACTTTGTGATGCCGCAACTTGTCCGCGGACTTGTTCTACTTTTGTATCATATTCCAGCGGATCTATGGTGTAGAGGAGTTGCCCTTTTTTAACCCGTTGTCCTTCTTTAAAGTGAATTCCAGTTAGAATTCCGTCAACTCTTGCGATTAATTCAATGTCTAAATCTCCAAAAGTCTGCCCGGCAAAATCTTTATAAATGGGCACATCTTCACTCTTGACCGTTACAAACGGAGCCTGCATGGGAGGCGGAGCTTTCGGTTGTTCTTTTTTGCAAGAGCAAAAGATTGTTAAAAATAAAAAAATGGGGAAGAGCGGTTTGGGTAGTTTTAAAGCATTCATAAGCATAAATGTTAAAATTGACTATATAAATGTAGTGAATTAAATGTAATGCACTGATAAACAGTGTTTGTTTTTTATTAATGCAATTTCGTTGCTAATTAAAAATACTGACGTTTTCAAGTAAATTAAATTATCTTATACTTCTTATATTGTTTATATTCCATGATTTTTATCATTTTTAAAATTGAAAAGAAAAACCTACCTTTGCGCCCGAATTCACTCAGAAAAATAGAATTCAACTTTATATTCTTAACTTAAAACTGTTTATAGCATGCAACTGTACAACACTTTGAGCGCAGAAGAAAGAGCCATCCTGATCGATGATGCGGGTAAACAACGACTAACGTTGTCTTTCTATGCGTATGCCAAAATTGAAGATCCCAAAAAATTTCGCGATGATTTATTTTTAGCCTGGAATAAGCTTGATGCTTTAGGCCGAATTTATGTTGCCCATGAAGGAATAAATGCTCAAATGAGTATTCCTGAAGAAAATTTGGAAGCTTTTAGAGCAACTCTTGAAGTTTATGATTTCATGAAAGGCATTCGTTTGAATGAAGCCGTAGAACATGATGACCATTCCTTTTTAAAATTAACTATTAAAGTGCGTCATAAAATCGTTGCTGACGGTTTGAACGATGAAACTTTTGATGTAACCAATATTGGCGTTCACCTGAAAGCCAAAGAATTCAACGAAATCCTTGACGATCCAAACACTATTGTTGTTGATTTTAGAAATCATTACGAAAGTGAAGTAGGACATTTTAAAAACGCAATCACTCCAGATGTTGAAACATTTAGAGAAAGTTTGCCTATCATCAACGAACAGCTTCAAGACCATAAAGAAGATAAAAATCTGGTAATGTACTGCACTGGAGGAATTCGCTGCGAAAAAGCAAGTGCTTATTTTAAACACCAAGGTTTTAAAAATGTATTTCAATTAGAAGGCGGCATTATTAATTACGCTAAACAATTGAAAGAAGAAGGTTTAGAAAGTAAATTCATTGGGAAAAACTTCGTATTTGATAATCGTCTTGGCGAAAGAATTACAGATGATATTATCTCACAATGTCACCAATGCGGAAAACCTTGCGACAATCACACGAATTGCGAAAACGACGGATGTCATTTGTTGTTTATTCAATGTGATGAATGTAAAGCGGCAATGGAAAACTGCTGTTCTACAGAATGTTTAGAAATCATTCATATGCCTTTGGTGGACCAAGTTCGCTTGAGAACGGGAAAACAAGTTGGAAACAAAGTGTTTAGAAAAGGAAAATCAGAGAATCTAAAATTTAAACATTCAGGCGAATTGCCAGAAACTGCTTTGGCAACTGCCCAAAAACAAGCGGATATTCGTCAGAAAGTAAAAGTAAAAAAAGTACTTCTTGGAAAAGCAGAACATTATTATGTAAAAGCTCAAGTGGCTCAATTTGCTATCGAAAATCAAGAATTGAACGCTGGCGATAAAATCTTAATTTCTGGTCCAACAACTGGAAATCAGGAAATGACTTTAGAAAAACTAATTGTAAACGGTGCAGAAACTCAAACTGCTAAAATTGGGGATAAAGTTACTTTTGAAGTTCCATTCCGTATTCGTTTATCAGATAAATTATATAAGATTTTAAATTAGCGATTTACAAAGCATTTTTAAAAATAAAAATAAACCCTATTTTGTTCATACAAAATAGGGTTTTACTTTTTTATTGAGTTAAAAATCAAGGTTTAATATTTAAACACCAATCTTAGCATCGATATTATGTTTTTCAGCATAGGCTTTGGCAGCATTCATCAATCTTGTAAACTTGGCGTCAATTTCATTGAGAGTTGAGGCGTCAAAATCTGCTATTGCTTTTTCGATCTGTTCTGGCGAAGCTTTTTCATCTTTCATTTTAGCAATTGGCAAATAACCTTCTTTTTCTTTAGCAATCGCATAGGTAAACAAGTCTTTTGATGCCTGAAGAAGTTCTCTATTGTCATCATCTTCATTTATCTCCTTAATTTTTTTAAATTGAGTTTCTAAGTTAGCGATGTCAAATTTAAAATAATCGTAATAAGAAGAAGGAATCATTTTCTTTTGAGTTTCATCATAAATCTGAGGCTCAGATTCTAGTTTATAGTTGATGTCCTTACTGCCAAATCGAGAAAGCAAATTTGTATTTAAAGCTGCTATTTCAAAAGTTTTTTCTGGCGAAGGGTTTGTACAAGAAGTGGAAACTATACTTGCAGCGATTAATACGAATGCTATAATGGAATTGTTTAAGATCTTTTTCATTTTTAATTTTGTTTGTTATTTATCCTTTTAAAATTTTAGTTTTCTCTGTTTCAAATTCTTCCGAAGTTAAAATTCCGGCATCCAAAAGCTCTTTCAAGTCCAATAATGCCTTTTTCTTGCCTTCCATAGAATTTCCTGAATCTGATTTTTGCGGTTCTTCTTTGTGAATTGGTGTTACTACAGTTCCCGAAGGAGCATATTTTAAAATCAATTCTGTAATTTCATTAAAGCCTTTTACATTCGAGTAATCGATCGCTTTTTGCTCTTTTACATTGACGATTGAAGCATCGGCTTTATTATCCAATAAATATTTTACGACATCTTTTTTTCCGTTTGCTGCGCTGTAATGTAAAGGCGTGTTTCCAGATTCGTCCTGAATATTGATATTGCCTCCAGCTTCAATCAGTAATTTTACCATGCTCAGATTGCCCTTTTTTGTCGCGACATGTAAAAGGCTTTCTCCGCCATAGGTGTAAGAATTGTTAAGTGTAAAACTAGATTCATTAGAAATATTGGTTGCACTCACAATCCAATCCAGATAATCATTCATTGAAGAAGTATCGCTGGCCAAAGGTTTGCTGTAATTCACATCAACACCGTTTTCTAAAAACAAGGACACAATTTCCTTTTGATTATTCGCGCAAGCGTACCAAATAGGAGAGTAGCCATTATTGTTGGATGCGAAAACATCGGCACCTCTTTCTACCAATAATTTGGCGAGCATTCTATTCGTTTCATAACACGCAATTAAAAGAGCATTTTCTCCCGAATGATTAACGTGATTGATGTCAGCGCCATTGTCAAGAAGTAAAGTCACCATCGGGATCGATTTGGTGTAACAAGCATAAATCAAAGGCGTATTTCCTTGTTTATCGGTTACATTTATATCGGCTCCTTTATCTAAAAGCAGCTGAATAATTTCTCTGTTTAGTTTTGCAGAAGCTAATAATAGCGGAGTTTCTCCATTGTTATTCAGTAAATTAACATCCGCTCCGGCTTCAAGCAACTTTGTTGCAATTTCGATTTGAGCGGTCTGAGCAACTAAGTGTAACAGACTATTTCCGTATTTATCATTTTTGGTAATTTCCGCACCATTTTCCAACAGATACAAAGCCGTCTGTTTCTGTTTTTGAAGACAAGCAAAGAACAAAGGTGTTTCGCCCTGATGATCTTCGTAATTAATATCGGCTCCGTCTTCGGCCAAGATTTTCACAATATCCAGATAACCTCTGTGTGCGGCATAATGAAGAGCAGTTCTGCCTTTTTCGTCTGTATATTTTACATCTACTTCTTTATTCTGAAGCAGTAATTCGGCTATTTTTCTATTGCCGTTTTCACAAGCAATTATAAATGACATTGACATATATGTGGTATTTATATAATTCAGTTATTATGATTTCATTAAAAGCTCGACCGTTTTAATTTTCAAATTATCTCCAGAAGCCAGCATTAAAGCGGTTTCATCTTTGTCATTGGTAATAGAAATATCGGCGCCTTGCTCTAATAATAATTTTACTTTTCGATAGGTTTCTTTGGCCATTTCAGCATCATAGTTCACATTGTAGTCGCAGACTTTATGCAAAATGGTATTTCCCTGATTGTCCTGTTCATTTACATCCAATGAAACATTTTCTAAAACCGATTTTAAAATATCCGATTTCTTTTCGACAATAAAATCAATTCCCGATTTCGGCTGACCGTAATATTGTGCGCAGAAATTGACATCGGCACCGTCAGCTAACAATCTTTCCAGGAATTTGATATCGTTTGGAGATCCAGAGACAGAACTTATAAAGTTAGTGAATAAGGTTCGCCCGTCTTTGTTGACAATATTAAAATCAGGTGAAGAAACTGCTGCTAGTGCATCGTACATATCATACGAAAACTGTTCGGCAACCGCGTAATAAAAGGCAGTATTGTTGAGGTTATCGGTTTCGTTGGCATCGGCTCCATTTTCTAGTAAGAAAGGGACAAATTCTTTTTTGCTTCTTTTAACCGCGCACATTAAAGGCGTTGTTCCCACAATATTTTTTTCGTTGATATCAACACCATTTTCCAAAAGGATGGAGATATATTCTTTAGTTTTCTCAGTATCTGTGCTGTAGGTGTTCAGAACGATGTAAATGAAGTTTTCTCCGGCATTATTTTTATATTGAGTATTCGCTCCAAAATCATCGATAAGTATTTTTATGACTTTTGGTGAAGCGCCTTTTTCAAAGAGATAACCCAGTAAAGTTTTATCGCTGATTTCATCATTGATGTTATCCATTTTTGACATCAATTCTTTGAAAAAAGCCAGTGATTCTTCATCGTCTTTGAGATAAAGTGCCAAAGGAGCAAAAATCGATTTGTCGAAACTGTCCAATTCGTAAATATCCGTTTCAATAAAACCGGCTTTGATTAGTTTTTCAATAAAATCAATTTCTTTGGCATCAATAATCTTTGCTACTATTTGCGAAAAATTGTTTTTAAGGTATTGTTCGTTAAAGGTTTCGCCGTTATTTAAGGATTCTCTGGCCTCGTCAAATTTTCCCTGAAAAAGGAAATTTTCAATCTGGTTTTGTGTCTGCATTTGAAGTGGTATTTATAAATGATGATTAAGTTTGATGAGTCAGTATCGATAATTGCTGGCTTCACGAACTATGTTGTAAGATAAAACATAAAATTGAGAAATATATTTTAGGAAAGAAAGTAAAAAGTCTTAAAATATTCCCATATAAAAGCAAAACCCTATTCTGGATGCATAGAATAGGGTTTTGCCTTTATGAGATTTTGTTAACAGGTTTTTACCCTGCTATATTTGCTGAACTTAATCCTGTCTTAATGTTTCCTAATAATTCTATTATATGTCCATAAAATATATTATCGTCGTCATAATAGGCGATATAATCTCCTTCAAAAGTTATAACAAGTTCTGAAAGACTTATTCTGTTCATAAAATCATTTTCTGTTATTTCTTCATTTTCTTCTTCCAGCCAATCGTTTGCTAAATCAGTAAGCTGTTTTCCTGCAAATGTTCGAAATTCAAAATCCCGTTTTTCTTGTTCATTGAAAAATTGATTTAGCAACTCTAACGTTTTGATCCAGCTATCTTCGTCTTCAATATCAACATCCAAAGAAACCGAAATGCACTCATTGAGCCATTTAATTTCTCCAGAGAAACATCCATAATCTTTATTGAGTTCAAATTCTCCTAATTTTTCATCAACGATTTTTACAGGATTTCTATATTCTGCTAGTATTGAAAGTAGTTCATCATTTTCAACATTTTCTTTTAAAACTTCAACAACCATAAAACTATTATATGCACACGGAAGCATTCCCTCTGGAACTATTTTATCAATAAGTTCTCGTACTTTAAGATGATATATTGTTCCACTTTTAAAGTGGTAAGGAAAAGAAATGCCATTTTCATTTTCATCTTTATCTGATATTAGCCAATTAATACGTCCGTCTTTATTTTTTAGCTCATTTGTATCTAAATCAATATAAGCTAAAAAATATTGGCTAGCGTTCCAAGAGTTGTAGAATTTAGCTGCTCCTCCCGATTTGTCACTTGTTAGTACAAGTATTTCTTGTTCATTATTTTGGTATTTGCTTGAGAAAGAATCGTAATCTTTATTTTTTGTAAACATGTTCTTGATTTATGTTTTGGTTTACTTTTTTATATGGTTTATTCAATGTTTAAATCCCGCTCGCGAAGTAGATTTTTTAATTTATAAAAAGATTGTTAGGAGCAAATATCTAAAGTTTCAAATTCACTAATTTCTTTTATTGTTAATTTTTGTTGGGATTCTTGAAGAATTAATTTCATGATTTTTTACTGATCTAAATTTTAGTTCAAAACAGACGCAAAATTAGTTTTGAAAATAATTTAAAACTATCTCTATAAGTCATAAAACAAACACAATAAGACTTTTGTTTAGAGAAAGATAAATTTTTCAGAAAAGGCTTAAAATATTCCCATATAAAAGCAAAAACCCTATTCTGGATTTCTAGAATAGGGTTTTTAAAATTTTAAGCGAATGATTTATTCTTCTGAAACTTCAAGTTCATCAAAATCTTTAATTTCAGATAACTTAATGAGTTTGCTTTTGCTGATTTTGGTTTCGGTTTTCTCGAAAACTTCATCTCCGCCTTCATCCTCTTTGTTTGTGTTTTCGTTTGTTATTTTCTTTCGTGTTAAAAAGTTTATACTGACTTCCGTTTCCACGACAGGACCTCGATTACTGCTAGAATCATAACCAATAAGTTCGAAATCTGAATTTTGAAATCTAAATGTGTATTCCCAATATCCATATCTTCCGTGGCCGTAATGAATATGTAATTTGTTGTTTTTTATTTCAACAGATAATTCGGGGGCAAAATAAACGCCGCCATCTTCATTTTCAGAAGAAAAACAATCGTAGTTTTTAACTGCAAGTTCATAACTGTTATTTTTATTGAAGAGAACAATAATACCTCTTCTGTTTCGGTCTAATTGGCCTCGAGAATCGTCTTTTATAACTTTGCTTTTATCGGTACCTTTTATAACAATTGCGCAGTCTTCTGAGCCGTCTTTATTCAAATCGCCATAAATGGTGTCAAAAATTACATAACCTTTTGGAACAAAATCTGCGGGATTTTTTTGGCTTTCAACTGTAGAAGCTGAGGTTTCAGCAACTTCTTCGGGGTTGGTTAAAGTTTCTACGGTTGTAGTTGTTTCTTTTTTGTCTTTGCAGCCAAATACTCCGGTGAGAATTAGAAGAACACTGATTAGAGATAAATATTTATTCATAGATTATTTTATTTTTTGTTTTATGATTTCTATTTAATTTGAGATCTGCTAGGATTTAACTTATAAAAATGTAAATGTATTTTAAAAAGAGATCATTATAAATTCTTTTAAATATTAAAATGAAAATTTTTTAGTAAAAAAAGCACGTTTTTTTATTTAACAAACCATTAGTTTTAATCCTTAAATAGCCAAATAAAAAAAATACTATCTTTACCGATCAAACGTTTATGAACTTAAGCTGCGTTTTAGCAGCACTACATATATAATTATGGCATGTACAAGTTGTTCAACCTCAGATGGCGGCGCGCAAAAAGGTTGTAAAAATAATGGGACTTGCGGCACCGATAGCTGCAATAAATTGACAGTTTTTGACTGGCTCGCAAACATGAGTCCGTCTAATGGAGAGGCGATTTTTGATTGTGTTGAGGTACGTTTTAAAAACGGACGTAAGGAATTTTTTAGAAATTCAGAGAAATTAACTTTAAGTATTGGTGATATTGTTGCAACTGTCGCTTCACCAGGACATGATATTGGAATTGTAACTCTTACAGGCGAATTGGTAAAAATTCAAATGAAGAAAAAAGGGGTGAATTACGAAAGTAATGATGTACCTAAAATCTATAGAAAAGCATCTCAAAAAGATATTGATATTTGGTCTGTAGCGCGTGATCGTGAAGAACCAATGAAAGTTCGTGCCCGTGAATTGGCGATTCAGCATAAATTAGAAATGAAAATTTCGGATATCGAATTTCAAGGAGACGGATCTAAAGCGACTTTTTACTACACAGCCAATGATCGTGTCGATTTTAGAATGCTGATTAAAGATTTTGCTAAAGAATTTAGCACAAGAGTAGAGATGAAACAAGTTGGTTTCCGTCAGGAAGCGGCTCGTTTAGGCGGAGTTGGTTCTTGCGGACGTGAACTTTGCTGCTCGACTTGGCTTACCGATTTTAGAAGTGTGAATACTTCTGCAGCTCGTTATCAGCAGTTATCATTGAATCCGCAGAAATTAGCGGGACAATGCGGAAAATTAAAATGCTGCCTAAACTATGAGTTAGATACTTACATGGACGCATTGAAGGATTTTCCAGATTATGACACCAAACTGGTTACAGAAAAAGGAGATGCTGTCTGCCAAAAACAAGATATTTTTAAAGGATTAATGTGGTTTGCTTACACTAATAATTTTGCAAACTGGCATGTTTTGAAAATCGATCAGGTAAAAGAAATTATTGCTGAAAACAAACAAAAAAACAAAGTTTCTTCTCTTGAAGATTTTGCTGTTGAGGTAGTTTCAGAGCCGGAAAAAGACTTTAATAATGCGATGGGACAAGAGAGTTTAACTCGTTTTGACCAGCCAAAAAGAAAGAAAAAACCAAACCGCAAACGTAAACAAAATACAGAAGCGGCTGGTGTTGCAGCTCCGCCAAAACCGCAGCAGGAAAAAAACAACAATATTATTAAGCCTGCCGGAAACAACAATCAAAATCCGAATAATTCAAACAAGCAGAACAAGCCTAATAACCCAAATAAGCAAAATCATAAGAACAAGCCAAATCCGAATAAACAAAATAATTCGAATAAGCAGCAGTCAAATGATAACAAATCTGCTGAACCTAGAAAACCAATAATTAATGCTAAAAATGAGAATAAAAAATAGCGGAATTCTTCTTTTGGCAGCGATACTTCTTTTTTCGTGTGATAAAAAAAGAGTATTCGACGAGTATAAATCTGTTGGGAGTGCTTGGCACAAAGACAGTATTGTAAGCTTTGATCTGCCAGTTTTAGATTCTACAAAAAAGTACAATTTATTTGTAAATATAAGAGACAACAACAATTATCCGTTTAATAATTTGTTTTTGATTGTCGCTATCGAAACGCCGAGTGGTTTTACAAAAGTAGATACTTTAGAATATCAAATGGCAGCGCCGGATGGAACTTTATTAGGAAATGGATTTACTGATATTAAAGAAAGTAAACTGTATTACAAAGAAGACGTAAAGTTTAAAGGAACTTACAAAGTTCATATCAAGCAGGCTGTTAGACAATCGGGTAAAATTCCTGGAGTTGAGGCTTTAGAAGGTATTACAGACGTTGGTTTTAGAATAGAACAAAAAGATTAGAAAAATAGTTATGGCTGCTAAAAAAAACAATCAATCAAATAGCGTTAAGGATATTAATTATTATAAAAAGAAATTTTGGAGGGTTTTTGCCTACTCTCTTCTTGGCGTTTTAGCTTTCTTTTTATTTGCGTCTTGGGGATTATTTGGATCTATGCCTTCATTTGAAGATTTAGAAAATCCAGATTCTAACCTTGCAACAGAAATTATCTCTTCTGATGGAGTTGTAATTGGTAAATATTTCAAAACCAACAGATCTCAGCTTAAATATTCAGATTTGCCTAAAAATTTAGTGGAAGCACTTGTTGCAACCGAAGATGCACGCTTCTACGAACATTCGGGAATTGACGGGCGCGGAACTTTAAGGGCTGTTTTTAGTTTAGGAACAAATGGAGGAGCGAGTACGTTGACGCAACAGCTGGCGAAACAATTATTCCACGGAGAAGGTTCTAAGTTTTTGCCTTTTAGAATTGTACAAAAAATAAAAGAATGGATTATCGCCATTCGTCTGGAAAGACAGTATACCAAGAATGAAATTCTGGCGATGTACTGCAACGTTTACGATTTCGGAAATTATTCTGTTGGAGTAAGTTCTGCCGCACAGACTTATTTTTCTAAAGAGCCAAAAGATCTAACAGTAGACGAATCGGCTATTTTGGTTGGAATGTTCAAAAACTCAGGATTATACAATCCAGTAAGAAATCCAGAAGGAGTAAAAAATCGTCGTAATGTGGTTTTATCACAAATGGCAAAAGCAAAAATGATTTCCGAATCAGAAAAAGAAAGACTTCAAGCTCTGCCTATTACTTTGAAATTTAAACTTGAAAGCCACCGTGAGGGTATGGCCACTTATTTTAGAGAATATCTTCGTGATTACATGAAGAAATGGGTTACAGAAAACAAAAAGCCTGATGGTTCTGAGTACGATATTTACAAAGACGGACTTAAAATCTATACGACTATAGATTCTAGAATGCAGATGTACGCAGAAGAAGCTGTTTCTGAACATATGAAAAACTTGCAGCAACAGTTTTTTATTGAAATGAAAACCAATAAAAATGCTCCGTTCGTAAATATTACGCAGGCTGAAACAGAGCGAATCATGATGCAGGCAATGAAGAATTCTGATCGCTGGGCACAAATGAAAGATATGGATAAAAGTGAAGATGATATTATCGCTTCATTTAAAGTAAAAACCAAAATGCGTGTATTTACTTGGAAAGGAGAGCGTGACACCATCATGACACCGCTGGATTCTATTCGCTATTACAAACACTTTTTACAGTCTGGTTTAATGGCTATGGAGCCTCAAACCGGAGCAATTAAAGCTTGGGTTGGAGGAATCAACTACAAATATTTCCAATACGATCACGTAGGGCAGGGAGCAAGACAAGTAGGTTCTACTTTTAAACCGTTTGTGTATGCAACTGCAATCGAAGAGTTAAATATGTCTCCTTGCGATTCTATTCTTGATGGTCCGTTTATGATTCACAAAGGACGTCACCACGTAACTGAGGATTGGGAACCAAGAAATTCAGATAACAGATACCGCGGAATGGTAACTTTAAAACAAGGTCTTGCGAATTCGATTAATACAGTTTCGGCTAAATTAATTGACAGAACAGGTCCAGAAGCAGTTGTAGAATTGACTAAAAAATTAGGGGTAAAAACAGAAATTCCAGTTCAGCCATCAATTGCATTAGGTGCGGTAGATATTACGGTGGAAGATATGGTTGCGGCTTACAGCACATTTGCCAATCAAGGAGTTTATGTTAAACCTCAGTTTTTAAGCAGAATTGAGAACAAAAGTGGAGAGGTAATTTATGAGCCAATTCCAGAATCTCATGATGTTTTAAATAAAGATATTGCCTTTGCAGTAATTAAATTGCTTCAAGGGGTTACAGAAACTGGTTCTGGAGCACGTTTACGTACGCAGGGCGGTGGAAGCGGAGACAATCGTTGGACGGGTTATCCGTACATGTTTAAAAACCCAATTGCTGGTAAAACAGGAACAACACAAAATCAATCAGACGGTTGGTTTATGGGAATGGTTCCAAACCTAGTAACAGGAGTTTGGGTTGGATGTGAAGATCGTTCGGCACGTTTTAAAAGTTTAACTTACGGACAAGGTGCAACTGCAGCTCTTCCGGTTTGGGCTTACTTTATGAAAAAATGCTACGCAGATCCAGAACTTCAAGTTTCAAAATCTGAATTTGAGCGCCCAGCCAATCTTTCTATAAAAGTAGATTGTTATACTAGGCCGGCTATTGTAAAAGATACTACTCAGACAGAACAAAATACTGATGAATTCGAATTGTAACAATGTTGCATTAAATTCATCTAATTAAAAATCATCCCTTTATCATTCTTTTTTAAAAGAGTTGTAAAGGGATTTTTATTTCGGTTTTATTTTTACGAAATCGTTATAATTTAATCTAAAAATCTTATTTTTATCAAAATTATTCGGTAATAAAGACAGTTTGTTATGATAACAAAAAAAGTAAATAGTGTTCAGGATGCTATCAAAGGAATAGAAAGCGGTATGACCATTATGTTTGGCGGTTTCGGTTTATGAGGTATACCTGAAAATACAATTGCAGCTTTGGTAAATACATCCATTTCAGATTTAACTTGTATTTCTAACAATGCAGGTGTCGACGATTTTGGTTTGGGATTATTGCTTCAGAAAAAGCAGATCAAAAAAATGATTTCTTCTTATGTGGGTGAAAATGCCGAGTTTGAACGTCAGATGCTTTCAGGAGAATTAGAAGTAGAACTTACGCCTCAGGGAACTTTGGCAGAACGCTGTCGTGCGGCTCAGGCAGGAATTCCAGCTTTCTTTACGCCAGCAGGTTACGGGACTGAAGTTGCGGAAGGAAAAGAAGCACGCGAATTCAACGGTAAAATGCACATTATGGAAGAAGCTTTCAAAGCCGATTTTGCGATTGTAAAAGCTTGGAAAGGTGATGAAGCTGGTAATTTGATTTTTAAAGGAACAGCTCGAAACTTTAATGCGTGTATGGCGGGTGCAGGAAAAATAACAATTGCAGAAGTCGAAGAATTAGTGCCGGTTGGTTCATTAGATCCAAATCAAATTCATATTCCTGGAATTATGGTGCAGCGAATCTTTCAAGGAGAAAAATTTGAAAAGAGAATTGAACAGCGTACAGTAAGACAGAGAGCTTAATTAGATAATTAGAAAATGTGTCAATTAGATAATTACTCAGATGCACAAAGTAGGATTATCATATTATCTCATTGACTAATTGACACATTAACAAATTGACACATTGAATTTATGTTAACAAAAGAAGATATAGCAAAGCGAATTGCGAAAGAAGTAAAAGACCGTTATTTCGTAAATCTTGGAATTGGGATTCCAACTTTGGTTGCAAATTACGTTCGAGAAGATATTGCGGTAGAATTTCAAAGTGAAAATGGAGTTCTCGGAATGGGGCCTTTTCCATTTGCTGGCGAAGAAGATGCCGATATAATCAATGCAGGAAAACAAACCATTACAACACTTCCGGGAGCGAGTTTCTTCGATTCGGCTTTTAGTTTTGGAATGATTCGAAGCCAAAAAGTAGATTTAACAATTCTAGGGGCAATGGAAGTTTCTGAAAACGGAGATATTGCCAACTGGAAAATTCCAGGGAAAATGGTAAAAGGAATGGGAGGTGCTATGGATTTAGTGGCTTCCGCTGAAAATATCATCGTTGCCATGATGCACGTAAACAAAGCAGGAGAGTCGAAAATCTTAAAGAGATGTACTTTGCCATTAACAGGCGTAGGCTGCGTTAAAAAGGTTGTAACTGAGCTTGCGGTACTCGAAGTAACCGAAAAAGGTTTTAAGCTCTTAGAACGAGCGCCAGGTGTCTCAGTCGAGCACATCATTGCATCAACAGAAGCCGATTTGATTATTGAAGGTGAAATTCCTGAGATGATTGTTTAATTTTAGGTTCATAGGGACAAAGGTTCAAAGTTTAAGTGCTGAAATAAATTTATATTAAGAGAACTTTCTTAAAAGAAGGTTCTCTTTTTATTTTCTGCTAGGGTTTGATAATTGAAACGTAATCTTTTTCTTTATATTTGCTGTGATTTTAAATAAAAACACATTTGGAAAAGTTTGAAATAGATATGAAATGGGGAAGTTATTTCTTCATTGTAAATACGTTAAGTTCTATTTTTATAGTTTTAATAATGTATTTAATTAATAGTTACAGCTTAATATATTTAAGTGATATTCTAATACCTGTTTTTATAATTCAATTATTATATTTTGTTATTAAAGCCGTTGCAGAAAATAAAAAACATGATTTAAGCAGAGGTTATCGAAAGTTCTTTGTTTTTATTAGGCTTTTAGTGTTCTATTTCATGTTAGTTTCATTTTCAAATGAAAGCACAAATATTTGGTGTTTTTCCCTATTGCTTCCCTATAGAAGAAAAGACATTTCAGAATTAGTAATAGAAGAGAACTCAAATGAAGATAACAGCATTACATTGAATGAGTTTATTGTTATCTTAAAAAGAAAGTTCAGCAGATTATAAATCAGCAATTATATAAAAAGAAAAAACCGCTTATAGCGGTTTTTTTTTTATGCAGTAAATCTCTGAACCTTTGTCCCTTTGAACCTTTGCTCCTAGAAAAAGCTATTGCAAATTAAAAGAAGCTCCTAAACTAAAAGTCGCTTGATTATTTAAATGGTAAAAAGGATCATCGTTTGTACCATATTTTGCAATTGGGAATCCGATTTCTGTGAAAACACCAAATCCGTCAGTAAAGAAATAACGACCACCAACATGAGCTCCGAAATTATGTAAACCTAAACTTAATCCAGGGTAAATGTCTAATTGTTCAACACCAATTACACTTGATAAATTAGCATTAATTCTTGCTTTTGCATCAAAACGATCACCGAAATCTGGTTTTTCATCATTATAAGCGGTAGTGCTTCCGTGGTAGAAACCGTTAAAATTATCAACTCCTAACAAGTAGTTTGCAACAAAACCAAAAGAGAAGTTTTCTCCTAAACCAAAATCAATTGATCCCTGAATTCCAGAACCACCATCTTGAAGGTTAGCGCCAACGTTTACTCTAGTGTCACCTTTACCAGTGAAGGCTTGTTGTGCATTAATAAATCCGAATGATACTAAAAACAAGAGTGTAATAACCTTTTTCATAAAATTTTAAATATTAATTATTTTGAGCGGCAAAAATAAATTTTAAATAAATTAATTCCTACCTTTTTCGTTAAAATAGAGTTCGTTTAATGGTTCGCTTTGCCAGTATTCTTTGGTGTCGACATTCATAATTGTAAGCGGACCTCGAAAGGCTGCCCCAGTGTCGACATTCCAAACACAGGCTTTGTTTACAGGAACTGTCTTTCCTATTCGTGTAACAGGAGTATGCCCTATGTAAACTTCTTTATAAACGCTAAATCTTTTAGGATAGTTTAAATCGTCTTCTTTTAATTTTGGGTCCAATGAAAGAGCTGTTTCCCAAAGTGTTCTGTCCCAATAAAATAGTTTCGAAAAATATTCCCATTTTACGCCATTTAAATTGGTGAAACCAGCGTGGACAAATAAACGATTTTGATCGTCAAGATAATAATCCTGAAGATTTTCTAAAAATTCGATATGTTTTCTCTTCTTATCCGAGGAAATTTTGGAATAGCCCTCAACCGTTGCTTTTCCGCCATGTTTGTACCACATTTCTTCATCAAAATCATCATGCCTGTTTTCCAGCCAGTCCAATGCCAGCTGATCATGATTTCCTCTTATGCAGATGCAGTTTTGCTTACTTTTTAAATCAATCAAATAGTCGATTACTTCAACAGACTGACTCCAGCCGTCAACATAATCGCCCAAAAAAATTAGAGTATCTTCTGTAGTAACTTCGGCTCTCTTCATCACTTGTTCAAGTGCAAGTAACCCGCCGTGAATGTCACCTATAACAAATGTTCGCATTATTTAATTTTTCGAGTAGAAGAACAAAAATAGAAAGAATAATTGGTTTGAACTCATCGAATCTATATTCTTTAAAGATTGATATTATTTATAACTATTTGAAGCACTTTTTTATTGCTTTCCTTTTTAAATTTGTAGCATGTCTGAAACACCAACATATCGCAAAATTATTCATATCGATATGGATGCATTTTACGCATCGGTCGAGCAGATGGATAATCCAGAATTGCGCGGAAAACCTGTTGCGGTTGGAGGTTCAGAAAATAGAGGCGTCGTTTCGGCGGCAAGTTACGAAGCGAGAAAGTTTGGTGTGCGGAGTGCCATAAGCGGCGTGCTGGCCAAGAGATATTGTCCAGAAATTATTTTTGTGCGTCCGCGATTTGACCGTTACAAAGAGATTTCATCTAAAATTCATAAAATTTTCCATGATTACACCGATTTGGTTGAGCCTCTTTCGCTAGACGAAGCTTATCTGGATGTTACCCAAAATAAAAAAGGAAATCCCAGCGCGAGTTTATTGGCGCAGGAAATTCGAACAAGAATTTTTAATGAAGTTGGTTTAACAGCATCTGCGGGTATTTCGGTCAATAAATTTGTGGCTAAAATTGCAAGTGATTACAATAAACCAAACGGACAAAAGACAGTAAATCCAGATGAAGTTGAAGCCTTTTTAGAAGACCTGCCAATCCGTAAGTTTTACGGAGTTGGAAAAGTGACTACAGAAAAAATGTACCAGCTTGGCATTTTTACAGGAACTGATTTGAAAAGTAAATCGTTAGAATTTTTGGAGAAACACTTTGGAAAATCTGGAGCGTTTTATTACAATGTAGTTCGAGGTATTCATAACAGCGAAGTAAAATCATCCCGAATTACCAAATCTGTTGCCGCAGAACACACTTTTGATGTAAATCTTTCTTCTGAAATCTTTATGATGGAGCAATTGGAACGAATTGCAGTTTCACTAGAAAAGCGTTTGAAAAGGCACGATATTTCGGGTAAAACCATAACACTTAAAATTAAATATAGTGATTTTTCGCAGCAGACGAGAAGTAAAACCCTGCCGTATTTTATTTCTGATAAAAGTTTGATTATGGAAAACATAGAAGAATTACTGTATCAGGAAAAAATGAAAGATTCTGTACGCCTCCTCGGAATTTCTCTAAGTAATTTAAATACTGAAATTAAAAAAGCAGTTGCTGTTCAGTTAAAATTTACTTTTTAATAAAAAGTTTAAGTGTATATTAATATAGTACTATAATCCCATACAGGAGTTTTTATCTATCTTTGATAAAGATTTGTCCATACTCTAAATCATTTAATATGAAAAATACAGGCTCTGATGATTTTTTACAACGAAATTCAGTTCCAATTTTAGCTTGGGATTTTCACTATGAATATCTAAATGAACTAAAAGGATTGGCTACAGATTTGGAGAAAGTAAATCAAATTTCAAATCAATATACTTGGGACGAAGAAAAACTCAATATACAAGAAAGGATCAAAGAAGAGGTAGTTGTAGTTACGGATCTAGATTTTAAAATAGTTTTCGCTTCAAGCGGTATCAAAAAAATGACAGGCTATAAACAGGAAGAAATTTTGGGTCAAACGCCAAAAATGTTTCAGGGACCTGCAACCTCTAAAAAAGATTTAAAAGAAATTAGAGAAGCCTTAAAAAAGAAGATTCCTTTTGAAAAAACACTGGAAAATTATAGAAAAAATGGACAGACTTATAAATGTAAAATAGATGCTTTTCCTGTTTTTAATCTAAATGGCGAGGTATCGCATTTTATAGCTTTCGAAAAGCAGGATTTAAGTGCTTGATTTGCCAGTAAGACGAAAAGTTTATAATAAAAAAAACCGCTGAATTAGCGGTTTTTTTATTACTTAATATAATCTAGAACTTAGTGTCTTAGCGCCTTAGCGGCAAAAAAAGTTATAAGTTCGCAAAAAAATCATTTCCTTTATCGTCGGTGATAATGAATGCAGGGAAATCTTTTACGGTGATTTTACGAACCGCTTCCATTCCTAATTCTTCAAAATCAACTACTTCAACTTTTAAGATATTATCCTGAGCCAAAATCGCAGCTGGACCTCCAATAGAACCTAAGTAGAATCCGCCGTATTTGTTGCAGGCATCTGTAACTTGTTTCGTACGGTTTCCTTTGGCCAGCATAATCATGCTTCCTCCATTTTTTTGGAATTCATCAACATAAACGTCCATACGGCCGGCAGTTGTTGGTCCGAAACTTCCAGAAGCCATTCCGTCTGGCGTTTTTGCAGGACCTGCATAATAAACAGGGTGGTTTTTGAAATATTCCGGCATTGGTTTTCCAGCGTCCAATAATTCTTTGATTTTTGCGTGTGCAATATCTCGTGCAACAATAACAGTTCCGTTTAATTTTAAACGTGTTTTAACTGGATATTGAGACAATTTTGCCAAAATATCTGCCATTGGCTGATCTAAATCAATTTCTACAGGTGCTTCTAAATGCGGAGCTGTTTCTGGTAAAAATTGTTTTGGATTTGTTTCTAACTGTTCAACAAAAATTCCGTCTTTGGTAATTTTTCCTTTAATATTTCTATCGGCAGAACAAGAAACTCCCAATCCAACTGGGCAAGAAGCTGCGTGACGCGGCAAACGAATTACGCGAACGTCATGCGTGAAATATTTTCCTCCAAATTGAGCACCAATTGCACTTTCCTGGCAGATTTTCTGAACACGTTCTTCCCACTCAAAATCACGGAAAGCCTGACCAGCCATATTTCCTGAAGTTGGAAGGTTGTCGTAATATCCTGCAGATGCTTTTTTAACAGCGCTTAAGTTAGCTTCTGCAGAAGTTCCGCCAATAACCAAAGCTAAGTGGTATGGTGGACAAGCAGACGTTCCTAAATCTTTTATTTTTGTGCGGATGAATTCATCTAACGATTTTTCATTCAACAAAGATTTTGTCTGCTGGTATAAATAAGTTTTGTTTGCAGATCCTCCTCCTTTTGCCATAAACAAGAATTCGTAAGAAGTTCCTTTTTTAGCATAGATATCAATTTGAGCAGGAAGATTAGAACCTGAATTCTTCTCTTCGAACATCGAAATCGGGACAATCTGCGAATAGCGTAAATTTCTTTTTTGGTACGTGTTAAAAATTCCTCGGCTTAACCATTCTGCATCATCAACACCAGTAAAAATACTTTCGCCTTTTTTGGCCATTACAATTGCAGTTCCAGTGTCTTGACAGCTTGGTAACTGACCTTCGGCAGCAACAGATGCATTTTGAAGTAAATTGTACGCTACAAAACGATCGTTATCTGTAGCTTCTGGGTCATCAAGAATTTTTCTTAGTTTTTTCAAATGACTCGTTCGCAGCATAAACGAAACATCTGTCAAAGCTTCTTCAGCCAATAATTCTAAACCTTTTGGATCAACCGTTAAAACTTCACGTTCTCCAAATTGTTCCACTTTCACAAAATCTGAGGTGATTTTGCGGTACTGCGTATCATCCTTTAAGATCGGATAAGGATCTTGGTATATAAAATCAATCATTGTTTTGTTTTTTGACAAATTTAGAAATTATTTACCTAAGAAAGAATTTGAATAAGACTTCTGAGCACTTTTGTTATTGACTGTTAAATTGATCGAAAGTCATCTTTTTTTCAAAGTATGCTTTGTCCTTTGCAGATAATAATCTCTTGCTCCATTGGTTTCCTTTTAACTCAAAAGAGATTGAATCTGAGTGTGTAAGGATTCCCATGTCAAGGTTTTCATCTTCATCAGCAGGGACAAATGCAACAGTTTTGCAATAAAAAGATTTAGGGTCAGAATTTTTAGAAGGATTAGCAATTTCTACCCAGCTTCCCCAGCCGCTGTCGGTCATTGTATTCCATTGATGAACCAACTGCAGAGTATTGTTTTTTAGGTAATACAAGTAATTATCGTGCGTATAACCACAAGCAGGATAACCCACTGAGATTTGTACAAATGGTGAATTTTTTGAAGTTTCTGAAGTTAATCCGTAAGAAGCAACCCATTCAGAACCTTTTTCAAAACCTTTAATCGTAATTTTAGATGAGGCAGTTTTATTTTTATTTTGATAGAAATCTAATCGATATTTTACCGTAACAATGCTGTCTTGATCTGCCTGCTGCTCTACAAGATTGGCTAAAATGTAGTCTTTAGAAGACTGTTCTTCATTTACGTAAATCGCAATAGTATCTGTTTTGATAACTTTATCGTTTGCTGAATCATCAGTTTCAACTGAAATTTCTTGAGCTGCAGGTAATTCTGCTACTATTTCTGTTTCTGTAGATTTTGTTTTTTGACATCCGATTAAAAGGATTGAAAAAAGAAGAAGTGATATTTTCATGGGGATAGATTAATATTATTATTCTACTGATAAAACTAAAAGTTTCTTTTTTTGATATAGTTCGGCTAATGATATTTTTTCTCCGTTGAGATAGAAAAGCTGATCTTCGTACTTTACTTCTTTAGGATCGATTAAAAAGCAGTAATTATCGCGGTCATTTAAAACGCTGAGATTATCATAATTCAACTCTACAACTTTGACATATTTGATGATATTGAGTTTATGAACTTCTTCTAAGGTTACCGGAGTGCTTTCATCATATCTAAAAAAGAATTTTTCGCCGCCGCCCGGCATTCCAAACCAAGGCATGGCTTTTCCAGAAACGAGATCGATATAATCCGGAGCTTCATTGATAACGAATAATTTTTGATCTATAGTTTCAAAAAACTCGGGAAGAGATTTGTTTTCAAAAGCTTCATTCTCTTTCCAGAAATATATTCCTTGATTTTGCCAAGAAGGATTTTGAAGATCTTTCGCAGTAGCAGCATCAGAATAATGCATATACAACTCGCGTGGCATAAAAGTCAAAATAGAATCGTTTATGAGCCAGTCGATCTTATTGGGTTCAAATTTATTTTCATCAGCTTTAGGCTCTTCAACAGCCGTTTGGTCTTCATTAAAATGAATTTGTTCTTCAGATTCTTTTATACTTTCAACCTTCTGTTCTTTATTAAAAAGCTTCTTAAATAAATTCATATTTTTTTTTGATTAAAATGAATTAAAAGAACCAAGTCGCAACAAAAATCGCAGTAATTACACAAATCAAATCAACTAAAAGCATTGTTCCTAATGCATAGCGTGTGTTTTTGATGTTTACAGATCCGAAATAAACTGCAATAACATAGAATGTACTTTCGGCACTACACTGAAAAATACTGCTTAATCTTGCTGTCAACGAATCTGCTCCAAAAGTATTCATAGAATCAATCAAAAATCCTCTTGATCCAGCCGAACTAAACGGGCGAAGCATTGCCACAGGAAGCGCATTTGTAATTTCTTTGCTTACACCTAAATTTGAAAATACAAATCCAATTCCGTCACTAATAATTTCAAATAAACCGCTATTTCTGAATAATGAGATTGCGACTAACATTCCTAATACATAAGGGAAAATAGTTACTCCAGTTTTAACTCCATTATTTGCTCCAACTACAAAAGTGTCAAAAACAGTAGTGTTGGCATCTTTAAATTTTTGCTCGTGTCTGAATGAAAAAATCAGCGTAAAAGCAATAATCGCCAAAAGTATTAAACCTGAAAGGTTAGAAGTGAAATAATTTTTTCCGATTAAATCCAAATGATTCACGTACATCAATAAACCAACAATTGCAGCAATTAAACCCATCAACCCAATTAAAAGCGAAGCACTTTTAAAGTTGATTTTTTGTTTGATTCCGACAATTAAGAAAGCGGCAATAGTACCAATGAATGAAGTAATGATACAAGGCAGCATTACATCGGCTGGATTCGTTGCATTTGCAGCCGCGCGGTAACCAATGATTGAAGTTGCAATTAAAGTTAAACCAGACGCGTGAAGGCACATAAACATGATCTGTGCATCGCTTGCTTTGTCTTTATCGGGGTTTATTTCCTGTAAACTTTCCATGGCTTTAAGTCCAAATGGAGTTGCAGCCGAATCTAATCCTAAGAAATTGGCAGCAAAGTTTAAGGTCATATAGGAAATCGATGGGTGGTTTTTAGGAATAGTCGGGAATACTTTTACAAATACCGGACTCAAAGCTTTAGCTAATTTTCCAGAAGCGCCAGAAATAATCAAAAGTTCCATTAATCCGCAGAAAAAAGCCAAGTAAGCAATAAGCGGTAAGATTAAATCGACCAAAGTGCTTTTACAAGTTGGCAGTAAACCATCTGATTTCTGAAGTCCGCTAAAAATTTTTACAGTTTTGTTTTTATAAACGTAAGTTGTGTCGGCATTCAGCGTATCACGATTGATAATCATGGTTTGATCTGGTGCTTTTTGTATGCTGTCTTTGATAAAAGCAGGAAGTTCTTCAACGTATTTTTCAGATACTAAAACAGGATCATCTTTCTTTCCATTCAAAACAGAATCAATAGTATAAGTATTAGCAGTAAACAAACTGACTACAATAAAAACTATCGAAGAAATAAAAATCGTTAACCAAAATCTACTTAATACCATAATTACATTTTTTTGTAAATGTAATTATTTAGCGATAAAATGCATAAATATTTTATTCAGATGTCGCCCCGATAGGGCTAAAGATTTGGTACGTTTATCGTATTATAGTAAATTGATGTTGATTAAGATGTTCTTAATAGAGCTTAAAAAAGCCTCATCGAGGCGAAATATTTATAGAAAAAGGATGAAAACAAAATAGAAAAAGCTCCAGCGGAGAGAAATAAAAGCTTATTCAATAACAACTTTTGTTTCCAGATAATTTTCAAAAGCTTTAATTCCTTCAAATAAAATGGCTTTTTTAGAACTCTCGGTTTCATTAAAAAACTGTGTTTCTATTTTGGCGTGATCTTTTTTAATAGTTCGTTTCCAAGTTCCAATTACTTTTCCGTTCTCAAGAATAATAGGTTTAAAAATGCCATTATTGGTAAAAGCTAAACTTTGATGTTCTTGCAGGATAGAAGCTTCACGGGTTTTGTATGAAATAAGAATCTCATCAAATGCTGGGAGAAAATGCACGCTTTCGCGAAAGGTATCCAGATTTGAATGATCTTTTTTGAACCAATAAGTCTGATTATCAATAGGTGTTGAGCTTAATTGCAACTCAATTGCATTTATTGCTTTGTTGCAAATTGTAGGCGAAAAGCCCGACCACCAGGAAAAATCTAATACTGTTGCTGGACCGTGACTTTCAAAATAACGCTGAGCTAATTTCGCCAAACCTTCTTCTTTTGTCAATTTGGTTTTAGATTTTGGAACTCTTTCTTCAAGCAAAGCATATGTAATTTGTTTACCCTTCATTTCTCCATTACACACTAAACCGTCTAGTTCTGCATTCATCATAATGGCCGCGCTGAGGAAATCTTCTTTCGAACTTTTTTTGATATCAAGTTCCTGCATAATTTCGTCACGCGTTAAATGATTCTTTCCAGCCAATAGCTTCTCGATAGAATTGTTAATCTGATCGAGTTTTTTAGCATCTAAGCCATATTTTTTAGCCGCCGCAGCAGTAAAACGTTTCACCTGAGGGGCCGAAAGTTCTAACATCCAATAAATATCCTCAGCAGAAACAAAATGCCAGGTTGGACGAAGAATATGGGTTCTAATGATTTTTGCAGAATTTACCGCTTCTTCGATTTCTTTTTCAGTTGCATTGCATCGAGAACCAACAGCCCATTTTGCCATAGCATAATCCTGAGCCTGCATAGCACCCAAATGCTGTACAATTTCCTGCGGCGAAAGATTACTTGTTCTATACAGTTTCTGTGAAACAAGACGATGATGTGAAATCTCAGAATAAATCATTTCAAAAAATTAAGTTATAATTTTCAAACCTTTGCATCTATGTGACTTTGAACCTTTGTAACTAAAAAAGTTAGACATGAATAATCTCATCATCAATCAATAAATCTTCGCGTCGCAAACGAAGGAAAATCTGTGCTACAGCAATTGTATCTTTTTCGCAATAAGTTACAATTCGATCAATATCTTTTTCGACATAATAGACATGAGCAACTTGACTTCCGTCAATATCACCTTTTGGCGATGGGACACCGAGAATCTTGGTTAATAGCTTTAAGGAAGTAAAATGTTTATAATCGCCAAACTTCCATAATTCTAAAGTATCTAAATGTGGAATTTCCCAAGGTTTTTTTCCAAATAAATTCAGTTTATCCGGAATTGGCATTTGATTAATAATCATTCTTCTTGCAATAAACGGAATATCAAATTCTTTTGAATTGTGACCGCACAAAAGATGCTGTGGCTGATTGAAATGATTATTAATAAGATTCGAAAAATCTTTCAAAATCTTCTTTTCTTCACCAAAAAAGGAAGTAACCCTAAAATTTCGAATATCACCTTTAATGGTAAAAAAGCCAACCGAGATACAAATGATTTTTCCAAATTCGGCCCAAATTCCAGCACGTTCGTAAAATTCTTCTGCAGAGAAATCGTCTTTTCGCTGATATTGCGTTTTCAAATCCCATAATGACTGCATTTCTGCGTCAAGTGAATTGAAGTTTTCTTCTTCTGGAACGGTTTCTATATCAAGAAATAAAATGTTGTTAAGGTTTATTTTTTCAATCATTTTCAGACTTCTTAGATATTTAGATGGTTAGACTTTTAGATTTTAGTATTGAAACTTGTACAAAGTTGCACAAAATTCTTACGATATGAAAGTTAGAATAAACTTTGTTGTGCAGATGGATTTTCGTGTTCCAAAAGCCATTTCTTGCGGGATAATCCGCCGGCGTATCCTGTTAGCGATCCATTTGTTCCAATCACACGGTGACAGGGAACAACAATCCATAACGGATTTTTACCATTTGCAGAAGCTACAGCGCGAATTGCTTTTACATCGCCCAATTTTTTGGTTTGGTCCATATAGCTAACCGTTTTTCCGTATGGAATTTCTAATAAAGCTTTCCAAACTTTTTGCTGAAATTCTGTTCCTTTCGGATTTAGTTTGAGATCAAAATCCGTTCTTTTGCCTTCAAAATATTCATTTAACTGCAAAACGGCTTCTTGTAAAACTTCTGGAATTTCTTTTGAAACTTCATTTGAACCTACATCAGAAACTGAAATTACAGCAATACCATTTTCATCGCCAATAATTTTGGTGATTCCTAAAGGCGAATTGATGTAGACTGTTTCCATTTTTTTAACCGCAAAGGCGCTTACTTTATCGCAAAGTTCGCAAAGTTTTTTTAAACCATATAAGTTATTGAAGTAATTTAAGAATGATTGTCATCCCGAGCGAAGTCGAAGGCTTCTGAAGATGGCTTCAACTTCTCTCAGCCTGACATTCAAGTTTTAATATTCTTTTAAATCAAACTTATAGTTTAAAATAGTTTCGATTTTTTCACTCGAAATGACCTTTTTAATATTTGACATTTCAAAGCTGAATTTCGGCAAAACTAAGTTTTGTTCTTTTGCTTTTTGTGTATAATATTCCTCTCTTGTTGGATGGAAAGGTGCAGCAGCATTAAAAACCTCATTCCACTTAGACTGTTTTATGATTTCTTCTATGATTGAAATGCAATCATTTTGATGAATTAAATTTACAGGCGCATCTGGATTTTCAAGGTTTTCTTTTCCAGCTAAAAACTTAACTGGATGACGGTCTTCACCAATCAATCCGCCGAAACGTAGAATTGTAGTTTCGAAGTTTGGATTGTTTTGAAGAATTTTTTCTGCTAAAAGCAGTTGTCTGCCGCTTTCTGTTTCGGGATTTGCTATGGTTTCTTCTGTAATCAATTCGTTATCATCTCCATAAACAGAAGTTGAACTCACAAAAAGTACTTTTGAAACGCTCGATTTTTCTATAAACGGAATTAGATTTTGTATTTTTCTCACGAATGTCATTTCGAGCGTAGTCGAGATATCTTGATTTCCTCGCAATTTTGGTGGAATATCTATAATTAAGATTTCGTTTTCCGCTAAAAAAGTATCGATGTTTTCAGAAACTTCGTCGGCTTCAATTGTAACCAAAAACGGATTGATTCCAGCAATTTCTAAAATTGAAAGCTTATTTTTTGAAGTTGTTGACCCTTTGACTGAATTTCCATTTTCAATTAACTTTTTTGCTAAGGGAAATCCGAGCCATCCGCAGCCTAGAATACTAATTTTTGTCATTTTTTCGAGGTTCAAAGGTTCAAAGGTACAGAGGTTTTTGTAACAGATTGAAGGATTAAAAAAAGATTTTTTAATACCATCTGAAGATCTTTGCCCAATAAAGATTAGAAATATTAAAAAATTGATAAAGAAAAAGGCAGATTTAAAATCTGCCTTAAATTTTATTGTGGTACTGCGACTGGTTTTATGCTGTCTTTTGGAATAGCTAGACTGTCTTTAACAATAACAGGTTCAATAGGTTTTATTGCTGCTACGTATCTTTTTATTTTCTGCTGTATTAAAACGGCATCATTTAAAACAAAAGGAGTCGGCATCATCCAGTTTTCCCTGGGTTTAATATTAAATAATGGATTGCTCATTAAATCAAATGAACTTTCTATTAAATCCATATCAAAAATAGAGGATTTGTTGATGTAAAAATCCATTACAAGCGGTTCATTTCCGACAACATAATAACGTAGAATTTTACTGTCTTCTCGTTGTAAACGATTGCCTTTCTCTCCTAAAGTTGAAACGCCGTTGGCTTTAAAGTTGTAAAAGGTCATTTTAGGATTAGCATAAATATCGTAACGATTTACTTTTCGGTTAGGAGTAATTTTAATTTTCAAATATCTATTATTTCCAATAACGCTGTCTCTTAAGAATTGAATTGTTGGTTTCGGAATATCGACAACCGGTGCAATTGCACTATGAGTAAAAGTTGTATTGTATTTGCTGGCAAGAGGAAGTCTATTTAAACCAACTGCATTTTGATTCTTTTCGCCTAAATAAGATTTGGTCCATTCGTCTAAATTTGTGTCATAAGTTGTCCATACTGCAGAATTATTATCAGCATTGTAAACGTATAATAAGCTGTTAGATTTGGCTTTTCCGTATTCATAATCAGAATGATATCCTGCGTAAATGAAAAATGAGATCGAAACTAGAAAGAAAACAACTGTCCAAACACCTTTTCTTGCAAAATCCCCAAATATTGGCAGTAGCAATCCGAATAGTAAAACAGTTAAAACAGCACTTCCAAATAGAATTTTAAGTCCTAACCCAATTGGGAACATTACTATAAATGGAGCAACGATTGCTAAAGCAGGAATACTAAAAAGCAGATTGACACCTAAACTGTAATGTTGTGTAAAAACAAATATTCCGAATAAAAGGACTCCGAAATAAACTGGAATAATTAAGAAACCAGCACCTGTCAAGCTGTTTGCTAAAAATGCATTGATGATAATCCAGAGCAGTAAAGGTGCCACAAAATGATTCATCGTGATTTTGGCCTCGGAGAAATGATGATAGAAAGCAAAACAAATTGCAATGCTCAAAGTTACAAATGCTCCAATATAAGCGTGGCCATTGTAGGTAAAACCATTTAAAAGGTCAGAATACTGAGGGTAAATTTCCAAGATCAATTTCCATCCTAAAAATGTCACCAAACCAGCGATTATAATTGAACCTAAAAGCGGTACAAATCCTCTAAAAATTTCTCTAAAAGTGATTATTCTTTTTACTTTTCCAATAAAGATAAATAAAACTAATAATCCGAAAGCAATTAATGTCATTGGCATTACCCAAGCAAATGGGTAACTGATAAATGAAAATGGAGCACTGAAATAAACATCGTCTTGAGTAGATTCTGTCTGATTTAAATCAATATTGGTTAAGTATTTCAGCAAAGGCATTATGTAAGTACCTTGATGCGCTAAAGTCGTTTTGTTTAGATGCTGTACATCGTCTTGCTGTGTGTGATAGTTGAAATGCCCATCGATAAAAGCAAAATTGAAACCTTGAATATTGCCTTGTTCTCTAAAAACAGTTAAGTCAGTATCATTAGGAAGCATTTTGTAGATGCTGTACATCAACGAATTGGAAACGGGATGTGAAGTTTTTGCTTTAGAAAATTCTCTAACCAGCGCTTCGTTTCCTTTATTGGTTTCCATTAACATATAACTAGGGCCAGAAGATCCTCGAGCTTCAAAGTTTAAGGCCAAACCAACATCTTTTGCCCAAGGATGCTGATTGACGAATAATGCAGCTCCATTTAAACCTAATTCTTCGGCATCAGAAAATAATATTATAATATCATTTTTTTGAGGATGTTTCGAATATAAAAAAGCACGAACTCCTTCTAAAATTGTGGCAACACCAGAAGCATCGTCACTTGCACCTTTTGAGAAAGAATGCGGTGCACTGTCATAATGTGAAAGCAATAAAAGGGCTTTTGTATTGTTAGTTCCTTTAATTCTGGCCAAAATGTTTTTGGACTTTACTAAAATACCTTTATCATTTAGAGTAAAACCTTCCTGAACGCTAGTTTCTAAGCCTATCCTGTTTAGTTCGAGTTTAAGGTAATTGGCAACTAATTCGTGATTGGTTGACCCGACATAATGAGGTTTCTGTGCAATAATTTCTACTTGGTTAAGCGCTCTCTCGGTTGAGAATTCCGCAAGCGCTTCATCGTCTTTAGAAATTCCTTGAGGCATCATGGTAATGTATATAATGCCTAATAAAGCTAAGACACAGGCTATGGCTAGAATTGAGGTTTGGTTTTTTCTCATGGTTAACAGATACTAACTATATTTCTTTTTTAACAAGCATAAAATAATCATTGTCCAAGGAACGATAACCTTGGTCGTACAAGAAATAATATGTATTTCCTGTTTTGGTTTGCAAAATATTGGTAAAAAACTCAAAATCAAAGCCTTTTGTTAACAATTTGTCTCTAGAAGCCTTTGATTTTCCATCTACATTTAGCTCTGCCAAAATACGGTAATTTTTGCGTAACTTGTTGTTTATATTTCGCATGAAATTAGTACTATCTTTATTTATTTTATTATTGTACGCATTACGGCAGCTGTCTGAGCAGAATTTTTTGTCTTCGCGGCCGACAATTTTAGCTGAGCATTCCAGGCAAGTTTTCATGTATTCAATTTTTTAATTTCATAAAGATCTGTTCTACGGTCTTTTAATGTTTTTACGCTTCCATGTTCGTGAAGTTCTTTTAATAAATTCAGATCAACATCTACAATTAAAGTCATTTCTGTGTTTGGAGTTGCTTCTGCTTTAATTCCATTACTTGGAAAAGCAAAATCAGAAGGAGTAAAAACAGAAGACTGCGCATATTGAATGTCCATATTATTCACTTTCGGAAGATTTCCTACGCAACCTGCTATGGCTACATAACATTCATTTTCAATCGCGCGTGCCTGCGAACAATGTTTTACACGTGTATAACCATTTTGTGTATCCGTCAAAAACGGAACAAACAAAATATTCATTCCCTCATCTGCTAACAGCCTGGAAACTTCTGGGAATTCGACATCGTAACAGATCAGAATTCCAATTTTTCCACAATCGGTATCAAAAGTTTTGAATTGAGAACCGCCCTTCATTCCCCAATGAATAACCTCGTTTGGCGTGATATGAATTTTAGTATACATTTCTGAAGTTCCGTCTCTTTTACATAAAAAACCAACATTGTAAAGATTTCCGTTCTCTAGATACGGCATACTTCCTGTAATAATATTGATGTTGTATGAAATGGCAAATTCTTGAAAACGCTTTCTAATGGGATCAGAGTGGCGTGCCAGTTCACGAATCGCTTCTGCTTCAGATAAATGATTGTAGTCGGCCATTAAAGGCGCAATGAATAATTCTGGAAACAGTGCAAAGTCAGATCCATATCCCGAAACGGCATCAATAAAAAATTCAGCCTGCTCAAACAATGCCTCAACATTGTTTAAAGGACGCATCTGCCATTGAATTAATCCCAAACGTATAATATTCTTCTTCAGATTAATCAGTCTTGGACTTTCATCGTAGTAAATATTATTCCACTCCAGTAAAACAGCAAATTCTTTTGATTCTTCATCGCCTTCCAAGTAATTTTTGATGATTCGTATCACGTGAAAATCATTGCTTAACTGGAAAGAAAGCACTGGATCATATAATTCTTTGGTGCGTACTTTTTCGATATAAGTTTTAGGAGACATTTTTTTGGCGTGTTCCCTGTAACTTGGAATTCTACCAGCAAAAACAATTGCTTTTAAGTTTAGTTGCTCGCAAAGTTCTTTTCTCGCATCATACAATCGGCGTCCCAAACGCAGACCTCTGTAGTTTGGGTGGATAAAAACATCTATTCCGTATAAGATTTCAGCATTTTTATTATGTGTAGAAAATTTATAATCACCGCTAATCTGCTGGTAATTGTGTTTTTTGTCTACTAATTTTTCATCGACAATAAGCGATAATGCAGAGCCCACAACCTTTCCGTCAACTAAAATTACCAATTGCCCTTCTGGAAAAATAGAAAGCAGTCTTTCAATATCATCAGATCCCCAATACGAATCGGCCATTTCTGGATACGATTCAATCATCGATTTTTTTAGTTGTTTATAGTCTTCAATTTCTAAATTTCGTAACTCGACTTTATTAATTTTTGCCTGCATATAGTAAGATTTATCTCAAATATACAAAAAAGAATTTCCATTTACAAACGCTTACAAATAGTTACAGTCGATAGTAAATAGTTACTAACCGACTGTAATTGTTGAGTTGTATCATCTTTGCACTGTTGAAGTTGACGAACAATTTCAATTTATAATAACAATAAAATAATATACGCCATGAATGCAATGAAAAACAGAGTACAATTAATTGGGAATGTAGGGAATAATCCAGAAATTAAAACATTAGAAAGCGGTAAAAAGCTAGCCCATTTAACAATTGCTACAAACGATGTTTACAGAAATGGGAAAGGGGATAAGGTAGAACAAACGGAATGGCATCGCGTAACTGCGTGGGGAAAAACAGCCGAAATTATCGAAAAGTTTGTTGTAAAAGGAAAAGAAGTTGCCATTGACGGGAAGCTAACGCATAGAAGTTACGACGATAAAAACGGAGAAAAAAGATATATTACAGAAGTTGTAGTAAATGAAATTTTACTGCTAAGTAAATAATCTTTAGATTGATAATTAATAGAAAATAAACCCGACAGGTTTTTAAAACCTGTCGGGTTTAAAGTATTATTTCATTCCTTAGGAATGTCTCATCGGTAGAAAATAAATTTCATTCCCGATTATATACGTTCCATAGGAACGTTTGATTAATGGTGCTATTTCGTAAAAAACACGTTTCCCGACAGGACACAATGAAAAACAAAATATTTTTTTTACCGATGAGATATTCCTACGGAATATTGAACGTCAAATAATTCGCGGAATTTATAAGATTGAAACGCCATTAGCATCCGTTGTAAGCACTTCGCTCATATAATCAAAAAAAGGTCTCATGTTTTTAAAAGCATCCAAAGCCTGTTCTAAAAAATTTGGACTCAAGACTTCTTCATCTGTAAATCGTTTGATGACCAAAAATTGTTTAAAACGCAGCAAATCGATCGCAGGATGATCTATATCAAAACCTTTTGGAACTGTTTTCAATTGTTCGCCCTGTAAAGTTCCAAAGTTGCTGATAAAAGATTTTGAGTGGAGTATTTTCTGAAAAGTTTCAGGGTCTTGGGCAAATTCTGTTCGTATTCGTTTTAAATCTGCAGCGTTTGGTCCCCAGAAACCTCCAGCAAAAAAGCTGTTGCCTTTTTCTAGATGAAAATAATAACCGCCGCGTCTTGCCGCTGTGGCACGTGTATAACTGCCGCCCCAAAAAGTTTTAAAGGGAGTTTTATCTTTAGAAAAACGAATGTCGCGGTAAATTCTGTAAACGCTTTTTTTGCCTGAAGCATTTTCTAAAACATCGCTTTTAGAGAGTTCTTTAAGTAAAGCGCCTGCAAAATTTTCAATATGATTTAGTTCTATTAAGTATTGTGGCTTATTGATTTCAAACCAAGGTTTGTTATTATTTTCTTTGAGCTGAACCAGAAAATCAAGACTCGATTTCGGTATTGTAACGTGGTTTTCCATAATTGAATTAAAAAAAATCTGAAGAATTGACTGCAATTTAAAACTAAAAAACCCACCAGAGAAATCTAGTGAGTTTTTCTATATTTTGTTAAGCAGTTTTTTTGAATAAATCAAACATAGGACAGCGTGAGCAGCGTTTCTTTTCGCTCTTTTTATATTTCTCACAGCAAGAAGATTTGCAATTTTCAATCTTCTTAATTTTATCAAGGATATCTTTGTTTTTCTTTTTCTTTTTATCCTTTTTCTTGTCCTTGTCTTTTTCTTTCTTGCTCAATTTTCCTCGGTATTAAAAACAGAGGCAAATATAAAAGAAAAAAGTTATTTTTAAATATTCTAAATAAACTTTAACTTTTTTATTTAGGATTAATAGCGATCGAGCTAGTAACTGTTAACTGCTGAATATCACGGTCGAATAAATACAATCCGCCTTTATCTTCACCAATCAAGTTGATTTTATCTAAGATAGATTTAGCTGTAGCTTCTTCTTCAATTTGTTCAGAAACATACCACTGTAAGAAATTATGTGTTGCATAATCTTTTTCTTCAAAAGTTATGTGTACTAATTCGTTGATAGATTGCGAAACAAAAATCTCATGATTGTAAAGCTCCTCAAACATTTCCTTAAAAGTAGAATATGTTATTCTAGGTGCTTTTAGGTCTGTAACCTGAGCATGTCCTCCGCGTTCGTTTACATACTTAACCAATTTAAGCATATGAGCGCGCTCTTCATCTGACTGTGTGTACATAAATTGAGCGATTCCCTCTAATCCGTGTACTTCAGCCCAACAAGCCATAGAAAGATAAGTTTGTGAAGATTCTGCTTCTATGCGGATTTGCTTGTTTAAAGCTGATTCAATATTTTTTGATAGCATAATACGTGTCTTTTTTGTAAAATTAAGAAAAAAAGGCCAACAAAGAAATTGTTTAAATGCTTTCGGATCTATTCAGATTCAGACTAAATATAGAACAGTAATGCTTTTTACTTTTTTTAGTATTATATAATGGTTTGAAAATAAGATTGTTGAAATTTTATAAAAATAAAAAGCCCGAATTAGAATTCGGGCTTTATTACTATTCAAAGTTGTTTATTTCACAATAAAAGTAACTCTTCTTGCTAATCTTCTAGCTTCATCAGAATCTTTTTGGATTGATGTATCAGCTCCGTTAGCAATAACATTCAAACGAGATGAAGCAATTCCTGCTTTCTCAAAAATTGTTTTTATATTATTTGCTCTAGCGTTTGATAATCTTTCGTTGTATTCTGCTTTTCCAACTTGATCCGCATAACCTACAAGGTCAAGTGATGCAGATGGATTTTTTCTCAAGTAATTTAAAACAACGTCGATGGCTGCAGTTGAGTTTTCGATTGGAGTTGTTTTGTTGAAATCAAAGTACACACTGTAGTACTTATCATTGATCATTCTTTTGATCAAATCATTATCAACTGGCTGTGCTTGTTTTTCGATAACTACTTCTTTTTGTGCAGGAATCTTTTTGATTTGTGACTCAAGATCTGCTATTTTGTTTTCTAATGCTGAAAGATCAGTATTATCTGTAGTCATTACAGTCCAATCTGCATGCTTAGCATTTTTACCTAAGTAAACATTTAAACCAATTGTACCATTGAAAATTAATCCAGAAAAACCTCTGTTTTGACCAACGTAAGCGCCGTCAAAAGTATGATCTTGTGTTGAATTTAAAATCGTAGAGAAATCTCCCGTTAATGCAACTCTGTTTGATAATCTAATCTGACCTGTAACACCAGCAATAAAGTTTCCAACGATATCTCTTTCAGTAAAATTATCTGATTTTAATTGACCTACACCAAAACCTGCATGCCCTAATAAACCAAATGTATTAGTCCATGTTTCAAAATTCATGATACGTCCTAAGTTTGCAACTGCTTGTAAATCTATTCTATAGTATTTTGAATCAAAATCTATAGAATTACTTTTCGCAGTAAAACTATTGTATCCAAAATCAGCTTTCAAACCAAATTTGTTATTAAACATATAACGAACTCCTAAATCACCAACCCAAGGGCTTGGCGTATCTGTAGAGTAACCCGCTGAGAATGGTCTCTGAGGTTTTGTCAAACCACCGTTTAACTCTATAGACCATTTATTAAATCTAGTAGCGTTGTTTTCAGTTTGAGCATGTAATCCTGTTAATCCAAGAGCAAATGCCAGGGTCATTACAACTTTTTTCATTGTTATTGATATTTTAAATTTGGGGTCAAAACAACGATAAATTGTAAGTAAATACTTCCTCTAAAAGTCAAAAAGATATTAGAATAAGGTATATAATGGTGCTTTTAATCAATTTAAAAAGTTTTTATAAAGGGCAGAAAAAAAGCCTTTTTGTAGTAAGTAATTGAGATTGATTTGTTTAGTCAAATCCGTCTGTAAATTTTCTTAAAACATATTCTTTTGAAGTAATGTCATAATAACCCAAAATACTGTAATTGTTTAATTTCAGAATGTTTGGAAGAGAGACTTCTTTATGAGTGTCCATAAAATAATAAATTTTATCTGAGGCGAGAGGTTCATGTTTTTCTGTTGTTAGTTCCAGTTTTTTAGTCCAGACACTTTCAAAAAAAACAGAATAATTACTTTCTATATAATAGTTACGAGGAGGAAAGTCTCCAAAAAAATCATCGAACATATTAAAACCATTCATAGATATGGCCTTTGAATCACTGCCAGTTCCACCTAATGTGATAAAAAGATTCTTTTTGTTTTTAAACACAGAAAGACCAGCATCAACAGAAGCTAATTCTTTTAAAAATTTACTTGTTTTCTTAATTTCTTTAGGCTGTCTATTTTCTATTTGCATTAATAAAGGAGAATTATTAAAGCGGATAGTGTCATTTTTTGAAACAGTAAATGTCTTTATTAATTCGCCAGAATCGTAATCTTTGATATCAAATAGAAGCTCATCAGAATTGACATTAAACTGATAAAGCTTGTTTTCGTGATAAAAAGAATTTGAGGTTCTTGCATTTTTATGACCGAGCGGCTGCATGAATGTCTTCTCTTTGATTTCCAGATTGTCCAAATTGATAGCAAACAACTGCGTTTTCCTGAGACTTTGATCTAAAGTCAGAATTAAACGATTTGGAAGCGTATATAATTTAGTTTTTGCAACCACTTTAAACAGCGGATTGTATTCCCCAGAATCCATTTTCTCAATCGGATTTTCATTCAAAATTTGATTGAATGTCTTTTGCTGCGTTTTTCGATCGCGAAAAATGAAAGGAGAGAAGTCGAGAAACCTTTCTTCGGCCATTCCATTTTTAAAGATATAAGCAGTTAATGCCTGCTTATCTTTATATTTCATCAATAAATAAAAATTATTGTCTTTTTGATATTGAGTAACAATAGATTGATTGTCAACAGGTAAAGCAAATTTTAAAGCTCTGGTTGTTTTATTTTCAAAGTAGTATTTGATAACTATAATATCTTTTTGCTCAGGCGATAACCAATATACTGTTGGGTTGCCATCTTCGCTAAAACTGTATCCCAATAAAGATCTGTTTTCGACATATTGACGGCTAGTTACAAACTGATCTTTTAAAAAGAAAGCACTATTGTATTTTAGAATCGTAAAATTATTGGGAGATGCTATAAAAGCAAATACATCATGTGTAGTCGTGTTTTCTGCATTTAAGAGCTCACATTGATCTTGTACATTTTTTAAATCTATAGGATAAGAAGTTAACACTGTTTGACTTATCGAAACAGTGCTAAAAATTATAGACAGAAAAAGAAAGATTTGTTTCATGTGTTTGTAGCGACAAAAATCATTCCATTAATTTATTGATTCATAAGCTCTTGAAAAAGATCTACAAATTGACCTACATGCATTCCGTCCATCAAACCATGATGTACATAAACCGCCATCGAGATGGTTCTTTTACCTGTTTCAGATACCATCATCTTCCCAAATGAAATTTTCGGACAGCTGTCAGGAAAAGTGAAACTTCGCGCATGCGTAAGCGATGTAAAATTCAACCACGGAATTGCCGAAAAATGTATGAGATTATCATCATCAAATGATCTGGTAAAAAGTCCTGTTGTATTTTGAATGCGTTCGATTTCTTTTAAAGCGATTTGCTCGAAAGTTTTGAAATCAGGATCATATTCAATTAATGAAAATCCGAAAGTACCGTCTTCGCGCCCAATTGTGGCCGATGCATCTACGCGATCATTAATATAAATCTGCTCTCCTGAAATTCGATATTTAAAATTTTCAACTGCATTAACAGCGGCTAAAGTTTTGTGTAAATAGAAAATGAAAAAAGAAGCGTTCATACTTTTTGCGGTCTCATACGCTTTTGTACAATCGATTTCGACAGTTGCACCAAAAAACGGTTCTTCCATCTGTTTAAAATGAGCAAAATGCTCCTTTCTATTCCAGTTTTCTAAGTCTAAAAGTGTTTTCATTATAGTAAATTAGGAACAACTTCTGCAATAGTATCAAAGGAACTAAAATGCTGGTGTTCTACTTTGTGATTTATTTTTTCGTGTTCCCAAGTGGTGTGAAACGGAATGTGAACGGCATAACCGCCAATTCCCAAAACTGGAAGAACATCTGATTTTAATGAATTTCCGATCATCAAAAATTCATGTGCCTGAATGTCTAAACGGCCCAATAGTTTTTCATAATCAACTTCTTGTTTGTCTGACATTACTTCAATATGGTGAAAATAATGCCCTAAACCAGAACGATGCAATTTGCTGTGCTGATCTTTTAAGTCGCCTTTTGTAGCAACAACTAATTTGTATTTTCCGTGTAAAGCCTGTAATGTTTCTTCGATTCCGTCCAAAAGTTCAATTGGTTTTTCAAGTAATTCTTTTCCGTATTGAATGATTTTTTCGATTACTTCAACTGGAATTGTATTATTTGAAATATTCATTGCAGCTTCAATCATCGAAAGAATGTATCCTTTAATTCCGTATCCGTATAACGGTAAATTGGCAATTTCGATTTTGAATAATTCCTGAGAAATGCCTTGATGCGAAAGATAATCTTCCATCAAAGCACAGAATTTATGTTCGGTTTCCTGAAAGTAAGGTTCGTTTACAAATAAAGTATCATCGGCATCAAATGCGATTACTTTTAAATTTGGTATTTTGCTTTTATGTAACATAGTTTTTTTGTTTCAAGTTTGAGGTTTCTTTTCAAGTTTTTGCCACGAATTCCACTAATTTTCTCGAATTTTTGCCACAATTATTAAAATGATTCTTTTTAAATCTGCTCAAATCTGCTGAATCTGCGTGAAAACTTTAAATCTAATTCTTAGAAAACAGTCTTTTTAAAGAAATAGTTTTATCGTAAAAAGTAATTCGGATTCCGAAAAGTAAAACGATTCCGCCGAAAACCATTTGTAAAGTTATTTTTTCTTCTAAAAACAACCAAGCTAAAATGGAGGTAATTACAGCCTGACTCAATAAACTTAAAGAAACGCGGGTTGCGCGCATATGTTGTGTTGCGTAACTTATCGAAAGCCAGGCACACAATTGACAAATTACCGCCTGAAGTATTAATACAAACCAGCCTGTATTGGTAAAACCTGTAAAAGGCTCGTTTAGTGAATAGCATAAAATTCCCAAATAAATACTCGAAGCCATCAAACTAATCGTCATAAATGATAAAACATCAACTGTTGAAAGTACATTTTTGCTGACCAAAAGATAAATTGAATATAGAATTCCAGACAAAACGGCAAAAAGGAATGCTTTATCAAAGTTTAAATCGATAAAAAACTCAAAACCAACTAAAGTGATCATTCCGAATAAAGCGACTAATGTTCCGATCCAGAAATTCGTGGCAGGTTTTGCTTTCAGAAAAAAGAAAGAGCCAACGCCAACCCAAACTGGAGATAAATTTGTCAGCAGCGAAGCCTGAGTCGCGCTTGATTCTTGAATGGCGATATTCCAAACCGCAACATCCGAAGAAAACAAAATCCCGCAAAGCGCCGCTAAAAGTGTAAATTTAAGAGTCGGAAGTTTGAAGTTTTTACTTAAAAGTACGTAAGGCAATAACAGAATCACAGCAAAAAACATTCGGTAAAAAGCCGAAATCAATCCTGGTGTTAAACGTAATTTTACCAATATCGGGAAAATAGATATGCAGAGTATACCGCAGATTAAAGCTAATCTTGGTTTGGTGAGTTTCATTATATTAATTAATTAAATTCAACAATGCATTCGTTTTTAGTGTCCTTTGAATATGTTTTATACATTTCAAGCATTTCGACTAAGAATTTATATGCATCTTTATTTTTTTCTAATAAGACATTACTTTTTTCTATTAGAAATTTACAGTTCGTCTCTTCTAGATGATCATAAATGACATCATTAATTACGTGTAAAGTAATTGACCTATTTGATAAAACTAAAGATTCCATAAGTTCATTTATGAAAGATCTGTTGCTATTGCATTTTGATGCATTAATTACAATTGTATAGAATCTCTTTTTGTCAATATATTCATATTTGCTATAGCCCATTTTCTAATTTAAAATTAGTTAAGAAATCGTCTAATAAAAAAGCGTGAACCAGTTAATTCCTAACCGATTCACGCAATTTTATATCGTTTATAAAACTTTAGTTTACGGTTGATCCATTCGGCGCATCAGCATCTGGGTTTACAAAAACTAATTTTCCTTCAGCGTTTGTTGTCATCAAGATCATTCCTTGGCTTTCAACGCCGCGTAAAGCTCTTGGCGCTAAGTTTGCTAATACAGAAACACGTTTCCCGATGATTTCTTCTGGAGAAAAACTTTCAGCAATTCCCGAAACAATCGTACGAACATCGATTCCTGTATCTACTTTAAGAACTAAAAGTTTGTTGGCTTTTGGCATTTTTTCAGCCTCTAAAATAGTTCCGATACGAATATCCATTTTCGCAAAATCCTCAAACTGAATTAAATCTTTTTGTGGTTCAGCTTGTTTGTTTTCAGCAATATTTGCGGTTTTTGTCGCTTCCAATTTATCTACTTGTTTTTGTATTTCTTCGTCTTCAATTTTAGCGAAAAGCAATTCTGCTTCACCAATTTTATGTCCTGCCGGAATTAAATCTGAATTTTCAGAAATATCATTTCAACCTAATGTTTTATCAATTACAATGTCTTTTGCATCGCGGTCTTTCTCTTTCAAAAACTTACTGAATCCAGCAAAATGTTCTTTAAGATCACCTAAATTCAAGATTTTAGAAAGTTTAGAAGCTGTAAAAGGTAAAAACGGCTCAGCTAAAACGCTCAAAGCAGCAGCAATTTGCAATGCCACATACATTTGAGTTTTTACACGCTCTGGATTATCTTTCATTACTTTCCAAGGCTCTTCGTCTGCAAGGTATTTATTTCCTAAACGCGCAACATTCATCAATTCGCCTAAAGCTTCACGGAATCTGTAACGCTCCACTGAACTTGAAATCACAGCTGGATACGCTTTTAATTCGGCTAAAGTTTGTTCGTCAACTTCTGTAAATTCATTTGGCGTTGGAATAACTCCATCGTAATATTTGTTGGTTAAAACCACAACACGATTAATGAAGTTTCCGAAAATAGCAACTAATTCATTGTTATTTCTGGCTTGGAAATCTTTCCACGTAAAATCATTATCTTTTGTTTCAGGAGCGTTTGATGTTAAAGCATAACGCAAAACATCCTGCTTATCTGGAAATTCTTCTAAATATTCGTGTAACCAAACTGCCCAGTTTTTAGAAGTCGAAAGTTTGTTTCCTTCCAAATTCAAAAACTCATTTGCTGGAACATTATCTGGTAAAATATAACTTCCTTCAGCTTTTAGCATTGCTGGGAAAATGATACAGTGAAAAACAATATTGTCTTTCCCGATAAAGTGAACCAATTTGGTATCTTCATCTTTCCAATACGGCTCCCAGTCTTTTCCTTCACGCGCTGCCCATTCTTTCGTAGACGAAATATACCCGATTGGCGCATCAAACCAAACATATAATTTTTTTCCTTCGGCACCTTCAACCGGAACATCAATTCCCCAATCAAGGTCACGCGTTACGGCACGAGGTTCCAATCCGCCGTCGATCCAAGATTTTACTTGTCCGTAAACGTTCGGTTTCCAATCGTTTTTATGTCCTTCTAAAATCCATTTGGTTAAGAAATCAGAATAACGATCTAAAGGTAAAAACCAGTGTTTTGTTTCTTTAAGAATAGGAGTTTCTCCAGTAATGGTCGATTTCGGATTAATTAAATCAGTCGCATTTAAAGAAGATCCGCAATTTTCGCATTGATCGCCATAAGCTCCTTCATTACCGCATCTAGGGCAAGTTCCAACCACAAAACGGTCAGCTAAAAACTGATCTGCTTTTGCATCGTACAATTGCTCTGTTACTTCTTCAATAAAATCACCATTATCATACAGTTTTCTAAAAAATTCCTGAGCCGTATCATGATGAATTTTAGCCGAAGTTCTAGAATAATTATTGAATGAAATTCCGAAATCTGCAAACGATTTGCGGATAATTCCATCATATTTGTCAATAACTTCTTGTGGTGTAATTCCTTCTTTTTTGGCTTTCATCGAAATTGCAACGCCGTGTTCATCGCTTCCGCAAATAAATGCTACATCTTTTCCTTGCAATCTTAAGTATCTCGAATATATATCTGCAGGCACGTAAACACCAGCCAAATGCCCAATATGAATAGGTCCATTGGTGTAAGGTAATGCCGCTGTGATCGTATATCTCTTTGGATTCTGTGTCATAACTCAATTTTATTGAGTGCAAAAATAAGCAATAGATTTGAGATTTTAATATTACATGAAGATTCGCACGTAATTTCGCAGAGTCACGGGAAGAAAAACACAGAGATTCGCTAAGTTTTTTAAAGTAAATCGAATTAATCTCGCAAAGGCGCAGAGGCGCTAAGTTTTTTTATGCCACAGATTAAAAGGATTATAAAAGATTTTAATTTTAAATATTAATTGCCTCCAGCTTTAGCTGGAGGTGCCCAAAGAATAAAACTTTTGCGTCTCTGCGCCTTTGCGAGATTAATTCGCCCTAACAATAAAAAACTTTAGTGCATCTCTGTGAAAACCTCTGTGCATCTCTGTGGTAAAACCAATTAAAATAGAACCAGTTTAAACTACGTTTACCACTTATAAATAAAGATATATTTCGCAATCTTTGCACTCGAAAAAAACAAGTTTATGAGCAAGACAAAATTAATCATCAATAAAAACGGATCTATTAAAATCGAAGGGGATTTTGAAATTATGGATCCAGAAGGAGTTCTTTACGGTTTACAAGGAAGATCTGCACTTGGACTTTGCCGCTGCGGACTTTCTGCAAACAAACCATTTTGCGATGGAGGACACAGAAATAATTTCGAACACGATTCTGTTGCGTTTGATTTACCGCCAATGAAAACCAACTAAAATTCATTTAGGTTAAAATATCTTAAAACCGCATTCTATTAGACTGCGGTTTTTTTGTGCATTATTTTTTATAAAAGTAAGTTATTACTTAAAGAAACAAATATTACATTTACTGCAACTTTAATTTTCCAAAAATGAAAAAACTAATAATACCACTGTTGTTTTTGTTTTTCAGCACCGGTTATGCTCAAACACAAAAAACGATATCCAGCGATTGGACGTCTTTCAATCAGACCATTGATATTCAGACTGCTGTTACGAAAAAATTTAAGGTAATTGCGTCAGTTAAAGCCGAAACTACAGAGCCAACGGCTTGGGCTGGAGTCTGGGCGAGAGTTGATACTAAAAATGATGAAGAAGGTTTCTTTGATAATATGCAGGACAGACCTGTAAAATCTAAAGAATGGAATTCTTATACCGTAGAAGGAACTTTAGATAAAAACAGCAAATCATTGAGTTTTGGAGGTCTTTGTATCAATAACGGAAAATTCTATTTTGATAAATTCGAATTATGGATTGAAAATGATAAAGGTGTTTTTGAACCTTTAACGGTTTTAAATTCAAGTTTTGAAACAGCTGTAAAAAATGGAGACATTCCGAAATGGAGTTTAGGAACCTCAAAAGACGCTATTGTTAAAGTAAAGGAATATAAAATTACCTCTGATAAATCAAGCGTCGACGGAAAAAGCAGTTTATTATTAGAAGGAAGCGGCATTAAACCAAGACCCGAAGCCAGAATAGGAAATGTTGAAGGAGCTTCTCCAAAGATTGCCGACATGATTTCGATGCTGGAAGATCTTAAATCTCGTGTCGAAAGAACGGTAAAAAACATGAGTCAATATGAAATTGATTATCTTCATGATGAAGAGGCGAATCGAATTGGAGCTTTGGTTATGCATTTGGCTGCAGCCGAAAAATACTATCAGGTTTTTACTTTTGAAAACAGGGATTTTAATGAAGAAGAAAAGAAAATTTGGAACAACGCTTTAAATTTAGATCAAGGCGGACGTGACGAATTTAAAGGTCATGATATTCAATATTATTTGGATATTTATAATCAAGTCCGTGCCAAAACTATTGAAGAATTAAAGAAAAGAGACGATGCTTGGTTTGCTCAAGTTCAATTAAAATATGACATGACCAATCAATATTGCTGGTTTCACGTAATGGAACACCAATCGAGTCATTTAGGTCAGATTTTGTTTTTGAAGAAACGAATTCCGCCAGAGAAACCGCAACAAAAAACGCTTCCACAAGAAATTAAGAAGTAAAATAGATGAAAGCTGCATTTTTTTAAATGTGGCTTTTTTTATCAAAAGAAGTTGGATGAACTGGATAGCTCGTTTAGAATAATTTTATTTCTAAACGCCTGTTTTTAAATTAATTGATTTAATTTTAGTTCGGTATAAATAATACTGTTATTTATGGAAGAACTAACTCATGTCAAATCAATTATCGGAATCATTCTGGGTTTGAGCTTAACGCATCTCATAAAAGGATCCGTAATTTTTATTCAGCATCCTGGACGGAAGAAATTTTACTTTGTACATGCCTTATGGGTGTTTTATGTATTCTTGATGCTGATTCATTTTTGGTGGTGGGAGTTTAATCTGAAATTAATTCACGAATGGTATTTTGCAGATTATTTCTTCATCATCTGCTATATTTTGATTTACTATCTTCTTTGTGCAATTCTTTATCCTGATGATTTGGTTGATTACACAGGTTACGAAGATTATTTTTATTCAAGGAAGAAGTGGTTTTTTTCGATTCTGGCGATAAGTTTTGGAGCCGATATAATCGATACCGCAATTAAAGGAGGAGATTATTTTTTATACAATCAAACCGAATATTTTGTTCGAGTTATAAGTCATATTATTTTATGTTTCGCGGCAATAAAAGTCTATAATAAAAGGTTTCATAGTATTCTAGTAGTACTTTTTATTGCTTACGAACTCTCTTATATTTTGAGATTGTTTAATGTTGAATAACGAACGTTGATGAGCTTCAATAATTAAAGAAATTACTATTTTGATTATTGCTCAAAAACAACTTTTTTGGTTGTTTTGGCCATTTTTACAATGTCATAAGGTCTAGATAATCTAGAACTAAGATCACCGTTTTTTAGTTTTTCGACCTTTACAATTATAGTGTTACGATTCTCAGACATTTCGACAACATCTATAGAATGTCCGCCGCCTTTTTGGGTTTTGTCAATAATTGCAATAATTTGATATTTATTGAAATCAATATTAATTTCTTTCAAATCTTGGGTTAAGTTATTAGCAGCATCCATTTCATTGATTAGACTATTCCAAGTTTTAGCATCTTTAATAACTAAATGTCTTTGAGCGACGCTTTTGTCATTCGGAAAAGAATCTCCTTTACCCACCAATGAGTATTGCACATCAGACTGCGGTAAATCGTCATTTTCGCAGCTTGTGAGAGCAAATAGAATCATTAAAATAAGTAAAATCTGTTTCATGGTTTTGGCTTTGGCAATAGAGTTTTGCTGTAAAGCTCTATTTATTAAACAGATGATTTTTTCTAAAATGGTTGCGTTAAAGATGGTTTCTTTTTAAACCTATCACCTTATTTAATATAAATAACGTGAATTTTTGTGAAAGATTGTGTGTTTATCTAAGAATATTAAAATTAGTACAGCATCTCAATCAAAGTTTAAAATTTGAGTATGATCTACAATATATCTTTGCCATTTTCATCCATAAGCATTTGTTCTCTAATATAAGCTTGAAAAGGCTTATTATTATAATAAAGTTCTCCACTTTCATGCCAAAATTCAACAACATTTCCGTCATTTTTATCAAAGTCAAAACCAGAGAAATCACCAGAATAATTATCTCCAAAGAACCAAACATTAGATTTCAATTCGTAATAATTATTAAGCCCTAAATCTTCTAAATCAAACAAAGATGATGCGATATTAAATTGACATTCTCTAAAACTACCCGAACCAAGTTCTTGTAAATAGATCAGGTAATCTTGTGGTAGTTTTGGATATTTTAAAAGAAGATTTTTAATTTGATCTTTGTTTAAGATTTCTCTTTCATTTTGCTTGTCGTTATTGTTTTCAACTTTTTTTAAGAATTCTTTTTCTAAAGTATAATTTGCCATCATATCAATTTTAAATAAATCAGTTTTAAGATTAATGCATATCTAAGGCTAATATTTAAATTAATTCTTTTAAAAATTCAAAGTTAGTGTTATTTTTCTTACTTATAATTACTCGGTAGTTTTTCTTAGAATGAAAGTATTTATGTAATTCGGCTGTAAATTATTGCTGTTTCTATTGTTTTTTCTCCGAAATTTGCAAGCAATCTTTTAAATACAAACTCAAATGGAATTCGGTAAAATCATCATTTCAGAAACTGCGGCAAACAGTGAAAATCCTCAAGACGTTGTTAATTCGAATATCTCGGTAATCAATTTAATGCGTGAAGAAAAAATAGACGATGATTTGATTCACGAAGATGCATTGATGAGCTATTATTTAGACTTTTATGCTTCAAAATACGCCGAAGGAAATTTTTCTAAATTCGTGCACGATTCAGGCTGGAATAAAGAATTGAACGAATTGATAGAAGAAGGTTTGGCATTAATTGGCGCCGAAAAACATTTGGAATTATTTAAAGAACAATGCCGAAAACTGCGTTTACAAAGTAATATCAAACTGGGTAAATTCTTGCAGGCAAAATTCGATGTCGCAAGTCCGTTTCGTGATTTATTAAACAATAATGCTTATTTTGAGTTGGATGAAAATCTAGTCGAATTAAATGCTGCATTTTTAAAATCGCATCCTGATACAGAAGTACTTTCGGTGGAAGAAATGTTTAAAGTTTTAGAAGAATTTGTAGGGCATGAAATCAAAAGGGATTAGATATTAAAATCCTGTTTAGTTTTTAATATTTTACGGTTTTAGCATTTTGGTTTTGAAATTTTAATTTTCTTATCATCAATTGTAAGAAAATTATATATTTGAAGTGCCCGAAATTTTCTAAATAATTAACCTATGAAAAAAACTATTCTTCCGATTGTAGTTTTGATGTTTTTGCTTTCCTGCGGAAAAAGCGAAAAAAGTTCTAAAGAAGCAGAAATTCAGAATCAGGAGTTGCTTTCTCAAAATGAAACGAACAATGATTTAAACCAAAAGCAGTTTAAAAAACTCGTTTTTAAGAATCTGGATGATATCAAAGATTCAGAAGAATTAAATCTAAATCTGCTTTCTAAAGTCGCTTCTAACTTAAAAATCAAATATTCTAATATTAAAATAGACAAAACAAGTTCTATTAACTACGACGATAAAACTGCATTTTTTGTTCTTATGACTGTTGAACATAAAAAGAGTAAGAAATCTGATGAGTTTGAAGATTTAGGAAATTATTTGCAGCGTAAATATTTATTCGTAAATAGAGAAGACGGAAGTATAATCGCAGAAGAATTTGATGATAATTTAGGTTATTATGATAATGAAGCAATTCGGTTTTCGAAATCACATATCTTAAAAGATTTGGTTTATTTAAATGAAAGTACGCCGGCGATTGCCTTTTATACAGAAGCCAGTGCAAGCAGCAGAATCGTACTATATTCTGAACAGAAATTTACATTGGTGACTTTAGCCGACAAAGAAATTAAAAAAGTGCTGTACGAATATCCAATTCGAATGACAAATGGAGATTCTAACGGAGGTGGAACTTATCAAATCGAAACGTTAGAAACAGGAATGAGTTTTGGAGATCATAAAACGAATGGTTTTTATGACTTAATTGTGACCAAAAATTTTTCATATGAAGAAGCTGAAGAAGCTGATTCAGAAAAAGCTTTGCCAGAAGAAATAAATCTGAAAACCAAAAAAGAATCTGAAAAATTAAAGTTTAACGGCAGGGAATATGCTTTTCATAGAGACGAAAGACATCGCTTTCTGGAGTAAAATTTAGAGATTTGAAATAATAACAAGAGCACTTTTATAGTGCTTTTGGTGTTTATAGGCGATTTCAGTTTTCCTTATAAACTTTGTCCTATTGTTAACAAACATTTCCTTAAATTTGCTTCCGTTATAAAAAATACAATAGTTATAAAAATCAAGCTATGTTACAAATTGCATTTATTAGAGAAAATCAAGAGAAAGTAATCAAAGCTTTAGCAAAGCGAAATATCGATGCTAAAAGCGTTGTTGAAGAGGTGGTTCAATTAGACGAAAATCGTCGTGCTGCACAAGTGGAATTAGACAATACTTTATCAGAATCTAATAAATTGTCCAAAGATATTGGTGAATTGATGAAAGCTGGTGAGAAAGCTAAAGCAGCAATCTTAAAAGAAAAAACAGTTTCACTAAAAGAAAAAAGTAAAGAACTGAGCGAAAAAGCAGAAGCTTTGGCTGTTGAGTTAACCAATAAATTATACACATTACCAAATCTTCCGGCAGATATCGTTCCTGAAGGAAAAACGCCAGACGACAATTTGAATGTTTTTCAAGAAGGAGATATTCCTGTTTTGCACGAAGGCGCACAGCCGCACTGGGAATTGGTAAAGAAATACGATATTATCGATTTTGAATTGGGTGTAAAAATTACTGGAGCAGGATTTCCTGTTTATAAAGGTAAAGGAGCTCGTTTACAGCGTGCTTTAATCAACTACTTTTTAGATAAAAATACAGCTGCAGGATACAATGAAGTTCAGGTGCCGCATTTGGTAAACGAAGCTTCTGGTTACGGAACTGGACAATTACCAGATAAAGAAGGGCAGATGTATCATTCTACTATTGATGATTTATATTTGATTCCAACCGCTGAGGTTCCGGTTACGAATTTATTTCGAGATGTTCTTTTGACAGAAACAGAATTACCGGTTTTATATACAGCTTACACACCATGTTTTCGTCGTGAAGCGGGTTCATACGGAGCTCACGTTCGCGGATTAAACCGTTTACACCAATTTGATAAAGTAGAAATCGTTCGTGTTGAACACCCTGAAAAGTCTTATGAAGCGCTTGACGGAATGGTAGAACATGTAAAAGATATTTTAAAAGAATTAAAATTGCCTTACAGAGTTTTACGTCTTTGCGGAGGCGATATGGGCTTTACATCTGCTTTAACGTATGATTTTGAAGTGTTTTCTACAGCACAAGACCGCTGGTTAGAAATTAGTTCTGTCTCTAACTTTGAAACTTTCCAGGCAAACCGCTTGAAATTGCGTTTTAAAGACAAAGACGGCAAAAATCAATTGGCGCATACGCTTAACGGAAGTTCATTAGCACTTCCTAGAGTTTTGGCCGGAATTATTGAAAATTACCAAACTCCAGAAGGAATCGTAATTCCAGAAGTTTTACGCCCATACTGCGGATTTGATATTATAAACTAGTTTTTTAGTTTTCAGTCGCAGTTTTCAGTCACAGTTAGATATTGTCACTGAAAACTGCGACTGTAACTGAAAACTAAAAACTACTACTTATGAAGAACGGAATATTAAACTGGAACGTTGATCCCGTTATTTTCTGGATTACAGATAGTTTCCCATTAAAATATTACGGAGCTCTCTTTGCCACCGGACTTCTTTTAGGTTTCTACATTGTTAGAAATATTTATAAGAAAGAGAATCTTTCGCTAGATAACCTAGATACTTTATTGATTTATGTAATTGTCGGAACCGTTTTGGGTGCCAGATTAGGACATTGTTTCTTTTACGAACCAGAATATTTTTTCAAACATCCGATAGAAATCCTTTTGCCAATTCAGAAAATAAAAGGGGTTTATCAATTTGTGGGTTACCAAGGTTTGGCAAGTCACGGAGGATCTATTGGAGTTATTACTGCGATGATTTTATATTGCCGCAGATACAAAGTACAATTCTTAGGACTTTTAGATAAAATGGCAGTTGCAGTTCCTGTAACGGGTACATTTATCAGATTAGGGAATTTTATGAATTCTGAAATCTACGGAAAACCTACCAATGGAAATTGGGGAGTTGTCTTTCAAAGAGATGATTTAATTCCGAGACATCCAACGCAATTGTACGAAGCATTTGCTTATTTATTAATCTTCGGGATTCTGTTTTACATGTACAAATCAGAAAAAATTAGAAATGCACAGGGATTAATCTTTGGAACTTTCTTAACTTTATTATTCTCAGCTAGGTTTATAATTGAGTTTTTCAAAGAAAATCAAGAAGCTTTCGAGAATAATATGCTTATTAATATGGGACAGATTTTAAGTATTCCATTTATATTAATTGGTTTAGCTCTGATTTTTTGGAAAACTCGAAAAGTCACAGTTGACAATGGCAGTTTACAATTTAATGAGACTGAAAACTAAAAAAGTCACAGTTTACAGTCGCAGTTTACAGTTTACTAGACTGAAAACTTAAAAAAGTCACAGTTGACAGTGTCCTAGACTGAAAAACTGCGACTGAAAACTGAAAACTAATACAGGCTGAAAACTAAAAAAAACATGAAAAACATCTTCATTTATATTGTTTTACTATGGTCTACTTTTTCATTCGCACAAAATGAACAATTAGCCCAATATTATTACGACAAAGGTGATTTCGATAAAGCGAAAATTAGTTACGAAGAGCTTTTAAAAAGTTCGCCTTCCAATACTCAGTATTTTTTAAGAGTGGTCGATTGTTACCAGCAATTACAGCAGTTTGCCAATGCCGAAAAAGCAATTCAAGAGCGTTACAATCGCTACAAACAAGGTGTTTTTTTAGTTGAATTAGGCTATAATTTTCAATTGCAGAAAAACGATTCGAAAGCCAAAAATTATTACGAACAGGCAATTGAAAAAATAAAGGTAAATCCGAATGATGTTTACGGAGTTGCCAATTCATTTGAGAAGAAAGTATTGTTAGAATATGCTTTAAAAGCCTATCAAACCGCAATGCAGATTCAGCCCAATTTCAATTTCAATTTTCAAATTGGAATGTTGTACGGACAGTTAGGAAAAACCGATCAAATGATCGATTTATTATTGACAGAATCTTTCACCAATCCGCAGAATACCAATTTGATTCAGACGCAATTGTCCCGATTTATGAATGGTGAAACGGATAATACGGCTTTCAAAGATGCCATGCGAAAAGCTTTAATCTTGAAAACCCAAAAAGATCAAGACGTTTTCTGGAACCATTACTTAAGCTGGTTTTATGTACAGCAGAAAGAATTCGGAAAAGCATTTATTCAAGAAAAAGCAATTTACAAACGTGAGCCAGAATCATTGATGAGTATTGTCAATTTGAGTCAGTTTGCGATGAATGAAGACGATGATGAAACGGCTGTAGAAATTCTGAATTTCATTCTTCAAAACACCAAAGATTTAGATTTATTGATTCAATCGAATGCTTATTTGATGCAGATTAAGATTGATAACGCTCAGGAAAAAGATTATCCAGCCATCAATCAGGAATTGCAGCAATTGTTGGCAACTTACGAAATCAATCCTTTTAGTTTATCTTTGCAGCTTATTCAGGCACATTTTCTAGCTTTTAATTTAAAAAAACCTGAAGAAGGAAAGGCAGTTGTCAAAAAGGCTTTAGAATTAAATTTAAACGAATATCAAAAAGCCGATGCCAAAATGGAGCTGGCTGATATTCTGCTTTTGGAAGAAAAGTACAATCAGGCACTTATTTATTATTCGCAGATTCAATTGGATTTAAAGAATGATGTAATGGCGCACGAAGCCAGTTTGAAAGCGGCCAAAACGAGTTATTACAAAGGCGATTTTGAATGGGCGAATAAACAATTTAAAGAACTAAAAGCAGCCAATACGCAGTTAATTGCCAACGACGCTTTAGAATATTTTCTTTTAATTAATGATAATACCGCCGCAGATTCGACTCAAGTAGCATTGAAGCAATTTGCAAAAGGAGATTTTTTAATTTATCAGAATAAAAAACAAGAAGCAATAGCGCAGTTTCAGAATATCTTGAAAACTTATAAAGGACAAGAAATAGAAGCCGTAACATTATTGCGTTTAGGAAAAGTTTACGAAAGTCAGAAAGATTTTGCTTCGGCTTTAAGCCAATATCAGCAGATTATTGACAATCACAGCGACGGAATTTACGTAGATGAAGCGCTGTTTTTCTCAGCTGAAATTTATAATGACGAACTAAAAGATATAGAAAAGGCCAAGCCTTTATATGAAAAGGTAATTTTTAACCATCAAGACAGTATTTACTTTGTTGATGCCAAAAAAAAATACCGTGAGTTAAGAGGGGATAAGAATTTGTAAATTTCAATATTTTAAATTCCAAATTCCAAAGAATAAAAATTAGTAAAATGATGATTTGAAAAGATATAAGGGTCAAGAGGAAAAAACTCAGAACCTTAGAATCTTAGCATCTCAGAACCTTAGAAAAAAAATGATTATTTACAACGTTACCACAAACATACACGAAAGCGTTCACGACCAATGGTTAAAATGGATGCAGGAAAAACACATACCAGAAATTCTGGCTACTAATAAATTTTCATCGGCCAGAATTGTAAAAGTTTTGGTTGAAGAAGAAATGGGCGGAATTACATATTCGGTTCAATATGTAACAGACAGCAAAGAAACTTTAGATAAGTTTTATATCGAAGATGAACCAGAATTTCACAGAGAAGCTCTTGGATTATTTGCCGATAAAATGCTTTCTTTCAGAACAGAATTAGAAGTTATTTCGGAACACTAGATTTTAGTTTACAGTCACAGTCTCTGTCGCAGTTTTGTCTAGGAAATTATGGAAATTAGATTTCAAACAAAAGAAGAAAGTAATAGAAAACAGCAGGAAGACTTTTTGAAATTGTCAAAAGTTGAACGGTTTTATGCTTTTTTGCGTTTAAGTGAAAGAGTGAGCAAATTTCCAGTTAAGAATAAAGAAAATAAAAATAAAGACAATTTTCTTATTGTAATTGAGAGAAAAGAATAAAACTTAGTGTCTTTGAGGCTTCGTGGCAAAAAAAGCACAAAAATAAAGCTTTGTTTCTTAGTGCCTTTACAGCAAAAAGAATACTTTTGCGCCCTCGCGGCAAACAAGATATAAAATGGAAAAAGTAAAAGCCAAAAAACATTTAGGACAGCACTTTCTTAAAGACGAAAGCGTAGCAAAAGCTATTGCAGACACTTTAAGTCTGAAAGGGTACGATGAGGTTTTAGAAATAGGACCAGGAATGGGTGTGCTTACTAAGTATTTACTTGAAAAGCCAATTACTACACATGTTATAGAAATCGATACCGAATCTGTAGCGTATTTGGACGCACATTATCCAAAATTAAAAGACAAAATTATCTCTCAGGATTTCCTGAAGTATAACATAAATGAAGTTTACCAAGACAAACAGTTTGCTATAATTGGAAACTTTCCGTACAATATTTCTTCACAGATCGTTTTTAGGACATTAGACCTTAAACATCAGATTCCAGAGTTTTCTGGAATGTTCCAGAAAGAAGTAGCCGAACGTATCTGCGAAAAGAAAGGCTCAAAAACGTACGGAATATTATCAGTTTTAGCTCAGGCTTTCTATACTACAGAGTATCTGTTTACGGTTGATGAAAACGTTTTTATTCCTCCGCCCAAGGTCAAGTCGGGTGTGATGAGAATGACCCGAAAGGAAGATTACAGTCTTCCTTGCAGCGAAAGACTATTTTTTACAGTTGTAAAAACCGCCTTTCAGCAGAGACGAAAAACATTACGTAACAGTTTGAAAACATTAAATTTATCAGACAAATTGCGAGAAGACACTATCTTTGATAAACGTCCGGAGCAGCTAAGCGTCGATGAATTTATTGAACTAACTCTAAAAATAGAAACCGATGGAGTTCAAAGTTAGTAGAGAATTTATACATCAGTTAGAAGAACTAATCAATAAGAAAAACGACAACGAACTTGAAGTTTTACTTAATGATATGCACCACGCTGATATTGCCGAAATCTTAGACGAATTAGATTTCGACGAGGCCACTTATATCTTTAAGGTTTTAGATAGTGATAAAACAGCCGAAATTCTTCTAGAATTAGAAGAAGATCTGCGTGAGAATATCTTAAGCCGACTTTCACCAAAAGAAATTGCAGAAGAGCTTGATGAGCTTGAAACCAACGATGCTGCCGATATTATCGCTGAACTTTCGCAAGAAATAAAAGCAGAGGTAATCTCAGAGCTGAATGACGTTGAACACGCCAAAGACATTGTTGATCTTTTGCGTTACGACGAAAACACGGCTGGTGGTTTAATGGGAAAAGAGCTTGTAAAAGTAAATGAAAACTGGAACGTCTTGACCTGCGTTAAAGAAATGAGAATTCAGGCAGAGAATGTTTCGAGAGTTCATTCTATTTATGTCGTGGATGATGAAAACCGACTGAAAGGAAGACTTTCTCTTAAAGATCTGCTGACTTCTTCTACCAAAACTCAGATTGGAGAAGTTTACATCCGAAAATTAAATTTTGTTAATGTTGATACAGAAGACGTTGAGGTCGCTCGTATCATGCAGAAATATGACTTAGAGGCGATTCCGGTTGTGGACGAATTAGGTCGTTTGGTAGGAAGAATTACTATTGACGATATCGTAGACGTAATCAAGGAAGAAGCTGATAAAGATTACCAGTTAGCAGCGGGTATTACGCAGGACGTTGAATCGAATGACAGCGTTTATGAATTAACAAAAGCACGTTTACCTTGGCTTTTAATCGGAATGGTGATTGAAATTGTAGCTTCTTTTGTTTTAAAAGGAAACGAAGCAACGTTTCAAAAATATTCTACTTTAATCATTTTTGTGCCTTTGCTTTCAGCAACCGCAGGAAATATCGGGGTTCAAGCGTCGGCAATTGTTGTGCAAGGTTTGGCAAATGGAACTTTAAAAGATTTCAGCCGTGCTTACTTTACAAAAGAAATTACTGTTTCTATGATTTCGGGAAGTATAATCTCATTATTGCTTTTAGGCTATCATTCTGTCATGTATCAGCAGTATTTAGTGGGATTTGCAATTTCGATTTCAATGATTGTAGTGATTTTGTTTGCGGCCACTTTAGGAACTTTAGTACCGCTTTTCTTGAATAAAAATAAAATTGACCCCGCAATTGCGACTGGTCCATTTATCACAACCACAAACGACGTATTCGGAATTATGCTTTACTTCGGCGTGGCCAATTTGATTCTTGGATTTTAGATTTTTGCCACAAATTATCCGTTTACCGTGATTTAAGATCTCTAAAAACTGTGTAATTTACAGGCGGAAAATATACTGTTAATCAGTTCATCATAAATTCAAACCAAGAAGAATGAAAGTACATATTATTGGAGGAGGAAACCTTGGGGTTTCTATTGCCTTGGGAATCGCTAAATTTTCAAAAAACAATCAAGTTACCGTTACAAGAAGAAACACAGCAAGTATTCAATATTTAACAGAATACGGAATTGCAGTTTCTAACGATAACAAACACAATATTCAAGAAGCTGATGTAGTGATTTTAACAATTAAGCCGTATCAAGTCGATACTGTTTTGGCTGAAATTCTGCCAGTTATTCAAAATAAGACAATTGCTTCGGCTGTCAGCGGATTATCGCTTGATGTTTTACAGTCTAAAACAAATAACGAATATCCGGTTGTTCGAATTATGCCAAATATTGCAGCGCAGTTTGGAGAATCGGCAACTTGTATTTCTTTTCCTGAAAAATATGCATCAAATGCTTCACCGATTGTGGACTTATTCCAAGATTTAGGGACAGCTCCTGTAATCGACGAAAAATTAATGGATGCAGCGACTGTCTTAGGCGCGTGCGGTACTGCGTATGCATTACGTTATATTCGTGCTTCTATGCAGGCGGGAATCGAAATTGGATTTGATTCTAATACCGCTCTTGCAATTGCCGCTCAAACGGTAAAAGGTGCGGCAAAAATGCTTTTGGAAGAGAAAGTACACCCAGAACAGTTAATCGATCGTGTAACCACGCCGCAAGGCTGCACCATTGTAGGTTTAAATGAAATGGAGCATAATGGTTTCAGCTCATCATTAATTAAAGGGATTAAGACTTCTTTGAAGCAGATAAAAGGATAGGTTTTAAAAAAATTCCAAATATTTTTAAATTCCAAATTCCAATTTTATCATTGGGGTTTGGAATTTTTTTGTTTTAGATATTAATAGTCTTTTTTCGTTGAACAATATTCTATTATTAAGGCGATTTCTTTTTCTTTTACGTATTCTGTGAATTTTGTTCTGTGATAATCTAATCCCAAATTTTCAATTTTTGTACTATCGATTTTATGATTTTTATTGATTATCCATTTCATAAAAACAATCGAATCTACATTACGTAATGCTGGTCCAGCACTTCTGACATCAAGTTTATGACAAGCAGCACAGTTCGAATTGAATATTTCTTTTCCTTTTTCTTGATTTTCAGATAAGTTTGCAGTGCCACAAAAAGCAGGAATAGGCGTTTGACAATACCAGTTTTCAGAAGCTTTATATGTCTTTATTTCATAGAAGATTATTCCAACCAATACAATTATAGAAGAAATTGAAATAAGTAATATTTGTCGAATTCTATTCACTCGCCTACATTTAAAATTGGAATTTGGAATTTAAAAATTGGAATTTTTTACTTCTTAATAAGCTGAATATACTTCAAACCGCATTCAGAAATCTTGGTATAAGAATTCATCGCATTTCCATAATTCTGAATCGTTAAAGTGTCTTTTACATATAAAGCATCAATTCCAACTGGGATCTCTAGTTCTTTTGCAGGAATCGAATCATTTTCGTTTTCATTACTAATGTCGCCTTCGTATTCATCCCACTGAATTCCTTCTAGAGTTAAATAGTTTTCACCAGAACTACTGTGTGAGTAAGTCGCTTTTCCTTTTAAAGTTCGAACACTTGTTTTAAAAACATATTGATAATCATTTTTAATTTTTGAAATGATCAGCGAAATATTACAATCGCCAGAATCTGTGTAAGTTCCTTCGACTTCATCTTTAGAATTTACTTTTGATACATTTGTTTCTTCTTTCAAATCTTTCTCAGAAGAAATCTTTTCTGTTTTCTGATTGCAGGATAGCAGTCCAAAATAGAAAATCAGCAGGAAAAAAAAGCGAATTTTACTCATAACGATTAGATTAGATTGCTGTGTTTTTATTTAAAATATATTTTAAGTAAACAAAACCCAAAAGTCCAGCTAGAAAAGAGGCAATAAGAATCGCTATTTTAGAAAAAACAATTATTTCAGGATTTTTAAAAGCCAAAACAGTTATAAAGATCGACATAGTAAAACCAATACCGCCGAGCATTCCGGCACCTAAAATATGAGCCCATTTTAAGTTTTTGGGCAAAACACATAACCCCGCCGTTACACCAACAGAAGAGAAAAGTAAAATTCCCAGCGGTTTACCAATTACAAGTCCAAGAATAATCCCGTAAGTATTAGCATGGTTCAATCCTTCATGCCAATTTTCGGTAATTGTGAGCGCAGTATTGGCTACAGCAAATAAAGGCAAAATAAAAAAGGCTACCGGCTTGTGCAGAAAATGCTGTAGTTTGTATGAAGATGTTTTCTCGCTTCCATCTCCAAACGGAATTACAAATGCTAAAATGACGCCCGTTATTGTAGCGTGAACTCCAGAATTGAGCATAAAGTACCACATTACAATTCCTCCAATGATATACGGAATCAAATTGTGAATTTTCATTCGATTTAAAACAAAAAGAAAACCCCAGATTGCCAGAGCGATTCCAAGATTTAGAAATGAGATGGAGGTTGTGTAAAAAATGGCAATTACTATAATAGCGCCCAAGTCATCAATAACAGCAAGCGCCGTTAAAAATACTTTTAAGGAAGCAGGAACTTTATTTCCTAGAAGCGATAAAATCCCAATTGCAAAAGCAATATCTGTTGCCATCGGAATTCCAGCTCCATTTTGGGTTGTAGTTCCGTAATTTAAAACGAGGAAAATTGCAGCCGGAACAAGCATTCCGCCAAAAGCAGCCATTATAGGTAACGAAGCATTCTTTATGTTCGATAATTCACCGTGATAAATTTCGCGTTCCAATTCCAGTCCGATAAGCAGAAAGAAAATCGTCATTAAACCATCATTAATCCAGTCTGTTATAGAATGTCCGGCAATTTCTCTTTCCCAAAATTCTGTATAGTGTATTTGAAAAGAAGAATTGGCCAGATAAAGAGATAAAATCGTGACAAAGAGCAAGATAATTCCTCCTGATTTTTCATTTTCAAAAAAAGCGGTAAAGGTTTTGGTTAATTTCATTTCGGAGAATTCTGAAGATTTAGAGATGGATTTATGCAATCCTTGTATTTTCAAAGTTAGAAAAAATCTGACCAATAAAAAAGTTTAGTCGCCAAGTCACAAAAGACTCCAAGTTTATATTCCGTATTCCTGAAATAAATCAGTATAAAAACTTTGCGCCTTTGGACGTTTACGATATTAAATTAACCGTATTTTTGTTTAGTATAAAATTGGAAAAATAATGAGTATAAAAATTCTTCATATCGACAGCAATAATCCAATACTTTGGAATCAATTAGAAGAAGCAGGTTTCGAAAATCACGCTGATTTCAAATCTTCAAAAGAAGAAATAGAAGCAAAAATAAAAGACTATAATGGCATCGTAATTCGCAGTCGTTTTAAGATTGATAAGACATTTTTGGACAGTGCAACAAAGTTGCAATTTATTGCAAGAGTGGGCGCAGGTTTGGAAAGCATTGATTGTGAGTATGCTTCTTCGAAAGGAATTCATCTTATTGCTGCTCCAGAAGGTAATCGCAACGCTGTTGCAGAACATTCGCTGGGTGTTATTTTATCTTTATTCAACAATTTAAACCAAGCCGATGCAGAAGTTAAAGCAGGTCAATGGAACCGAGAAAGCAACCGTGGTCATGAACTAGATTTAAAAACTGTCGGTATTATTGGTTATGGAAATATGGGAAAAGCTTTTGCTAAAAAGCTGAGAGGTTTCGATACTGAAGTTTTATGTTATGATATTTTGGAGAATATGGGAGACGAAAATGCCAAACAAGTTTCATTAGCAGAATTACAAGAAAAGGCAGATGTTTTAAGTCTTCATCTTCCGTGGACGCCAGAAACTGACAAAATGGTCAATGCAGATTTTATAAACGCATTTAAAAAGCCATTTTGGATCATTAATACTTCTCGCGGTAAAAATATAGTTACAGCCGACTTAGTTGAAGCTATGAAAGCAAAAAAGGTATTAGGAGCAGGTTTGGATGTTTTGGAGTATGAGAAACTTTCTTTCGAAACACTTTTTCAAGATAAAAATACTCCAGAGGCGTTTCAATATCTTCTGGAAGCAAAAAATGTTTTATTGACTCCTCATATTGCAGGATGGACTTTTGAAAGCCACGAACGTTTAGCGCAGGTTATTGTCGATAAAATTAAAGCAGTTTATAAAGTTAAATAATTTGGTTGTTAAGATTAAATAACGAGTCTTTTCCTGTAAATTTTACTTTTGTTATTAGTTTTATTTGCTGATTTTTAATAATATTGTTTCAAACTTTAAAGAATGGATCTAAATTAATTCTTTGAATTTGTAAAAAGTTGGAATTAATAATTAATTAAATACTGTAAACAATGGAAACTACAAAACCAGAAAGTTGGAATACCCCGTCACAACCAAGACAAGAGAATAAAAAAGTATTAGCTGGAATTATGGGAATTATTTTTGGATATCTAGGTATTCACAAATTTATTTTGGGATATACTCAAGAAGGTATTATACAAATAGTAATTAGTGTAGTTACGTGTGGTGTTGGTGGAATAATCGGATTTATCGAAGGAATTATTTACTTAACAAAATCAGATGAAGATTTTTACCAAACTTACCAAGTTGGTAAAAAAGGCTGGTTTTAAGCTAAACATACATATTAAAAAATCCCATTCAGAAATGAGTGGGATTTTTTTATGCCAAAAAATGTCTTTTTCTATTGTAAAAAAAACTTTTAGGTCCTGTACATAGATTCTTAAGGAGGTAATCTTGCACTTTGTTAAAATGATTAATGGAGTAACTGAAAATCCTTAAGAGTAGGGGAATTATAAAGATTTTATTATGTTAGAAATGTACAAAAAAGTAGTTCTGCAGAATTACGCAAATTTTAAAGGAAGAGCTAGAAGAAAAGAATATTGGATGTTCTTTTTGGTAAATATTATAATTGCTTCTATTCTTGGTTTTATAACGGGATTAATCTCTGAAAATTTAAAAATTATTGGTAATATTTATAGTTTGGCAGTTTTAGTTCCTGGAATTGCTGTGGCGATTAGAAGAGTTCAAGATGTTGATAAAGAATGGTGGAATATTCTTATTCCATTTTATAATATTTATCTACTTTGTCAAGATGGTACTGTAGGACCGAACCAATATGGAGCAGATCCTAAAAACCGATTAGAAGATATTAGAGAGATTGGTAAAGATCTTAACTAGTTTTTATAAAAAATTGTAATTAAAAAAATCCCATTTGCTTCGGTTAATGGGATTTTTATTTATAAATCTCCGGCAAATGTGAGAATTCCATTGTTGATCAAAAAGGTTCATATAATTTATTATTGTAGAAATGTAATTGTAGAAGGTCTGTGGGATTTAAAATATATATTAAAAACTCAGCTATGAGAGGTTTTCCTCCTGTCAGCAAAGTTTTGAGCAAAAACTAAAAAATCCTATTTGCTTTTTAAAAACAAATAGGATTTTTTAATTTTTACATCAAAAGATAATCTTAATCTTCTTTCTCAGATAATTTACGCTCTAATTCAATCTGAAACTCTTCGATAACAGGTTTCATAGTGCTTTCTGGAATATCTGCGATTCTAATGTACATTAAACCGTCTACAGCATTATTAAACAAAGGATCGACGTTAAAAGCTACAACACGTGCGTTTTGCTTAATATACTTTTTAATTAAAACCGGCAAACGTAAATTTCCTGGTTCTAACTCGTCAATGATTTTATCAAACTTGTTTAAGTCAGATTCGGCTTCATCGAAGATGAAATCTTTGTCAGCATCTTTCAGTTTAACTTTATACGCTTTTTTCGGGTGAATGTACTGCGCAATATACGGATCGTAATAATTCGATTTCATAAACTCAATCATCAACGATTTTGAAAAATCTGAAAATTGGTTGCTGATACTTACACCGCCCAATAAATACTTGTGTTCAGGATAACGTAAAGTCGTGTGAATAATACCTTTCCATAACAAGAATAACGGCATTGGTTTCTGCTGGTATTCTTTTACAATAAATGCACGACCCATTTCGATCGATTTGTGCATCATATCGTGTAATTCTGGTTCAAATCTAAAAAGATCTGTCAAGTAGAAACCTTCGATTCCGTATTTCGGATAAATTTCAGCCCCTAATCCCATACGATAAGCACCAGCGATTCGCTTTGTCTCATCATCCCATAAAAACATATGGTGGTAATATTGGTCGTATTCGTCTAAATCTATAGATTCGTTTGTTCCTTCTCCAACTTCACGGAAAGTAATTTCGCGTAAACGTCCTATTTCATGCAAAATATTCGGAATTGATTTCGCTCTAGCGAAAAACACTTCGTAATTTTTACTTTGAAGCAAACGGCAGTCACTGTTTCGAAGAGCCTGAACTTCATCAATCATTTTTGATTCGTTGGCCGGCGTAACAATTTTTTTAGGCGCTTTGGTAATTTTTAAACTAGCAGTGTCGATCAATTTCGTGTCCTTTTCAAAAGGATTAGCCAGCATATAGGTTTTCTTTCTTAAGAATTCTGAATATTCTTCAAAAGATTCGATTTCGTTTTGCTCGTTTACCGAGATTGGTTTTCCAATACGAACTTTAATAACACGGTCTTTTTGAGTCAAAAGCTCAGATGGTAATTTTGCAGTACGTAAAGTATCGTCAATTTTAGAAAGCCAGTAAAATAGTTTACTGTTTTTGGCATGAAAATAAATCGGCACAACCGGAACTTTGGCTTTTCTGATTAATTTCAGCGCGCCTTCTTCCCAAGGTTTGTCAACCACTAATTTTCCGTCTTTATAAGTCGAAACTTCTCCGGCAGGAAAAATTCCTAAAGGTTTTCCGTCACTTAAATGACGTAAAGTTTCTTTAATACCAATTACACTAGATTTAGCATCCTTGTGGTTTTCAAAAGGATTAACCGGCATAATGTATTTTTTCATTGGAACAATTCTGTGTAACAAGAAATTGGCAATGATTTTGAAATTTGGCTCTCTTTCAAGCATCAATTTCAATAATAAAATCCCATCAATCCCACCCAGCGGATGGTTTGAAATAGTAATGTAAGCACCATCTTTTGGCAGACGTTTTAAATCTTCTTCTGGGATTTCGAACTTAATTTCCATTTCGTCCAAAATTCCATTTAAAAACGCAAGGTCTTCCAAATGTTTATTACGGTCATAAATTTTATTAAGGGTAGAGATCTTAAGAACCTTCATAAGAATCCAGCCAGAAAAGGTACCGAAAACTCCGTACTTTTCAACATTTATTGCCTTTGCAACTTCTTTCGCGGTAACTAAACCCATGTACTATTTTTAATTTATTCGAACAGCGAACAAAGATAACAAAAAAGTCTACTTTTCATTGTTTCCAAGATAAACTTTGCACATTTTTATTACATTTGAAATCCTAAAAAAAACACTGATGAAAATTATTTCTTATAATGTAAACGGAATTCGTGCTGCGATAAACAAAGGTTTTATCGAGTGGCTTCAACAAGCAAATCCTGATGTGATCTGTCTTCAGGAAATAAAAGCTACGCAGGATCAAATTCCGGTTGATGATATAACTGCCGCCGGCTATCCTTTTCAATATTACTATCCTGCGACCAAAAAAGGGTACAGCGGAGTAGCTATTTTATCTAAAACAAAACCGAACAATATTGTTTTCGGAACAGGAATTCATCATATGGATTTTGAAGGACGAAACCTTCGTGCCGATTTTGATGATGTTTCAGTAATGAGTTTATATCTTCCGTCTGGAACAAATATCGAAAGACTGGATCATAAATTTATGTTTATGGATGATTTTCAGACGTATGTTAATGAGTTAAAATTGACGATTCCGAATTTGATTATCTGCGGTGATTATAATATCTGTCACGAGGCGATTGACATTCACGATCCAGTTCGTAATAAGACAGTTTCTGGATTTCTTCCTGCAGAACGAGCTTGGTTAGATGGTTTTATGAAATCTGGTTTTATTGATAGTTTCCGTCATTTTAATAAAGATCCGCATCATTATTCGTGGTGGAGTTACCGCGCTGGTGCAAGAGGAAATAATAAAGGCTGGCGTATCGATTATAATCTGGTAAGCGAATCTTTAGAAAACCGATTAAAAAGAGCGGTTATACTTCCAGATGCCATGCATTCAGATCATTGTCCGGTTTTAGTCGAAATTGATTAAAGTTTGGTATTGTTCTTGCGGAAAGGATAGTTGTTTTAAAATTGACATTGAATTTTGAATTCAAAAAGTATTAAACGCCCAAAATAAAACCAATTAAAGTAAGATGATTAAAAAAGCCTCCATCGGATTGCTAGTATTAGCCTTGTCCGCAACGTCATGCGTTTCGAAGAAAATTTACAATGATCTAGAAACAAAGTATTCAGATTTAAAAAAAGAAAACCGTTCTATTGCTGATGAAAATGAAAATTTGAAGGCAGCAAAAAATCAATTAGAACTGGAGCGCGATAAATTGACGAAAGACCTTGCCAGTACAAAAGACGACTTGGCAAAGCAAAAAGCTGATCTTGCCGCTGAGCAGAAAAAATATAAAGTATTGCAAGATTCGTACAATGCATTAGAGAAAAACAGCAATGATGCATTGGAAAAAAACATGGCTAAGAACCGTGAATTATTGGCACAGTTAGAAGCAAAAGGTAAAGCTCTTGCAGATGAACAAGCTCGTTTAGACAAAACAGGAAATCGTTTGAAAGAACTTGAAGATATGATTGCAGCTAAAGAAGAAGCAATGCGCAAACTAAAAGAAACTTTATCGAAAGCCTTAAACGGATTTGAAGGTAAAGGTTTGACAGTTGAACAGAAAAACGGAAAAGTGTATGTTTCTATGGAAAACAAATTACTTTTCAACTCAGGAAGCTGGGCTGTTGGAACAGAAGGACGTAAAGCGGTTGTAGAACTTGGTAAAGTTTTGGGCGATAATCCAGATCTTTCGGTTCTTATTGAAGGCCATACAGACGATGATCCGTATGCTGGTTCTGGACCAATTGCAAACAACTGGGATTTATCGACTAAAAGAGCAACTGCAATTGTGAATATTTTGAGCGAGAACTCCAAAATCAACAAACAAAAATTAACAGCAGCAGGAAGAAGCGAATTTTCTCCTTTGGCAAGCAACGCCACTCCAGAAGGAAAAGCTAAGAACCGTAGAATCGAGATCATCTTAACTCCTAGATTAGATGAGATTGCTGAAATGCTTAATAGTATTAACTAAGGTTCTGAGGGACTGAGGTTCTAAGTTACAAAGGCTCAAAGGTTTTACTTTGAGCCTTTTTTGGTTCCTGCAAGGTTTCCACAACCTTGCAGATTTGTTTTTAGATTTGAAGTTTTAGTTTTGGTATCTTGATTTTTCAAATTGGAGCTTCTGTTTTATTATTTTCGTAACTTTGAATTTCTAAAATTTAAACGATGGGACTTCCAGAATTAAAAGAAAAAATAAGAAATCAACTGGATTTAGCTGATGAAAGAGTGTTGAGAATTGTTTCTTCCGTTTTTGATAATTATTTGAATGAAGTAGTTTCGTATGATTCAGATGGAAATCCTCTGTCATTATCAGAATATCATAATAAAGTTGAAGAAGGATTGAATGATATAAAATACAATCGAATAATTTCAAAAGAAGATTTGTCGAAAGAAATGCAAGATTGGGATAATGAGTAATACTAAATTTGAAATTTTTTGGACTTCAAACGCAAAAGAAGATCTAAAAGAAATTTATATTTCATTAAAAAATAGAATATCGAAAGAAACAGCACTTAAAATCAGAAATGAATTATTCAACTGTACCAATGAAATTGTTTTTGCAGAGCAGTTTCAATTAGATGAATACAGATTAGATTGTCGAAGAATAGTAATAAGAAACTTTAAGGTTCTTTATCAAATTCGAGAAAATTCAATTTTTGTAATCAGGGTTTTTAATTCTTTTCAAAAACCTGTGAAAAGTTTGAAATAATAAAAGCTCAAAGTTTTATGCTTTGAGCTTTTTTGTTTCCTGCAAGGTTTTTAAAACCTTGTACATTTTAATCTTGATACGAAATGTTGATACCTACAAGGTTTTGGAAACCTTGCAGGAGAAGAAAGAAAGAGAAAATCTTGTGGTTTTTTTAACCTTTAACAAATTTCAATTTGAAAAATCCCTTTGTACCTTTGCCTCTTTGCAACTTTGAACCTTAGAAAAGAATGAAATACACAACATTACCCAACACCGACATAAAAGTTAGTAAAATCTGCCTTGGAACAATGACTTTTGGGCAGCAGAATACAGAAGCCGAGGGACATGAACAAATGGATTATGCTCTTGAAAGAGGCGTTAATTTCTTTGACACAGCCGAAATGTATTCTGTTCCTGCAAGCGAAGCAACTTACGGAAGCACAGAAAAAATTATAGGAACTTGGTTCAAGAAATCAGGAAATCGCGATAAAGTCGTTTTAGCATCAAAAATTGCGGGTCCAAATCCGAATTTTGGATACATGCGTGAAAAATTGGACTTTTCTCCAGCGAGTATTAAATATGCGGTTGAAAACAGCTTAAAAAGACTGCAGACAGATTATATCGATTTGTACCAAATGCACTGGCCGGAAAGAAAAACCAATAATTTTGGACAACGCGCTTTTCACGGACATGATGATGTTTGGGAAGATAATTTTAGAGAAATCTTAGAAACTTTCGACGGTTTAATAAAAGAAGGTAAAATCAAACATATTGGAGTTTCAAATGAAAATTCTTGGGGAATGATGCGCCTTTTAGAAGAAAGCAAATATCAAAATCTGCCAAGAATTAAAACCGTTCAAAATCCGTATTCTTTATTGAATCGTTTGTTTGAAGTGAATTCTGCTGAAGTTTCAAAATATGAAAATGTGGGATTGCTAGGATATTCACCTTTAGCTTTTGGAGTTTTGACAGGGAAATTCTTAACGGGTGAAAGTCATCCAAAAGCGAGAATTAATCTTTTTCCGCAATACAAACGTTACAATAGCGACCAATGTACTGAAGCAACTAAATTGTATCAGGAAATCGCTAAAAAGCATGGCTTAACGTTAACCGAGTTAGCAATGGGGTTTGTATTGCAACAACCGTTTTTGACAAGTGCCATTATCGGAGCTACAACTTTAGAACAATTAAAAGAGAATATCGACACGATTGATGTGGTACTTTCTAAACAAATCTTAGCAGAAATCGATGCGGTTCAGGCGATAATTCCTGACCCGGCTCCTTAAAAATATTTATAGTTAAACCTAATAGGTTTTTAAAATCTGTTAGGTTTCTAGATATTACAAAAAAAATCCTGAGAGTACTTCTCAGGATTTTTTATTTCTAATTATTATAAATCAAATTCATCATCAGTTGCGAGAGAATCCAATTTCACAGCTGTCGAATCCGGAACTTTGATTTTTATAAATGAGCGAGCATTACCAGATATATAAACTGGCAATTGTCCTAATGTATCTTCTGGAACTAAAAGACCGCGGCGGAACATTAGATTTTTCAAGAATTTTTGGTTTTTAATGGCATACTCTTTCAAATTGCCTTGATCGTTAAATTGATACATGAATTTTCTTGGCTTCGGAATAATAGTTGCCAAATACAGACATTCATCAACATTTAGAGCAGAAGGACTTTTTTGGAAATAAAAATGGCTCGCTTCGCCAATTCCATACACGTTTGGTCCCCATTCGATAATATTGAAATATACTTCCAGCATTCTTTCCTTGCTTACAATTCGGTTGTTTTCTAAAATGTAAACTAAAAGGATTTCTTCAAGCTTTCGAGAAAGCGTTTTTTCTCTTGTCAAGAAAACATTTTTAATCAACTGCATGCTTATTGTGCTGGCACCACGCGAGAATTTTTTGGTTCTGATGTTTTTTAGAATCGATTGTTTGAAGGCTTCATTAATGAATCCGCGATGCGAGAAGAATGACGGATCTTCTGTTGTTAAAACACATTTTCTTAAATAAGGAGAAATTTGGTCCAAAGGCGTATAATTCGGATTTGCATTTCCAACCAAAATAGGTCGCTGTAATACATTCTGAATAATCGCACGGTAGACAAATTCGCCGTTTAATTTATTTAAATCGGCTTCGCCATATTTGGTAATCCTTAAATCTTCTTTATTCAGTTTGCTGTCAAAAACAAGTGTATTGGGTTTGTTTTGATTGAATTTGAAATCTAATTTGTAATCGAAATTCCCCGTTGCCTGCATGCCTTGAAAATGTGTAAATAAACCATCTGGAAGCGAAATGATGAAATCCTGCGCTTTCATTTTCGGAATATCAACTTTTAAAGTGTAAACTGTATCTTTTTCAGTATCATAAGAAATGTAAGGACGTACTTTTATTTTATTCAACTGCATGGTCGAAGAGCTGTCAATAGAAATAAAACTGTCTCCCAATAAAAAGCGGTAATCAAAACGGGCATTTTTTATAACCACATCTTTACTGGCAATTTTCGGGTGATTGATTTTAAGATTGGCAATAGAGGTGTAGCCATCTATATGAAGTTCACTGCCGCTTTTGTCAATGTTTTGAACATTAAGGCGGATAGAATCGAAACTTGCTTTTAAGTTATAACGCTGATCGAGATATGGAACACGAATTGCTCCAGTGTCTAAATTGAAAAAACGAATATCAGCTTTTTTGTTTCTCGGATCAGCAAAACCTTTAATATTCCAGCGTTGATCAAAGTCTTTCGCTTGAACATGAAGATTAGTTTCTAATTGTTTATTGTTTAAGATTAGTTTGTTTACTGCAATAGAAGTTTGTTTTCCGTTGTCATCGATTTTAAAATTAAAATTTTTCAAATCCATGTCGGTCGGAACCAAATTCAAGAGTTTGGAAATAATTCTGTAGGCAAAAGAACCATATTTGCGTTTTTCGTTTGATTCTGTTTCTTCACGGTCTCTTTTTAAAAAAGCATCAAAATTTCGTTTTTTGCCTTTTTTGACCAATTGAATATAACCGTTATCAACTTTTAAAGTGCCAATTTGAACATCTCCGATTAATAAACTGCTTAAGCTAATGCTGGTTTCAACATTTTTAATTTTGCATAAAGTGTCGGCATTTATAGGTGCCAAAACTACATCGGTCAGTTTTATGGTAGACAATCCATCAAACGAAGCCGATTTTACAGAAAAATTACTATTATACTCAACAGCCATTTTATGGGTAACTTTTGCAATTGCCTGCTTTAAAAGTGAATTTCGGAAATAATACAAGCCGATGCAAAGCAAAATCACTACTACGGCTAGTACTTTTAATGCCTTGTATATTTTTTGTTTTGGAAAATTCATAAAATTAGTTTGCTTCGAAATTATTCAGTTTTCAAATTTAAATTTAAAATTATCAGCTTGGAGAGTTTTTCTTTTAAATTTTAAACAATGTGTCTAAAATGTTGATCTAATTCTGTTTATACTGTAATACGCAATGCTTTTTTGTAAAGACATAATATGGATTAAGCTTGTTGAAGCTGTTTTCCTTTCTTAATTGTGGAAAACCGTATTTTTTTATAGTATTTATCCTATATATTTGCGCTGTTAAATAATAAAAAACCAGTCAAATGAAAATTTTAAAAAAAATTATGTTTTTGTCTTTTGCAATTTGTGCATTAGTGTTGTCTTCATGTAGTAGTGATAATTCGTCAGATGATACAGATACTCCAAGCAGTCAAGAAGGATTTATGAAATTTAAGTATAATGAAACTGTTTATACTTTTTATGAACCTGCCTTGATAAGTTCAGGAAGTATCAATATAATGGGAAGTACGGGAATTGATAATACCTATAAAAAAATCTCTTTATGGACGCCTTTGAATATTACAACAGGAAGTCATCCCATAGTTTTTGATTTATCAAATCTTACTACTACGTACCACGCGTCCTTTAGTTTTATGCCAGAAATAGAGAATGCCGATGCTACATCTGGAACGATAAATATTACTGTTAATGATGATAAAAAAATTGAAGGTACTTTCAGTTTTTCAGGAACTTCAAAAGGAAAAACATTTACTGTTACTGAGGGAAGCTTTAGAATTATAAAATGGTAAGAACTTAAAAAGTTTAAAAAATCCTGCTCATAAGTATTATACTCGAGAGCAGGATTTTTTTATAGTAGATATTCTAAAAAATCAACCAAAAAGAATGCTTGCAACATCTTCAATTTTAGCAACCAGTTCGATTTTAATTCCAGTGTTTTTTAAAGCAATTTTATTGTATTTAGAAACAAAAATAGTATCAAATCCTAGTTTTTCTGCTTCCTGAATGCGCTGGTCCACACGGTTTACAGGACGAATTTCGCCCGAGAGCCCAACTTCTCCAGCAAAACAAAAACCTTTACCAACCGGAATATCTTCGTTGGAAGATAAAATGGCAGCGACAACCGCTAGATCAATTGCAGGATCATCAACCGAAATTCCGCCTGTAACATTTAAGAAAACGTCTTTTGCGCCTAAACGAAATCCAGCTCTTTTTTCTAAAACTGCCAAAATCATATTTAGCCTTTTGGCGTTGTAACCAGTTGTACTTCGCTGTGGAGTTCCGTAAACTGCGGTACTAACCAAAGATTGTATTTCGATCATTAACGGGCGCATACCTTCAAGAGTTGTGGCAATTGCAGTTCCAGATAATTCTTCGTCTTTGTGCGAAATTAAAATTTCAGAAGGATTGCTTACTTCTCTAAGTCCGCTTCCAAGCATTTCGTAAATTCCCAGCTCGGCAGTAGATCCAAAACGGTTTTTTAAGGAACGTAAAATTCGGTACACATGATTTCGGTCGTCTTCAAATTGCAAAACGGTGTCAACCATGTGTTCTAAGATTTTCGGACCAGCAATATTTCCGTCTTTTGTAATGTGTCCAATTAAAATTACTGGAATATTACTTTCTTTAGCAAACTTGATTAGTTCGGCGGTAGTTTCTCGAATCTGAGAAATGCTTCCTGCAGTCGATTCAATATAATCAGTATGCAAAGTCTGAATAGAGTCAATTATGACAACTTCAGGTTGAATAGTTTCAATTTGTTTGAAAATATTCTGCGTCTTAGTTTCCGTTAAAATATAGCAGTTATCGCTATTTGGCGTTATTCTTTCGGCACGCATTTTTATTTGTTTCTGGCTTTCTTCTCCGGAAACGTATAATGTTTTATAAGGTAATTTTAGCGAAACCTGAAGCAAAAGTGTACTTTTTCCAATGCCAGGTTCTCCACCCAAAAGCGTTAATGAGCCAGGAACAAGTCCACCGCCTAAAACACGATTTAATTCGCTGTCGGTTGTGTCCATTCGGACTTCCTGGGCAGAATCAATTTCGTTTATTTTTAAAGGTCTTGGTGCTTTACCAACTGGAGTTGGTTCACTCTTCCAGGCTACTTTTTCCTGTTTTTGAATAATTTCTTCGGCAATCGTATTCCATTCTTTGCAGGCATTACATTGTCCCTGCCATTTGGAATATTGCGTTCCGCAGTTTTGACAAAAAAAGGAAGTTTTAACTTTTGACATTATTTACTTTTTTTCGCGAGCGTATTCATTTCGTCGATTTTCTCATACATCAAATCTTTGTTCAAATCACCAATCGGCTCCATTTGCGAAGCGTTTTGATATTTTTTCGATGCATGTTTAGGATCGCCTTGTTTTTCATACATTAATCCTAATTCATATTCTCCTAACATGGCTTTAGGATAATTTACATTTCCTATTTCAGCCATTTTTCCTAGCTCGCTGTAAGCGTTATTTTTTAAAATTAAGTTTTCAATAACTTTAAAATCACTCATACGAACCGGAATTTGAACGCCTAAAACTTTAGACATTTCGTTGTATTTGTTCTCTAAATATTCGGCATAACCAGATTGAAGAACGGCAATTTTATTATTGTACTCGGCAGAATTTATAGGTCGGTAAACCTCAAAAATCTGATACAGCGCACTCGGAATAGAATGCAATACTTCTGTGTAATGTGTCGTGCCTTTAAATAATTCGTATTTGTAATTTACTAACGGATTATTTGCAATTTTAATATTACTGTCTAATTTTTCTATTGGTTCTTTTATTTTTTTAATATCGCCGTCGGCAGCAGATAAATAATAGAATATAGGTTCTTTAATTTTAGCAAATTTTTCTGGAATACGAACTTCCATTTTTGGTGCTAATTCCGGACTAAAACAGATATAAGCATTAAAAATTGGACTTTCTTTGTACAAATAAAAATTGGCAAAACTTGCTGTTAAATCATGTCCCGCAATTATTCTAAATGGAGAAGTGCGGTATTTTTTTTCGATATACGGAATCAATTCTGCTCCTATAAATTCGAAAAATTGTGCTCCTTTTTCAAAAGGAAGTCCGTTGTTTTGATCGATTGTTGTGTCGTCAAAACGTTCTCCGTCTTTGTTTTGATGAATTCCGATAATAATCATTTCTGGAATATCATCCCAATAAGAACCATAACTTACTGCTCCAGAAAAAGGATCAAATAAGTAATCTCCATCCAATAAATAAAGAACAGGATATTTTTTGTCTTTGTTTGCTTCGTAAGAAGCAGGAAGTCCAATCGTAATTCTGCGTTCTTCTCCCAGTTTTTCTGATTTAATATTATCGAACGTTTTTTGGGCAAACGACGAAAATGAAATCAAAAGTGTTAGTAGGTAAACTTTTTTCATGATTTGTGGCATTTCAGTGAATTAAAAAAGTATTGAAAATAGTGTAGCAATATACTATTTTATTTGCTTCTTTGTTAAGCAGATTTGAAATTGAAGCACAGCAGTTTAAGACCAAAATCATTTTTGACTGAGGCAAAAGAAGCTTGTTTTGTACAAAATTTGGATTTTGACAAAGAAGGGGAATTCTTAGGAAAAGAAAAGATTAGGTTAATGAATTGTCATTTTCATTTGGGAAAATAATCCATGGTTTGAAGGTTTTTGCTTCTTCAAAATCTAAAGTTGCATAAGAAATGATAATAATGATATCATCTTTCTGAACTTTTCTTGCTGCAGGACCATTCAAAGTGATTTCACCTGAATTTTTTTCTCCTTTAATAGCGTAAGTTTCAAAACGTTCGCCATTATTAATGTTTACAATTGATACTTTTTCGCCTTCAATAATGTTTGAAGCCTCTAGTAAAGTTTCATCAATAGTAATGCTGCCAATATAATTTAAATCGGCACCCGTTACTTTAACGCGATGAATTTTTGATTTTATAACTTGAATTTGCATGCTGCAAAGTTAGATTAATTTAATGAAATGGTATCAATCAGTCTTATAGAATTAACAAATACCGCTATAAATGCACGATATTTTTTGTCTTTATCTTTCTGATCGATAGGTAAAAGTGTAGATTCGTCAGCAATAACAAAATATTCAAGTTCAAACTCTTTGTTGTCTTTGAAAGAATTTTCTACAAATTCAACAGTTTCTTGTGGAGTATGAGTTTGAAAAATATCTTTTGCTTCAGTCAATGTTTTGTAGATTATAGAAGCATCTTTGCGTTCTTGTGCCGTTAAACGTTCGTTACGAGAACTCATTGCAAGCTGGTTTTCTTCTCTAAAAATTGGACAGCCAACAATATTTACAGGTAAATTTGTTTTCTCGACCATTTTTTTAACAATTTGAAGCTGCTGAAAATCTTTTTCTCCAAAATAAGCATTTGTCGGAGTTACAATTTCGAAAAGTCTTTTTACAATTGTTCCAACTCCATTAAAATGTCCTGGTCTGAATTTTCCTTCCATCTGATTTTCTAATCCGTCAAAATCAAAAGTTTGAGAAATGGTATTTCCTTCATAAATATCCTCAACAGAAGGTGCGTATAAAATGATTTTATCACTTAATGTACGCATTTTCTTAATATCCTCTTCTAAAGTTCGAGGATATTTTGCTAAATCTTCAGGATTGTTAAATTGTGTTGGATTGACAAAAATGCTCACAACTGTGTCGTCGTTTTCTTTTAACGAACGCTGCATTAAGGCCAAATGTCCTTGGTGTAAAGCGCCCATTGTTGGTACAAATCCGATGGTTGAATTTGCGGTTTTGATAGTTTTAATATAAGCTATCAAAGCTGCTTTACTGTAGAAAATATGCATCGAGGTATTATTAAAATTTAGTGCAAACATAATATATTAGTTATAAACTGCATAAATTTTTGTAATTTTGCGACGTTTTTATTACCAAAATTAAGTAAAATACTATTATGAAAGATAAGAGGATATTATATGTATCATCTGAAGTCGTGCCTTATTTGGCTGAAAATGAGGTTTCTTTAATGTCTTATGACGTTCCGAAAATGATTAATGATCAAGGCGGTCAGATAAGAATTTTCATGCCAAGATACGGGAATATCAACGAGAGAAGACATCAACTGCATGAAGTAATTAGACTTTCTGGGATGAATTTGGTAGTGAATGACTTAGATATGCCATTGATTATCAAATTAGCATCAATTCCAAAAGAAAGAATTCAGGTTTACTTTATTGATAACGATGAATATTTTAAACGTAAAGCAACTTTCGCAGATGAGGAGGGAGTTTTATACCCTGATAATGATGAGAGAGCAATCTTTTTTGCTAAAGGTGTTGTTGAGACAGTTAAAAAATTAAACTGGGTTCCAGATATTATTCACGTTCATGGCTGGCTGGCTGCAATGCTTCCAATCTACATGAAACATTATTACAAACACGAAGCATTGTTTTCTGAAACTAAAATTATAACTTCTGTTTACGGACAGTCTTTTGATGAAAATTTAGATTTGGAGATGATAAATAAAGTTAAATTTGACGGTGTTCCTCATGAGGCTGTATCAGATTTAGAAGTTCCAAATTACGAGAATGTTTTAAAAGCTAGTATATTACATTCTGATGGAGTAATAATAGCATCAGAAAATGTTTCTCCAAGTTTAACAAAATTTATAGAATCTTCAGGAAAACCTTTTTTACCTTTCGCCACGAAAGATGCATTTGCTGACGCTTATACAAATTTCTACAGAACGTTTGGACTTTAAATTTTAACTTTATTATAAAACATGTATAATACTTCTTTTATTAAGAAAATTCTTTTAGCTCTAATTGTTGTTTTTTTATATTCTTGCGATAAAGATTTTAATGCAATTGGTGATGGTTTAATTGGAGATGATCATTTTGGTCTTGAACCAGAGAAATATAATGTTTTAGCATTTAATCAAGAAGTAACTCCTATTCAGTCCAATAACTTGGCTATTAATGCTTTAGGAATTTATGATAATCCAGTATTTGGTACTACAACAGCAAACTTTGTTACGCAATTGGCACTTTCTGCTTATGCTCCAACAATTGGTGAAGCCCCAGTTATTGATAGTGTTAAGCTTGCGATTCCTTATTTTAGTCATGTAAAATCAACAGATACAAACGGAAATAATACGTATGTTCTAGATTCTATTTATGGAGATCAAAATGGAAAAATTAAGCTGAGTGTATATGAGTCAAAAATGCAGATGAGAAGCAGCTATTTTAGTGGTGGGTCTCAATTGCCGCAGTTTTATTATACAGATCAAAACACTGATTTTTTTAATCAAAAAGGAGATGTGCTTTTAAATGATGCACAAATTAAAGATAAATCTGGTAATTTGTTAGAAAACGATCAATTCTATTTTGATCCAGCCGAAATTAAAACCAAAACGATTGATCCAGATACTAAAAAAGAAACTGTTACTAGATCAGTTCCACAGATGACTTTGCATCTTAATAAAGATTTTTTCCAAGCGAAAATCCTAAATGCTGCAGCATCAAAACTTTCTACTGAAGATCTTTTTCAAGAATATTTTAGAGGATTGTATTTTAATGTAGAAAAATCAGGATCTTTTCCTAGTAATATGGCCTTGATGGATTTTTCTAAAGGTGTAATTACTATTTATTATAAAGCTAAAACAGCTTCAACAACAGATGGTGATGCTACAGAAAGCAAACAAATTCTTTTAAATCTTAAAAGCAGTATAACTGGAGGTATAGTAAATACAGCCAGCTTCCTTCAGGATGTTAGAAAACCTGATTATGAAAGTGCCATAACTACAAATGTTAATAAAACAGATGGAGATGAAAGGCTTTATTTAAAAGGAGGTCAAGGTGCTCTGGCGGTCATTAGTCTTAATGATTTTGGGGCGCAACTTGAAACAATTAGAGCTAACAAATGGATGGTAAATGAGGCAAATCTAGTTTTCTATATCGATTCTGATAAGATGACTGGAGCAGATGAGCCGAAAAGAGTTTATTTATACGATTTAGATAACAATACAATTATTACGGATTATTCGGATGGGACTTCTGGAGCATTGAACCCGTTAGATCCTAAAACAACTCGATATATTTATGATGGTATGATAAATGTTGATGCTACCACTAAAAGAGGTAAAACATATAAAATCAGATTAACCAATCATATACGTAATATTATTAAAGACGCAACTGTGAAAAATGTACGATTAGGTTTAGTAGTAACAGAAGATGTAAGCATTATAGCTTCAAATGTACTAAAACTAAAAAACGAAACAATATCACAAGCACCGAGAGCATCGGTTATGAATCCTCTAGGTACAATCTTATATGGCGGAAAAACTTCTATTCCAGATGATAAAAGATTGAGACTCGAGGTTTACTACACGAAACCAAATTAATAAATATATATGTGTGGAATTGTTGGATATATCGGTCATAGAGACGCTTATCCTATTGTAATCAAGGGGCTGAAGCGGCTTGAGTACAGAGGGTATGATAGTGCCGGTGTTATGTTATATGACGATGAGTCAGGCATAAAAGTGTGTAAAACAAAAGGTAAAGTGTCAGACCTTGAAGCTAAAGCTAATGAAGGTTTTACAACAAACGGAAATATTGGAATTGGACATACACGCTGGGCAACCCATGGTGTTCCAAATGATGTAAACTCTCATCCGCATCTTTCAAATTCTGGAGATCTTGTAATTATCCATAATGGAATTATAGAAAATTACGCGCCTCTAAAAGAAGAATTGATAAAAAGAGGATATACTTTTAAATCTGATACAGATACTGAGGTTTTAGTTAATTTAATTGAAGAAGTTCAAAAGAAAGAAAACATTAAATTAGGTAAAGCTGTTCAAATTGCATTGAACCAAGTTGTTGGAGCTTATGCAATTGCTGTTTTTGATAAAAAGAATCCAAACGAGATTGTTGCGGCAAGATTAGGAAGTCCGTTGGCAATTGGAGTTGGAGAAGGCGAATATTTTATTGCTTCAGATGCATCACCATTTATTGAATATACTTCTAATGCAGTGTATTTGGAAGATGGAGAAATGGCAAATATCAGACTGCACAAGCCAATCAAAATTAGAAAAATTAAAGATGACTCTTTGGTAGACCCTTATATTCAAGAGCTTCAAATGAATTTGGAGCAAATTGAAAAAGGAGGTTATGACCATTTCATGCTAAAAGAGATTTACGAACAGCCAAGTGTTATTAAAGATACTTACAGAGGTAGACTTAATGCGAATCAAGGAATTGTTCAAATGGCAGGTGTTGAAGATAATATTGAAAAATTCTTAAACGCTAAGCGAATTCTAATTGTAGCTTGTGGAACTTCTTGGCATGCAGGTTTAGTTGCAGAATATATTTTTGAAGAGTTTACTCGTATCCCTGTCGAAGTAGAATATGCTTCTGAGTTTAGATACAGAAATCCAATTATCAATAAAGATGACGTTGTTATTGCTATCTCGCAATCTGGTGAGACTGCAGATACCATGGCAGCTATCAAATTGGCTAAAGAAAACGGAGCGTTTGTATTTGGTGTTTGTAACGTTGTTGGGTCTTCTATTTCAAGAGAAAGCCATGCAGGTGCTTATACACATGCAGGACCAGAGATCGGAGTTGCTTCAACAAAGGCATTTACTACTCAGATCACAGTTTTAACAATGATCGCTTTAAGATTAGGAAAAGCTAAAGGAACTTTATCGAATACAGATTTCCATACTTATCTTCAAGAATTAGAAATTATTCCTGAAAAAGTAGCTGAAGCATTAGAAACCAATGATAAAGCAAAAGAAATTGCTGCTGCCTTTAAAGATTCGCCAAACTGTCTTTATTTAGGTAGAGGATATAATTTCCCAGTTGCTTTAGAGGGTGCTTTAAAGTTAAAAGAAATTTCATATATCCACGCTGAAGGTTATCCAGCTGCCGAAATGAAACACGGTCCAATTGCTTTAATTGATGAATTTATGCCAGTAATTGTTATTGCGCCTAAACAAGGACATTACGACAAGATTGTAAGTAACATTCAGGAAATTAAATCAAGAAGCGGGAAAATCATTGCGGTTGTTACCAAAGGTGATACTCAAGTTCGTGAATTAGCAGATTATGTAATCGAAATTCCAGAAACTTCAGACGCATTGTCTCCATTAGTTACTACAATTCCATTGCAATTGCTTTCTTATTACATTGCTGTGATGAGAGGTTGTAATGTGGATCAGCCTCGTAACCTAGCGAAGTCAGTTACAGTAGAATAACTTCTATTTAAAATACAAATATGTTAAAAAAGCGAGATTTATGTCTCGCTTTTTTTTATTGTCGAATTTTTTTTTCAACACCTGTATTTTTATGAATTTTTCATTTTTTTAATCAAAAATTGTATGTATGCATAGTAAGTAAGATTTTCTTGTGGTCTTCTTTGATTTTATTTTAATAAAACTCATTGATGAATAGTTAAAATATTGATTAAAATAGTGCTAAATATTAATTTTATTTAACGTTTTTTTATACATATGAAAATATTTATGTATTTTGGCTATATATACTAACGAAAAAACTAACCCAATGAGAGTCTACTTGCTAATTATGTTGTTATTCAGCGGAATATCCTTTGCGCAGAATACAATTACAGGTTCGGTTACCGATGGTAACAAACAATCTATTCCAGGTGCTAATGTTATTGTTGTCGGTGAAAATAGTGGTGCGTCTACTGATTTCGACGGATCATTTAAATTGACAACCAATTCTAAACTTCCTTTTTCTGTAAAAGTTTCTGCAGTAGGATTTGCGTCAAAAACGATTAATGTAACCACGGCTAATCAAAAGTTGAATGTAATTCTAATTGATGAAGAAACTAAATTAGATGAAATTGTAGTTTCAGCATCCAGAACACCAGAAAGAGTTTTGGAATCTCCTGTGACAATTGAAAGAATGGGAATTCAGGAAATAAAAAGGACGGCTTCTCCAACTTTTTATGATGGTCTAGAAAATATGAAAGAGGTACAGATGAATACCAGTAGTATGTCTTTCAAGTCAATCAATACAAGGGGATTTGCGACTGTTGCAAATACTCGTTTTATGCAGTTGGTAGATGGTATGGATAACTCATCTCCGTTATTAAACTTTGTTCTAGGAAACATGATCGGAGTTTCAGAGATTGATGTTCAAAGTGTAGAGTTGCTTCCAGGTGCTTCATCTGCATTATATGGGGCGAATGCATTCAATGGAATTTTGTTTATGACAAGTAAAAGTCCATTTACAAATCAAGGAATTTCTACTTATTTTAAATATGGAGCAACTTCACAAGAAGCTGCAGGCACAAATAGTTATTACGATTTTGGTATTCGCTTCGCGCATGCTTTCAATAAATATTTTGCTGCAAAAGCTAACTTTACCTATATGCAGGCTACAGATTGGTATGCTACAAATTATGATGACAAGACAAGGACGGGCATTGATAGAACGAATCCAAGTTATGATGGAATCAATGTTTATGGTGATGAGGCTTCTACAAACATCAAAGGAGTTGGTCAGAAATTAGAGGCTATGGGATTGATTCCCGCAGGAGCATCAAACCTTCTTCCAAGTACAATTGTAAGTAGAACTGGGTACAATGAAATTGATTTGACCGACAATAAAGCGGCAAATAAAAAAATCGACTTCTCTCTTCACGGAAGACCTTTTGGAGATGAAAGACTAGAAATTATTTGGCAAAGTAAGTTTGGTACTGGAAATGCGGTTTATCAAGGAGCAAATAGATATTATTTGAACGACTTTTTTATGCAGCAGCATAAATTAGAGTTTAAAGGAAAAAACTTCTTCCTAAGAGGTTACATGACTTCAGAAGACGGAGGTCATTCTTATGATATGGTTTTTACAGGTATTAATGTGAATAGAAAATGGAAAGATGATAATACTTGGTTTGGTCAATATGCGGGAGCATATATTCAAGGTACTTTGGCTGGTATGACACCTGAGCAGGCACATGCGGCAGGAAGGGCTACAGCTGACACAGGTCGTTTTTTACCTGGAACTGCTGAATTTAAAAATGCTTTTAACCAAGTTGTAAACGAAGCAGATGTCCTTTCTGGTTCAAAATTAGTTGATAACTCAAAAATTTACCATTCTGATGCAAACTATAACTTTAGAGATCTAATAAAATTTGCAGAAATTCAAGTGGGAGGTTCTTTTAGAGCTTATGAACTGAATTCTCATGGAAGAATTTATACAGATGCAAATGGTCCTATTGATTATAATGAATATGGAGCGTATGCTCAATTGATGAAAAAATTCATGGATGACAGATTGAAGTTTACAGGTTCTCTTCGTTATGATAAATCTAAAAATTTTGATGGAAACTTTTCACCGCGTTTATCTTTAGTGTATTCAGGAGGAGAGAAGAGAAATCATAATTTTAGAGGATCTTTCCAAACAGGTTTTAGAAACCCTTCTACTCAAGATCAATATATTGGATTTAATATTGGAAGTGCTGTGTTGATTGGTTCTGCTCCAGATAACTTGACAAGATTTAGTGAAACATTTCCGTTAAGTGCTGAAGGTCAATCTTACAGCAACGGAAGTGCTACTAAAAATATGACTGGTGTTGATGCTTATAATAATTCTTATTTGGCAAGTTCTGTAAATGCGTTTTCGGCTATGGCAGGAAGTAATCCAATTGCAGCAGCAGCTTTATTGAAAAAATCCAGAGCTAACTTGGTAAAACCTGAAGAAGTAAAAGCTTTTGAAATTGGATATCGCTCTATTTTTGAAGGTATGTCTATAGATATCAACGGTTACTATAATATTTATAATAATTTCATTGGTACTTTAAATGTAATTTCTCCTTACTATGGAACAGCACAGGATAATCCAAATCTTGCGGCAGGAACTACAGATGCAGGAGTGCAGTCTGTAAGAGCTATTCAAAATGGAGAATATAGAGTGTATCAATTGTATACCAATTCAGATGTGGAAATACATTCATTAGGATTTGGGGTTGGACTTTCTAGAAAAATAATTTCTGATTTCGAATTAGGGGTAAATTATAACTATGCTCAATTCGATTTTGATCAAGAAAAAGATCCAAGTTTTGAAGCTGGATTTAATACTCCAAAACATAGAGTTAAAATGTCACTTGGAAATGATAAACTGTTCAAGAATTTTGGCTTCAGTGTTAGTGGAAGATGGAACAGTGAATATCTGTGGCAGGCAGGTTTTGCTGATGGTGTGATCAAATCTGCAACTGTAATCGATGCGCAGATAAATTATGGAATTCCAAAATTGAAATCAGTTGTAAAATTAGGAGCGGCTAACATTGGTGGTAAAGAATATTATCAAGTTATTGGAGCGGGATTAATTGGACAGCAGTATTTTGCTTCTTGGACTATCAATCCATAATTGATTTATTAACTCAGTGTAAAATTCATTATATATGTTTCTGAATTTATGATTTGGAAATGAATAAATTTAAAATATAGAAATTATGATAAAAAATTTCAAATGGCTTTTATTGGTTTCGCTAACCTTTATGGCTTGTAATAGTGATGACGATGTGGTTGTTCCTGTGGAATCGTCTGATGGGAAGCCTTTGACAGCTGGAAGTGCAGATTTTTCTAAATATGTGGCATTAGGAGATTCTTTTGCGGCAGGTTTTAGTGATAATGCCTTATTTATTAAGGGACAAGAAGGTGCTTATCCAAACATTTTGGCACAGCAATTTGCTTTAGTTGGCGGAGGAGAGTTTAAAACGCCTTTTTCAAATGATAATATTGGGGGGTTGTTATTAGGAGGGAATGTTATTTTTGGGCCTCGTTTATATTTTAAGAGTGCACCAGTTCCAGTTGAGGGAACACCAACGACAGAAGTTACAGCGCATTTGTCTGGTACTTTTGGTAATTTAGGAGTTCCTGGAGCTAAAAGTTTCCATTTGTTAGCGCCTGGTTATGGTAATCCAGCAGGAGTTGTTGCAGGAACAGCAAATCCTTATTTTGCTCGTTTTGCATCAAGTGCGACAACTACAGTTCTTGCCGATGCTTTAAGTCAAAATCCTACTTTCTTCTCTTTGTGGATAGGAGGTAATGATGAGTTGGGCTACGCAACTGCTGGTGGTGATCCGACAGTAAATCCGTTAACGCCGCCGGCTACTTTTGCGGCAGCATATAACGCTTTGGTTACACAGCTTGTTTCTGGTGGAAGAAAAGGAGTTGTGGCTAATTTACCTGTAATTACTACTCTTCCTCATTTTCATGTAATTACCTACAATCAGTTAACTCAAGCGAATTTAAGTGCTGGAGGAGTGAGTTTGGTTGGTACTTTAAATGCTCAATTATATGGTCCGTTGCATAATGCATTAGCATTTTTAGGTCAGGGAAGCAGAATTAATCTTTTGTCTGCAACAGGAAATAATCCATTATTAATTGTAGACGAGACCCTGCCTGATCTTTCAGCAAATTTAAAAGCAGTATTAATGGGAGGTGGATTAGATGCTACAACTGCTACAGTAATGGGACAGATTTTTGGAAGAGCTAGACAAGCACTGCCTACTGATTTAATTGTTTTGGGCGCTTCATCTAGAATAGGTAAAGTTCCAACAGTTGCCGCTGATGGAATTGCTTCGCCTTCGCCTTCTTTATCACAATTAGGAGTGACCTTTCCGTTGCCAGACAGATATGTTTTACTGCCTTCTGAAGTTGCTGAAATTGAAACGGCTACGAATGCTTATAATTTAACGATTAAAGCTGCAGCAGATGCGAATGGATTGGCAATTGTTGATGCTAAATCAATTATGGATGATCTAAATAAACCAAACGGAATTACAATGAACAACTTTACATTAAAAGCTACATTTGTTACTGGTGGAATGTTCTCTCTAGATGGAGTTCATCCTTCTCCAAGAGGATATGCTTTTATTGCAAATAAATTTATTGAGGTAATAAATGCTAAATATGGTTCAAATCTAAAAGGGGTGGATATTGGTAACTATCAAGTTTTATTTCCAGCTACATTATAATTGAAACTATTTTTAACTTCAAAAAGCCGCTCATTTTTAGGATGCAGCGGTTTTTTTTCTTTTATTAAAAAAATGCCGATTTTGTGATTTTATAGGTGAGTTTTATGAATCAAACAAAATCATGCTATTTTTTATGAAAAAAAAATTGATTTTATATTTTAAAAAATTATCTTTGCGCTCTGAAAAAAGAGGTATTTTCGATAAACCTAAATAGCTATTTAATAAATACATAAGTAATGTCAAAAGTAATAGGAAAAGTTGCTCAAATCATTGGACCAGTAGTAGACGTAGTTTTCAACGGTAAAGATGTTGAACTTCCAAAAATTTATGATTCACTAGAAATCACTAAAAAAGATGGAACTATTTTAGTTCTAGAAGTACAATCTCATATTGGCGAAAACACTGTTCGTACCATTTCTATGGATTCAACAGATGGTTTAAGCAGAGGATATGAAGTAGTTGGAACTGGAAATCCAATCCAAATGCCAATCGGTCCAGACGTATATGGAAGATTATTTAATGTTGTTGGAGATGCCATTGACGGTTTAGGTGATTTGCCAAAAACTGGAGAAAATGGTCTGCCAATTCACAGACAAGCTCCTAAATTCGAAGATTTATCAACTTCATCTGAAGTTTTATTCACAGGTATCAAAGTAATCGATTTGATCGAGCCTTACGCAAAAGGAGGTAAAATTGGATTGTTTGGTGGTGCTGGTGTTGGTAAAACAGTATTAATTCAGGAGTTGATCAACAATATTGCAAAAGGTCACGGTGGACTTTCAGTATTCGCTGGAGTAGGTGAAAGAACACGTGAAGGGAATGACTTACTTCGTGAGATGTTAGAGTCAGGAATTATTAAATACGGTGATGATTTCATGCACTCTATGGAAAATGGAGGATGGGATTTATCTAAAGTAGATATGCCAGGAATGAGAGAGTCTAAAGCTACTTTCGTTTTCGGACAAATGAATGAGCCACCTGGAGCTCGTGCACGTGTGGCACTTTCAGGATTATCTATCGCTGAGTATTTCCGTGATGGAGCTGGATCTGATCAAGGTAAAGATGTATTATTCTTCGTTGATAATATCTTCCGTTTTACACAAGCAGGTTCTGAGGTATCAGCACTTTTAGGTCGTATGCCATCTGCGGTAGGTTACCAACCAACGTTAGCAACTGAAATGGGTGCTATGCAAGAGCGTATTACATCTACAAACAAAGGATCTATTACATCTGTACAGGCGGTTTACGTTCCTGCGGATGACTTAACTGACCCGGCGCCAGCAACAACGTTTGCTCACTTAGATGCTACAACTGTATTGTCTCGTAAAATTGCTGAGTTAGGTATCTATCCTGCGGTTGACCCGTTAGATTCTACTTCAAGAATTTTAACTCCACATATCTTAGGAGATGAGCACTACAACTGTGCACAAAGAGTAAAAGAGATTCTTCAAAAATACAAACAATTACAAGATATCATCGCGATTCTTGGTATGGAGGAGTTATCTGAAGAAGATAAACTTTCAGTATCAAGAGCACGTCGTGTACAACGTTTCTTGTCTCAACCTTTCCACGTTGCAGAGCAATTTACAGGTATCCCAGGTGTATTAGTTGATATTAAAGATACTATCAAAGGTTTCAACATGATTATCGATGGTGAGTTAGATCACCTTCCAGAGGCTGCTTTCAACTTGAAAGGTTCTATTCAAGATGCAATCGAAGCTGGAGAAAAAATGTTAGCTGAAGCATAAAAATAAAGTTAAAAGTTAGAAGTTAAAGGTTATACGTTTCGTAACTTTTAACTTTTAACAAATAACTTCTAACTTAAAAAATATGATTTTAGAAATAGTATCACCAGAAGCTAAATTATTTTCAGGAGAGGTAACTTCGGTTACTTTGCCAGGAGTTGATGGAAGCTTTCAGATTTTAAATCATCACGCACCAATTGTTTCTATCTTAGAAGAAGGAACAATTAAAATTGCAGCTCCTAGCTTTAATTTTTCTAAGGAAGCCGTTGATAAATTCAAGAGAGTAAATGACCAAACTTATACTTTAGAGATTAAGTCAGGAACAATCGAGATGAAAAATAATAAAATTATTGTTTTAGTTGACTAAAACAAATTTTAAAATAAGTAGAAAAACCAGACAGTATTTGTCTGGTTTTTTTATTTGTAGATAAACGTAATTAAAGTAGCTGTTTGTTTTATTTGTAATAAAAATAATATATTTTAAAAAATAAGTAAGAAAATTACTTAATACAATATATATTTGTAGCTCTATTAACAAATTAAACCACTTATTATGAAAAGATTTTCTGTAGTAATGCTAGTACTAGCATTAGGATTTGGGACAATGTCCATAACTTCGAGTTCTAATTGTATCAATGAGATTTCAGCTGAAGCAGCAAATGTTGTAGTTGGTCCAACATATACAGCCCCTTGGCTAGGTGTCTGTTGCGAATCGCCACTTACTGCGGTTGAACGTGATATTGCAAAACGTGGCTATCCTGCTACTACTCAATACTTAATTAACAGCACAACAAGTAATACGGTAACTTACACAATTAATTAAATTCTTTAAAAAATTATAGTTTTCGTAAATGTATTTTATGGCCAGATTTAATATCTGGCTTTTTTTATTTTCGTACTTTTGAAATATTAAAATCTCTTTATAAAATATTTGATCATTTGTAAAAGCTCAGTAAGCTTTTATGTTTTGTTTCATCAACGATGAAGCACAATCTTTTATTATCAAATTTTATAAAGAATACTTATGAAAAATATATCAAAAGTTGCCGTTCTTGGAGGCGGAGGAAGAACTGGAAATTATCTTGTGAACCAGTTATTAAAAAAGGGATTCAGCGTAAAACTTTTGCTGAGAAATCCTGAAAGTTTTGAAATTGTAAATCCAAATCTTGAAATTGTCAAAGGTGACTCATTAGATCTTGAAGCGATTAAATCAGTAATGCATGATTGTCAGGCAGTACTTAATACAATTAGTCAGAGAAAAGATGAACCTCTTGTGGCATATGGAACCACCAAGAATGTCTTAAATGCCATGAAAGAATATAATATAGATCGTTATGTTCTTTTAGCTGGTCTTAATATCGATACACCATTCGATAAAAAAAGTCCAAAAACTATTATGGCAACCGACTGGATGAAAACTAATTTTCCGTCAATTCAGATCGATAGGCAAAATACCTATAATCTTTTGACTGAAAGTGATGTAAACTGGACGCAAGTTCGAGTTCCTTTTATTGAATTTAAAAATGAAACTAATGCAATAGATGTAAATCTCGAAGATTGTTTAGGAGATAAAATTACTGCATTAGATATTTCGGATTTTATGATTAATGAAATGATTGAATCACAATATAGCAGGAAGTCACCTTTCATTAGTGCTAAATAATTAGTAAATTTAAAACAACGGACTTAATACAAGTCCGTTGTTTGTTTACTGTAATTTCAATTTTATACTTTTGTTTTATGAAACTACCTGAAAATCTTGGCGAGAAAATAGAAAATTGTAGGCAGGATAATTCCCTTAAAAAATTGCCTGTATTTAATAACGTAGTTGATTTTTCTTCCAATGATTATATTGGTTTTTCAAAATCTGAAGTAATTTTTAGAAATGTCCACGCTTATTTGTTAGAAAATGAAATTTTTCAAAATGGGGCAACTGGCTCTAGATTGGTTTCTGGGAATCATTCACTTTATCACATTGCAGAAAACTTTATAGCGCAGTTTCATGATGCAGAAGCTGCTTTAATTTTTAATTCGGGTTACGATGCCAATATTGCTTTTTTTAGCGCTGTACCCCAAGAAAATGATGTTGTTTTGTATGATGAGCTATGTCATACTTCAATAAAAGACGGAATTTCGATTTCTAGTGCCAAATCTTTTAAATTTAATCACAATGACTTTGAAGATTTAGAACGTTTAATTCTAGAATTTCCAAATCAATTGGTTTATATCGCCACAGAAAGTGTTTTTTCAATAGACGGCGACAGCCCAAATCTAGAAGAATTAATTGCGCTATCAGAAAAACACAATTGCTATGTAATTGTTGATGAATCCAACACATTAGGGGTTTTTGGCGAAAGAGGAGAAGGTCTTAGTCAGTATCTTCAATTGCATGATAAAATTTTTGCACGAATCATGACTTTTGGAAAAGGTTTAGGATGTTATGGTGCGGGGATTCTTGGTTCCGTTGAACTGAAAGAATATCTCATAAATTTTGCAAAAAACTTTATTTACTCAACGGGTTTGTCTCCTCATTCAGTTGCAACTATTTTGATAGCTTATCAACATTTGGAAATTGAAAAAGAGGCTATTGAAAAACTTCGCCAAAACATTATATATTTTAATCAGTATAAAAATTTATTAGGCTTAAAGCCAATGTTTGTTCGTAGCAAATCTGCTATACATTGTGCTATTGTTCCTGGAAATGAAAATGCCAAAAAGCTGGAGCAGGAACTTCAAGATAAAGGATTTGATGTGCAGTCAATTCTGTCGCCAATTGTACCACAAGGTCAGGAACGTCTTCGTTTTTGTATTCATAATTACAATTCACAAGAACAAATTAATCAAGTTTTAGAGTTGCTAAGAGATTTTATTTTCTGAAAATTTTAAAATTTCTTGTAACGTTTTAATGATTCGATTACTTACCAGTCGTAATCAAATAAACCCATAAACATGAAAACAATATTTCGATTTGCAGGAATACTATTTATATTCTTTTTTTCTTCAACTATTTCAGCACAGGAAAAATCACCTAAACTAGAAAATTCACTTTTGTGGGAAGTTTCAGGAAAAGGACTTGAAAAGCCGTCTTATTTGTATGGAACGATCCATATGATTTGTTCAAAGGATTATTTTTTATCTGAAAAAGCAAAAAAAGCATTTGACGCCTCAAATAAATTATATTTAGAAATCAATTTTACAGATCCCAATGAAATGAGCCAAATGCAGCAATTGGCAATGGGAAAAGAACCGCTAAGTAAAAAATTAAGTCCAGAACAATTAGCAAAATTAGATTCAATTTTAAAAAAGAGCACAGGAATGGGTGTACAGCAAGTAGATAGTTTCAGTCTTTTAACAGTCTTAAGTTTGATTAGTATGAAAAGTTTTGGCTGCACAGATCTTAAGTTTTATGAAATGGAGTTTTCTGATGCGGCTAAAAAAAGAAATGTCTCAATTTCTGGTCTTGAAACCGTAAAAGCTCAATTTGAAATTTTGGAAAACGCTTATTCAAATGATGAAATTTTAAAGCTTTTAGAAGAATCAACTTCTGAGGAATCAGAGCAATTAGTTACTGCATACAAAAATGAAAACATTGATAGCATGTATGCTTTAACAACTGATGAAAAATTTACAAGTGAAAAAACAAAGAAACAGATTCTTGACAATAGAAATTTGAACTGGGTAAAAGCAATGCCAGAGTTAATGAAACAAAATAGAGTTTTCTTCGCTGTTGGCGCTGGGCATTTGGGAGGTGAGTTTGGAGTTATTAATTTATTGAGAAAAGAGGGGTATACTGTAAAACCGATAATGAACTAAATCTGTTTTGAAAGAGAAAGAACAAGAATTTTTGAATCGGATACAAAGCCATAAAGGAATTTTATATAAAGTTTCTAAAATGTATATGGATAATTCTGATGATCAGCAGGATTTGTTTCAGGAAATCGTCTGCCAGCTTTGGAAATCATATGATTCTTTTCGAAATGAAAGTCAGTTTTCGACTTGGATGTATAGAGTAGCAGTAAATACAGCAATTGTATTTTTAAAGAAAGAAAAGCGAAAGATAGATAAATATGAAATCGATTCGGATAATATTAAAGAAGACGAAAATGATTCTCATATAAAAGAAAGTCAGCTGGATCATTTTTATAAAGCGGTACAAAAGCTGGATAAAATTGATAAAGCCATAATCTTCTATCAATTAGAAGGCTTCTCTCATAAGGAAATTGGTCAGAATCTCGGAATTTCTGAAGGAAATGCCAGAGTAAAATTGAACAGAGCCAAAGAAAAATTAAAAGAAATTATTAAAAATCAGGGATATGGATTTTAACGATATACAAAATGCATGGAATAATGAAAAACCCGAAAATATTATTCTGCCGGAAAATTTAGAGAAGATTCAATCTGCGAATACTCCATTAGATAAAATTAAAAAAAATCTAAAAAACGAATTCATTTATCAAATCCTGTCTATTGTTTTGATAGGGACAGTTCCTTTTATATGTGATTTTCCACCCAAGATGACTTTTCTGTATTATTTGCTGTACAGTCTTTTTGTAGCAGTCTGTGTTTATTATTTGACGAAGCTTTACTTTTTTTATAAGCGGTTGAATAATATAACTCTGAGAACAAAAGACAGTTTGTATGAAACCTATTTTGATATTAGGCTAAATATGGAATTGTATAAAACTTTTGGATTTGCTTTGACGCCGTTTTTAGTTTTATATTTTTTAGGCTTTTATTATTATGCGTTTACCAAGATACCAGGGTTTGTTGATCATGAATTTTCTAGCGGCCAACTCATCGGATTCTTTCTAGTGGTTGTTTTTACGATGCTCTTTATGGGAATTTCTCTAGAATGGTGGGTTCATAAATTTTATGGAAAGTTTGCCAAAGAAATAAAGAAGGTGATTGACGAATTGAAAGAAGAATAAAAAACAAGAAACCCATCAAATTATGATGGGTTTTCTAGTTTTTGGAATTAATCCATGATTATTTTTTTTGATGTGCTATGACCATTCTGCAGATTAATCTTTAGCAGTAAAACTTGATTTCCTGTCTGCAAATTCGAAATTTGAAATTCTGTACTATTAATTTTTTTCTTATTGAATATTTCCTGACCCAGTATATTATAAATAATAACATCATTGATAGTTTCTTTTGAAGAAGAAATTCTAACTATTTTATTTTTAACTGAGACTAAAATTCCATCTGAAATATTTTCAAAGTCATCTGTTCCTAAAGTTTTAGAAGTATAACGAAGGACAAAACGATCTGTAAATGTTCCAATTGCAGTTTTAAAAGTATAATTTTCTTTGCGAAGATCTGTTATTTTTCCTGTTGTTTTATCTTCTAAATAAACAGCCTGGGTATCAAAGAATCCGTCTGCATGGTCAATTGCAATGGTAAAATCACCTTCAATTGTAGATTTATATCCTACCGGCACTAGGTCGCTGCTGTCAAACGGGAGCCCGCGTCCCTGAATTGACAATTTACTGGTTCCGTTAACAGTATAAAAATCTATAAAACTGTTGCCCGAGATTGTTGCCGCATCAAAGTTGTAATCAACGTTGTTTGTCGCTCCCTCAATATATCCAAGCAGTGCCTGTTTATAAGCTCCCTGTGTATTTGTTAAAGTGAGCCATAACCGGTTCTTTTCTCTTGTGTTTGTTTTGGCAGTTTTATAGAACTGTGTATTATTTCCTCCTACACGCAGATTGTTGCTGAAATTTACCGTCGATGTGGTTGGCTTTGCAATGAATGCCTGTCCCGCTGCAATATAACCTTTAAATGGTCCGCCGACCTGAGGCCCTTCAACCTGCCCAGTTCCGTTAATTACGGCATAATCATCGCTTGCATAATAATAGGTCGTGCTTCCCGGTGCCAGGGCAGGAAGTAAATTATGCGTCCATAAGTAAACAGCGCCCAGATTATTATTAAAAATTAAATCTTCTGCATCAATTGCAGACGGATAAGGGTTGCCGATAAAATTCCACTTGTTTGCTGTA